>OJAW01000009.1_pt1 | contig 173788 bp, 243 predicted proteins | sample 1589151 | NCBI WGS metagenome assembly OJAW01 (sample SAMN03283290) | human gut metagenome | biome: human-associated habitat; material: feces | host: Homo sapiens | place: Peru | collected 2012
TATTACCACTATCGTAGATGATAAAAAAGATAGACTTAAAGTTTTAATTGTAGTAATTGTTTCCGCTATTGGTGTAAATCTATTTATTCCCAATATTGGCAATGTCGCTCATTTTGCAGGACTTATTAGTGGTCTTGTATTTGGTTTTATCTTTATGAAATATTGTGAGCATGAGAAGATGAATCAGTTTTTAGAAGAATATACTGTTGGGAGTAGATTCTAATGAATAATATTTTTGCTATGCCTGTTGGTCTTAAAGGGGTAAGTTCTGTTTGGCATAACGATACTAAAATTGGTATTTGTCTAACTTCTACTAATTCTCCTTTGCTTGGAAACTTTGTTCCTTTGAATGAAATTTCTGTTATGGATAATAAAGGTGACAATCCCTTGTCTGAAAATGAACTTAAAACCATTACAGAAATTAGAACAGATATTTATGAAATTAGCCCTGAACATGAGAGATATATGTTACTTGATGCAGACGAAGAAATTTATTTTGGGGAAAGAATAATTCATTTATTTTATCTTTCTCATCGTGATGAATTTCTCGTAATTGGAATTAATTATTCCATTGCTGACCCTGAAAAAATTTGTTAATAAACCCTTGAAATAATCCTTTTATTTTGTTATAATTATTGTATCAAAATTGAAAGGAGATAAAGCTGATATGAGCTTTTATCTGAAAGAAACCACAACTAACTCTTATGTTCAGTTTGTTGGTAATCAGTACAGCTATATTTCAAATCCTGACAAGAAACATTTGTTTAAGGATGTTGATAAAGCTGCAAACATTGTCCTCAATCATTCTATTGTTGACAAGTTTTTGTCAAAGCGTGTGTTTTCTATTTATCATGCTGAAACCAACAGCTTGGTATATGACAAGCTTGTTTCCGATATCGCAAATAAAGGATTAATTCGCTTAAATATTTCTAAAGCAGTTCTTAATATACAGGAAAGTTTAAGTGAAGCACCTATTACAAGCGGAATCCCCATTGAAATGGAATTTAAGGATTCTATTTCTCCTGCTGTTTCTCATTCTGCTTGTGCAAAGATAATGATTGACGGTGATGACCTTCCTATTAAGGATTCAACCAAAAGGTATCAAGCAAGCGAATATTCCAGAAACAAAATTCTTCCTCCTTTGGAGGCTATGTCAAAAACTTTTGAAAATATCACTTCCGCTATTAATTCTCTTCCGTCTAATGAAAGTTTAGCAACGCAGTTGAGTGATTATAATGCTCAGGTAGTTGATATTCTTCATTACATTGAGTTTTCTCACCTTGATGCTTGCAATGGCTATCTTATCTTTAAAAAGCTTCAAGATGTCCTCATTGCAAGACGTACTGTTAAGGAACAGGTGGAAATTATCAATAAACTTGAAAATTGTGGCTTGATTGTTGAAAAAATTAACGCTGCTAATAATCAAGCTAAGAAAACTCTTGAAGAATCTCGCTCTTATTGTCCTCGCACTGACATTGATATCTTTGATTAATGTTTTCGACTAAAATTTAATAAACACTTGACAGCTTCTTTCTTACTTGCTATAATATAGTTACAGCAAAGAAAGGAGCTGTTATTTTATGAAAAAGATTGATAAAGTTCTCTGGTATTCTCAGGAAGACTTAAGGAAAGATATCGTCAAGGCTCTCTTTGGTGAGAATGCAATTCTTGGCGGAGACTATGTTGATTTTCATTACAAACCTGAAAATGATGCTGGTCTTGTTGTTAAATTTTATGATAAAGACTCGCCTTTTATATCTAAGACCTTTATCATTAGAATTGAAGATGCCGACGATAAGGAAGTATCAAAGGAGAAAATCTAATGGCTAATAAACCTGTACTGGGCATTATTGATTGCCCTTATTGTGGAAGAGCTAACATGGTCGGTTGGAATGGGAATTATAAAGTCCCTTGTTTTTACTGCCATAAAAAATATACCGTAAAGAGAACTCGTATGCGTAATACACGACCTCTTTTGGGTATTTCTGGCGATAAACCCTCTATTCCCAATGAAGAATGGTGATAACCTTACTATTTCTAAGGAGGAATTATAATGGATTGCAACAACACTCAAACTGAGGAGTTAACATACGCGAAAAATAAAGACCCTATGTATGATGATGACATTCTCAAGAACAATCATTTCAATGGTCTTTCTTATAAAGAATTACTTGGGCTTTGGGTAGCTCTTAAAGACTTTTACAAGCGTGGTTATATTCTGGATGATAGCCCTCTTGAACCTTATCGTAATAAATTCTGTGAAGAAAGTTATAATGGTATCATAAACATGGAAAAGGAATTGCTTACAATTCTTTCTGCTAAGTTTATTAATTTGGCTCTTACAGAAGATTATCCTCGTATAGTTATTAACTTTGGAGAAATTGAAAGGAGATAAACTATGATTGGTATCCTTTATAATACTTTTTATATTGAAAAGTATTTACCTTGGGCTGTTCAGAAGTACAAGGATAATAATGGAGAACCTGCAAAAGCACTTTATGGTATTCCCGTAAATGAAGCTTCCAAGAATTTTCTTTGGGGTTGTCTTCATACAATCGAAGGTCCTGTTTACAATAACTCAATGGGTAAATACAAAGAATGTTATGTAATTAAGGGTCCAGTTTTTGATGGAGCTATTCTCCCCGCAGGATTCTTTGAACGTATTGAGTATGATTCTGCTACTATTATCGCTTATGAAGAAGAATCTGTTCCTGTCAAAGAAGAGAAGAAATCTCACAAGGTCACTGTTCGCAAGGTAACAAATGACCACGATTATTTCTGCTATCTTGCTAAGAAATACGGCTATAATTTGTCAAAGCCAGCTCCTTTGCCTCGTCGCAAATTAAAGGAGGAAAATTAATATGGCTTGGCACGCTATTTGGGAAAAGAAACCTAAATATAATCAGACTGTTCTTGTTGCAAACCCTTATGGTAGATTACGAATTGTTTCTTATAAAGGTAAAATGGAAGGTTCTGCCAATAATTATAAATTTTCAAACATTGATTACCATGAACTTTATTATTGTTATCTAGCTTGCGAATTTAGATGGACAGAAATTGACCCTTTGCCCAAATTTGATTGAGGAATATCTATGGAATGGTATACATTTATAGAAAAAATGCCTAAAAGAAACGAATCAATTTTAATTTGTATTTCAGGTGTAAATCGAGCAAAAGATAATAACGCCCCTGTTTTAAACCCAACATACCAATGCGTTTTTGCCGGAACGTATGATTCTGTTGTTTTTTTATAAAACCTAATTTTAATTTCAGAGAAATTTTCTCCTATCAAAAGAACTATTGTAAGGCGTGATTATACAATTTGGGATAACTATGTTCACTGGGCGAGGTTGAATTAAGTTATGGAATGGTTTGATTTTGAAAAGAAAAGACCTTTTGTGGGAGAAACTATTCTTCTTTGTTGGTCAATGCCTAACAGTTTGAAGCAAAGTGTTATTTATAAATGTGTTTACGAAAAATTTAGCACTGTTACTGGACAGCATCGTTATGATTATTATAACAAAAAACTTCAATTTTCTGACCTTATTTTAATATCTGGTAATTTCTTCTGCAAACAAAGCGAACGCGCATCTTTTCCGTTTGAACCAAGCAGATTTCGTTGGGCAAGATTACATTGAAAGGAGAATTTTATAGTGCTTAATATTAATGAGAGGTTTAAAGTTACTCCTATGCATGACACCATCCTGACTATCTACAGCGATACAAACGATACTTATTTGTGTTGGGATGTATTTGACAAGTATTATTACTTTGGTCAGAAAGATGATGAGAATGTTATTTGCTGGTCTTCTCTTGAAGAGTTTAACAAGTTTTACGCTTTCGCTATCAAGAGTCTTTCAATTATGAAAATTCCAAATCTCGCTCCTCGTTGTGCTCTTCTTTATAAGAATAAGTAAAAATATATGATAAGAGTCTTATTTGTTGAGATTAAACCCTTGACAAGTAAGACTTTTTGTTGTATTATATTAAAGAATAGAGGTGAAAATATGGCAATGAAAGTAACTCCTCCCGAAGCAAATGTTATTAACGCAGTAGATGTGGTTGAACATATTTTGGGTAGAGATGGATTGATTGAGCAAAACAAAAATGTATTGCTCAAACCAATCCTTTTTAATGAAATAACTCTTGATGTATTATTTCAATATCGTGAGTGGTTTTTTGCTTTTGTTCCTACTTATGAATATCTTTTAACTTTAAAGAACCCTCGTAATTTTTACCTTTTTCCTGATAAACAACAAATCGTATTTAATAGTACATTGCTTGACAGCCAAAAAGAAAACTTCTTAGTTTCTCATACTAAAAATTACGATAAGGTTGTTCTTGATTACGGTTTACGTCCAGAACAGTTGCACAAGAAATACCTTGAATCAGGAAGTGCTTTATTTGAAGACACTGATAAATTAATTATGGATTTAAAAAAGCAAAATAAAAAAGACCTTTTCATTTTCTTATATTATACTATGGAAAATATTTTGACCGCTGTAAGTATAATTTGGGCTTTTAGAGATTTAATAAAAGAAAGCTATCCTATAGCTAAAATACTTAATAGGAGTTGTTTTGGTACTCATGTTACTGACCTTGTTTCTTATTCTACAAATGAATTGAAAGTCTATGAAAACACTCTAAGGAAAAACAAATTTGATTGTAATCTTTTGCCTATTACACGAATTAGCAGAGACATGGAAAAGTGTGTTTATTATCACGGTTTTAATGAACATGGGGATGATTATTAATGGAAAATAAAACAATTGCTTATGGGGATATTAAAAAACAGTTTGCTTCTTTCTTAAAGATTCTTGCTGAAACTCCTTTTAAATTTTTCTTTGACAATAAAGAGGTTTGTCCTGATAAATTTGCTGTATTGTTTAATTATCTTGAACCGACTCTTCCAATACTTCCTTATATTACTATGCTCAGAACTGAAAATCCTTATGTAACTGTTCCATTTTTCGTGAATAACCCTTTTTTTGACTATGAGAAGAATAAAGATGGATTTAAAATAATTAAATTTAACTCTTGGGTTGGTTATTATACTGGAATGAATACTTCTTTTAATGCAGATTTCATTGTTAAAAATGACGCCATTAAAAATTATAGACTAATGTATAAATATCTCAAGGCTTTAAAAAATTGTGTTTCAATTATAGATGATTTTTTTCTTGAGCTTGATGCACCAAAAAATTATCTTAATCCTATTTATAAAAGTATTTCTGTAAAAACCATTAAGATTTTAAATGAATTAATGGGGTTTTATGGCAATTATATCTTGGTAAAAAATGGTAATATTGGTCGGTATCCAATAAATGGCAGGATTTATATTCATGGCTTTCAACCAAACACCCAAATTGTTTATAATCCTTTTGTCCCTGTTACAGCCGTTGGTACTGATAATCCCCTCTTCCCTATTACTGCCGATTTAACTCTTGCTAGGGGTGGAGAAGGAACAAATTTCTTCGAAACCATTCCTCACACAAGATTTAATAATATTGCCGCTGAAAACATTGGGGAAGAAATTGAGAGAGAATTTGACAGAACTTTGCGTGATAATGCTCACAGAGTTGTTGCAGAATGTACTGAATTATTGAGGACAGCTACATGACTTATTTAGATATGTATGGTATGGATGAATACCAATCTGAAAAGGCAAGAATCCTTTATAAAGGTGAAAAACCTAATAGACACAACATTGTCCAATTTATTGCGGCTATGACTTGCTTGACGAAAAATTTAGATAATGTGGATTTTAGAGAATTTGTTTATAATAAGCCTGAGAACAAGAATGATTGGATGATTCTTTGGGATATTTCTAAAAAATTTGATGCTATCCTTGAATATTATAATGAATTAGTTGTGTGGCAACCAAGTTGGTTTATATCTCCTGTAAGTAATTCTGTAGTATGGAATGCAAGCACCTATAAAAAACTGCCCCAACCTTTTACTTATCTCAATGATGGCACATCTTATAAGAACAATTTAAAAGTTAAATCTTTCCAGATTACTTGGTTTGACATTATCAAAAGAAAAACATTTTTTGAAGAAAATGAGGTTGTTATTACTCAAGCATTTGAACGCGCATTAAACGGCAACAACAAAATTTGTAACAAGTATTTTGGAAGTTTAGGATTTTATATTACTCGTCATTGGCATGATTTACAATTTGCATTTGCTATTTTAGATTATTTAACAATTCGTATTACTCTTGATAAATATGAAAAAGAATCTTGTATTTGGCGCACTTTAGAACAACATAATATTATAAATAATCCAAAAAATTGTAATGAAATAAGACAAACAATGGTTGCAATTCACAAACTTCATTTGTCTATTAATGCAGTTAATTCAATATTAAATTTTAATTCTGATTCTATTGCTACTGAAAAAGAAAGAGCGCGTAATAATTATTACAATTACTGGATTTAAAACAAATTAATTTAAAAAGGAGAAAACTATAATGCCTAAATCTCGTATGGCACGCAATTTTCAAGCTCGAAAGGGTATTTCTCGTAATTACACACTTCTTGCTCGTCAAAAGGAATTTCCCAAGTTGACCTGTAAAAAGAACCTTCCTACTCCTGATACTAAAGATAGTGACAATCCTAATAATGTCAAGTACATTCTTAAGGAAAATGATACTCAGTGTGCTATCTTCTCTACAGAGCTTAAGTCTCAGGATAATCACAAAGACCCTCTTTATTTAATTGTGGGTGCTCTTACTGGTGCTCTTCTTCTTACTGACAAGGAGATTGAAGAGTATTTTGATTTGACTCCTATGATTGATAAGAAACTCACTCTTAAAGATGCTCCTTATAAGAACACTGGCGTTAAGATTGAGTATGACACAAATGATATTCCTACAGATATTGTTGATTTCAAGGGCGCTCCCATTAAGTAAAGGAGAATAATATGAAAAAGAATGATTTCCCCACTAACCCAGTAGCTTTTGCTCAATATGTTTGGGAAAATTTTGAAATTGGAGACATATTAGTTGATAGACTTCACAATTTTTGGAAAATAACCTCTTGTCAAATTTACGATGGTCGTACAATAAGAATTAATATTCATTGTATTCACAGTGAACATTGTATGGGAGAATATAATAATGGAGATTACGAAAAATTAACTCGTTATGACCTTGCTCGCAAATATTATTTTTATATTGATAATATTGCTGTTAAGATTCCCGATGTTGAAGATTGGGATGCTGGAACTTTCGTTCAAAATTATAATCTACTGTGGAACATTATTGATACAATGACTCCTATTACAAAAGAAGAAACAACAGATATGTATGCTTTGTTTCTTTTAACTCAAGAAGCAGATAAGATTTACGAAGAAAAAAACAAAAAGATTTCTACTATCAGGGATTTAAATGAATTAAAGAACAAATTTGAAAAACGTAATTATTATGATAGAGACAAGATTCTAGAAAAATGTGTTAATTGTCTCCCAAAAGAGGACACAAAAATGACAGAAATCGAAAAAAATTACTTCCCTAAAAATAAGGGAAAAACGGATACTGATACCCAATTAAAATCCGCATTTTATTCACAGGAAGAATTGGACGAAGCCATCAAAAAAATTGGCGACTTCCTTGAAACCCAGTCAAAATCTGCTAAAAACACGTGTAAAGAATCCGTTAAGAAAATTACTGACCTTTCTGATGAAGATTTAGACAGAATTTGTACGCGAGTGGTGGACACTTTTTACAATGGTGTCGATAGAGCTTCTGATTTCTCTAAGAAAACTTTCGACGAATTTAAGAGTTGGATGAAAGAAAAGTACAAGGATTACACAAAAGAGGTTAAAGAAGAACCTAAAACTGAAACTGTTAAAGTAAATAATAACCAATCTGTTGTTACCGTTGATAATAATGATACGGATACTGGAACGCTTAAGGTTGGTAGTGTTGATATAGAAAAGCCTAAGCCTGTCTTTAAGCTCGGTGATGTTGTCTATACTAAGGGAGAATCTGTTGGCTATATTTCTCGTATTGGGTATACTGATAGATATTGTTATTATTATTGGACACCTATTATCGTTTCTTCTAACGATAGAACATTTAAACATTTTATGGTGGATGAAGAAACTGGCTTAACTTATCCTTATGAAACCCACTATAAGCGTGTTGGTAACTATCTTATGTCTGACCTTAATTGCGTTAAGGAAATGGCTCGTATTGATTCTGTTTATAAGTTAAGCGAAGATAACCTTAAAAAGTTTCCTTATCTTGATAAATATGTAAATGATTCTAAAGACGAAGAAAACGAAGGAGATACAGAAGGAGATACAACCGACTTTATTAACAGACCTTTCCATATCGGAGATATTGTAATTGATAAAAATGGAAACGTAGGTTATATTTCTGAAATTTGTTCCAAAGATAATACTTGGTTTTATTATTATGTTCCTGTTGTTATTGAACCTAACCATATTGCTTTTAAGATTCAAAAACCTCTCGATGTTACCCTTGAAAATTATATTCAAATTGGAGCATGGGATTTAACTTATAGTGGAGCAAGAAAAAATCTTTCTCATTTTAAAGAATTTAAAGATTTATCTTTGACTTACAATAAGGAACTCCCCAAAGAACTTCTTAAAGAATTTCTTAACAGAAACAAAGAATCCCTTAGTAAAAAGAAGACCGATGAAAAAGATAATAATACATCTACAACAGATAATGCAACACCTCCATCCAACAGAAAAGTTGCTAGTACTGATTCACTTCCTGATTATCTTGGTAAGCTCTTTCTTACTGATTCTGCTTATAATTATGAAGTAAATACAAAGCTCACTACTGAGACTGTTTGTAAGCTGAATGACGTTATCGAATCTCTTAATGATGTTATTCGGTATCTTCAAGAAAAAGAACGCAAGAGACAACAGGAAGAAAGATAATATAATTAAAATATAATAAAAAGAAGAGTCAGTTTTTGGCTCTTCTTTTTTATTAAATACTTGACTTCTACTTTATAATTTGCTATACTGTAAATACAAAAAAGAAAAGGAAGTGTAATTTATGACTTATTACGTTATTAAGTTTGTTTGGAAGGATTATCGCAACTTCGTTCAGACCACTTATGCTGGTTATGATAGGGTTGATTATAATTGGTGGCCTTCTCCTTCTTGTGACTTCAATGAAGCTGAAAAATTTGACAGTATTGAAACTGCTAAGAGTTTCTATAAGAAGCAGAGTAATTACTTTAAGATTATTACTGACAGGGAAAATTCTTCCACTTACGTTTCCAAAATCGTTATTAACACAGAAGATGTAGAGAAGATTTAAAGGAGAATAAAATGAAGAATCAGTTTATCATTGAGTTTACTTATTATGAAAAAGATAAAATTCGTACCACTTATGCTGGCTATATCCTTTCTCTTCCTTCTCCTTTCCGTTCTTTCGACCAAGCAAAAAGATTTAAAACTATTGATGATGCAAAAGGATGGCTTACAGATATCTTAAAGGATATTGAGCATAATCCTGATTTTGCTTTTTCAAGAAGAAAGATAGAATCTGTTCAGTTCCTTTGTATTCAGGCCTTTGCTGCGGAAGATATTACCGAAAAATATATTTCTAATTCTGAGCGTTTTCTTGAAAAAAATTATCAGCTTAGATAAGGAGATTAAACATTATGAAGGAGTCTTATTACATTATTAGAGTTACTCGTTCTGGAAAAGGTCTTTTTCATGGCAAAAAATATGTCGGTGTTACTGAACATCTCGATAATACATCTACTTATTATTCTTTTGCTCCTGTTGACCAAGCTGTAAGATTTTCTACTTTAGAAGAAGCTAAAAATTGCTTAATTAAAAATAAAAATGACCTCTTTAATCCTGATAGTTTAACCCATCTTTATATTGAATCTATTGAGATTCTTCATATTGTTTACACAGAAGACATAGAAAGTGTATTTCATGGACTTCATTGTTTGGAAGATACTACTATCTGGATTGATTAAATAACTTATTTTAAACTTGTTTATCTCATATCGGATAAACAAGTTTATTTTTTTGTTTTAAATTGTACTTGACAACTTGACTTTTATGTGTTATACTATATATGGGTTAATAGAATTCGCCATATTGTGCAACTATTAATACTATTTATGTAAAGGAGATAATTTATGGCTGATTAGAAATAGAGCCTTTATCTTAGAGTTTAGGAAAAACTATCTAATGTTTCTACTGTCAATAGTTATAAAGAACTTTGTAAATTACTGGATGAACCTAATTACTCTTCTCCATCTCAAAAGAAATTTTAGAAAAAACAATTAGAAAACTGGAAAAAATGTTTTACTTGGAGAAAAAACAAAGATAAATTTACTTGTATCAAAATAATTCCTCCTGATGAATATTATCATGCTGTTGCTAAAGAATTATATCAAAATACCGCTATATGGATTTTTTGTGCTTTTCTTAATGTGTATGGTTAGTATACTAAAGGAGAAAGTCTTTGTATGTCCAAAGGAGATTTAGCTATCGCAATAGGATTACAAAATGAAAATTACAAACAATTTCATTTTTCTCCATATTCTTATGGTAGACGCTTAGAAGAATACACTTTAAATTTAAGGGATTCAAAATATCCTTTTGTTACATAGCCCAAAAAAGAAATTCGAGAATTAAGGAACAATAAAGAAACTGCTCATAATATAACTAAAAGAACTCAAAATCTCTTAGATGATTATGATTCTCATACTTCAAAGCAAAATTTTTATTAGATAGAAACAATCATTGATAAATTGGCAAAAGAAGGAGTTGTTTTTTCACAAGATATTTTTGTTGGTGGATTTATAGAAAAAGATAGACTTCCTTTTAATGCAGATTATTCAACTATATATGAAGAAGATGGTAATTTCTATCTACCGTTAAAAGATAAACCATCTTTATTAGTCACTTATAAAGAAAGACCTTTAAAACCAAATGAATTAAATACTTTTGTCAATATTCGTGGTAAAATTTTTGCTAAATATAACTGCAAAGGTTATTCTGATATTTTAGAAAAAGGCTTATTAAAAGAATTCCAAAAGGAATTAACTCATTCTCTTATCATTAATCTTGGTGCTTTATTTGCCTACCCATCTTATTTAATTAGATATTCTACAGAACATATTGCTGTATGTGCATCTCTTTATAAACAAACTTCCGATATTGATGATGTATTATTAAAAAAGAATTTAACCACTAATAATAAAGAAACTCAAAAGAAAATTTCTAAATTAAAAAAGAGTAGACAAGCTAAAGAAATGCCAAACTCAAGAAATATTATCAATCAATCTGACGGAACTGTTTATTTTATTGATAAAAAAGAAGAAGAAGCTTTTCAACTTTCGCAATATTATGAAACTTTCTTATATGAAAAGTTAAATAAAGACCTTATTCAACTTAATTTAGATAAACTTATACCTCAAAATTTTAATTCTCTTTCTTCTAATTCTACTGAAAAAAGTTCTATTTGGGAAGATTTGTTTAATAAATCGTGGACAAAAATTAAAAACTATCAAGATAAAAATTGAAAACCCCTTTATTTTTCTATGCTTATTTTCTTTTCGGTGACAGCTTCGTTCTGATTTACGAAGTTTTCAACATTTTTTATCCTCGTTTTTCCCATATAAAATAAGGGTTTTCTAATTTTAAAATTGAAAAAATCTTTAAAATCGTTTCGGTTATATATTTACTATTATTAGTATTGGAGAATCTGTTTTAAGATTTTTTGAAAATAAAGGTAGTATTTATAAGAGTTTTTTGACATTTTTGGTCCGTAATGTCGTTACCGTCTGTAACCGAGATAGAAAAATAAAATGTTTTTCTCTTCTTAGGACGAATTTTGACCTGACCCTCTTAAAACTCTTATATTTACTGTATTTAAAAATTTGCTAAAATTTCAAAATGTACATTTTTTAAAAAAGTCCTTCAACAGGAGAGTTTCTAACTTCATACTTCGCTTACGCTCGTATTCACTAAGAAACTCTATCATTTCTGTAAACTTTATTTCTATAATTTACTCAATAATAAGAAATATATCTTTCCAAGAAATACCTCCCTGTTTCATTTAAAAACCACACGACAGAAAATGAAAGAAAGGTTAGAGTTTGTTGAAGTGAGCCTTGCGAACGATTACAAACTCTTACCCCTTTCTTCATTTGGCAGTCGTAACCGCGAGAGGATGTTTGCATTATGAAAGAGAGAGCATTAGCGACGAACGGAGCGTAATGCGACCATCTTTCATAATGATACAAACACCGCATCACGGTGGATTATCGGCGAAGCACCATTGTAATGAAATACCATTACAATGAAGCACCTTCGTAATAACAATCCATTCGTAACAATAAATCATTACAATAATAAGAAAAATCTTTATTAAACTATTGACTTTTTACTTTATATCTGTTATTATATGTATGCTAAAAAAGATAAATGACATTCTTTAAGTATTTATCTTTCGTAACACCAAAATTCTGGAAGTTCTTATGTGAAGTGGAGTGCTTGCACGAACACTGAACTTAGAACTTCCCCTGTGAATGGAGTTTGTATTATGAAAAATATTAAGTTGAATTCTTCTTCTAAATATAAAAATAATAAGTTCCAGATTAAGTACCTTAAAGCAAAAAAGAATGATATTGTTCTATTTGCTACTTATAATGCTAACTGGGATGAAGAAGATAATATCTTTTATAGAACATATGACTTCTTTATCTATTTTAATAGAAATAAAAGAGCTGTTTGTTATATCGGAAATAACTCAGCTTATCAATATTATGGATTTATTTCCAATAATAATATGAATTCTTTTATGAATTCTTTTCAGAGAAATGCTTCTGAGCTTTTAAATGAAGTAATTAATAAGGAGTAATAAACAATGAACACTTATAATAAATATACAGTCTTTCGTACTGTTCGCTCTATTTGTGAATCTAATAATAATATCTCTCCTTGTATCGTAGCTTTTACTCCTTGCGACAATATGATGTTAAGTACTATGGATTGGGAACTTCCTGATGTATTCGATACCTTTGACTATCTTTTGAAAAATCAGTTTGACCTTTTTGCTAAGTTTGCTATTTATGAAGGTAATTCTTCTCCTTTGAATATTTCTGAACTTGTTGATGAAGTTATTGAAATTATGGAAAAGAATTATAACTTCTATAGGTGTAGTATTGAAATTGTTAAGCCTATTGAAGATGTTTACCTTGAAGAATTAACTGGTATTAGAGATATGAATGCGAGCATCGCTCGCGCGATGAATAAGACTAAAGAAGTCAAGAAAGTCAATATTCAGTTTGTTGAGGGCATGGTCACTGAGGAAGACAAAGCTAAAACTAAGAAGCTGGAAGAAGAGTATCAGAACAAAAAGTAAGAAATAAAGAAAGGATAAATTGCGAGCAACGCTCGCGCGTTGATTATGATTACTTATTTTAAATTCAAAGATATGATTGATATTGCTTATCATAGTAATACCGATACTTTATATCTTTCTCTTTCTGATAGTTGGCTTCAAGAAAATAGTCTTTTTAAGAATAGTAAAGATTATATGCTTGAGTATGAAAAGCGTACCACTGATAATCTTGATGACTTAGAAAATAATATTGTCAGTATTATTCTTAAATTGCCTCATGATTGCGAATTTGGCTATAACTCTGGTTGCTATATTGAGCATTTCATTAATAAATTTAATAAGAAAATCGGTGTTTGTGACTATGATTGCGAGCAACGCTCGCGCGTTGATTGGGATAGTTTTTTGAGAGTCTTTAAAAAGCAACCTTTGCTTAAATTTACTGAACTTATCATTGGTAATAGTGAAGATATCAATGATGAATATGGAGTAATCTCTGCTTTGTATCTTATGTGTAAGAATCCTCACTTTGCAGAACTTGAAGATGCGGGTTTTAAGTTTGTTAATATGACAGGAGAGAATTAAAAAATGTCTGAACGTGTTTATAATTTTCAGGATATCCTTTATCTTAATTATTATACCGAAGAAGATTATGAGCATCGCTCACGCGATGATAGTGAACATCACTTGATTGTTGATAATTTGGCTATTGATATGACTTGGGAGTATTCTTGCGAAAATGCTCCTTATGATTTGCATAAGGCTGTTGAGTTTTGTAATCGTGTAGACAATGTTGTTTATAGAGGTTATAAGTATAGTAAAGATAATAATGTTACTTTTACTACTGGCGTTACTTTTTTGAATTTTACACAGACTGTTCAAGATGCCATTGATAATAAGAATGGTTGGACTATGAAGGCTTTGGCTGAGTTGTTTGAATGTGAGCCTTTGTCTAAGTTTACTTCTCTTATTCAGGTTTGTAGTGATGGATTTTTTCTTGATAGTACTTATGCTGTTATCTCTTGCTTGTATACTTTGTGTAATGGCTTGAGTGTTCCTTTGGTTACTGAGAGCGGGTTTAAGTTGGAAAAACTTACTATTTCATAAGTAATATTAAAGATTTTTTAGAATTATTTAATGAAGAGTTAAAGTTCGTTGACAGAGGTTTAATGTTGTGAAAGAAGATACTTTACTTAAAATTGTTTGTTTAATAACAAGTCTTTTCTTTTTAGGTATGTATGGGTATGCTTATTGGTATATATTTATTATGAGGTAATTGTAAATGAATAAGGAAGAAAATAAACATCGCTTACGCGATGAATATATTAAATTAAAGAAAGAGCAGTTTAATAAAAAAATTGATGAAGCTTTTAGAGATAAACCTTATGTGTTTATTTATATTCCTGCTTATAATACTTGGATGTTAGACTGTTCTAAAAGTAAATGGACTTACCATACCTTAGATGGTACTTTTGAAAATATTAAAGGTGTTTTGTCTGGGGAATTGATTTTTAGAAAGAAGCCTATTGTTTGCTCTCCTGCTTCTAAATTATTTTATAGATTGTTTGAATGTGAAGAATGTGGGTGTCATTCTTTTTATCAATTTAATCATCGTGCAGTATGTTCAAATTGTTTTAAAGAGAATATTTTAATTGACCAAGATTATTTGATTCCTTTCGAAAATGAAGAAAAAGGTGTCTATGCTAATGAAAGATGGACTTATTATTGTGATGTTTATGAGGATGTATTTAATGAACTTCTTGAAGAAGTAAAGGAAAATAAGAATGAATAAGGAAGAGTTTATCAAAAATCAGCAACAGTTGTTTAATAAACAAATTAAGGATGTGTTCGACAAAGAGCCTTTTGTAATTATTTTTACTGATGCTATTCAGTCTTCTGCTTATGGTTGTCATTCATATCTTACTATGTATAATAATAGCGTTCTTAGTTGGAGAGAAAGTTTAAGAATGTTGTTTAATGGTACTTTAAGATATTATGGACATGCTGTTAATAAATGGACTACTTATAGGTGTAAGTGTGGATGTAATTCATTTTATATTTGGAAGCATTGGTGTGTTTGTTCAGAATGTTTTACTAAACATGTATTAAATACTGAAAATACTTTGATTACTTTTAAAGATAAAGAAAAATGTGGTTCTGAGTACGAGTATGATGCTAAGTCTGTTATTAAATGGCACAAATTTGGTCTTATTAGTAAATTTGAATTTGATGAGTTTATGAAGAATTGTACTAATAAGGAACAACAAGTGTATTTTGGCTATAATGGTGGAGATAAATAGTAATGGATAAGATTACTTATTTAAGAAAAGTTAAAGAGAAAATTAATGAAGAATATTTAGAAAAATTGCATGGAATAGATGAGATATTTAAGAGCGATAATGTCCAGATTGCAATTTATGTCGGGAAGAATATTATTTGTAATAATCTTTATCATGCTATTAAAAATGATGGGACTGTTTCATTTGAAATTAATGAATTGAAGAGTTTGTTGAGAGGTAAACTTATTCATCCTTCTGATTGGTTTATTAGTAGATGTCCTAAGTGTGGATGCTATTTATATTATCCATGTGCAAGTACAAGTAAAGGTTATCCTGAGTATAATAAACATGGCTTTGGTGGTATTTGTGCTAATTGCTTTAAGGAAAGATTGATTGAGAATACTAAGGCTATTAATTTTCCTACTGAAAAATCTGGTCAGCTTGTAAATTATAAGTATTATACTGTTGCTGGTACTATGAATAGAAATGAACTTGAACAGTTTATGAGTGAACTTGGAATTGAAAAGTATTGTAATGGCACTTTAATGAGTATTGATAAGGATTTGAATATGTTAGAATTGGGAGCAATGCTCCCGCATTGAAATTATGTGATACTATTGATAGTGGGAAAAAGTTTGAATGTTGATTTGTGTTTGGGGTAGGGAATATATGGAGAAAAACATATGTAGATATATTTTGGATAGAGTGTGCAGATATTGGATGGGTGTGTAAGGTTTTTTGGGGTGGTATGGGATAGTTTGAAGAATGAAATGAGATTAAGGCTTGAATTGTATGGAGAAAATTGAGATGTCTTGACAGTCGATATAAATATAGATAACAAGATTCTTGTGACAGTTTGGATAAATTACAAGAAAGCTGTGAAGTTTGAGAGTGAATTATTGTTTAATTATGATTTTAAATAGGAAAAAACATAAGTGATATCACTTTGAAATCATTTTGTGTTCATTATGTATTCATTTTAGGTATAGAGTGGTGTCAGTTTGATATCATTTTGATATCATTTTGGAATCAGCCCTGACGTACCGAAGGCCAATTTTGCCCATTTTTCCATTCTGGTGCTCCTTTAGGTAAGGAGAGGTAGGCACAAACACAATCTTTTTTTAAAAAAATTTACAAAAAATTCATAATCTGTTCACAATTTAAACAAACCCATATATTTTGCCCAAAAAGTAACAATCTGTAACCAAAATCCCATTAACTTCTTGACAACACCTCCTTCCTATGTTATAATACTCTCATGGTTGTATAAAGTAGGTAATAAACATTATTGCCAACGACCTAAGCGTTAAGGACATACAAACTTTTATCCGTAAAAAGCAAGTATGTCAAATAAACTTAAGGAAGGTAACAAGAAATGAAAAACAAGAAATATACAATTAAATATAGTAATCCCACACATGAAGCACAACTCACAAATACACATCCTCTAATCAAGACAAGTATTCATAAAGCGATTGCAACTTGTCTCACATTCAGTTTAGTGGTAAGTGTGGTAGGGTATGCTCAAGCCTTAAATAAAACAGGAGAAGATAATTCTTCTAAAGATAATGTTTCAAGCCTAAATGAAACTGAAATCTACTCTCCTCATTATATTGCCATTAAAAACTTCCAAACACAAAAAGAAAATTATTGGGACATAAATAATATCGGAAATATTAGCCTTGATAGAATTTTTTATGTGGACATGAACAGAGCAAGTCTTTATCAAGACTTGAGTAAAATGGTTGAAAATAATGATGAGCCTGTTTATATTTTTTCAGACATGAGCGTACAGTATTCTGAAAATCCTGAACAATCCAAACCTGAACAGACAGAATCCTCAACTTATCGCTACGCATATTTAATTCATCTGACTGATTCTGAACGTCATGTAGTAGAAAGCATTGTAGCTGGCGAGAGTGGTAATCAGCCCTTTGTTGGTAAAAAGCTCGTCGGACAAGCCGTTTACAATGCAATGCTGAGAGACAATATGTCTCCCTCACAAGTAAGAAAACAATACTCCTATGATGGATATAAGGACATTGATGAATTTGAAAAAGAATGTCTTAAAGCCTATGGCAACACAAATGCTGCTGATGAATGTAGACAAGCAGTAAAAGAGATATTCGATAATTATAGTATGCCTACAGATGATTTTGTATTATTCTTCTATGCTCCTGCGCATAGTAAAGGCACATGGCATGAGAATGCTAAGACTTTAAAGCCAATTACTTATGTAAATGAAGATGGAAGCACTACTAATTATATTGGTGGTCATAAATTTTTTGCTTTGAAGAATGAACCTGTAATCAATTATACCAGAGAAAGTTAATTGATTTTTAATAAAGTTAAGGATTTATAATAATATAATTTATTTGTAAGCAAGCTTAGGACTTGAGTACAGTTTGAATATAGTTTGAGTATAATTTGGATATATTTTAATTCTAAAATATGGCGAACTTAATTTAGACTGAAAAGTAATAATAATTATAATTAAATTAAAAGAAAAAGCAAAAGAAACAGAAAAAATAAAAACAAAAAGAAAATAAATAATTTAATTATAATACATTACAAATACAAAAGTACAAAGCTACTAAAAATTAGTAGTATACTTTTACCTAAATGATGATGCAACAAAAAACAGAACGAAATTTATAAGTAATTAATATATAATTAATCCATAATTTTGTTTAGTTGTATATCTATTGCTCAAGTATGCTTTATACAACCTAATGATGTCTGTAGTAAGTCAAGAAATATTATTAGTGAAATACTATTAAACTCTTGACAAGCTACAGGCATTTTGCTATAATAATTAATGTAAAGAATGTGAAATGTAAAGAGAGGTGCGTGTGATGCCAAGAGGTAGACCGAGGAAAAATCAACGACAACAGGAGTTGCCGAAAAATCCCTTGCCTGTTACTGATACTGTCACGACAAACTCTAGTGGGAATATTGTAAAGGAAGTCTCTAGTGAGACTACCAAGACAGAAGATGGCAATGAAATGGGATTAGAAGTAGGGACTGTAAATAAAGGTAGACCCAAAAAGGATGACACACCTCGATGTGTATGTTGCAAAGAACCTGTTTATTCAGGACGTAGATTAAATCTATCTCTACTTACAACACTTGCATCTTATCATTTTGTTGTAGAGGAAATGCAGCCTTACATTTGTAGTAGGTGTGCTTCTGATTTAGGTGAGGTTATTAATAAATGGCTCATCAAACATGGGGCAGAAGTTAAGCCATACTATAAGCCAGAATATATGACTAAGAAGTATGATGAGAATTTAAATAATTCAACTAAAAGTTTAAAGGAGGATAATTCAAATGGCTGAGACCAGTATTGATTTCATTCATGGAGAAGATGTTGCAGTATGGAGTTCTGATTATTTTACTGTAATTAGGACTATGGAGGAATATCTCAAGAATTATCCTGACGAAGTAAGTGTTGTATCTGACTACAGTGACAGTGATGGGCAGAACAGATGTTTGACTATTAAGATTCCTGCTAAGTGGATGAGAAACCCCAAGCCTCCCAAGAGTCGCAATTTGACTGAGGAGCAGAGAGAAGCCATGGTAGAACGTGGTAAGAGAATTGCTGCTTCAAGATGGGGGAATAAAAAATAATATGTAGATACAAATGTAGATATAAGAAGACCTGACTTTCATAAGTTGGGTCTTTTTTTGTTTTACAATTTTGCTTTGTGGGTGTGAGATGAATGAAAGATGAATGGCTCATAAATAAATTATTTATATTTGAGCTTCAGTTTTGAAAGATGGGAGTAAGGTGGTGTAATTTGATGGGTGGGAATTGAAATTGATTTTAGGATAAAATTTATAAAGAATTGTTTATAATGAAATGATGAGAATGAAATGGCGGGATATTTGCTGAATATTTCTTGGGAAGAGATGAAAGTAGCGAAGCGGGAAAAAGAAGGCCTTTGGTGATTTAAAAAGACTTCCCCCCCGTTGTATCTTAAAAAGGGTGGGTGGGTTGGGAGATTAAAGTGAAAGAGAAACATAGTGGGACCTTCGCATCCGACGAACCTGAAAAAGTTTTGCCCTTTGATGAGGGTTTATTGAAAGGAAGGCGTTTCTCCTTTCGATTACCAATTTTTAATTTTCTGGGGTGGTGGTGGGGTAGAGATAAAAAATCTCCCCCTTGGAAATTAGAAAAAATCTCCCTTTGAACAAGGAAAAAGTTCCCCATTAAAAGGGAAATAGATTCTCACTGAGTAAGAATCTTAACTTATAGCCACTGAGTAACTATAAGTGCTAAGAAGTCTAACCCACCCTCCCTACCAAGACTTCACTTAACAGACACGGATTGAACCGATGTCTTCATAACGAATGATTTTATATTCTTCACGATTATTATCACGAAGATGAATTTCCTGAAGCCGTTCGTTCCAAGTTACATAATCGCAGCACACATCAGTACCGTCTTTAAGAAAAATCTGAGTCACAGGATGTTCCCTCCTTATTTTCTTCCAAAAATATTTTTGCTGTTCACAGAGATGTTTATATTCATATTTTTCATCCCTTCGACGGTATTCTTCATAATACTTTTTAGCCATAGCTAAAGAGTCAATAGATTTACCATCTTTAAATTTTCTAGAATACAACATTGAATCTGTATCCATTTTAGCAATTCCAATGAATGTGAGAATTGTAATAGGAATTACAATAAACCAAAACAAAGGAACTCCTGCAAACAGACGAATCAGAATTGCGATGGGAAGACCAATTACAAAATAACCCAAAGTATCACAACCTTTCTTTAATTTTGATTATACTTAGGTATTGATGACAACTTTTCCTCCTCTCTTTTCTTTAGTCACCTGAGCATAATCCATTTCATAACACCAAATAGAGCCATTGTCATACAAAGGCTTGACAGTGACACTATCGGGATTTAACAAATTATCTCTGACATGATTTACTTCCTTCATAGAGAAGAAATAACGAGCGGTTTCATCCTTACGTTTGCGCATACAAACTTTGTTGAAATGACAGATGCACTCTGTAAAGTAAGAGTCAAGCATTTCAGACATGATTTCGGCGAAAATAGCAGCAGAAGAGACAGGAATAATATTGTTGTTAAGATTCTTTTTCATAACCATAAATCCTTTCTTAAATAAATAGTTTAGTTGTTGAAGTTGATTTGTAAGAAAGGGGAGATTTCTCTCCCCAATCTCACACTGCCATTAAGATTTGCCAATCATCCAAAGAATGAATACAGCAATTTCGAAGCAAAGCAGATATCCTTCGATAGTTATATGCCTCACCTCCTTTCATTAGATTTTAAGGAATCTACATATACATCACCTCCTTTCAGTCATCATCCTCATAATCTAATGCCTCTAATTCTTCATCAGACAACTTCCAGTTATCAGGAAAATTATCCCAAAAGGTATAATTCCTGTACTTGTCAAGAAGTCCGATTTTTTGAAGCTCTTTAGCTTCTGCATCCGTATTACATTCATAATACGTGAATGTGGTATAATCTACTTTTGCTTTTAAGAAATCACCTTTCCTTTCAGCTTCACAATAAGAAGCATAATACTTTTCTTTCATCTCCTTATTATACTTCCAATGCCACATTTTTTGTTCGTGTTCTTTTTTAGTTCTGTCGATAATACTCCATAATAAGACATCATCGTTACGATACTTATGGAGAGAATTCCAAAGTACTCTTTGTCGAGGAGTTAAATCATCTTCAAGATGACCTCGTTTAACTCTCTGTTTTCGTTCAAACTCTGCTTGATGTTTTTGTTCTTCTTCTTTGTTTTTGTGGATTGCTCCACCAATTGCAAATACGACGAGAATTATGAGAAGAAAAACGATAATAGTAGATAAAGCGCTTCCGAACAAACCCTTATTGAAGATTGCTGTACTTAACAGACCCATGAAGAATGCAAACAAAGCATACAACATCATATCACCTCCTTTCTTATTATAACATTAATGCTGCTGAAACACAACAGTTTTCACCTTCTTATTCCAACATTTCTGACAAACTGTACAAGTGACAGTCTTATCATGCTGATTAGGACAAGTCGTATAATTCTTGGGGAATTCAGGGTTCTTAGACTTGTCCTTGAAATCAACATAAGCCACAGGAAGATTATACGGATTAGGAACAACCCAATCATTATCCCATGCAGAGAAGATAACATTTAAGTTTTTGGGAAGCTTTTCATTTTCAGAAAGCCATTCATTCACGATAAAATACTTCTTCGTAAATGCCATAAACTTAATCTTGGGATTCTTCAAAGCAATGTTAACCATTCCGTCGAAGAAATCGTAATCAGGAATATCACCAGCATCGAAAAATCGGCAAAGACCAAGGCCAGAATGTTTAAGCTTAAAGTCAACCTGATTCCAGAAATCTTCGTGGTCACTATTGTAAATGCGGAGATTACGAAGATATGAAGCCTGAACAACAGTTAAGGTCTGCGTACCTTTCAGACAATAACAACCACCTTTCTTACAAGGTGCATCTTCACGGCAACAACAAGTCGGAACTGCCAAGTCAATGACTCCCATACCAGTTTTAGAATTCTTGGTAGTCATGTGAATCTCATTTGTTCTCATAGAGAGATGCTGAATGTATTCCTCACGAGACATGGTGAATTCCTTCTTGTTGTTAACAGACTTAGCCATAATTAAAACTTCCTTTCAAAAATAGATTGTTTGTTGGTGTGTATTAGGGACTATATATTAACAGTACTCATGGGTGGTTTTATTTTCATCCATGGCACTGATTGCCTTAGTAGAAAGGCAGAAAAGGTCTTCGCTTGTAAAAGTATGAAGCTGATTTTGTGCTTTGTGCTTGGCATCGTCAAAACTTTTTGCTTCAACGACAACTTCGAGAGTACCTTTAATTTCAAGGTTAACTTCATACTTTTGAAGTTTAGAAGACAGCTTAAGTTCTGTTGCATAATACTCTTTAAGAGTTCTTGTCGCAGAAGCAAAACTAGACTTAAAAGCAAGGCCAGACCAAAGAGTAATGTTTCTCTTAAGGTCAACAATCCAATAGACAGTAGGATGTTCAAGCTCTTCCTTCATTTCAGACTGCTCCTTGAGATACTTCATAAAGTCCCGAAGATACTCATACATATAGGCTTCTTTGATATGTTTGCCGTCATAGTGAGAAGTAGGCAAAGAAATGTTGTCATAATACTCAGGGTCTCCAAAAGCAATCATAACAACAGGCTTATTGATATGGTCTCCGCAGAAATAAGTTAACATTATTCACACGTCCTTTCTATCTGTTTGATGATATAGGATAAATTATCTACAACTCTCTGGAAGGGGTGAAAATAAGATTCAGCCCAATGGAGACGGTTTTTCTTATTGTCACGAATACAAGTGATTTTAAGAGATTCTGTCTCTTCAATCCATGTAACATGAATACCATAAGAATCTCTTGGAAGCGTATCATCCAGTTCACCGACAAAGTTATACTGATAAGGTGTAAACTCGATAAGATAACGATGATTGATATTAGCTTCAGGGTACCAAATTTTCATGTCACCATAAATGGATTCGACAGTTCTAACAAGTTTCATAATTATACTCCTTTCAAATTTAAACGATGTAATTTAAATGATATAAGACTTATATCTTTCGTTTGTGAGCACTTTCTTTTTAATCGCATCCTTATAATTCATGATATAGGATTCGAGAGGTTTGTTCCACTGCCAGCAATCCTTGCGAGTTTCCTGACCAATGTAAGATTTTGTTCCCTCGTAAACAGTAATAAAGAAAGGTCTATACTGATTACGAAGCATTTGAGAGATACGTTTCACCTCCGTCCAATCACAGATTACATTAAGAACGTTGGAACAGATAAAGATATCTGCACTGGGAAAGCCATAACCCTCATCAGGGTAGTTTCTATACCCATCAGGATACCAATATGGGTCATAGCCAATGTATTTGATGTTCTTGGACTTAAGGAAGTCTCCGATAACTTCAGGATAACGACCACATCCCCAATCATAAACAATTAAAGGAGTTCCGAAAGTTTGATAATGGCTAAAAGCATTTTTACACCAAACTTTGTCGTACTTCAACTGACTCCAATCAATATGATTGTAGATACGAGGAAGCTTAGAACTATTGACGGATGTGAACTTAGAAGTAATAGGTTGGTCTTTCATAATTTATACTCCTTTCAAATGTGTGTTGATTTAATTAACAATCAACAATTACAGTTTCTTCAACGACAAGAAAATCACCAATGAGTTTACAAGCATAGAAAGTAAGCTCCCTACCAGCAACACATTCAATAGGAACTTTATCGCTGTGATAGCCAAGACTCTCAAGGATTTCGTTTCCTTTGCGTTCATCAAGCATAGCACTGAGTTCAAGATATTCTTCTTCGCTTTCAACTGCATAGATATGAAGCTGAGTTTTGGAACAGGAATCATCACTGAGCCAATTGTAGAGAGTAGAAGAATTGTATTTCATGTTAAACTCCTTTCAAGTTAAAACGAATTGTTTGTTACCAACTGTAGTTATCGGGATGAAGGGTATTAGTTACATAATTTTTTGCAGCCTTGAGTGAAGAGAATGTTTTGATAAAGGTGTAAACAACTACGCCATCAATAATACTTCTTTTGCTTAATTCCCAACCTTTACGGGAGAAAACAGGACGAGAAATATAATATTTTTCATCCTTAGACATATAGAAGTTTTCTCCTTTTGTACCAGTTACAGGCTTCCAATGAACGACGTTGTGAGAATCAGTAAGAATGATATTAGACATACAAGCACTTCCTTTCTTTTTGTTAGATTAATTTAGCTCAAAAGCTTAAGAGTTCCTGTTTTGCCACAGCCACCACATCTCCAAGCAGAAGGATTAGACCTGATACCTTGAACTGTGCTACAATTACGCTGATAAGTTTTTACTACCTTTTTACAGCAATCACAATAGATTTTGTAATTGTTGCTATATTCAAGTCGCTGTTTAAGATACATATTGTAGTTTTCATCAAAGCTACATCTCTTGATATGTGTACCATAAACAGCATTGTATTTGGTAATGGCTTTATACCAGCCGCCTGAATGTTCATGGTTTAACCCATTGTTAACGCAATGAGCGACTTCATGAATCATAGTTCCTTGTACGTTTTTATCATCTCCAATTTCAAAATATTTCTTGTTGAAATTCAAAACGAAATAGCGTTTCCCATCAATCGAACGTCTAGGACAACACTGACCCAAACGATTCTTAGCTTTTGTATTCCATTCCACAACGATTTTCATATCAGACAACTCTTTGAATCCAAGCTTAATCAAATTTATCCTTGCCAGTTCGACATAGTTTTTGATAGCTTCAATGCTGGTATACTTAGACATAATTCTTAAATCCTTTCTTTTTATAAATGTTGTTGTTAATGTTCCAAGGCTTCTTGGTCTTTAATGTCCTGCATAGTAGTTTCGACTGTGTTCCCACATTCCCAAGAATAAAGAAGTTGACCACATTCAGGACAAACGTAGTCAAATTCACCATCAAAAGTGAGATTTACCTCAACTCCACAATCAGGACAACACTTACCTGTACCATTAATAATTCGCAGCATATTATTCACCTCCTTTTGATTAATCCATACGACCACAGTGCCATTCAATGTCAGTACAACCAACAATGGATAGATAATTCTTGATTTTGTCAACCCACTGTTCCCAACTCCATTCACCCAGCTTATTAGAACGAGGAATCATCTTGTACTTCTGACCTTCATATCTGAAAATCATACCATATCCAATTGCACAACATCCCTTATCCTCAGACATTCTACAAAGGTCTTCCCAAATCTGAGCAATTACTTTAATAGCAGGGATTTTATTGTTATCATAATCTTCAGGACCGATAAGGATGATAGGATAATTCTTATGCTCTTCGGTATCATCGGTTTCATAATCACTCCAATTATTACAAGGAGCGAAATAGAAAAACCAAGAAGTTGCACACTCAATGTACATACCATACTTAAGAGCAAATTTCTCAAGCCACTCAGGAGCACCTGAGTACATATAACCGCTTAAAGTTCCCTCAGAAGAGAAGCTGATAATATTGGTGGAAGGAGCGTACTCACAATATTTAGTGGGATGGAAGCCTTCACCTTCATCAACCCAAGTATTCAGAGGGACATATTTCTTTTCTTCCTTGTCCCACAGATTGCGGATGTAACGAGTACGTCTATTGTTATAATAGATGCAAACATCGTCAAGGCATTCATGTTCTTCAAGCAAAGACTTAAATTCCAAAACGATGTTGGCGATATCGGACTTGTTGTAATCATACTTCTTAGACATAATCATAATTCCTTTCTAAATAAAAAAGTTTTAAAAGTTGTTGACAAGAATGAATTTGTGTGTTACAATACACATAGAGTTAAGAGACCCGTAACCTCTTAGCCCTATGTGTATTGCTTATTATTTCAGATTAATATTTAAACTTCTATGAAGCCTGTGAGGACAATCACGAAGTAATAAACATTAAATTTGTAGTTTATCTACTTGATTTTCTACATGGTCTTTCATCTCCTTTCTTCCTTAAGACAAGGGTTTCATTTATATGAACAGCTTACGGGGCTGGAGTTTTAGATAGGAACAGGGTCACTCCTGTTCCTTTTCTTTTTCCTCAAAAGGTTTAAGAGGAGTGTGATTACAGGTGGAATATTCACCTGTATTAATATCCATCAAGAAATCTTGACCACATTCTTGACAAAGAAACTTGATTTCGTTTCCAAAATCATCTACTTCATACACATTCTCATCTCCACAATAAGGACAACAAGGCACACGATACTGACCAAAGTGGATATCCTCTTGATATTCTTCAGTCTGTGGATTGCTCCAAACCTTGATAGAAAAAGTATTGCCCGACTTATCATCAGGGTCAATCTCTGCCATACAGATATCCTGCTCAACTGCTTGACCATCACGAATAAACGTGATAAACGCTCCATGATATCCGTCTTCCTGCTCGCAATAGATTCTAAACTGACCATTAGGAGTATCGACAGAGACATAAGGGGAACAGTTGTTTTTCTCAGAATGGATAATCATTTCGTTAAACTTCTTGTTAGTCATAGTTTTCTTTCCTTTCTTAAGTCAAAAATGTTTGTAGTTACCAGCCATAAACGTTGCGAACTTGCTTACCGATAGCGCGGGTATACTTGGTAATATCCTTGGAAGTTGCTTTACCACGATATAGCTTCCAACAGAACTTGTCAAGCTGGTCAGAAGAGATTTCAGGTTTCACTTCACGGTAAAGGATGTAGTGAGTTCCATCATGGTGAGTTTGACGAGAGCGCAAGTTATTGTGAGAATCAACCCACCATTCAGCATATTCACAGTCTTGCTTGAAATTAAGACAGGCTCTGATATTATACTCGTTAAGGAGGTTGTAACCTGTTCTACGTCCATCCCAAAGACCGATATCAGCAATTTCGATGATACGTCCAGTTGGAATATTAAGGTTGCATCTTTCGTCATCAAGATGCAAATTATTTATATCAATCATTTCCTGCTCAAACATTTCTTTAGTCCATGAAGAGCAGTTGACTCCACAGTATTTAAGATTCTCTTTAATTTCCTCAATCCAGTCTTCAAGGTTGAGGTCATAGTTGCTCCAAACGATACGAGGATTGCTTTTATTATTCTTAGTAGCCATAATCATAATTCCTTTCTTAAATCAAAAAATGTTTAGTTCCAAATGGTGTGCCTTTTGTAGATTTTCTTGGGTAAATCATCATACCCAGCTTCATACAAAGCCATGTCCTCATCCATAATTACTTCTCCATTTACAAAGTAGCCTCCTTTCCCATAACGCTTTTTAGCGTTAAGATAGACATTAATGGTGTCATCAATATCCTTGTCATACCAGCCTCCTTCCAAATCCCAAAGTAAATCCTGTTCAGTATCTCCATCAGGGACACCAAGCGTAAGAGTGCTGAAATAGTAATTTTCATCGTTTGAGAGTGTAGCCAAAAACCACTCACGGTACAACTGAGCTCTTTTATCAGCAATAGTAGTCATAATTCTAAATTCCTTTCTTTTTTTTGTTTATTGTGTATAGAAAAAGCTGGGGGTTTATTCCCCAGCAATCTCAGAATAATTTTCTTGGATAGAACGAATCCTATCCTCATCAACTTTGATTCTGCGCTCAATTTCTTTCATAAGAGCGGAACGGAAAAGATTATAAATGTTATAATCGTCCCATTTAACGAGCCAACCATCTTTGTCCTCGCCCAATTCGGAAGAATAATACGCTTCATCGGGATTTAAGAAATAGGTGCCTGCAATACCCCCTTCTACTGAGCACTTAAGGAAATAGCCTTTGTCTTTACCAATGGAGCTATAAGAAAGCCACATACGGCAACGTTCACCAGTATCATCCCTACAAAAAGAAATCCTCAAGAAATTATCAATCGTACCCTTCACATTGAAACTCGTAGCTGCCTCACACAATCCAAGAAGCTGATTGCAAATTTCAGCCCATTTAGCAGCACCAATAGCTTTAATACGAGGGAGGTAAAATTCTTCGGTGCGTTCGCGCATAGCCTTGGTGTCATTCATCTTTTTAATGACCTCCATCATTTCAGTATCTTCTTTTTCCTTACAAGAAATGGTGACGGTCATGTTCTCATAAGTCTTAGTGTTAGTCATAATGCAAACCTTTCTCCCCGTATAGCCGTTAGGTCAGCTTAAATATGTTGTTTATTAATACAAAGTTGATTTGCTAGATATTAGTCACGAGGAGTAACACGAACTTTGAGCTTGTTTTTCTTAGCATACTCGCAAATAGCTTTGTATTCTTCCTCTGTGATACTACGATTGGAAGCGCCTCTTGCCTGAACAATTGCATTACTTTCAATTTCAATAGTAACCAAGGGTTTGTCAGTATCTTTTGTCTTACGAAGGAAAACAATCAGGCAATTTCTCTTGATTATTTTGCTCAGGTAACTATACACACAATGATTCAACGCAGAACCTTCGTGCTTGACATCATCTGCATTCTTAGGACGAATAATACTGTATGTCTTATCTTCCGTGACAAAAGGCTTAAAATCGCTGTAAGCATTTTCGAACAATTCTTCCTGCTCTTCGGTAAGTTTAATTTCATAGTTGCGAGCTGTAACGTCATGAGTTTGCTTAAGATAAGAGCTATAAAGAGTCGGTTTCAGGTTCATAGTAATACACATATTAATGTAGTCATTAAGTTCCTGAATAAAAGCGTGCAAACTTTTAAATCCTTGATTGATTGCCTCCTCACAAACATAATCCATGAATTTACCAAATGTGTAATACTCATAAATGTGGCTGCCTCTGCGTCCGTAACCAACTCCCAAGTACCATCTAAGACACTTTCCAAAACTACCTTCGTTGTCATTTTGGACATGATTGAACAGGAGTTCTTCATCCCAATATTTACTTTTCTGAATGATTCCAATCCACTCATCTACCGTGTAATGGAAGTAGCTTTCGGCAGTGCATCCCGAATCAGGATTTCCATAACCGTATTCGTTAGTTGCGGTTTTAATAAAATCCTGCAAATCAAGCCATTGTGTTGCCACACCAAAATCAGTTACCTTTTTATATTCAGCCTTGGTCAAATTGAGAATCTTGTATACAGGAATGGCTTCGGTGATTTTACGGTTGAGTAAACTTCTTTGGATTTCCTTGGGCGCGGTTCGAAGAATAATTTCCGTAGATGCATTTCTTTCTAAAGTCATTTTGAATTCAGTAAAATTATAATGAACTCCGATTTGTTCTTGAGGAATGTCATAAAGTTGAGCAATAAAGCTTGTGGCACTATCTCTCCAAGAGAACTGACAAGGTTCTCCAGATTTGCTGACAGGGGAAGCGTTTTTATCAAGGACTGGAAATAAACCTTCATCGACAAGAATGAAGGAACAAGAGAGATTATTTGAAGCGATTCTGTATTTGTAGTTACGAGAAATAGCAGCTCCAAGCGGGAAACAATAACCCACATTAACCCAAAATTCACCTCCTTTAAGATTAACTTCTTTCAACAAGACTTCTTTCATGTTATAGTCATTGATATCAACTGCATTACCAGAAAGAAGGTCAAAATACAGACTTAAATCACTACGATTGGAAGCGTAATGGACAATGATAGTTTTCCCATTAGGGGTGAAATCTTTGTTATAACATTCGCTCTGCACACGAGACAGCTCAACCTTTGCGTTTTCAAGCTGTTCATTGAGCCCCTTAATCAGAGAGTTAAGTTCCTTTTCTTTGGTAGAAGATTCGTAATTCTTGAAGAAGCTCTCATAGTCATGGGTTTTAGTCTGATAGAACTTAGCAATGTTAGTCATAATCTTTTTTCCTTTCTTAAATACAGATGTGTTGATGTGAATGAATGTGGTTTATAGGGACTATATATTAAAGGGGGGAGGGATTAACCCTCCTTCACCTTTGCGCAAAGAGCTTTGTATTCTTCGCTATCAAAAACCGCAAGGATTCTTTCCTTGTTTTCAGGTTGTCCTTTATAATAGTCACTATTGTAGCTATAATGTCTATCATAAATCAACTGAGGATTTTTGTCCTTGAAAGCTTTGATAGGACAATAAAGGGTGACAATGGTTTCCTCTTCATTGTAAACAAACGGAAGTTTAATATAAAGCTCAGGAGTGATAGAATAGTCAGGAACATAGGCATCAAACTTATAATCCTTAAGATAAGGATAAGCTTTGCAAGTAGCTTCCATGAAAATCTTGCGAAGACCAACACTTTGGTACCGATAAGGAACAACATACTGATAAGCATCTTTGTAACATGGTCTGGTCCAGTCTCCCCAAACTTCAACGAATTTGTGATTTCTCTTTATTTCAGGAAGACGTGCGCAATGGGCTTCATAGTAGCTAGTGTTATTTGATGTGGGAATATATTGGATAGCACAGACATCCGACATTTTGATTACTTCGTTAACAAGCCAGTTGATAACCTCATCAGGGAAACATTCTTCCCATTTATCCCAGTTGTTGATATACTTTTTGGCGTTTTCAATTCCAACAAATGATTCATCATTGTAAGTGCCTTGATATTCAGCGTGAATGTGAGTCTCTTTAGCCATAATCTTTTTCCTTTCTTTTCAATAGATGTGTTGTTGTTTATGTTTGAGGTTTATGTTTGAGTAGAGTTATTTCTCTACATCAAAGGTAACATGAGCGCCAGCGATTCTTGTGTGACTTGGAAGCTTATAAAGCTCTGCAATCAAATCTGTATCTCTGGGCTTAAAATGAGGCATAAATGCAAAGTAAAACACTTTGCTATCAAGAGTTTTGTTGTTATCGTCAAAACGAGTAACAATAAATATATAATATTCTTTGTTACTTTTCAAGTCTGTAGAAGTTCCTTCAAAGGTAATAGTAAAATTTCCAATAATCATATTCATTCTTCCTTTCTTCAAGCATCAATAGCAAAATTAACTACACAATATCCGTAAGTGTTTTCCAAATCCTCGCAGATAGAATCATAAAGATATTCATTGAATGGACCTCGAAAGTCAATACTAACCTCATCATAATTAAGGTCAACCTTAGTAGGGAGATGTTCTTCAGGCTTGTCGTTTTTATCAACATCCCATTCAATATCAGTAACATGAATAATCATAGTCTTTACTTCCTTTCAAATTTTAATTTAAGGGAGAGAGATATTTCACTCTCTCCCATGTTGATGTGTTGAACGATTGAAATTAGACCGAGGGCTTACCAAGCCATTCAATGTTGTCTGCCTTGATGGTCATGCAACCAGTCTCATTGGAAGACGTGAAATAACTATCAGGAACAAAACCAGTCTTACGAAGGTCTTCCTTAGAAATTCGCTTTCCATTTAAATAGTGCTGCACGCGAGGCTTGTTGGGAGTGTCATACACACGGAGATACTCGTTATATTCGCCCTTCTTGTTAGTGTGGCAGATAATACGATTGCTACCATCCTTCCACTGACCCCAAGGGAGTTTAGAAGCGGTATCAATAGGAATATTCTTCTCAGCAGCCTTTGCGATTGCCTTCTTGGTGTGCTTGTAGTTGATACCGATACGATAAGTACCGATAACACGCTTAAGGACAGAGACACCAGCTTTACGACCGAGTGCAGAGAGAGTCACATCGGAAACGTAAGCCATCTTGAAGAACTGACCAGCGGGGATGGAGTTGACTTTGAGGTTGAAATAAGTGTTATTCATGATATTTCCTTTCTGCCCGTAAACCCGATAGCACAGGATAATAAATTAGTTTATGATAAAATGGTTATACAGATTTGGGATTAGATTTCAATTTCGAAAATTTTAGCATCCCAGTCATCATGGTTCAGTGTAGTACCATAAGCCAAAAGATTTTCGATATCCACCATGTTCTCATCATTCACGAGCTCAAGTTCTTTAAGAATAGACAAAGCTTCATCTAAAGTTTCCTCATCAATAACAACAGGAACAATATCATCAGCAATAGCTCTGATTGTGCAGAAATCATTAACCATGTGGTAAATGGCTGCTTCCTTTTTATCAAAGAAAGTAGGCTCGTTAATTTCACGCGCACAAGTGTCAATGTACATAAACTTTTTCATAATGTTATACTTCCTTTCTTAAATCACAAATATTTGTCAATCATCAAAATCGCAGTTTTCTTCGTCGAGGTTGGCATCTCCAACCTATTCAACCTGACCCATGGGAATTAAATCCAAATGCTCAGAAGCATACTTGATAGCTTCGTCAATGGTCATGTTATCAGGGACTTGAATAGAGGAATTGTACACGCCAAGGCAGTTAACAGTTACATTCAGAGTTTTCATAGTTTTATTTCCTTTCTTAAATCACAAATGTTGTTGTTAGCATTCAGTCTTTTCAATGGTCATGTCGAAACATTCTTGACCACGCTCTTCAGCTTCATCAATCTTTTCATTGATGTACTGAAGAAATTTCTCACGGGTTGCACAGTAAATAACAGTACCATTTTCTTCACCAAGGCAGAAAGATAAGATTTTGTTTTTCATGTTTATTCTCCTTTAATCACATTTACAAGCAGATGATAAATCATTTCATCCGCAGCTTCGGCATCCTGCATCATAACGGTCACTTCATCATAAGCAACATCGTTAATCACTCTGAATGTTGCTCTGTCTTTGTTCTGAATAATTGTAATCATTTATTTCACCTCCTTAAAAATCAAGAGTAGTATATTCAGAACAATGAAATGCTCTATCAAGATTGTTACAGATAGATTTGAGAAGATAGGCTCTCTTTCTCTGTTTATCAGCAATTTCCTGATAGAAGAGCGATTCTTTTTGGTTACTGCTGCCTAATGCCCAAATATGATTGTTACGTGAATCCAAAAACAGTTCTTCGCTTTTATTTTGCAACGCACGATAAATGAGAGTTGCTTCTTCAAGAGAATCAAACTCGATGATAGCTTTCCAACTACCGGGACATGCTTTCTTAATCATGTGTTCGTCAATGATATTGTTAGTGGGCTTATAAGCGATAGTGTTCATAGTTAAATTCCTTTCTTTTTTAAATATGTTGTTTGGTAGGTATTATGTGAGTGTGGATTACGGAGTCGCAATCCACACAACAGCAATGTAGTCATCAGATGTTTCCTTAGTCCCATTATTATCCATTGTGAGAATATAAGGAGCATCTTCATATACAGCCATATTGGTTTCAAGAGTATAAATACCATTGAAACCATCGTCCTGAGTTACATTAAGAACTCTGAAACGATATTCTCCATGTTCTACATCAGAATCCACAAGTTCTGCATAAACAGGATAAGTGTTTTCTTCGAACTTTGCTTCAGGAAGATTGCTGGGAGGAATGGGAGCGTTAGCCTTAGCCAACTGCTCCTGTAATTCTTCCACTTGCGTAAGGTAATCCTTTACTGAATCACCCAAAGCTGCAACTCTTTCTCTGCTGTTGAGGTACATAAAAGTCATGAGGATTGCGATGATGAGGACAAACAGATTAATCTTCTTCATTTTTATTCTCCTTTCATTTAAGCTGCGATACGATTCCAAACAGAGTTCAGAATAGGCATAGTATTAACCGCGACAGCCGTGAACGCTCCTGTAGTAGTAGACTTGGAAGACTTACGCATCTGAGTGGGATGACTTTCAAAATCAGAGATAGCATTTAGAGCCTTCCAAGCTGTGTTGTTGAAGTTCTGAAGGTCATCCTGATTGTAAGCAGTCATAAGCTTCTCAATCATAGCCAGATTGCGAATCTGAAGAATTTCAGAATCCTCAGTCTTAACAGGGAAGAGCTCACGAGCAAGAGCTTCAAAGGCTTCCTTGGAATAAGGAGTAACTGCAAGCTTTTCAGCCTCAACTTTAAGACGCTCAAGATAGTTGGTATTCTGAAGCAGGATGGTCTTAGCCTGTTCCAGCTTGGCCTGCATAGAATTGCTGTGACGAATACTTACACGATTCTCAGCTCCTCTGGTTGCACGAGTGATGCAGTTGGAACAGAAGATGCGGATACTGATAAACATTGCCTGAATTGCCTTGGACCCATCATGGCTATTAAGAAACATTACAGTAGGTAAAAAATCATCATCCAGAATCTTCATAGGCTCAGTAGACATGGTAATGAAGCTCTTAGCTCCATTAGGTCCATAGCTACCAGCAGTTTCAAACTTAGCACCTCCCAAAACAAGAGAATCAAGGAAGTCAAAAGCCTCACGATTCTGGAGGATATTGTAGTTCTTACCAACGATACCCAAAGGAGCGTTGGTATCAGTACGAATAGTTGCGAACTGGTCAGGAATGATAAACGGAGTATCGACCAGAATCTTCTGACCATTCCATTCCTGCTCAACCTTGTTCACAAACTGAACAGGGCGCTTTTCAACGGAGTAGTCCAGACCACTGAGCTTAAGAGCAGACTCAAGAGAGTGGACATTCTCAAGAGTGATACCCATATCTTCGTAGTACTTTTTACGAGGAGTATTCTCAACAGCTTCCAGAACAGCATTGACCTTATCGGTATTATAAGAGGCGAGACCCATAGTAAATTCCTTTCCGAGCTTTAAGCTCTAAACAAAATGTTTTTAATGTGTTGTATTGTTTGATTTAAGATGAGATTATTATAAATCCCAAATCCGCAAATGTCAAGTATTTAAACCAAATAAAGTAAATTATTTAGTAAGAATACTTCCAAAGAATGTCAAAGAGTTCTTTGACAAGTTTATCAGCTTTATCATGGTCTGCGGTAGGCATACAAGTATCAGAATCTAAATCTCTTTTTAACTGTGTGAGAATATTAAGATAGCTGATGTCAGTGCTTACTTCAGAAAAACCGTGAGGGGTATCGAATCCAACATTAAGTTTCATTTTTCTTTTCCTTTCTGTACTAAAAGTACTTGACAAGATTGAATTTATGTGTTAATATATACACAGATGATAGAAAGAATCCTATACTTCTTAACTACCATCTGTGTAGTTTTGTAATTAATGAGAAGGATTAATTACGATTATAGATGACCATTATCTACACAATAGCATAGAAATAATCAACGTAGAAGATTCTCTACATGGCTTTCAACTCCTTTCCTCCTTAGACAAGGGGTGATTATATAACAGTTTATAGGAACTGATTATATTGAACTAAAGAGAATTGCCTATACAATCCTCTTTAGGGGAATTAATTTAAGTTATTAAAGTTCGAACATCCGGCCAAGAATGATAGAACAATAATAAACATTAAACTAATAGTTTATTTGTTTGACTGTCTACATAGACATTCTCCTTTCCATTTAGCGTTAATATATAAACAGTTTATAGGAACTGATTATATCAAGAAAGAGCAGGATTTTATTCCTGCTCTTTTTCTATTGTGTACAAATACTGCTTCCGCTTTTCTTTGTACTGCTTGTTGATTTTGTACCGATAATTGCCATGAGTCTTACGCTGGATTCCTTCACAGCGGTCATAGTACATACCATCGTACTGGGGATACTCTGTGATAGCATTGTTAGGTGTACGTTTAGACATAACTTTTACCCTCCAAACCATATTCTTTAGCATCAAGTTTACTGCTACTTGCGCTATAGCCTTGACCTTTGTTGAGCACAATGTTTACAGGACATTTAATTCCCTTTTCATGAATCCAGTCAATTACGAACTTGACTGCATCAGGTTCGTTTCCAAGCCAACGATTGTAAAGCCCATGAATTTGAATGACTTCATTGTGGTTGTTAACCTCAATCGTGAAGAAAGAAATATCAATTTCTTCATTTCTTCTTAGGAACAGAATGTTTGTTCTTCCTTCAGCAACACGACTGATATAACCTCCAACGCAATGATGGAGATATACTCCTTCCTTTGTAATCTTGTTCATCTCTTCAGGAACAACAATAGAGAAATTATCATCAGCATACTCAAATTTTTCTTTGCGTTGGTCGTAGAGTTTAGCTGCTAATTTATTTAATCTCTCCTGTTCTTCCTTGTTTCTTACTTCTTTGTCTGCAATGTTGATTTCAATCAGCATATTGTGATAACGATGAAGTTCATTCACATCTTTACAGGAGTACAAATCAATATCAGGACGGTTGGTGTTTGAGATTTGTTTGAACAAATTTAAAGTGTCAGAAAAGATTCTAAACACATCTTCATTAAGACCTTTCTTATCAGTTCTTTCCTGAAGACGCATAAGCTTGAGAAGATTCTTTCTATCCTTTTCATTTTGTTCAGGAGTTGAAGACTGGATGTCTCTTTCTTTGTTTATATACAAGCTTTCTTTCCAATAATTTTTTCTATTGAAATAAAAAGTGTACACGCTGTTATTTACTCCAACAAAATGCAAAAACTCACGATAGTCAGAATGAATATTATTCATTCTTTTTGCCATGTTAAAGTAAAAGTCGGAATCTTTGTCAGTAATAGAAGAAAGATTTTTAACATCAGCAACAAATCGAACGGTTTCAATTACACATCGAGGATTATAGGTCAGACCTGTGTAAATATAAGTCGGACTATTAGGGTTCTTTTTCTTTTCCTCGAACATCTTATCTACCAATTCAAGTTGGTGCTTGTTCATGCCACTAAGCTCATAAATGTTTGCAGATTTAGAATATTTTCTAAATCCAAAAAGATGCTCAATGTCAGATTTTGCAGATGCACTCATGAGATAATTGGCAATGTATTTATATCCAGCTTTATAAAATTGTTCGATAGCAGGACATCTAAGAGTGTAAATAATCCTAAGAATTAAGGAATTTGTTTTAGTCATAATGTCACTATCATTGATGATAGAAGAGATATAAAACAATCTCTTAAACTTAAACATATCCTCAAAACCTTTGAAGAAACAGACATTATCAGCAAGAACTCCAACATCAGAAGAACTTGACGTTCTAAATACGACATTTCCATTAAGAATTGCATGGGGCTTGAAGATTGTTACTTTTCCTTTGTTATCAATAAGAATACGTGACTGTTCTTCAAAACCAAAATAACCACCGAACTGACGAATGACACAATAATTATCATTTAAGATATTAAATGTCCAAATTGTATCTTTGTATTCAGTGTGATACTCATTATTCCAAGAGTTCTTAACATCAATGGCTTTCTTAGGATATAACTGACGAAGTTCGTTCAAATTAATAGTTGGCAAGCTATTAACGATTTCAGAAATATCCGCTGAAGATTTAGAACTGGTACGAGGATACATTACTTTATAGTAATCAGCAAATGTGTAAGGAGTCCATTGCGTCCACTTGATTCTTGGGTTACATCCTTTTCTAGTAAATTCTTCAATTGCTTGAGAAAAGTAGAAATGGAAAACAGCCTTGTACAAATCATGCTGGAGAAAATTAACAAATCCTAAACTATAGAACTTGCCTCCTTTAGATTTAAACGCAATGTCTCCATTGATATCAAATGGAGCGGGACAATTCTTGAAAAGAAAATAACGCTCTACAAAGTGGTAGTTTCTTCTTTCTTCAGGAATCTTTTTTGTACTAATTCCCATGATACCAAGCACAAGCATTTCAAATTCAGAATAATATTTGGCATAAGCAACTTTTGCATCTTTGCCAGAACCAACAACAATTGTGTGAGATAGAATACTACTCACATTGTAATGACCAGTTACTCCTTTACGATACTGTCCGATAGTATCGTTATGCTGAACAATTTCATATTCACCTCTCAGCAAGTGAAAAGCTTTACCATTTGCTTTTTGTTGCCAATATACAGTGATATCAGGACAGTTATTAAGATTGGGATGAGCCCCCTCTTTAGTTGAAAGGAACTTTTTCACAGTAGCTTTGTTCTTTTCAATGATTTCGGTGGGGATGCTGTCAATGTACGTGGTGTTCATTTTCTGAATTTCCTTTCTTTCTTTAAAGTGGAGAGGGTATATTTCAACCCTCTCCTATTTTGTTGCTAATTTGATGAGAATTTATAGATAAATGATTAGAAATTACTTGTAATCTTCCTCACAATCCTCATCTTCATCCTCGCAATCATCATACTTACTTGCCAAGTCCTTACGAAGAGCATTGATTGCACGAGCTTCAAGGAGAGCCTTAAGAGCCCGCTCATCAAGTTCGCAATCAATATCACGAGTGTTGCAGATTTCCTCGCCAGCTTCGTCAAACAAAGCTTTCTTTTCATAGCTGAGAACGCAGGGATAAGTGATACCATCGACCTTAACTTCGAGGACTTCATCAGGGTTGATTCCCTTCTCATTCATAGAGGCTTCAAACTGACTTTGAAGCATAATCTCCATGACGAGAGCCATGCCAGTTTTGTTACTGTTGTCAACCATACGCTGAATAGCGGCAATCGCCTTCTCACGGTCATGGTCATTGACAGAACCCATGACACCCACTCGAATATTATCAATGTACAAATACTCAAGATTAGTGTCGTTTTCCTTCATAATCTGAACGCGATTGAGAGACTTCTTGGTGTTGATGTTGATGTTAGCCATAGTTTGGCTCCTTTCCGTTTTAACGTCTTGAACGTGACGTAAATTTATTGAGCTTAAAGGCTCATTGAAGTGCAGGATATATTTCAATCCTGCACTCTATCAACCTTTACGGCTTTTCAATCAGGTCTTTTATTTGAGCTCTTAAACAAATTAGAGTGCCGATTCTTGTGCAACAATAACTAATATCTGCATTGTTACCTTGGGACTTAGCTTCTTTTGCATTTTCAATTTCAATGTCCGTTGCTTGTAACAGTTCATATGCTGCTTGCTTGAGGAAATAGTCTGCTCTACCCTGATGGGTTTTGTTATTCATGTTAATTGTCCTCCTTTACAGCTTATCAATCAAGTCTCTAGCCTGAATTTTAAGAGTTACTAGGAGGCCAATTTCAGTGCAACAATGAGAAATATCAAAGTTATTCCTTAGCTCCTTGCAACGCTCAATTTCAGCATCAATTGCCTGTTGAAGAAGGTATTCCGTTCTGCGCTGGAGGTAAAGTTTGTTATCCATAATTTTAATTCCTTTCTTAATTGAGATACAAGATATATTTTAACATTTAGAAGTTAACAGCGGGGAAAGTGAGCAAAAACATATCCCAACAATCCCACTTCTTATCAAGTTCTTTCAAGAGGCTCGAAGGAGAAATTCTCCAATCAGGATATGCAGGGATACCTTTATCTTCCAGTTGGTCAACAAGTTTAATCCTGTTAAGAGTAAGAAATTCTTTTAACCTTTTCTTGTTAATTTTGTTGAAACCATCTTTCTGACCACATACACCACATACAGCCCACATAATATTTTCCACAACTGTTTTGTCATTGGAAGAATAAACAGGATAGAAATTGTTCCCATCATGGGCAACAAGGACGTAATTGTAAGTCTGATTAGCCATATTATACTTTCCTTTCTTAATGGTGTCAAGTATTTAAAAAGAAATTTTACAAACTACTTGACAAGTGTTGTTATTTGTGTTATATTACACTCATCAAGCAAAGTAGCCTGTAACTTTTACTTGAGGAGTGTTGTTGGTGTTTTCACACATAATTAAGTCCGATTAATTACGGTGATAGACGATACGGATGACAGAAACCTATCTATCCATATCAACAAGTAAAATTTTCTACATATTAATTTCTCCTTTCGTGAGTAGTTATGTAAACAGACTTTACAGGAGTCTGGTGTCTTAAGTAAGACTGGTAGTTGGTAACTGCCAGTCTTTTCTTTTTTATTTCTTAAGAGCTTCAACTTCAGCTTTGAGATTGTCAATGGCAGTAAGAAGAGAATCAATCTTTTCTTCTTTTTCTGTTTCTTCTTTTGCTTTTAAGGCAACAAAAAGTTTGTGCATTTTTTCAGTTTCCTTGTCTTCTCTGTATTTTTCCAAAGCTGCATTTAAGATAACCTCAGAAACATCAGAAACCGCAATAAACACATGTCCATTGATTTCTTCCGCCACCTTCGCATAAGCATTGGCACGATAAGGATTCCAATCAACAGCTTTCTTTTGCTGAATAGCTTCTTTAACATGAAGATATGTGGAAGGACCAGAAGCTCCCACCCAACTACTACCATCACGATGGGTATAAGTTTGAGTAAGAGAGTAAGAGGGGTAAACTTTCTGTTCTGTGATGTCAAATACAGGAGTGGAATTGGAGCGAGGCCAGCTACCAATTTCATTAAACCACTCTCTTAAAACTTCGACTTTTTCACGCTGCGTACGGATAATTTCTCTCCAAGTTAAAGCCTCATCAACATAGATGGGACCATAAACTTTCTTATTGGTAATCATGTTGGCAACAGACTTTTCGTTGATAGTAGACATAATTCTAAATTCCTTTCAAGTTAAAAATGTTTGTAGTTATCACTTGACAATTATTATCAAGTGTGCTAAAATAAACACAAGTAGAAAGCCTACACTCTCTACTTGTGACGCAATTAATTGGGATTAATTACGATTATAAATGATGAAGACTACTACTGTGGACCAATAATAGTCAACTGCTAAGATTTTCTACATAGCAAAACTCCTTTCTAATTTAATAATACATTAATTCATTGTAGGCTGAATTAATGTGCGAGTGAATAAGTTGGGCTTAAACACTCTATTGAGGGATGGAAGTTATTTTCCATCCCTCTAACAATGTTTAAACTCTTTCTACTTTGTATGGCCTGCAAGTAACAATATCGAAATTGTTTACAAGCCAGTCAGGTTTGGTTTCTTTAGTATTGAGGAATTTACAAACAATGTTTGCAAGAACTTCACTTGCAAATAAAGTCTTTTCTTCCATACTCATTGTAACTGTTACGGATTTACCGTAACGATTAACAATTTTAAACATGCCACACCTCCGTTTTGACACCTTTGCCATTGTAATAACGACGAGCACCATAATTGGCTCTATCACTGAAACATTCAGCACAAGGAATTAATTCTTTACGCTTTCCCTCTTTGATTTCCTTGAGGGAGAGATTGAAACACTGTTCAATTTCACATTTCTCACACATCTTACAGGATTTACCCTTGCAGATGTTTTCACAGAAGTTGTTCTTAACTTTGCAGAGATGCTTAACACCCCAAGAGGAATTCATCTCAGCTAAAGTCTGGTCGAGAGTGTAATTACGACCCATAACATTAATCTTTTTCATTTTACTTTGACTCCTTTCAAGTCTGTATTAAATTTGTTTTTTGATTTGCCTTAAGTCAATTGGTTAGAAGCAAACACGCTTCTTTTTGATTTTGGTGAGCATCCAACACCAGATACTACCATTATCATCTTCAAGAGGCGTGACCTGAATAGACACAAGAACCTCAGTGCTCAAATGGTCGAGCACATAATCAAGGTTCTTTTTAGAGAATACATATCTCTCTTTGGTGTCATCTCGTGTAGATTTAGCACACCATCTAATGACTTCTTTGATAGAAGAATCAATTAGACAGTTTAAATTCCCGTAGGTATCAAGAGCTCTATTAAGGGATGGAGCTTCTAAATGGGTAGGATTGTTGGTGAGAGAGCGAACAGTGTTTTTCATTTTCTTAGACATTTTCTTTGTTTCCTTTCTTTTGTCAAATTGATTGCTGATACTTATACTTGCTTGAGATATTTAAGGTTTAACTCTAACTTGGAATCCATGGTTAAACCCTTTTCCCTTTTGATTCTTCCCCTGAGATTATTCAAGGCTTGTTTCTCAGAAGAAGCCATTGTGTAACCAGAATAATGACAATAATAGTCATACCATCTGGTTACAGGTCCATCATAGAAGTATTTGAGCTTCATATATACCTCCTTTCAACTCAAATAAAATCGGAGACTTTACCCTGTTTATGACAATATCCTCCAAATATTTCAGGACACGAGCGGAAATATCCAGATGCATCCTGAATGTGTACGAGAATGATATCATCTGGATTAAGAGTGCCATTACGAACTCTTTTTTTAAGAGAACGTTTGATTCTATTCAAGCATCCAGAATAGGTATCAAATACATCATAGATGATTTTATCATCTTTCTCGATGTACCCCTTGTGATAGTAAATAATATTTTGATTAAACACTTGACAACCTCCTTTGTTTGTGCTATTCTTATAATAAGAAAAGTGGTTGACCAATCCACTCTTCTTATTATCTTGATTAGTCTAAGTCTAACTTAGATGTATCTATCTGGAAGAATTCAATCAGCTATTCAACACTTAGGTGTTGCATATACCAATTAAACTCAAATTCAGAAGTGATATACTACTTCAGAATAGAACCAATCTTTGCTTTATTACTAAGACTATTCTACATGAATTCCTCCTTTCTTTTAACTCGTTAGCTTGTGACTAACTTGTTATTCATTATCTTATTGGTCAGATAAGATAGAGAGCTTATTCCCATTAAGCACTCTATGAAGGGTAGGAGCATATGTTCCTACCCTTTAACAATGCTTAGATTTCAATCCACTGATTAGTGGTGAAATTAAACCATCGAACAGTTCCGCCAATCTTTTTCTCCCAGCGGTGCTCATTTTTGTTCAAAGTATAAGTAGCAAGTCTACTTTCAGCAGCCGTGATAATAATATCATACTGACTGAGTTCCTGAAGAGATTTGATATACTTCATAAGCCTAACATCATTTTCAAATTTGATTTCTACTACCCTAGAAACACTTACAATATCGGTATGATGGTCATCCACACCTTCAGGCTTCCATCCTTGTTCGAAGTTGTTGATAATAGAATCAGCATCATAAATGCAGATGCTTTTAACAAATTTGATAGAGTAATTCATTTCTTTTTTTTCCTTTCCGCTAACAATGCTTAACCGATGTAACGTTCCTTGAGAGAGCGCACTTCCATAATAAAAGATTCAAAATCTTCCTTGGAAGTAATTTGTATTCTTTTTTCTTTGATTGGCCTGCCTATCATATTAAGTTTAGATAGTGTGTATTCACAATACAACTTTATATAATAAGTTGTATTGTTTTCATTTAGCACTCTATCAGGAGAGACATATACGTGAAGCCAATAATCTGTCCCAAAGTGGGACTGAGCAAATGCTCCTCTATCTTCCCACTCAGCGAATACTTCAGTATCTTCCCAAGATTTTGCAATACCAACTAGCATATTGCAGATATCGTGAACGGCTAATTTCATTTTCTTTAATTCCTTTCTATTAAACCATTGACAAGAACAACTTTATATGTTATACTTGTTATTAGAATAAGAGAAGTGCCTACACACCTCTCTTATTAAGGAAAGATTAATTACTCTTATTAGAAGTTGTAGTTCTTAAGGATAATACTTACAACAACATTCTAAGAATAATCAATGAATACTATTTTCTTCATTATTTATTACCTCCTGAAGAAAGATAAAAGCAAACAAGGATGTAGGTCCTTATTCACTACAGAGGAGAGATAGGGGGATATCTCTCCTTCTGTTATATTGAGTAGTTTAACGACTTGCTCAGGTCGAGGGGTTAGTTCTGATAATCGTCACTTACCAGAACCCACTCCTCACCATTGCCATCAATAAGATGAATGGTGGAGTTGTCTTCACCAACAGTAACAGACTGAAGGTTAGAGAACCAATCCTCAGTTGTTGTGTAGGCTTCCTCAACGCCTTTGTCGTAACCAGTGTTATATGCACCAGTAAGGTCTTCTTCGGTGTAGACCTCTGCTGGGGAGGACTTATCATAATCAATGTGGTCTGCAAAAATTGCACAGCAAATAGCAATGATGACCATTAATAAGAACATTGCTCTGGGATTCATGCTCTTATTTTGAGCCATTGCTTCAAGATTGATAACAAGACCATAGACAACCATGATAATCAGGATAACAATGGCAATGATGGTAATAGAGGTCATATTGATAAACATCTTTGATTCCTTTCTGGTTTTAATGTCTTTTCCTTGACAAACAATTTGTTTTATGTTATAATAGTTTTAATAAGAGAAGTACCTATATACTCCTCTTATTATGGTGTGCTATTACACTTTATCAGAAGTTGTAGTTCTTAAGGATGATTACTACAACTATATTAAAAGTGTAATCTATAAATGTTATCTTCTACATTTATTTACCTCCTTTAGAAGATAAAAGTATTTAATTGTATAGGCAATTAAATACTATGAGATAAGTAATTATCTCATTTTAAAAAGAAGGTTGCCTACACAACCTCCTTGACGTACAATTATCTTAGAAGTTGTGGTTCTTCAAGATAATCATGCTGACTACGCTGAGAACATAGTCAATAGAAGTGATTTTCTACATTTTATCACCCCTTTCACAATTTAATACTTAATTATAAATTATGTAGGTAATCTATAATTAAGCAGAGAGCTTATTGCGTCTAAGCACTCTATGAAGCCCACCATCAATTACGATGATGGGCTTTAACAATGCTCAGACAGGGATACAAATAATGTATCCATCATCCAAGAAACGAGGATAAAGCTTATTCTTATTGAGAAGCTTATCACCAATTTCTTTTGCTTCCTTCTCATTAGAAGCAGATACAAATACCGTATCACAACCACTAATGATGGAAGTAATGTATTTGACTTTGTATGTCATTTTCTTTTACTCCTTTCTAAAAATACTTGACAAATATAACTTTATATGTTATACTTGTTTTAGATAGAGGAGAGAAGCTACTAACTCCTTTCCTCTTGATTTAGTTTATTATGCTCAGAAGTTATAATTCTTCAGTATGGCAACTGTTATAACATTAAGAGCATAATTTATGGAAATTATTTTCTACATGATGATTTCCTCCTTCCCGAGTGCGATTTGTTTTACTAAGCATTCTATTAAGCCCAGTATCAACTCCTTTGATAGAATTGATACTGGGCTTTAACAATGCTTAGGAATTGAAAGTGTTCCAGTAGTAGTACATTGCTTTATCGAACTCTGTTACTGCTGCTTTGAGGTCGGGACTATTTCTTAAGAGAGAGATTAACTTTCCCTTAGCAATATCGACCTTGTTCATATCATTGTTCTTGACAGCGTTGTAGCCATCATGATGAATGATATGATACACCTTCATACGCATCTCTGTATTCACTTTTCTTTTGCTCCTTTCTTTTAGAAAATCTGTTGACAAATATAACTTTATATGTTATACTGTCATTGTAGTAAGAAAGATGCCTATACATCTTTCTTACTGGCGATGTGTATAAATTATTAACTTATACGTTGTGATGCTTTATTACTAAAACAACAATCACGCAAAGAAAATAATTTACTTCGATAATCGTCTTCATTATTTTACCTCCTGAAGATTGATAGAAGTACTTATCAATATAGGTTAATAAGCACTACAAAATAAAGAGACACTTGTTCGGAAGTGTCTCTTTACTTTTGTTTGGAGAAAGGCTATTTGTTTATACTCGTTAACCTTCCAGAACGAGCAATTGATTACCAATACTTATAAAAATAAGCATTGATAATACTATCGGTATTGCGAAGTACTTGTACAGGCATCTCGTTGTTTTTTACCATCTTTGCAATTTGATTACGAAGACGAAACATTTCATCACGGTCTTGATGTTTAGCTGCAACGAGAAGCTTTTTAGAGATAAGATTAACCTTATCTCTTGCTTCTTTAGTAACAACCATATTTAATTGTCCTTTCTGGTTTCCCATCATCAGTGCCGTAGTAACCAGCTACGACAGACAAGAGAGTTTATTAGACTCTCTTGTTTCGGGTAATGGAAGCAATGTAGAGGTCATAACCTCTGACAGCAGCTTCGGTAGCAATAGCGATGTACTTCTTTCGAAGTTCAGCAAGCTTTTTCTCATCACCATTTCTCTTAGCCTCGTAAGATTCACGAAGAATCTTATTAGCTTCCAATTTGTGAAGGTCCTTCATGGTAAGCTTCATATTTAATTGTCCTTTCTGGTTTTTACGTCTTTTCCTTGACGCATTTATATTAATTTCTTAGCCACTGGAAAAATGACCAAGAGATTAATTTTTGAATGATTGCGTAAATTAATTCTTAACTCTTCAGGATAAGAAGAAGCAAGGATTAATTTACGCAGGGGGTTGACTGTTCATTCGAATGAGAACAAACAGTCAACGAGTAAATCAAATGTATAAATGAATACACTCGAATTTACATTTACCTCTTAAAAAAGATTTAAGAAGTACATAAAATCAGATAAAAGTAGAGGTAGTTGAAAAAATTTAAGCTGCAAAAATGTAAATTCAAAAAACAAAAAAATTTTTTCAAAAAAAATAAAAAATTTAAAAAATAAAAAAATTTTTTAAAAAAAGGATAGAAGCCATCACAGCCTCTATCCTTAAAATATATTCAATTACATTATTCAATTACATTATTCAATTACACCCTACTTACACATGTCCATCACTCATAACTCCAAGTAAATCACTCCAAAATGCCCATTCCCATTTTTTACTTCCAACATCCTTTTCACTCAATCCAACACCATTTCTCTCGTTCACAATATAATCTTTCATTACTCTCATTATTTTTTCGTTAATAACAAGACTTACTTTATCATTCCATAAAAATCCTTTGTATCTCTTACCCTTGTTTCTATAATTCATCTTTCCATATTTTTCAAGTTTAAAGCCATGCATCTTTTTCCAGTTATTACTACAGAACAATAAAGCATCATCATCAGTAATCTTATTATTTTGATAAGCAATACTCAACAAATGAACAAAAGGTCTATTATCATCTCTGGCTTTTAGCTCAAAATATTTCTTAATAATATCATTCATAATTTTTCTTTTACAACCTTCTCTTATTGTAACTATTTCTTTATAAACAATTTATCCATATTTTCTCTTCAAATTTAATCTTACAGTCTAACCAATCAAATTATCCATCTCAACTAGTCTAATTAAAAATGGAAAGATAAATATAAATAAATTATTTATAATTCAATCCAAATTACTCTTTGATTGTCCTATCTGCCACATTTATAATTAATATCGTTAATACTGGTAACAGTCAGTATTGTCTCCGTCAGTAATAATAACAGGACAATTAACCCAATCCATAGTACCATCACCATTATCTCTATAGCATTTGACATTTACATTTTTAGTATCATTATTATTTCCAATATTTTTTGCATTATCAGCATTTTTAATATTGCTAATATTACCATCAATTTTATTAGAAATATCATTCATACCAAGATTATTCTTTTCTTTCCCGCTCAAAATCCAACTATTCTTACTCCACTGATTTTTAATCCAATGACCTTCACTAATAACATCCTGAGCAAACTTAAAACTACGAATCATGCACAAATGTTCAGTAATTCTTGTAGAAAGACATTTGCAATTAAAACGAAAATCGTATTCCAAAATTAAATCTTCAATACAGTGTAAATTGGCAAAATCATATTCTCTATTTTCAAAAGAAGCGATAATTTTGTTAGCTTTAATCTTATAATCTTCGTAATCTTTCCAGAAAAATTGAAAATTTTCATCAATATCATTCCAAGTTATATAACTATTATTTCCGACATCAAGAATTTTCTTGCCGTCAAAAACAACTACATCATTTTCATGGTCTTTTTTATAACAATCCCATCCAATTCGAATTTCACGAACAGCTTCCAGTTTATCACCTGTATATTTTTCATTCAAATAACCAGCATCTTGAATGTGTTTATCATTTTTAAGATAAACTTTTGCCTGATGAATGATACAATCAAAATCAACACAGAGATTATATCCAATTTCCAAAGTCCTACAAATATCTTCCTGAATAGAAATTAACTTATCAAGTTCTTTGCATTGCTTAATAACGTAATGCTTTTTAATAATATTCATTGTTACATACCTTCTTCATCGCAGTCACAACTATCATCATCACTGTGTTCACTATTCTGATATAACTTAAAACTATCAAAAATATGGTAAATTCTAGCATAATCTCCACCATAGGTATTATCCAAATTAAGATTTTCCAACATTTTTTCAAGCGTATCACAAGTAGCATCAATTAATCTGAGCATGGGTAAAGTACAATTACCATGAATTTCTTCTACAAAGATATCAGTATAATAAACCTTCTTACCTACTTTTTCATCATAGTTTCCCCAAATATTAGCTGAAATAGTTACACTTTTATTACAACTCATAAGATTACTTTTAAAATTAATAACAATTGTTGCTTCACGATTAATTTCACTTTTAGAAGTAAATTTGATATCACAGTAATCCAGAATCAAATGTAATTCTTTTACCCAACAATGTTCATATAACATATTAAGATTAGGATACTGTTTCTTCATTTGTTCACAAGTCATTTCATGAAAAGGAATAAGTTTTTCTTTATTTTCTTCAATCATATTTTCAGTCTCACTTTCGATTTTTTTAGATTTCCAATCAAGCTCCCCACAAGAAACCCAATTTTCATATTGCCAATCAATATCACTTACCCAAATGAATTTATAATATTTTCCATTATCATCATTTTTAACAACAGCAATATCGCCATTCTCTAATTCATTAGCAGGAATATTATCTAATTGTTTTACATCATGCAATCCATAATAATATTTAATTTTCTTGCCAAAGTTGCTTTTTTCAGACATAACTAAATAAGTTTTACCATTAGCTTCGTATTTAGTTTTATTTTCATTTTTCATTGAAATAAATCCTCTTTATAGATAAAATTATTATAGACTTCTTTTGTCAAATCAACTTTTGTTCCATTATTGTCAATAACGTAATCATAAGCAATTCCTGACTTACTTACACCATCATCAGCATGATTACCATATTTACTATTTTCATTTAAAACTTTTCTATTGACTTTAATTGTTTTACAATAAATTCCTTTTTTACAACAATATTCTTTAATCCATGTAATATCTTTATCTTCTCTTGCATGTAAAAATAAAATTTTTCTATCAAAGGTGGTATAATTGTATAATACTTCTTCAATTTTTTCTTTGAGATATTTATAAGTTACATTATCCCAATAATCAAGCATATCTTTTAATTCACAAAGGAATCGTCTATCCATAGGTCGTTTAGACTTCTCATCCCAGCCCATTAAAGAAGCCCACTTTTTAGCGGGAGCAGAAGTGTAATATTTATGGACAAGAGAATGAGGGTCAAAATTGTCCATAGCCGTCCAAACCAAATTACAAAAAGTATCTTTACCAGACCCACCTGAACCATTTATAATATAGACTTTAAAATAAGACATAATTTTCTCCTTACAAAATTAAAGTTTGTCAATCTTTGAACTTGATAAAGTTCTTCGAATTTTTGAACTACTGTGCCACTGGTGGGACATCCTCATCTCATCTGGAATGATATCTCTTAGATGACTTCTTCTTGTTATTAGAAGTCTTATTATTATCTGAAGAAGAGTTAGAAGAAGTATTAGGAAGATTATTAGTATCATTATCTTTCTTAAGAATTTCTCTCTTACCATCAAGTCCAACAATAATAACATCTTCATTCTTAGTATTAAGAATAACAAAAGGTCTTTGAACACCACAACAATTCTTTTCAGCAGCTTCAAGAGCAGTAAGAATATGTTGTTCAGGAGTAAAATCTTTCATATATTTAGTAGTAGCATAAAGACTTCCTTTAGCAGTTACTTCACCACAACCGACAGCAGAATAACCAGCTAAAGGTTCAAGAACAGAATAATCATTCTGAATTTCATAAAGTTTTCCATCAATACCCACTAAGAAATTACCACCTTTATCTCCACTATCTTTAATACCATTTTCAAAAAGAGTGATAATATTAGGAACAAAAGTAGTAACCATATATTCATGATTTACTTTAGTTTCTCCAGAAGGAATTTTATATTTATCAATTTCAGGGAATAAAGTTTTACTATATTTAAGCAAATCAATATGTCTAAAAGTAGAAGTACTACCCATAACAACATTTTTCAAAGTAGTATTTCTAAATACTTTAGGATTAGATTCGACATCCTGAGTATAGCCATTACTACCAAGACTGTCTGCACCAATCCAAGTGACATTATTTTTCTTATCCGTAAAACCAACGATGCAAGTCATAATTAATTTTTACCTCTATTCAAGTATTTTTTAATTTATACAGAGTTTCTTTTTTTACAGTGTTTTTTTCAATCAATCCAAGTTCAATAAGAGCTTCTAAATATTTTCTTAAAGTAGTAGAAGACAAAGATGTTTTCTGTAATAGAAATTTTAAAGTAATAGCTTCTTTATATTTCCAACCATTAGGAAAAGTTTTATTTAATGCTTGTCTTCTATCAATAAGCATTTTAATTAAAAGATAAGTATTAAGTAAACTATCTACTTTAAGTTTAGATTTTGTTGTTTTATCTTTTAAACAATATTTCATAATTATTAAATAATCTTTAATACTCAAAGTAGTAAAATTATTAACAATGATTTCATCATAAAGTTCAATAGATAACATATATTGAGGAAATCTTTGATATTGTGCTAAAAGTTTTTCTTTTTGTAATTCAATATCTTTTTCACAAGTATTTATATCAAATTCACAGCAATTAAAATAATCTCCATATTTAGGAATATCAATAACTGACTCAGAGATAATTTCTTTTTTTCTATTAACAATAGTATTTGATAAAAGATATAAAGATGATAGAATTTTACTAATTTTAGAAGCTTTAGTTTTTTGATTTTCCATGCTATCATCTACATAACATTCTTCTAAAAATAAAATACTACTATTTACTTTTCCAAGCATGTTTCTATTAATAGCTAAAAACAAATATGTTAAAGAAGTATATGAATTTACTCTGTTAGAAAGTTCTATTACTCCATTAGGAATCTTTACAAACAAAGAATCATATTTACTCAAAAATATACTCCTACTTTCTTATTTTTATTTCAAAAGAAGAATACCATAATTCTTTTTTCTTGTCAAGTCTTTTGATAAGTATTTCTTTAAATTTTCCTAAAAGTCTTTCAAATATAGAAAAATAAAGATAAAAGTGCATTGAATGCCAAGCCTTGACAAAGGCGCAGGCATATTGTCTTTCTTTGTTATATATAGAGTCTATATTAGAGTACCCCCTAAAGGACGGTAATTTTTCCCTTAAATTCTCTATATTCTGAAGCATTTTATAATCGCCAAAAAATGTATGAGTAGTTTTAACATTTCCGTAAGATGCTCGAAATTCTGTATGAGTAGAATTGACATTTTTAATTTTGAACATCTTTCCTAATGGAAGTATAACATAGCAAATATAGAAAAGTCAAGGGTTTTATGAATGCTATTAAAAAAATTTCAGAAATAGTTGACAGAAATAGAAACATGTGTTACAATTCAGACATAAAAGAAAAGCGGATGAATACCAATGAGAATTGTGAATTTATCCGATAAAAAATATAGAAAGAGAGGTACAACAATGTATAATTCTTAAGCAAAAAAGCAATGCAAAAGCATAGATGAATACATTAAAGCAACCGATGGAGATTGTAAAAAATATAGATATAGACCTTAATAAAAGGACAATTTTTTTAGATGTAGATGATGTTTTGTTAGATAGTTCAGTAGCAGTTGTAAATATTTTAAATTAGCGTTATGGTTTAAATAAGACTTTAGATGATTTGGTTGACTGGGGATATAAAAGTATTTATAGAAATTTAACTAAAGAACAAGTTAGTGAAATCTATGAATCAGAAGAGTTTTGGTCATCAGTCAAACCAAATGGAACATTAATGAAAGTTTTAGAAGATTCTGAAAATGATGAAAGAGGAATCTGGCAACAATATAATTGGATATTACTTACAAAAGGTTCAAAAGAATCTCTACAGAAAAAACTTGATTACTTAAATAAGATTCCGTTTTTTAAACGCAACGAATCGAAATGGCGGTATTTTGGATTAGGTCATGGAGAGAAGAAAGAAAACGTTCATATGTTAGGACGGATTCAAATTGATGATAATTATAGTTTTCTTAATAGAACTGATGCAGATTTAAAGATTCTTGTAAGGAATGGTAAAGAAACAAGATTTAATCGACCTAAAGTTGAAACCGAGAATCTTGAAAATTTATATATTGTAGATAATATTTCACAAGTTTTTGAAATTTTAGAATTTATAACAAAATTAGATACTGAAGATGTTGACCTTGATGGTTTTGATATTATGGATATGATTACCGAGGTTAGTCAAATTATTTAAAAATTCCAGCGAAGGAAGGTAACTAAGTGCGTTTATTTTACACCGTTAAGCTTAACAGTGCATTAATTAAAGAAAACGGCTATAATTTAGACATTAGTTTTCAAGATTGTTTAAAGAGCAATCTAATTGTTTCTTTAGCAGATAGTCAAATGCTAAAGAGTATTCGTGATATAACTGGTTAGAAGATTGATAGAGTACAGCTTGAAGAATGGTACTCTGAAAGAGATAAATTAAAAAAAGGAAAAAACAGCAAGAATAATAGGGATAGAATTAAAGAGTTACAAAGAAAAATCTATAACATGATGTTTATACCACAGTATATTACTGTAAGCATGGAAAATGTCAAATCTTATCGAGACATCTATGAAAATGGTTTTTCTTTTACTATTGATTGTGGAGAGCCTATTATTAAAACTGTTAAAAATAAAGATGGTTTAAATGAAGATATAGTTGTTGGTTATGAGAAAGTAACGTATCATTACAAACGTTTATCTTGTTCAGCATCTCAAGCACGAGTAAGTACAGTAGTTTTTTGTGAAGAAACTATTTTGCCAGAATTAAAGAGAAGGCTTGATAATGGACGTAATATGGATGATTACAAAATCGCTCCTAGTAAGTATAATGCATATTTTGGTTTATATTCGAGTGCAACAAAAGAAGTTACTAAACCAAGATTTTGTATAATTCCAGATTATTCAGAAGTAAGACCTGTTGATGTTGATTTTGTGATTGAACAACCAGAAGACCAAGATGATATTGTCGAAGAAAGAACAGTAGACGTTGAATTTAATATGGTCGATGGTTCTGGTTTAATTAGTCCTCAAATGGCTGAACAATGGGGGAAAGACCTTGGAGAAGATTATACTCCTTGTCAATTTTGTATCCGCTGTGCTTTCACAAAAGGGGCTGTAAATGAATTTGATTTTGTTGACTGGTGCAAAGAACTTAACAATGAGAATTATTTAATTAAAGATGTTTATGGCAACTACGTAGATGTAAGAAATATTGATGTTATTCTTACAGAAGGTATGGCAAAACTTTGGAGTGCTTGGGATTCTCAAGAAAGTTTTGAAGAAAATTGTCAAAAGAATGGTATTATTTGGGGAGTAACCAAATATGCTCCTAAACAAGACAAAGAAGTAAATACAGCAAACTATCAATTTTTGCAAACTTTAAATCTTACGCCAGAAATGGTAAAAGATGTTTGTAAACCAACAGTTGATTATATTCAAGGTGTAAGTTACGATAATATTTATTACACTTTATTATTTCTTCTTGGCGAAAATTTGACTCAAGATAATATTGAAAATTATATGAAATCAAGTGACAATTATTGGTTAAAGTCTCTTGTTTTAAATAATTCTTTGTTATATGATAAATATTCTAAAGAAAAAGTAAGAGATTTTATTATTAGAAAAATTGAACTTGCTTGTCTTGGAAAAATTATGGTTCATGGTAATTTTCAATGTATTGTAGTTGATGGGTATGCTTTTATGCAAGCTGCTACAGGTCAAAAAGTAACTGGCTTGTTAAATGCAGGAGAAATGTATTCGCAATTTTGGAATGAGAGAAACGTTACAAAAGTGGATACTATGCGTAGTCCTCTTACTCATTTTAGCGAGCATTACCCTGTTGAGTTAAAGAATACAGAAAAAATGAAAAAGTGGTACAAGTATAGTTATAGTGGAGTAATTGTTAATTGTCATGATGCACATACAATGCATTGGGCAGGAAGTGATAAATTCGTTGTCACCTTTTACAGTGATGTAAAAGAAAAAGGTGGTGAACCTATAAATGTAGGGTGTTATCTTTACGATTATATAAAATCGGATAAATAGGAAATGATTTATAGAAAGGTAGCTAACAGGGAAACCTAAGTGAAAATATGGCAATCCTGTGCTAAGTTAAGAATTTAATGGGTAAAGTAAAGAACAGAAAAGAAGAAGATAGAAAATGGATTAAGTATACTAATGAGTTATATTATAATTCAGAAGAGCCCATTAAAGAAGAGTTTAAAGAAGTTTATATTGAAGATTATGGTTATGTTACAATAAATAATTTAGGAACCAAGGTTTATACTAAAACAGGTAAATTTCCTGTTATCTATCAACAAGGAGGATATTTAGGAATTAAAGTTGGAACCACACAAGGTTCTCGAAACGTTATGAAATTTCATAATTTGAGATTACATCGTTTAGTTGCAATGGCTTTTATTCCTAATCCAAACAATTTACCTGAAGTGAATCATAAAGACGGAAACAAGCATAATAATTGCGTGACCAATTTGGAGTGGTGTACAAATTTGCAAAATATGCGTCATGCTTGGTCAACTGGCTTGATTCATGGTCTAAATGGTTCTAAAAACGGTAGAGCTAAATTAAATGAAGACCAAGTTAAAGAAATAAAAGAAAAATATTCTGGCAAAAGAGGAGAAATTGCCCATCTTGCTAGAGAATATAATGTTTCTTGGTCTTTAATAAAATTTATTGTAACAGATAAAAATTGGAAACATGTCAACTCTTCTAATTCTTAAAAAGTTAAACGACTATCCCGTAAGGGAGTACACAACGGTGAAATTCCGTTGCTTGGAAGTGCCACTCTCCTTATTCAATAAGGATGAAGATATAGTCTACTCCATACCGAAAGATATGGGTTAAGTGTACGATTACGACATTATATTTACCTGTGATAATCCAAATTTTATTAATGGTGTTTATCCTGACCAAAGAGTAGTAACTTACAACGCTAAAAAGCCTCATAAAAAGCCAGCAAGAGAAATGACTGATTTGGATTTGTATAATACTGATACATTTAGTTTTGGTACAAGAATTGGTCAAATTACTAATATTTGTTCTACATTTGTTGGTATGTTACCTTTGTTTGAAAAAGGTAGTAAAGAAGAAAAATTGTTGCAAGACAGAGTTAGGTCATGCTGTGCGGCCCAATCGAGACAGATTAATTAGATAGTCTGGCTATTTGGTAACAAATAGAAAAATTTACATGGTGAACCTATAAATATAGGGTGTCATCCTCACTTTTGGAATTATAGGAAATGATAATTAAGAGGGTGGCTAACAGGGGAAGCCTAAGTTGTTTAATATGGTAATCCTGTGGTAAGAAGAATTGTTTAATTACGAAAGAAAGGAGGGAAAAACAATGGGTGGATGGAATTTCATTGATAGGACTGGAATGACTTTTGGTAAGTTAAAGGTTCAAAAATATTTAGGAAATAAGAAATGGTTATGTCATTGTGAATGCGGAAATAATTGTGTCGTTAATTCAGACAATCTTCCTATTAATAGTAAAAGAAGAATGACTAAATCTTGTGGCTGCTTAAAAGAAAGTCGTTTAATAAAGAATTTAGATTTTTTCGATATTATTGACACAGAAGAAAAAGCATATATTTTAGGATTCTTGGCTTCAGATGGTTGTGTAACTTACAACGAAGAAAAGAAAGCTTATTATATAAAAGCAGTTGTTAATTCTACTGACAAAGATTTATTGTTACAATTTAAGGAAGCTTTTGGAACTGACGCAGAAGTAAAAACTTTTAAATCAGTTACGCATTTGCCTCAAGGTGGTGAATGTGAATCTGAAATGAGTAGTTTATTGCTGTGTAGCAAACCTTTAACTAAACAATTAATAAAATATGGAGTAACGCCAAAGAAAAGCTTAACTCTTGATGTTGATTATTCTCTTATTCCAGATGAATTGAAGAGGCATTTTTGGAGAGGCTTGTTTGATGGTGATGGGACTTTTGGCATATTTGGCAAGAAAAAGATTTTGGAAGTTAGCTTAACCACTTCTAAAGTAATGGCTGAACATACAAAAGAAGAAATCCTAAAGGTATTTCCAGAAAGTAAAATTGGATGTTATTTAAGAAAAGAATGCTCTGGCAGTACTTATAATATGATTTTTACTACTCAAAAAGATGGTTTAGAATTTTTATCTTATATGTATGAAGATAGCAATATAAGATTAGAAAGAAAATATCAAAAATATTTAGAAATTAAAAACAATTCTTAAACTCAAACGACTATCCCGCGAGGGAGTACACAACGGTGAAATTCCGTTGCTTGGAAGTGCCATGCTCCTTGTTTTGCAAGGATGAAGATATAGTCTAGCCCTTTAAGGAAACTAAAGGTAATAGCGAGATAAAACCAAGATTGGCGAAAATGTTAAAGCAGAAGCAACAATTTGGAAACAATATCAACATATAAATCCAGAAGATTCTCCAGAAGAAATTAAAAGAAAAGACTTTCTTAATTCTCTCTTAGCTGATAAAAAACCTTATTTTTTCAGATATAAATATAATACTTTAAGTAAAGAATATAATGAATTTGTTAAGAAAAATGACCAAGATTGCCAGCTTAGATTTGCTTGCTCTTTAAAAGAGTTGTTAGCTAAAGATGAGAATTTATTAAATGAAAGTCAAAAAGAATTTATTAGATGTTATAAGCATTTTCTTCCTGTGGTTGATTCTGATTGTGTAATGAATCAAATTTGTAAATATATTGAAAATGTTGATTTTCATATTAGAGAAAAAGTCCGTTCTTCTCAAAACTTTGATTATCATGCTTTAATGTCTGATGGTTTTGTAATTAACAAAAAGATATATGAACAAATTAACGATTTAGTATCAAGTAGAATTAAGGAATGGGCAGCTAAAAGAACAGAAAAAGCTCTTGACGGAGCGTTTACAAGCAAAACAGTAAATCCAAGCAAAGTTCTTGATAGAGATTTAGAATATAATATTTTAAGACAAGATTTATTAACTAATATTTGTTCTAATGAAGAACAATTAGCAAACCATTTAATATATTTATTTTATGTTGATAAACAGTCTTATAACAAGAACATTCTTTGGGCTTTAGTTGGAAGACAAATATATGAGAATATAAGAAAAAAGACCTCTGTTTATTATTTTCCTCAAAAGAATCTTAATGGTTCTTTAGAGTTTTTATATGAGAAGTATTCTATTGAGAGAGTACTTGTAAGTCACAAAGAGGAAATTGAAGAAGAGGAAAAAGGTATAAAGGAGGAATCTTTTTATGATTGACATTTATGATGAAGAGGGTTATATTCAAGAAGTTCTTTAGAATGGTTTTTCTCAAAAGTGGTAGAGAGATGCTGCTTTACTGGTAAAATATTTTAAGACAGAATATGCACTTGGAAATTAGCCCTCTTGGAATAAAGCATGGGTTAAAGAAACGATTAAAGAAAAGTGTAAGAAGTATGTACCAACTTATGACCCCAATGTAACCTTTAATAGAGTTAATAAGTTGGTAGATACAACTTGGAAGAATTGGAAGGTTGACCCTGATAATCCAAAAGAATCATCTTAGCTTAGGAAAATAAAAGAAATAAAAATTCCCGAAGCGGTGCTAAACTGGTTTTTAAATCTTGATACATATTATATAACAGACGAAGAAGTAAAAGATATTAAATCAAGGCGTAAGAATGTTAGTGTAAAGAATCATCCAATTACAATGGCACGAGCTAAATATTTATTTACTTTATATGTATGGACAAAAATTTAGGAAAACTATTTAAGTAGACCTAATATACATTATCTTGAGAAATATAATAAGAAGTTAAGAAATGATGCTGATTTAAAGCCAAGTTTTTCTCTCACGAAAGAAAGAAACGTATTATTTGATTTAGGATTCATAGATATAAATCATGGACTTGGAGTGACTCCTATATTTATGGACAAAGAAGATTTCAAAGAAGCGGAGAAAGATGAAAAGGTAATTTTATTGGGTCGGAATGACCTCTATTTGTGCGGAAAATGGCTCGAAATGAGGAAATTCGGAACTTTTAGGTGCCAAAAATGTCGGAAATTATTGCCTTATTCTCGCAATTATGAAAAAGGCGGAACTCCAAAAAAATATTGCGATGAATGTGCGAAATTCTTGAAAACGCATACGAATAAGTAGTATTTTTGTTGTGAATGTGGGAAAGAAATTGAACATAACAGCGTCACTAAAAGAATTCATAAGCGTTGTGCTACTTGTTAGGCAGAACACGAAAAAGAAATAAAAAGAATTTACTGGAAGAATAAATACGGCAAAAAAGAAAAACTAGAAGAATAAGGCGAAAAACCCCACCTTCTTTTTCTCTATATAAAATAAGGCAAAAACGGCAACTTTTTAAAAAAATAATGTCTGCGTAGGTGGAAGGAAGAATAGAAACGCTTCTTCCAAATTTAAAAATAAAAAGGATTGATTAATTTATGATTAAGGTTTCTAAATACGAGCGTAAAGAATTAGAGAGAGTTGGTCTTCTTAAGAATAGACAGGTTGGTTTGAATCCACAGGATGCAAATTATACTGTTACTAATAGAGAACATGTGGGTCGTGATAAGACAATTTATGTTGCTGAAGAACCTGAAATTATGCTGTTCTTGGGTAAGTATGATGATTTGAATCTTCAGAGAATTAGCGTTAATCAGTATAACAAGCTTGTTGAAAAGAAGATTTTGAATGATGCGAATACTCAGCGTTGGGGCGAATATAAAGTCAACGCTATTTGCTTCCAAGATTCATACGGCGTTTATCGTTGCAAGAAGATTTCTAAGATTATGCTTGAGCTCGGTATTTGGAGTAACAACAAGTCTAAGAGTGGGTATAAGCCCCCACAAGGTTGTTGAAGCTCATACTGAAGATTGATAGAAACATTTTCTAAAATTTTCGAAAAAATTTTTCAAAAAACTCTTGACAAAGATATAAAATTGTGTTATATATAAAGCGAGTCAAGGGAAAACCTTGATGAATAAAGGTTTTAAAAGGTAATTTTAAAAAATAAAATTTAAAAGATTTAAAGGAGTATTTAATATTATGGTTAAGAATGAATTTATTGCTGCTATTAAGGACACTGAGGCTTGTGCAGACATTTCCAAGAAGGACATTGAGGCTGTTATCAAGGGTATTGATGAGGTTATTACTAATGTTGTCGCTTCCGAAGATAGTCTTAAGTTTGGTAGTATTGGCACCTTCTCTGGGGTCACTCGTCCCGCAAAGACTGCAAGGAACCCCCTCACGGGAGCTACCGTAGAGGTTCCTGAGAAGCATGGATATCCTAAGTTCAAGTTCTCTGCTAATATGAAGAAGTGCGATTGATATAATACAAGATTGGTTTCTTTCGAATAAAGAAATCTTTACAATTAAAAATAGCTCCAAGTCATTTTATGGTGGCTTGGGGCTTTTTATATAGGTGATACAATGACAAGATTTAGATTGATTAAAGCAATTATGGAGGAAACAGGGTATGATAAAGAAACTGTTTCTAATGTAATTGAATCTTTAGAATACAAAATTCTTGATACCATTGCAATGGAAGATTAGCTTGATTTTGTGTTTGGTTCTATTTATGGAACTACCAAACCATCTCATAAAATTACAGGATATGTTTCAATGCTTCCTGAAATTAGAAAACAAAAAGCTTGGTCTTCTGCATTTTTAGGATATCCAATGATTAAGTTTAGTAGAGAGGCTAAAAACTGCGATAGAGTTTATGCAAACGAATTTTTTGCTTGGCCTGAAAATAGATATACTTCGTTAGCTAGGAAGTATAGACAAGATGTTGGAGACCCTGAAATTCCAGAATACGAAGGTTTGTCTGAAGAAAAAATCCAAGAGTTGTGTCAAAAAGCGGATGAAGAAAAAAAGGGGCCTCAGTCTCCTCATCAAAAAGCAAGAGAGGCGAGCAACGAAAGAAAAAGGATTAAACATCAAGAAGCTCGTCATGCTTTAATGAGACAAATGGACTTAGAAAAACAAAGAGAGAATGGAGTTGCTGAGGAAGATTTGATTGAGCGACCATTTGAAGATATTTTAGAAGACATGAAAGCTGAATGGTGGCAAACTCACGAAGATTTTCAAAAAAACTGGAAACCATATTTAGCCGACCCTGAAAAAGTCAAGGAAAGGCAAGCTGCTCGTTTGCAACATGCGAAAGAGCACAAAGAATGGATGAAACGACAAGCTGAACTCAAAAATAAAAGAAATGAAGTTTGGCAAGGAGAAATTAACGATGACGGAATAGCAGTTGAGAAAAACGACGGTTGAATGGTTTTATCGTTGGGTTGGTTTTAGCGTAGCCAATGGTAAACATAAATGGATTATTGATATTTATAATAGGATAACTCCATTACCAGCAAACCATATGATGCTGTATACAGAACCTTGGTGTGCAGCTACCGTTTCTGCTCTTGGAGAGAGATTAAATTTGACAGAATATATTTATCCTGAATGTAGTTGTAATAGAATGATAGCTCTCTATCAAAAGAATGGAAGATGGGAAGAAAGAGATGGTTATAAACCTCAAATTGGAGATTTGTGTTTTTACGATTGGCAAGATAACGGAGTTGGAGAATGTACTGGAGAAGCTGACCATGTTGGCATGGTTTGTGACGTAAGTGGAAACACCTTTAAAGTTTTAGAAGGAAATTATTCCAATGAAGTTAAGAGTCGCACAATGCAAATTGATGGTAAATATATTAGAGGTTTTGGTTTACCAAATTATGCTAAAGCTGCAATCGGTTATAAAGCTCCAGTCGATAAAACCAATATTAGAACTATGGCTGGTCAAGTACCCTATTTAAACATAGACAATAATAACGAAGCTGTTAAAATGGCTAAGATTCTTTTTAATAGTTTAGGGTTTAATGCTGGGACAGACACAATTTTCGATGAATAGCTGGAAAATGTAGTAAAACAATACCAAAAGATGTATGGTTTGAGATAGAACGGTGTAATTAACAGAGATGTTTGGTTGTTATTGCTTTAGGGAAAACCTAAGAAGTAATTAATTATTAAGAGAAGGATGGTGAATTTTATGGCTGGACCTGCACGCAGAAAGTCTCTTAAAACTCTAATCAAGGAAGTGACAGTTGGATTAGCCAACACTTTCCGTAATAATATTAATGAAAATAATAAGAATATTGCGGAAACAGTGGATAATTTACCTGATATCGCTATCAGTAAAGAACAACCAGTTGATTAGAAAGCAGGAGACTTCTGGTTTCAAATTGTAGATTAATTAAATTTTTTGAATTAAAAGGTTTAGAAGGTGTGTTAAATGGCTAAATTAACAAACAATAGGGCCAAAGCTGCCATTGCTAAAGAATAGAAAAGATTAGATGCCATTCAAAAGAAAATGGAGACACAAAGAAAAAAAGAAGAATTTGGAGAATCTTGGAAATATTCTTTAAAAGATGAGCATAAACAGGCTCTAAAAGAAATTGTTGGGGACTTTGGTACACCAAATCTTGTAGATTCTGTTGATTACAATAGTTTTTTTGACCCTATTAATTTTTATAAAGAAGAAGATGGAAGTGTAAGATAGCTTGATTATAAGAAATACTTGGAATATGAAGAAGCTTATCAAGAAGTTATTGACGATTGTGATAAAATTATAAATGATGAAATAGATACTTCTAACGATTCAGCTAAAGAGCAATTAAGCACCCATCTTACTAAAAAAACAGAAAAGAAAAAGAGTAAGCCTAAGATACCCGAATACTTACAAAAGCTTTATTAGAATTGGACAAAATATTTTAATAGGTTTGTTCCATTGTATGATAAATATGTATGCTCATGTTGTGGAAAAGCATTGCCACAAGATAAATATTTCCTTGCATACAATGAAGGGAATTTGGGTAGAATAGAAGCTAATGGAAAAATGCACACACATATTTGTATGGATTGTTGTAAAAATTTATACGAATATTTGTTTTATGAAAAAGCAGACAAAGATGGCGAAAAAGCAATGAAATGGCTTTGTAGTTATCTTAATATATATTATGATGATGTTAGTTATTTTAAAGCTAAAAAAACAATGGAGGAGAAAGATAGAAAAACTCATATAGTTGAAGAATATATGAGTGTTATTTCTCGCAGTGCTACTTTAAAAGGAAAAGTTTTTTTGGAATCACCCGATGTTGATGTGAATCAAAATAAAGGGGATTCAAAGGCTGATAAAATAATTAACAGCAATACAGGCAATGTGCCTGAAGATTTAGAAGAAGAATGGAGTAAAGCTGACCTCGAAGCAAAAAGACAAGTTATTAAGATGGTTGGTTATGACCCGTTTTATTTTGAAATTGAAAAGGATAGAAAAATTCTTTATAAAGATTTACTTGGTATGATGGAATAGGGTATGGAGCTTGATGGACTTAAAGTCCAAGCTGCTATTTAGATTGTCCTTTCTTTTAAAAATATTCGTGAATTAAATGAAAAATATAGAAAGAAAAGTGATGAAGATGCTCCTGTTTCAGAATTAAAAGCGTTATCTGAATTAAAGAAAAAAGAGCTCGAAACAATTACAAGCTTTAGTAGAGATAATGGCTTTGGCGAGCGTTACGCTATCAGTAAAGCCAAAGGTGAAAACACATTCTCTGGTATTATGGCTAAGATGAATGAGATGAAGTATGAAAATGCTATTCTTAATATGTATGATGTTGAGACTAGCAAGAGTATTAATCAAGCTGCTGATGCAAGTTTTGCAGCTATTTTCAATCAACTTAGTATGAGTGAAGCGGAAGTGTACAAAACTTGTCAAGATTAGCTTAAAAAATTGCTTTCGTTGTAGAGAGAAAACGCCACGCTCACTGAAAATTTAAGATTGGCTAAACGTGAATTAGCTGAGAAAAAATTGGAAGAAGAAAAGCGTCAATACGACAAAGAAAATGGTGATGATGGCGATAGTTGGGGTGGTTATTAATGATTAATGTTATTTTTAATGACTTTAGTTATGAACTGCTTCCAAAAAGAAAAGAAATTTTTGAAAAATATACTAAGATAATTTAGTGGGGAAGAGCAAACCCAACAAGATTTATTGAAGATTTTTTTAAAATATAGTTAACTGATATGCAAAAATATGTTTTGCTGAGTAGTTGGTGCCCTGCAAACTGTGTGTGGCTTATGGGTCGTAACAGTGGTAAGTCATTTTTAGCTGCACCTTTTATGATGGCAAGAGGGCTTTTGCTCCCAAATACTAATACATATATTATGGCTCCAAGTGGAGGTCAGTCTCAAGAAACATTTTAGAAGATGGAAGATATGGCAAAAGGTAATATTGCTTCTTTATTGGGAACATCTTCCGTGTTTTTAGATGAATGTGTTAGAGCAAATACTTAGGCAGACCCGTTTACTCACCCTAAGAGTGGATATACAGTTAGCTTATATAATGGTAGTACAATTAATACGTTAAATAGTGTAATAAAGAACATCGTAGGTATAAGAAGCAATTTCAGTGAAATCCTTATGAAAACGCTGACGTTCATAGTGATATGTTCGAAAAAATACTCCTTTAACTGCTGGGAACTTCTAAGGCTTAATTAACTAAAGCGGAATATGAAAATATAAACGTAAAAGTTGCGAAAGCAGAAAAAATAATTAAGATGGCTTATGGTTAAATCCTAAAAGTTGTAATAATGAACAATCAGCAACCAAGCTCCTGTAAAATGGAGAAGGCTCAACGACTATCTCGAAAGAGAGTAGGGGAAACCCGAAATGGGGAGATTCTTTTAATAAGAATAAGATATAGTCTAATTAATTGAAAAGAAGTGATGTAAAATAGACGAAAAAGAATATACCGTATATTAGCATATAAACAAATTAAATCGGAAGCGATATATTGGTATGACTAATTAGCCCGTAAATAAAAGATGGGGTAAAAATGGATAGCGGTATTTAAGATAGAACAAAAATGGGGAATACAATTAGCCAGCAATAGCAAGAGCTATTTTAAAATATGGCTGGGATAATTTTAGTCATGAAATTATAAGTTCTGGTTTAAGTATGGAAGAAGCCTCTCAATTAGAATATGATTTAATAGAAAAATATCAGACAAGAGATTCTAACTATGGGTACAATTGTACTTATGGAGGTATATATCACGCTAAAACAGAAGAGGAAAAAGAAAAAATAAGTAAAAGTAACAAAAAGTTCTATGAGAGTCATTAGCATCACATGAAAGGGACACATTTATCAGAGGAAACTAAAAAACGTCTAAGTGAAATATTTAAAGATAGAGTTTTTTCTGAAGAAACGAAACAAAAAATGTCCCAAAATCATTACAATGTAAACGGAGCCAAGAATCCAAGAGCTAAAAGGGTTCGTTGTATTGAAACAGGAGAAATATTTGAAACAGCCAAAGAAGCTGGAGAGAAATATCATAATTGTCCCTCAAATCCTCGGTGTGGAATTAGAGATTGTTGTAGGGGAAGAAGAAAAACTTCTGGAGTAGATGAAAATGGAAATGGTTTACATTGGGAATGGGTCGATTAAAAATAGGTTTATGATGAAGCAGGAAAAATCGACAGGACATTCTTTGCCCTGTCTCGTCCTTTTACTGCACAGGATACAAACTTTATTACTGGTGATGGTATTAATACAGATATATATCCAAGACAATTACCGAATAAAAAGTTATTGTTAAGTTCTGCTGAAGGTATTGATAGCGAACTTTTTGACCAATATAAGATGGCATTTGAAAAAATGTTATTAGGAGACCCCAATTATTTCGTGTGTGATATTAGTTGTGAGTTTTCATTACATCCTTTTATGAATGGTAAGCCTATGAAACCCCTGATTACTTAGGATGAAGTTGATAACGCATTTGCTACTAATCCATACAAAGCAGAACGTGAGCAAATCGAAAAGAAATACTCCGCACATTTAGTAATAAGTGTGTGCATCCCATTGAACTGCTGGGAGTTCTTAAAGGTTTTTGTACTACAGCATAATTATGAAATAAGAATAAGTGCGAATGTTACGAAAGTAAAAAGAAACAAAAACATGGTGCATGGTTAAATCCTAAACACTATATAATAGATAATCAGCAGCCAAGTCTTTAACAGAGAAAGGTTCAACGACTATCCCGTGACTGGGAGTAGAGGTTGTTAAAGAATAGCAACTTCGAAGTGGTGGGACATCTTAATGAGATGATGATATAGTCTAAGCTTATATGAAAATATAAGAAGTAGGTTGTTTTTAAGGGCGACAAGGGAAGGCCATCCTTTATACATATCCGCAAAATATGTATATAGCCCTTTATATATTAAAAATACTTTTTGCGGGAGGTTTTTAATGAAAGATGACAGAAAATGGACAGTATATATTCATACTAATAAAGTAAATCAAAAGAAATACGTTGGAATAACTAATACTTCTGTGATAGAAAGATGGCATCATGGACATGGCTATTTAACCAAAAAGAAAGATGGAAGTTTTTGTTAGCCAGCTATGGCTTATGCAGTATTAAAATATGGATGGGAAGGTTTTTCTCATGAAGTAATAGCTGAAAATTTGACTATGGAAGAGGCTTCTTAGATGGAAAAAGAACTGATAGAAAAATATTAGTCTAATAACAAACATTTTGGATATAATATTAAAGAGGGTGGAATAGATGGATTGCCTTCTGAAGAATCAATTCAAAAAGCTTTATAGACAAGACTTAAGAATGGATATCACCATAGTGAAGAAACTAAAAGGAAGATATCTGAAAGTAATATGGGTAAAACTCATACTGATTCATCTAAAGAATTGTTAAGTAAAAGCCATAGTAAAACAAAACAAAGACCGAAGGAAGTAATTCCACGGAATGATACATATAATTAGGTTTATTGCCAATGTGTAGAAACAGGAGAGTGTTTTCCCTCGATTTCTAACGCCGCTATTAATACTGGTTCTTACAATCCTAATATAGTTAAATGTTTAAAAGGAACAAGAAAAAGAGCTGGCGGATATCATTGGAAAGAAATAACAAAAGAAGAATATGAAGAATACTGTGCCAACAACTGAAAATACTTGTACAAGAATCGTTTTGATAGAGATGGTGGTGAAGATGTTTTTGTAAAACGTTCAACGATTTTACGAAACAGCTTTGCATACTATCCAGTATATGAAAATGACGGTGAGAAAAAATATATCGTCTGTTACGACCCCGCATCAAAATTAGATAATTCTATTGTTTTAATAGGAGAATTGTTCAGAGATAAAGAAAAGGGCTTAATGTTAAAAATAGTCAACTGTGAGAACTTGATTGAGCTTTTGCCTAATGGTGATAAGGCAATAATTCAAAAACCTCAGCAAATTGAAATGATAAAAGACCTTATTATAAATTATAATAGAGGTGCTTTAGATTATGATAATATTGAGCTTGTCTGTATTGATGCTGGTGCTGGCGGTGGAGGATTTGATATTTCTCAGTTCCTTTTAAATGATTGGGTAGGTTCTGATGGTAAACGTCATTTAGGTCTTATAGACGAAGAAGACCCATATATGAAATTACGCGCAGATGATTATCCTGCAAATATAAGAAAATTGCAGTTATTCAATTTTAAACGTGATAAAGTTCAAGCTTATGAAAGAACTCAAGCTGCAATTAACCAAGGATTAGTAATGTTTCCAAAGAGTTTAAATGCTCGTAACGAGATGGAAATTGAAGAAGTTGCTTCTGATGGAACAACTTCAATAAGATATGAAAAGGTTTCGTTTGATGAAATGAACTCTTTGATATAGATTGATTTAACTAAAGAAGAGTTAGTTGGTATGCAAAAGCAAAAAAGACCAAATGGTACGATTGTTTTTGAACTTTCTCCTGATGCCAAGCAAAAAAATATGCATGATGACCGAGTTGACTGTGTAGCAATGATGTGTAATCATTTGATGGAGTTGCGTGCCAAAGAAGTGTTGGAGTTGGAAGAAAAACCTAAGACGGAATTTAAAGAAATGTTTGCAAAACAAAAGAGTGCGAACAAGAGTAATAGTTCTAATCCTTTTAATGGATTAGGACAGGTAAATCCACTTTCTACTAAATATAGAAGAGGTGGAAGGTTTGGATGATATTAACGATTAATATAACAAGAAAGGAGGAGTAGGATTTTGTTAAAAATAAATAATGGGGTAATTTCATTAACTCGTGGCGATGACTGCGTAATAGATTTACAGATTTATACTCCTGATAATTAGGAATACAGTCCAAGAGAAGGAGAAAAAGCAAGGTTTACAGTTAGAAAGCATCCTTTGTATAATAACGCTACTCCTCCTTTAATCGAAAAAGATTTTGAATTTGTTGAGCTTGAAAGCACTTCTAAGAATGAAAAAGATGAAGAAAAGACGAAAGTTTGGCGAATTAAAATTAAAGGAACTGATACGAAATTTCTAAAATACGGAGGCTATTTGTACGACGTATAGTTTTGTGATATAAAAGGGAATATAACCACTGTTTGCAAAGGCAAATTTATATTGACATATGAAATTGGGTAATACTCCTTATTAAAAGAAATGAAAGGAGAGTTTTATTTACGATGGTAAGAAGAGATTATAGTGGAATGACACTGATAACGCCTGATTCTCCTAATTATAATAGAGGAGTATTATATGGTGTATTAAATGCTGGAATTGAAGAAATTCCTGCAAAAGATATGAAGCTTGAAGATTTAAAAGATGTAAAGATATCTGAGAGTGGAGTAGAAGACAAAGACATTCTCATGTATAATAAAGAGAATGAAGCATGGGAAAATAAGAATATGGACAAGTATTTGGAAGACAACTTAGTAGATGGTGGTGGAGTCCCACGGTTCTAAGGAGTCTTTTTCAAATAGATAGCTATTTAATTATAGCGAATTAAAATATTTTGCAAAACATTTTAATTAAGTAAATAGGAGGTGTAAAGACAAGAATGGCTGATATTAATAAGCTGCAAACGCTCATCCAATTGCGTCGTGGTTTTCAGGCACAGTGGGATGCAGTGGCTAACACTTACATTCCTAAAGCTGGTGAACCTTGTGTAACTCTTGATGGTAAGAACAAGGGTCAGATTAAGATTGGTGATGGCACTTCCACATGGGGAGAACTTAAGTATGTTGGTGTCAACGAAGGTGCTATGCATTTTATTGGTACTGTTGCTACGAAGGCTGAACTTCCTGAAAGTGCCGAAGCTGGTGACATTTATCAAGTAACTGAAGATAGCAAATTGTATATTTGGGATGGCGATAGCTGGGAGATTTTTCATGCTGTTGACCTGAGTAATTATTACACCAAAAAAGAGACTGATAATCTTGTATCTGTTGAGATTAGTAAGGTTAATACTAAGATTGAAAATCTTGGTACAGAGCTTGCGAAAGACTATGCTCTGAAGAGTGACCTTGATGTTATTAAGGTTTATGGTGATACTGCATCTGATACTTCCATGGAAGTTAATGGACAAAAGTATAATACTGCCAGTGAAGCTATTGCGGCTGTAAGCGATGGTGGCACGATTAAGTTGAGTGGTGGTCTTGGTGCAGATGAAGTTATTAATGCTGACAAGCAGTTTACTCTTGATATGAACAATGCGGTTATTGTTGACAATGAGAAGACTCCTGTTAATGTTAGTGTTAATGGTGCTTTGACTCTTACTGGTAACGGTAGTGTTGAATGTAACAAGAATGGTAAACCCGCTATTAACAATAATGGTAACTTGATTATTGAGAATGGTAGCTATACTCGTAGTGTTGATGAGAAGAACAATTCTTATTATACTATGGTTAACCATGGTAATACTGTGATTAATAATGGTATTTTCCAAGCTCCTCGGATTATTTCGAGCATGATTTCCAATGGTTATTGGGATTATGCACAGGATTACAAAGCTGGTGAAATGGCAGAATATCCTGAATTGACTATCAATGATGGTACATTTATTAACGCTTTCTATGTTATTAAGAATGATGACAATGGTAAGCTTTATATTAATGGTGGCAACTTCTACGGTACTATTTTCAACAATGGTTACGAAATGGTTGTTAAAGGTGGTAATTTCAAGGTTACTGATGGGACTTACAATATTGGTATGCGCAAGTTGAATGATGTAATGAACTCTGGTAAGTTACTCATTGAAGGTGGTACATTCTATAGCAATGGCGAAGTTAACTTTAAACACAACGGTGGTGGCGAAGAGCCTGAAGTTGTTATTAAAGGTGGTAAGTTTAGTGCTGTTGTACCTGAGAAATATATTGCAGAAGGTTATGAACAGAAGTACATAGATGGCTACTATGTTGTAAGTGCAAAAGCTTAAGGAAGGAGGATGACTAATGTTTAAAGTAGCGTATGTAGACAAGGCAAAAATTGAAAATAGCATTGCACAGCAAGTCATCCCCGAAGAGAGCTTGATTGTGACTAACAGTGAAGCAAACAATGCTGAACTGAGCTATTATGATGAAAAAGGTAATTTGAAGAGCATTGTAAAAAAGACTCAATTTGAGAGTTTTGCTGAAGCTCAATATTGGATTGCTAAATATGGTAACTACGAAGGTGAGACCATATCTGTACTTGAGAATGGTAAATGGAACACATACACTGTCAATAAAGATGGTGAAATGAACCAGATAGTTTATCAACAGGATATGGTGTCTCTGTTGGACGATTTAATTATTGATGGTGGCGGTGCTCCTAAAGCTTAATAATTAGAGAAGGGAGGACTACCAATGGCAAAAGTGATTAATACTGTTATTAAGCTTCGTAAGGATAAAGAAGTAAATTATCAAAAAGTAGAGAATAGCTTTATTCCTGCTAATGGTGAAGTGTGTCTTGTAGATACTGAAGAATATGGTTTGAGAGTTAAGGTTGGTAATGGTGTAGACAACTTTAAAACTTTGTCCTATCAAGATAATAGCAACAACGTAGTTTTGAACGGTTATTTCCTGAATAATAAATTCTATACTGATAGTACTTATACAAAGGAGTTAGAACAGGGAATTAACCATTTGTATATTGATAAAAATTCTAATAGCAGTATCTTTGTTTGGACTGGTACTGAATTTAGAAATGTAGCTCCTGAAGCTACGGATACTATTGCGGGTATCATGAAATTGTATCAAGAAGCTGGAAATAATTCAGATGGTACAATTTCGCAAAAAATTATTACCGAGGGTGTTAATTCCATTGCTCTTAAGCTCAATGATTCTGATACAGAATGTTTGGAATTAGATTTACCTTGGGATTAATAAATAAACAATTAAGTAATTTAATTTGTTTTTAAATCTTTGAATATGAAAAGGAGATTTTATTATGGCTGATATTTCTAAAATTAAGCTTGCAAATGGCACTACTGTAACTATTAAGGATGCTCAGGGTCGTGCTGATATGACCAAACTTATCGGCACCCATGCTCTTGAAGCTCTTGGTGCTGCCGCTTGGAAGGCTGTTGCCACAGAAGTTTCTGAGAGCGCTGACCTTCCTACCGCTGAGGCTGTTAAGAGTTATGTTGATTCTGCTGTTGGTAAGATTCACAACTTTGATGTTGTAATTGACCCTGCTGGTACTGCCGCTGGTCCTTCTGTAGTCGCCTCTGCCGATACCATGTACAAAATTTATCTTGTTCCTACTGGAGAAGCCGCTGCGGGTGAGTATATTGAATATATTACTATTAAGAGTGGTGATGGTGAAGCTGCTACTTTTAAATGGGAACCAATTGGCAGCACAAAGACTAATCTGACTGGTTATGTTCCTACCAGCACTACTATTGCTACTATTAAGCTTGACCACAATATTACTGTTGTTGAACTTCAGACTGCTCTTGGTCTTGGTGCAATGGCCTATGCTGATAAGGCTTCTGGCTCTGGCACTGTTCAGACCATTGATAGCATTACCATGAAGGAAGTCACTGTTGCTGGTAATGCTGCTGTTACTTCCAAGGCTGCTGATGCTACTCTTACCAAGGCTAACTATACCCCTGCTGGTAAGGTTACTGGTTCTGCCATTTCTGATGGTTCTATTAATGTTACTTTGAAGGATTCTGCTACTAAGACCGAGGCAACTCTTAGCACCTCTAAGTTTACTCCTGCTGGTACTATCGCCGCTAAGGAAGGTGGTTCCTTCTCTGCCCTGAAGACTGCTTCTTTTGGTGCTGCTGAGGACGGTGTTCAGATTGAGGGTACTGTTAGTGCTCCTGCAATTTCTCTTACTGCCGCTGATAAGACTTTTGCTACTGGTTTGACTGGCGGTAAGGTTGCTTCCTTTACTGAGGGTGCTTTTACTCCCGCTGCAATTCAGGACGGTTTCTATACTGCTGGTAAGGCTGCTACTTGGACTGGTGCTGATTATACTGCTCCTACCATGGGTGAGGCTTCTAAGGCAAAATTTGCTTCCGAGGGTATTGTTGCTGATGTTGGTTCTGGTGATGACGCTGAAACTTTGATTTTCTCTGCCGCTGGTACTGCTGATGCTGTTACCGCTCAGGGAGCCTTTGATGCTGGTAATGTCGATTTTGGTACTTTCAATGGCGGTTCTGCTACTGTTATTGATACTACTAAGTTCTCTGGTGGTTCTAAGGCTGCTGACACCTTCGCTGCTAATGAACTTCAGTCCGTTACTACTGGCAAGGTAAGCGAAGTTTCTGCTGCCGAGCTTGCTAATGCTCCTGTATTCACTGGTAGCAAGTATGCTGTTGCTACTACTGCCGATACCGCTCTCAAGGATGTTGCCTTCACTGCTACTAATAGTGCTACTATTGTTGACAAGGTTGAGTATGTCAAGCCTGAGATTGATGCTGCTACTTTCACTGGTACTGCCGCTACTCTTGGCTTTACTGGTACTGAAGTTGAGAATGCTCTTGTTACTGGCGTTAGCTATGACAAGGCTGATGCTACTGCTGCCTTCAGTGTTGCTGTCACTCCTGAGACCGATGTTATCACTAAGACTGCCAAGACTATTGAAATCGAGGTTTCTCCTGTCGCTAAGGCTGGCGAGTAATTAGAAATTTCAATTACAAATAGCTTAAGGAATTAAGCTATGGACATTTCTAAGATAAAGCTTCCAGATGGTTCTATTTATGAAATAAAAGATGAATATTTGCGTCACGCAATTATGGTGCTTTTAGGATTAGAAGAACCTGATTCTGAAGAATAAATAAATAATTATTACAAGGCAGAATTTGAAATATAATTCTGCCTTATTTCAAAAGGAAAAATAAATTGATAAATTTGTTAAAAGAAATAGTTGATTTTTTTCTTTCTCTTGTAAAAGGATTACTTGGAGGGCGGAAAAAAATATATCATACAATTAAAAATTATCTTTTAAAACCAGTAGATGCTATAGCAAAAATAGAAAACGGGAATAAAATTATTCTTAGATTTTGGAGTGATTATTTTCGAATAAAATTCTTAAGTGCAAATATTACAACGAATGACAAAAATGTGATATTATTTGTAGAGAAAAGTGAGTTTGGGTTGCATGATATTAGTTTAAAACACCCTTTATTAGATTGTATAGGGATAAAAAAATATTGTTGCGATAACAATTATACTGGTTATCACGATAATTTTTGCGTTATACAAGTAGAAATTTATTATAAAATTTTATTTCGTAAACGCTGTTTTAAACAAAGTTTGTTAGCTGATGAGAAAGATTGGAGATAAAGCGAACGATTGATAATTCTCGAATTAATTGTTTGCGAACGACGAGAAGGTTTACAAATAATTAATACAATACCGAGAGAGAAAATTTTATCTCTCTCGGTTTCTAAAAACAATTACTAAATAAAAACAATTTTTTATTATTACAATTTAACAAAGAAACAAAAAGAGCTGTATTTATGAAATCTACATTTTTAATTTTAGATTTTGTAAATATGCTCTTTTTGTGTTATATACATACATTTATAATATAAATTGATATACATGTAACATAAGAAGAACATAAAATTAACCCAACCAATTAGTAATACTGGTTAGATTTTTGATTTGTCTACGATGTACAGGTGGATAAATTTGAAAAACATTAGAAAGGAGACAATAATGGCTAATATTAGTAAAATCAAATTACCGAATGTGGGTACTCCATATAACATAGCTGATAGTACTGCTCGTAGTACTGCTACTCAAGCAGCAACAGATGCTGAAACAGCTCTAACAACTGCTAATGAAGCTAAAACTGCGGCCTCTAATGCCCAAAGCACTGCTGATAGTAAAACAGCGAATTCTATTACTATGAATGGTAGTTCTAATGCTAATCCTACTTTCTATGCACCAACAACCGCTGGTACAAACGGTTATTTTTTAAAAAGCAATGGCTCTGGAGCTCCAACGTGGGCGGCAATGAGTAGTGGTCCAGACATTGTAGTTAGTAGCTCTCAGCCCTCTGGCCAGAAGAGTGGAGATTTTTGGTATCAAATAGTTTGATATAAATTAAAAAGACATTACTATAATTAAATGTAATTCTACTTTCGTTTGTTATGGGCGTTTACACGAAATTATATTTATTTATAGAGAAAGGAGTGACAGCTTTAAATGGTATTTAGGAAAGAAAAAGTAGTCTTTACCGCTGGTGGAACGAGAGAATTTCACGTTCCATCCTCAGTCAGCATGGTTAAGCTTGAAGTTAAATCTGGAAGCGTAACAGTAGAAGGAAGATTAACTCAAGACAGTGATTATGTTTAGATTTCAGGTGTCAAAGCCGATTTAACTAAGTCAGCGGTCGCTCCCTAGGGAATTACTTCTTTCGAAGTTGCACGGTATCATCAAATACGTTTATCTTATAGCGGTACTGACCCAGTAATTAGCGTAATGTTATAAGGGAGGGCTGAATTATGGCAAATGAAGCTATCTCTAATATTGCTTTACTGTATAGTATGGCGGCGCTATCTGGCGAAGGTGGTTCAGGCGGTGGAAGTGGTGGAACTGTATCCGTAAAGGTTCACGCTACATATACTGTAGAATCTACAGAAGAAGCGCGAGTAGAAAACGTAGGTACAGAAAAAGAAGTACAACTTGATTTTTATATTCCTAGGGGATTAGATGGAAAATCCTCTTAGTGGTACATTTCTGATGGCAAACCTCGGTCTGCTGTTGAGGGAAGTACAGACGGAGATTTAATTTTATATACTACAGGAGATGTTTACAAAGTAATAAACGGAGTTCCTGTAGACCAGCATCTTAGTTTAAATGTAGGACAAAGTGATGGTCCATACGCTTATGCTGTAAAAGCTGGATTCAAAGGTAGCGAAGAAAAATTCCAAGAGCTCTGGTTAGCATCGTTAAACAGTGGAGATACCAACTCCATACTGGACGGTGGCGAAAGCGATTTCTCTGAATTTAATGTTCAGAATGATGGCGGTGAAGGAGACAGCAAGACTTATCATCTCAGAGTAGACGGAATAAATGAATTGGACGATTGATAAGTGACTGTGTAATTGTTCTATGAAGGCATGAGGTACAGATAAGTACAATTTTGAAGTCTGAGAACAATAAGCACGAATCTTTCGGTGAACAAGTATTTATATATTGAGTAAGAATAGTCGGACATTTTTAACAATTGTTAAGAATTAAAAACGCGATTTTATTTGGTTGTGAACCACAAGATATAGGGGTGTTAATTTTACAACAACACCATATATGGTAGTCATCGCGTCCGACAATTTCTTACTCAAAGATATTTGTATTATTATTTATAAACCTATGAATATAATAGGTTTGTTTGTGTATTTTTATACACGCAAAGCCCATTACACAGGGGCTTTAATATTAATGGGAGACCTCCAATTATGCAAGAAATCTTGCAGAAATAGGGCATGATTGGGGGTAAATAGATGCGTTTTCGTTGCAGGAAAACGCCGAAATTTTGAGTGTCTCTGTATTAAATTCAGGAGGAAGTGCTAATTTACAAACCAAATCCGTTTCCTTAACTTCCACCTCTGCTTAGACTTTTACTAAAGACTCTAACTATGATGGAATGTCAAGTATTACTGTTACTCCTAATTTACAATCCAAAAGTGTATCTTCTTCCACTTCTGCTCAAACTATTACCCCTGACAGCGGATATTGTCGGTTAAAACAAGTTAATATTTCTGCTTTTTCTGGTAGTACAGTATAGGAAAATTATTATACAATTTTAAAGAATGAATTAAATTATGGATATAATAGTTATGGTGATTACCCCTACACCTATCAAGGTAGAATAACAGGAATTTCAACTTTTCCCTCTAATCGTAAATTTTTTATTACTAATATATATTTTACAAGTGAATCCTAGACAAATATATTTAGTTTATTAGATACTTTAACCATTCAACAAATATTTTCCTCTTCTTAGTGGAATTCTATTGGTTCTTCTACAGGCTTAGTAAGCAATGCTTCAACTGGAAGTACAGTTGTATCAAGTAGTATTTATACTTGGTGTCAATTAACCGAAATTAATAATATTTTAGGTATTGACTTATATTTAGGCTTTAAATCTGATTTGTATTCTTATTTTGATAATACATAGGGAACAGCCGAATTTTCAATTAATACTTGGTGCTTTTAAACGCCCGCAAGTTTTGGCCGTAGAAGTCAAAGGGGTGGGAGGTTCTGACCCTAAATTACAATCTAAAACAGTTAATTCCAGTTTTATATACACTCAAACAATATCTCCCGATTCTGGTTATGATGGCTTATCTAATATTACAATAAATAGTAATGGATACGGTTATACTTTTTATAAATTTACCAATGTAATTTTTAATTATGATAATTCTTCTTACTATTCAGCTACTTTAAAATTGGCAGAAGGAACATAGGAAACAACATAGAATACCTATCATTATAATTGGGATAATAATTATTAGATGATTCTTTAGAAACTTTGTCGGATTTCTATTTTTTTGTCATTTCCTTAGTCTCCATTAAAAACTGGCTTATTAATGAGTTCTGGTGTTACACAATGGTTATATAATAAATATAACACTGGTAGTTTAGAAGCGGGAGGTGCTTTTTGTTATTATCCATTGTACGATTCTAGTTATAGTAATATAATAAATGTTATGAATATTATGTATACAGGTCAATTAGAATCTAATGGGGTTACAATTAAATTTGCAAGTCGTTCTATTTATAATTATTGGTTTTATAATAGTATAACAGTTTCTTCTGTAGAATTACGCTTATATATATAAGTTGCCTCTTATTGCCTAAATCTAAATGAGTGTTTAGGTTGCTAATTCTGGAGGTTCTGACCCAAAATTGGGCGCGTTTAGTGTAAAATCAACGAAAACAATAGCAACATAGTTCGCTTCTTCATATAATCTTGATGGTTTTAGTCAAGTAACGGTGAATCCAGTACAAATTTATAATGTAATTAGCACCGCAACTTATAGCACAGACGCATGGAATGCTTATAAAGCAACATGCACTCTTCCATCTTAGGTGACTAAAAACTCAATTTGGGGTATTTTTTGGAGCTTTTTTGGAGCTGTAACTGTTTCTTCGAATTCAACAAATCAAGTTTGCGGTATTTTCATCCCTGACTCAAATATTAATATGTCTGTTACGAGTTGGGGCAGTATGGGGTTTAATTCCATTTATATGGCTAATGGATATACCAATAGTTTTACTATAACTGTAGTCAATAACGGTACAATGTAGGTAGAAAGTGGCAATAACACCTTTGTTTATGTAATATATTAACGTTGCGTCCAATTGCCAATATGATTGAGCATACAAGTAAAATCATCAGGCTCATCACCAACATTGCAGTCTCGTACTGTTAACCCTTCAAGTTCTACTCAATATATTACCCCTCAAAGTCGGTATGATGCTTTGAGTTAGGTTATTGTATAGGGAGATTCAAATCTTAAAAGTAGCAATATTAAGTCAGGAACCTCTATTTTTGGAATTATAGGTAATTATACTGGAAGTGGATATTAGGTAGGTAGAAGTTTTTTGTCTCCATCTTTGGGAAGCTTTGAAACAAATATTTCTTCTTCTATTACAACAATACAAGGGATGTTTTTTATTTAGATTGAAAATAGTAGCTCTGGAAATCCTTGTATTACCTCGTTTTGTTGTCCACAATCTTTTACATTAGCTAATTATACTCGCTTTCTGTTTTCATTAGCTTATTTAACTTTCGATTTTTCTCCATATATTGCTACAACTTAGGATACTTTTGGTTGTTCACCAGCTATTCATAATGGACGCTGGTATTTTAATATGGATGGATATGGAAATGGTGGATTCTATGGTAAAAGCTATCTTTAGATTTATTGGTATTAATTAACATGAAAGGAGGAAGTATATGGCAACAACTAAAAACATTCTCATGAAGCAAAAAAACTCTTCTGATTATGATACTCTTTATCCTATTACAGAAGAAACTTATGTAAATGTTACCATGACGCATGGTAGTTGGAGTAACTCTTAGTATAGCTTTGAAAGCACTTATCCCAATGACAGTTATAATATTTCTGTATCTGTGGCTAGTACTGCAACTTCTGCTCAATTTGATGCTTTCGGTAAGGCTAAAATTGTTGGTAATGCAACTACAAATGTCGTTAAAGCTTTGGGAACTGTACCTACAATTGATATCCCTGTAATGTTAAAGATTACCAGAAAGGCTTAAGACTTCTGGATTTTTAATGTTACTTTGTAAACTATAGTTTAAAAAACGATACTATAGTTTAATTAAAATTTTAATTAAATTATATAGCCTGAGAGTTGTTATGTTAAAAGCATGATGACTCTTGGGCTTAATTAATATACTGATTAATAATAATTGATGTTAAGTTTTGTTTTAAATTTCTTTGCTGGTCTTAAGTAAAAAGAAATTTAAAAGAGGATTCAATGTTTAATTACTTAATCAAACTTTTAATATATTCTAAATCCTCTATAGACGCATTATAAAAGTCATGATTCCAAAGCCAAAAGTCTTCGTGGTCTTTTCGCTTATAATTAAGACATAATTTATCGTTCCAGATTATCTCCCATTGATTGTCATAATCTTCTTGTCTTTCGTAATTTGAACGAGATAGTTTTGATATTATGTCTTTAGTTAATTGTCCTCTTTTTAAACCATTGTCATCGTCATTTCTGGATAAATGATTGTAACAATTTGTACAAGTATCAGTCATTAATGGCTGTGTGTCTTTGAAAATAATGTGGTCATTATTATATAAAATTGTTAATGGCAAAAGTGTTATTGGTATATTAAACATCGTTAATCCTTGAAATTGTGTGTGGACTATATAAGAGTTTTGTTTTGTATTGTTTAATTTGATTAGGATATTCATTTTAATATTTCCTTTTTAGCAATTTGGTAAAATTATATTTTAATAATCGGGGCAAATCCATAGGAATAACTAGCCAAAAATACAGCTGGAGTCGATTCTATACGACAAAAACTTTGCGCTGGACTACCTGTTGATGGCGAACGAGACCACCACCAAACTGAAGAAGAAGGTGAAAGGAAATCGTATTTAATTTTACTGGCCCGATTTTTATAATAAGTAAACTATGTTTGATATTTTTGTTCCGTACTATTTGCCCAAGTTCTCTAACCAAACACTTCAAATTCAGATGCTAAATATATATATTCTACTGTTTGAGTAACAAAAGACGCGCCATTAGTTCCAATTTGAGATGTATAGCCTGTATTATCTGTATAAATTGTTACAGGTTTTAAAAATTTTTGTAGGTTAACACTCAAGAGTTCTTTAAACTATGGGATTATAGTTTTTCTCATGTAACAGGATTCCCAGCCTCCTACTATTGTATCTGAGGTATTCATCTAAAAACCAGAGCCGCTGCCCCGTAGATTTTTTGTCAAGCATATCTCAGTACCATTGCTAACAGCGTTTTTAAATCCCATAAATGAAATTCCTTGACCTTCTATTTCACTATTATGGTCAAAGTCAATAATAAAAAAACCATAATTCCCATTAACAGAAGTTCCAACAACAGTACCATTGATAGTATCCATTTTAACATCGCCAATATTCCATAATGATGAAGCAATACCTAAAGAAGAAGCTTGAGAAATTTCTTCCCAAGTATTGTTATTTAATACAGAACTAAATGGATATAAGATATAAGAAAATATTCCATCATCATTTACAGTTACGATTTTGGAAGATGATTTGCTGCCATTGGTAACTTTCAGCGTATAATTACCATCATCGGTTATTGCAAATCCGTGAGTATCTTCTGAGGAAGATAATGTGTAAGTTTGACTATAACTGTTAGGACCTGTAACAGATAATGTTGCACCAGCAACAGTGGAAATGTTTATAAAACGTCCACCAGAGCTTTTTGGAAGTAAAGTATCATAAACGCCAGAACTATTTTTATGTTGCATGACAATTTTATAAGTGCTCATTTCAATCTCCTTTCTATAAATTATTAATTGTTTTTAATAATATTTAATAATATAGTATTCTAATATTTTTAATATTAATGAGAGAAATGAAGTGTTTTATGCTACATTTAAATGGGCAAATTTAAGCAACATGTTTTTTGAGAATTGTTTTGAGAACCTAAACTAAAAAATTTAGATTTTCAAAAGACCTCTCAAATATGCTTACTTTACTTAAGTAAAGCTGTTGCGTTAGGGTTGAAAAATGCAACAAAAAAGAGGCAAGTTGCGCGAAATTCTCAATTAAATGCAACTTTGAGAAAAATGTGATTTGTTGCACGAAATAGCATCAAAAAATGTGCAAGATTTCTTGCACGATGAAATTAGATGCTATTGTAAGATAAATATAATAAATATTTGCTACTTGTGAAAGGAAGGAGAATAATTATGGGAAAAACAAAAATTTCATTGTTTGAAAGATTTAAGCGAGCCATGGAGAAAACTCCGACCATGAAAAAGTGGGGAATTATTTCTTGGATTGCTACTATAAGCTTGACTGTGCTGTTCGTCATGTATATATTTTTTGGCCCAGTTGGTGCTGATACCACCTCTTTTGCTACCGTGGTCGGTTTGTCTTGGGGTGAGGTTGCTGTATATAATGCGTGCTATTGTTTTAAAGAACGCGCAGAAAATAGAATGAAGATAAGTCTATCATTTATAAATCAATTGGCAGATAAATACGGCATAGAAGCAATTACTCCTATTATTCAAAGTATTATTCAGGAGTAAAAATTTAAAAGGAGAAAAAAATGAAATTATTAAAATGTCTTTTTACATAGAATAGATGTTATAAAAATGGAGTGAGAATTACTCCAAAAGGGATTATGATTCACAGTACTGGTTGTAATAATCCTAATTTGAAAAGATATGCGCAACCATCTACTAATGATGGTAATTATAATGCTTTGATTTCACAGCTTGGCAAAAACAATGGCGGTACATCTTGGAATAATTCTGCTACCAATGTATGTGTTCATGCATTTATTGGCAAACTGGCTAATGGAGAAATCGCTACTGTTCAAACCTTGCCTTGGAATTATAAAGGTTGGCATTGTGGTAAGGGAAACAAAGGTAGCGCTAATAATACCCACGTCTCGGTGGAATTGTGTGAGGACGCGCTGACAGATGCTACTTATTTTAATAAAGTATATAAAGAGGCAATTGAATTTGCAGCTTACTTTTGTCAATTATACAATCTCGACCCACTTGCGGACGGAGTAATTATTGGACATTATGAAGGACATCAAAGAGGTATCGCTTCTAATCATGCTGACCCTCGTAATTGGTTTCCTCGCTTTGGTAAGAGTATGGATACTTTTAGATAGGATGTTGCTGCTAAGATGGGTAAAAAGGTAACTCCTACTACCAACCCTAATACTGAAACCACTGTATCTTATTCTGGTGTTGTTACCGCTTCTGTTTTGAGAATCCGTAAAGGACCTTCTGTTTCTGCTTCTATTGCTGGAACTCTTAAAAAAGGTGAGGGTGTTTCTATTATTCTTGAAGATAATGGTTGGGGTAAGTTAGCCGATGGCAGTGGTTGGGTAAGTTTAACTTATATTAAAAAGAATTCCACTCCAACTAGCACATTTAAAAGTTACCGAGGTAAAATTACAGCATCTTCTGGCGTTAATATAAGAACTGGTGCTGGCACTAACTACAGTAAAAATGGAGCTTTAACTTATAATTCTGTCGTAACTATTGTTAGCGAGAAAAAAGTTTCTGGTATAACTTGGGGTAAGTTAGCCGATGGTAGAGGTTGGATTAGCCTTGCTTATTTAAAAAAGATTTAATTTATGATATAAAAAATATAAAAAAGAGGGAGAGTGTTTAGCCCTCCCTCTTATAAATTAATTTTATTTAATCTTCATCGTCAAATTCGAGAAGCTTGTCTTTGTATTCTTTTTCAATGCGTTCGCGTTCTAATTTCTCTGCTTTGCGCTGATTCTTTTCTACAATACTAGGTCTGAAATATCCTCTCTTGTCACAGAATCGTTTCATCGTAGAACGGTTGACATGAAAAAGTTTTGCTACATCTGCGTAACAGTTGTCTTGTTCAACAATCAATGCCTTAATAGTCTCTTCGTATTGAGTTAACTTCGTGCTTTCTCCTAACGAACCTTTCGGTCTACCAAGCTTTACCCCACTTGCTTTTCTCATCGCAAGTGCTTCCTTGGTTCTCTGACTAATAAGATTACGTTCAATTTCAGCAGAAAGTCCAAAAGCAAATGCTAATACTTTGCTCTGAATATCATCGCCTAATACAAATCCATCTTTGATTGTTCTTACTTGACAGCCTTTTTCCATACATAAAGAAAGAATGTCCATAATCATATAAAGACTTCTACCAAGACGAGAAATCTCAGAACAAATAATGATATCTCCACTTTGTACCTTTTTAAGAAGTTTTCCTAACTTACGTTTTTCAGGATTCTTTGTGCCAGAAATCGTTTCTTCAATCCAGCCATCAATTTTCATGCCGTGCTTTTCACAATATTGGCTGATTTCAAAACGTTGGTTCTCAACAGTCTGCTGGTCAGTACTTACTCGAATGTAACCAAAAGTCATAATTAAAAATCTCCTTGTTTATGGTATTTTTTAATTGGATTGTAAATTGATGATACCATAGAAAGGGGAAAAATTCAACAACTTAATAGGGAAATAATATGTCTTGTTTGTGCAGATTAATCAATTTTTTGCCGAAATTATTAATTGCTAATATTAATTTTAATATTAACATGATTAATATTCATTATAGAGGACATATTTTAATATAAGGAGTACAGAAATGGTCTATAAAATAATCGGTGATTTCAATACCGATAGCTTTGAATCAATGCTTTCTAAAATCGGAAAGTATTATAAATTTATCTATCAAGATGACAATCTTTATCTTGCTTTGGCTCAATATAAATTTAGAGACGAAGCTTATGCAACATTGAAAAAATCTTTAAAACCAGCTCGTAATTTTATTATTAGAGAAGTTAACGAGAAAAATATTATGAATGAAAATGATTTCGTTATTGAATGGTGTAGAGATAATTTGGTTGCAATAGAAAAACAAAGATATGAAATAGAAAAACAGAAGAAATTGAGAGATACTATGAAAACTCTTGATAATTTTGAACATATTTTAGCTGAACAAGAAAAAGCTAAAAAGTCTACTAAGACTGCAAATATTAATAAGAAGGGAGGAAATAATATTGGATAGTCCCAAAAAAAGAGGAAGACCCAAAAAGGTTGAATCGCCTAAAGCTGTTGTAAACGAAGAAGCTAAAATGATTACTATGACTCAGGATAAACCTGAAGAAGATGTTTCATTAAAAGCTATACAACAAAGATGGGCTACTATTTTTGGTAAATACGCTTCTACTGGTTTTGATAATTTAGCTGGCGCTTGGGCTATGTCGTGGAGTCAATTGAATAACCCGTTTTTACAGAATCAGCGTATTAAACAAATTAATGCTAAAGCTCAAAAAGTTCAATCAGAAGACCTTCAAAATGCTTTGAATAACCCTGAAAACTCTGAAATGACTTTTTAGAGAATCAGTATGTGGTTGTATTATACTAATTATGTTTACAATATTTTAGTAAAACTTAATAGAGATACTCCCTTATTTAATTATTATTATATCCCAGAATATGTTGACTCGAAAGACATGTCTACTGAGGCTTTTAAGAAAGAAAGTCAAAAAGTAGATAAGATTTTAAAAGCTTTTAATCCAAATTTAACTTTAAAAACTATTACTACTCAGGTGAGTTTGGAAGGTAAGTCTTCTTACTTGCCTCGTACAAGTTATGATAAGAACGATGTTAATTTCTTTGTCATGCAGAAACTTAACACCGATATGGTTAAATTGATTGGTTTTGGTAGTAAACAATAGTTTACTATTGCTTTTAATATGGCAATTTTTCTTCAACCAGCTTATGATGTTAGTCAGTATCCCCAATTTATTCAAGATGTCTGGAATCAAATGTTGGAAACAGGAATTGTCGTTATAGATTAGAAAACTAAGAAAAAGAGAATTTCTCCTAAAGCTAAACTTCCTGATGGTCATATCTTGGAAAGTAATGGAGAAAATTATATGTATTGGGTAAGATTGCCTCAAGATTTGTGCTACACATTCTATTTTGATGGTTCTCATCCTAATGCGTTTCCTGATACTATTGGTTTGTTTGACGATTTGACAGATTTGGATGACTATAAATGGTTGCAAGCAAATTTACTAAGTAAGGGTGTTAACAGTGTTTTAACTGCTGAGGTTCCTATTATTAAAGACCCCAAGGCTCGGTCCGATGCTACCGTTATTACTCCTGATACAATTCTTGGGTATCAGGATTACTTCGCGGAAAATATTTCAGGTAATATTCTCCCCTTTTTCGCCCCGTTTACTGAATTTGATTTGCATACCTTAGAAAATCAGCCCGAAGCAATGGATATCATTTATGATAGAACTAGAGATTTAATCGCTACTTCTGGTAATTCTGCTCTCATGAGTATTACTGATAAACCTTCTATCGCTTCTGTCAAGGCTGCTCAATATATTTAGGCTGCTAGAATTGACTATCTTACCAGACAATATGAAAATTTCTTAAATGAAATGATTAATAAGAATTTCGATTTGAAATTCCAATGGAAAGTCTCTCTTTGGGGTGATATCTTTAATATTCGTGAGGATATTAAAATCCTTAGAGAACAAGTTGTGTCTGGCTTAGAAGGCTTTATTCCTAAACTTCTGTCGGCTAATGGTATGACTGTTGATGATTATCAACAAGCTAAAGCTTACCTTAAAGCTTTAGATATTAAAGTTGAAAAAGTCTTAGACCAAGAAAATTTAATCGCTAACCCTGTTGGTAGACCAAAGTTGAACGACGATGAGATTACCAACGATAATACTGGTAACTCTTCCAATGCTGGAACTAATGTTTCAGACATTAAGGAGTTTTCATATAATATCAAAAAGTGCCAAATTTGCGGAAAAGAACTGAATGAAGATGAAGATGTAATTTGTAACGAATGCTTGGAAGAAATGTATGAGTCTCGTATTAACGATACGCATACGTTTACTCATATGATTCCAAAGAAAGTAAAGGAATGAAAGTGTGAATTTGATTAAAACATTTAAAGAGAAAAAGTGGCGTATTAAAAAAACCCACACAAATTCTGAACCTTGTTGTAATCATAATCCTTTAGACTCTAATACTACGTTGCAAAAAAGCACAAAAAAATTAATGGTTTCTCCTGATAGATAGTTTTACATTTGTTCACAATGTCAAAAATGTTTCGTCTTTAATATGGACGAAAAGGGAGAATTAATAATTGAGAAAGCTTGATTGTTCCCTTTTTTCAGTCTTTCGTAAAGGAGGTCGATTAAATTGGACCCTACAATTATAATTGCTATAATTTCCTTTATCGGAACTTGTGTTGGTACTATTGGCGGTATTATCACCACTAATAAATTGACCAATTATAAAATCGAGCAGTTGCAACGCAAAGTGGATGCTCACAATAATCTAATTACTCGTACCTATGAGTTGGAAAAGAATATGGGAATCGTTTTTCAGAAAATCGAGGAAAATAAATCCGATATTCAAGATATCAAAAAAGATGTCAAAGGAATTATGGAGAAACTATAAAAAGGAAAGTGAGAGGACAATAATATGGTAAGTAATAATTATACGCCAGAGATTGTCGAAGCTTTAAATGATTTGTTAGGAAGCTTCTTTCAAATGAATTCTATTGCTGATAATATGGCTTATGCTCTTGATTGCGAGCTTAATTGCCCCTGCGCTTCTTAGGTGTTTCACTTGAAATTTGCTCATGTGTTTCCAAGTGATACCTTTGCAGATAAATTGAGCGAAGTAATGATTCAAGAAGGTATTCGCCCTATTCGTAAACCTCTTAACGGTAATGAAGATACTTATGAAAATATCGAATTGCTGTTTAATGATGCCTACACAGAAATGGATTCTTTGAAGAGAAAAATTCTTGATACTATTGAATTTTTAGATTACAACAAGTCATGTAAGGTTTTTGTAATTGTTCTGGAAAATATGGCAGAAGTTGCTAGCTCTCTCCTCCATCAATGTGATATTTGGAGACAAAAAGCTAAACTGTACAGCACTTCCCCTGAATTATTCGACGCTGAATTTGAAGGATTTACAAAAATCTAATTTGTAAAATAAGTTAACTATACAAAATAGGAAACTATACAATGGGCTATGTTTATTTTATAACCAACGGGGAAAATATTAAAATAGGATATACTAAAAATTCAGTTCAGAAAAGATTAAAACAATTAAATACTGGCAGTGATAAGCAATTATATATCTTAGGATATATGAAAGGCACTATGGCTGATGAGGAAAACCTTCATTCTAAATTTTAGCAATATAAAATTAGAAATAATGGAGAATGGTTTGAGCCATCAGATGATATATTGGACTATATTAATGTAGTCAACCTTGTTCCTAATTGCTACGTTCGGAAGAACGAGGCTTGGAATAACAAAGTAATGGCTATGACTTCTGTGTCATTGTCATTTACATCATGAGGGGAAAGGAGGAAGAAAAATATTGGATAAAAAAGTTCTGAAATTTGAACTTTCTCCGCAAAGTTTGAAAATTAAGAATGTGTTAAAAAATGACTTTATTGCTATCGACGTTTACGCAATTTCTAATGTCTACCCTAATAGAAATAATAGCTATTTTCCCGTGTCTGCTATGCAAGATGCTAAACCTACTTTCTATAATAAACCCGCTCTTGGCGCTTTTGATGTCGCTCATGATGATTTTAAAGCTCATGAAATGGAATATAGATGGGATAATGAGTTACAACAAGATTACTTTGATTTTACTAATGGTAAATGCGAAGTCCCACTTGGCGTAATTCGTGGCGAAGATTTGGTTGAAATTGTCGAACATGACGGTCAAACTTGGGTGCATTTTACTTGCGTCCTTTGGGCTAAATATGCTTATAAACAAGTTAAAAGATTGCTTAAGGATACTAAAAAGAAAATTTCTGTAGAAATAGAAGTCCTTGAAAGTCATACCGATGAAAATAAAGTCGAAGTAATAGATAAATTCGTTTTCGATGGATTTACTATTCTTGGTTCTGCTGTTACTGAAGCTATCCCTAATGCACATTTAACCATTCTTGATAAAATTAATGACGCTGTTTATCAGAAACAGGAAAAATGCTTGTCTTTCGCTTATAAAGAGTTGGAAGATAATAACAATAAAGATAAAAATTCTGGTTCTGATACAGATAATAAAAATGAGGATTTTGATTCCACTATTCCTGATAATGGAGTTGCTAATGAAAAAGTGGACGAAATCACAATGGATAATGAACAAAGAGGGGAGGAACCAAAAACAATGACCTATGAAGAGAAAAGACAACTTCTCGAATCTTTTCTGAATAGCGGTCTTGATGAGAATGCTTCTCATTATAGTGTCACGGAAATTAACGACAATGTTGTTTGCTTTAGTCTTGGTGATGAAAATTTTAAGGCTACTTATAGCATCAATGAAGAAAATGTTGCTAATGTTGATATGGACGCTAAAGAAAAGATTGTGCTCTCTAAGGATGAAAATCCTGAAGACGAGAGTGGTAAAGAGACTGAATCCAAGGAATGTGAATCTGAAGACGGCAAGTGCGAAGTCTGCGGTAACAACCCTTGCACTTGTGCGCATGAAGATGACGATAGTAATAAGGATGACGGTCATAAAGAGAATGAGTCTAAAGATGACAAAAATGATGATGACCATGACCATGATGATGATAATGATGATAACGACGATGATGATGGCAAAAAGGAAACCGAAGCTGAGGATAACGATGGCGAAAAGAAAGTCGAAAATTGTGAAGACCCCGCTCAGTTTGCCGCCACTGACGTAACTGTTGATGAATCTCATGCTGACCATGGACAGGTTGAAGGTGAAGAGCTTGGTTCTCCTAAAGTTGATACTGATATCCTCAAAGAACATGATGATGGCAGTATTTTAATCGGTCAACCTTCTGGTGAAAGTAATGTTATTCAGGATATCCACTACGCTGTTGGTGATGAACAACTTACTGCTGATGAACTTTATGAGAGATTCAACACTCTTAACACCTCTTTCGCTGAACTGACTGAAAAGTATAACACTCTTAATGCTCAGTTTAATGCAAAGAAAAATGCCGAACTTTATGCTTTGGCTTGCTCTTTGGTCGATTCTGAAGAAGATTTGACTGAAGAAAATGCTACTAATATTAAAGCATTTATGAAGGAAAATTGTGATAACAGTACTTACGCTTCCGATGAGGAACTTAATGAGGCTGTTGACCATAAAATTGCAGATGCTCTTTATGCTCAGAAGAAACTTAGTAGAAAAACTAAGGAGAAAGAGTTCTCTGCTGATATCGTTAAGGATAAACCTGTTGTTACCGAAGTGAACGACAGCGCAAATAACCTTAAAAATGCAATGAAAAATCTTAATAAGATTTAATTAAAAAAGGAGGATAACTTTATTATGAAATTTATTGAGAAGATTTTGATGGCTTCTGAAGATGTTAAAAGCTATCTGGTTTCTGGCGTTTGCAAAGACAAGGAACTCGCTGATGGTTCTTTGGTTGAAATTGGCGACCTTATCGACCATGAGGTTTATAAGGGTCTGAAGGATATGAATACTCGTGAGATTAAGCCTTATGCTGGCACTGGTCGTGTCGGTATCGTTGACTATGTTGGCGTTTCTAAGGGCGAAATCATGGGCGTTGTCTACAGTGAAGGTGTTAAGACTTGCGGTCTTCCTTGCCCTGCTGGTGCTCACACTCGCGTTCGTTGCCCCAAGCTCGGTGACGAGTTCTATCTCGGTGAAGATAACTTTGAGTCTGCTCCTACTGCTGGCCAGTATGCCGTTGCTGGTTCTGATGGTCAGTGGGCTCCCGCTGCTGCTGCTGCTGATGACAAGCTCTGCGTTAAAGTTGAGTTTGGTAAGGATAAGATTATCGGTGTTAAGAACGAGGGTAAGAAGTTCTACTGCACCGTTATCCACGAGTAATTTTAAATTATCATTGAATAATTATCATTGAATAATTTGAATAATTCGAATAATTTAAAATAAATATTGATATTTACTTTATGATTTTTATAGATTAATTAAGGAGGATTTTGTTATTATGAAACAAATTTTTAGTTATAACAAATTCAACGAAGATGTCGCTGATGGTCTCGTTGAAACTTGCTATTCTTTGGCTCAGAAGTCCATTGAGGGTAAGAATAACACCCCTGAGTATGTTGAGGCTAATAAGACCTTTAACCAAGAGTTTATGAAGTATTGTGTTGAGAATGCTGGTATGAAGTGGAGCGGTCTCGATATGATTAAGAATCCTATGGTCTACAAGAAGGGTGGTTTCCTTGAGACTTTCGATACCATTCTTGCTGGTGCTATCACTCCTGTTGTTCCTACTGTTGCTGCGTCTGGCTATGAACAGCTTTATGATGTCACTCAGGTCGGTTTCGGTGATGTTGCCAAGTATGAAGTCGATAGTAATGAACTCTTCATTGTGAATAGCCTTGCTGAAGGCATTGCTCGTGGTGGTGTTCAGACTGCTTCTAACACTGAGTATACTATTTCTGCTAAGAGAGAGCAGATTTCTCTCTATGTTGACTGGTATCATGTGGCTGCTGGCCGTCAGGACTGGGGTAAGCTTCTCCAGAAGATTGGTGCTTCTTTTGCCGCTTATATTCAGGCTCGTCTTGCTAAGGTAATGGCTTCTATCATTACTAATAACACCGATGTTGCTACTAACAATCAGGATGGTATCGCTGGCTATATGGCTAACGGTCTTACTGATGAGAACTGGTTAAATATAAACAACTTATAAATAGCTAGGGCGTATAGTAATATGCGTAAAAATATTTCCATTTAATTGCTGGAATACCGTAAAGACAATCAAACTACAACGCAAAATTGAAATAGATTTAATCGTGATAGTTGCGAAAGCAGAAAAAATTGATTGTATGATATAAGGTTAAATCCTAAGTATCTTAAAAATTGGTAATCAGCAGCCAAGCTTCGAAAAGAAGAAGGTTCAACGACTATCCTCGTAAGAGGAGTAGGAATATAGTCAATAAATTATTCCGAAATGGTGGACATCCTATTGGGATGAAGATATAGTCTTAGCTCGTGTGAAAACATGAGGAGAAGAAATTCTCGGAAAGAGTGTGACGGCTTTATTAATTAACAATCTTAAAAATATAAAAATGATTTTAACAAAAAAATTGGATATAAAATGGGCCCCATCTTCTAAGAAATATTATGAAGAAAAAGGATATAAATTTACTAAACTTGGAGACACTTTCACTGTAAAAGTTGAAGATTTATCAAGAAGTAGTCATCATAAGGTGAAGATTTAGTGCGACCAATGTGGATAGATTAAGGAAATTTAGTATAGATACTATTTAGAAAATTTGTCCTTGAACAACAACGAAAAATTTTTATGTAGAAGTTGTGTGGCTAAAAAAGAAGATGTATTAAAAGAAAAATTAAAGAAAAGTAAAGAAACCAATTTAAAAAAGTATCGGGTAGAAAATCCTGCTGGTTTAGACTGGGTTCAAGAAAAGAGTAAAAAGACTTGTTTAGAAAAATATGGAGTTGAGTATGTAACTCAAACTGATTTTCAAAAGAAAAAATCTAAAGAAACTCTTTTACAAAGATATGGCGTTGATACTCCTTTGAAAAACAAAGAATTTCTTGAAAAAAGTCAAAATACCTGTTTACAAAAATACAGAACAAAGAATCCCATGCAATCTAAAGAGGTATATGAAAAAGCTGAGGCAACTAATTAGAAAAAATACGGGTGTAAAATGGCGCTGTAGAACTCAGAAATACATCAAAAAGCTATGGAAACCACAAAAAGACATTACGGAGTAGAATATTCTTTGTCTGCTCCAGAGGTTAGAGAAAAAGGTAAATAGACTTCTTTGTAGAAATATGGGGTAGAAAATCCAGCACAATCTCCAGAGATTAAAAAAAAGATAAGAAGGGCTTTTTTTAAAAATGGTTCAACAAGAACTTCTAAACAACAAAAAGAAATTTTTGATATATTAAAAGAAGAATATGGAGAAGAAGTTTCTTTAAATTTTCCTTGTGGAATTTATAGTTTGGATTGTTTTTTGAACTTTTCTAATTGTAAAATTGATATAGAATATGATGGATGGTACTGGCATCAGTTTATAAAAAATCATGATAAAAGTAGGGACGATTTTGTAAATAAGCAAGGTATAAAAATAATTAGGATTAAAGCTGGAAGAACAATTCCAGCAAAAGAAGAATTATTATTTTTAATAAATAAAGTAATAAATGAAGATTTGTTTTATTATGAAAAAATTTATCCCGAATGGGAACAAAATATTAAGAAAGAAGAAAAAGATTGTTAATTATTTCTAAAAATTACTGTAAAAGTTGCACGTTTGGTAAAACTTGCCAATGGTGGTGCTGATGTTTATGCTCTCGGTACTTCCATTGCTCTCGCTTCTGTCCTTCCTGATAGTGCAAAGGGTTTCCGCTATGGTGAGGATAGCGCTATTGTTAGAGATGGCTTCCTGCCTGATTATAAGAATGTTCCTATGATTGAATTGGGTAACGCTCTTGTTCCTAACACCATCAATGGTGAGCCTGAAGTCGTTCTTCCCGACGATATTATTTACATGCTTCCTCTTGGCATGAATAAACCAATTAAGGTAGTGATGGAGGGCCAAACTGTTTCTGTTGAGAAGGACCCCTTGTTTGCTGCTGACCATACTTACGGTTTTACCGTTGACATGCGTATGGGTATGGACGCTATTGTAGGTAGCAAGATTGGTGCTATTACTCTTAACTAATATCAAATTATAATCTAATTATAAATAATTAATTATAATAATTAGTTTATTTCGTAAATTCTGGTTGCTCCAGATATTGTTTAAAAGGTTTAAAAGGAGATTGTAAAAAATGGCTGTAAATAAGAAAACTATTAAAAATACAGAAGAAGTTGTAAACGAAACTAATAAGGAACAAATTGCTGAGAATGCGGAGACTTCTGTTAAGGAGTCTCCTGCTACTCAGCCTTCTATCTCGTTAGAAGATATTCAAGCAATGATGGCAAAGTTCCAGTCTACAATTGAATCTTTGAGTAGTGAACTCAAGGAAGAGAAGGCAAAGAACGAAAAGTTAGCAGAAGCAATCAAAGAATCTACTTTGGGTGATAGAGAGGGCGATACAGAAAGTTCTTTTAAGGAAAAAGAAGTACAGGATAATACTTCTAATACAACAGAAAGACTTCTGGAAATTCTTGGTAATAGAAAGAGTGATAAGGAAATTGTTATTGTTCATAATCGTGAATTGCTTGGTGGTCTTTCAACCGCTATTCAGCTTACTGGTTTAACTATTAATTTTCATACTCTCGGTGAACAGCGTGTTCTTAGCTGGCAACAGTTTGAGGAATGTGTTTCCAAATATCGTAAGTGGTTCGATAAAGAAATTATTCTTTTGGCTCCCGAATTCGCGGACGTTGCGGAACGTTATAACGTATCTTGTTTGAAGAGAGAGGGTCACGCTGTTGTTACGAAGGGAGACCTCGTAAATATTTACAAGAAGAGTGAACGTGAACTTGAGGATTACATGAATTCTTTGACTGAAGCTGATAAAGATTTTATTTGTTCTTATTGGCTTGGAAAGTGCTATGAAAATGATGCTAAATATCGTGTTAGAAGTAAAGTTGAGCTTCTGAACAGAATTTCTAACAAGGGTGTTTTTGACAATCTGTTGGCTCAAATGAATTTTGATTCAATAAGACATTAAACAAATAAGGAGGGTTTAAATGGGCATTTTGTTTAGTGATGTCTATCGAAAAGCAATAGCCTTATTTGATGACCCAAGGATTACGACAGCGTATGAGACTAATCCTTTGCAATTTAATAAGATAATGTACACCTATTTGCAAAATGCAATATCTATGTTTAACAACCCTCTAAGCGTTTCTTTACGTTTATCTCAATATAAAGAACCAAAAGGTATCATGCAAGTTTTTGAAGGGGATGGTAAGAATAATAAATTCGAACTTGACCCTGAGTTTGAGATTCAGGATAATTCAATATATAATTATATTGAAGGAGAATTATTGGTGCAAGGCTCGATTGATAAAGAAGCTCACACTGTAGAATTTCCTGATGTGTTACCTGAAGGTAAGCAATATGCAGTTGAGCAATATTATGTTGGTGAATTTACTGACAATTTTGAAGGCTTAACTAACAAAAATGTAAATGGTACAAGTTTAGTGGTAGGTTATGTTAAAGATATTCTTGCTCGTTTGCTTGTAAAGGCATGGGGAGAAGAAGAACGCAATTTGTTATTAGATATTCGCAATTTAATGCAAGACAGCGAATTCAAGATTATGTCTAATGACCGTATCTTAAAAGCGAAAAATGAATGGATAGACCAACTTGATTCAGAAATATACAATTATCAAAATAGACTTGCGTGGCAAATCCGCTTTATGGGTGGTAGTAAGTTTATAGGAAGGGGGTAAAGATGGATAAAGATGAAAAGAACTTTAAAGTAGTTTTATCTATTAATGAGAAAATTATATGTTTAGAAGAAATAGTTTCAAAATTGAAGAAAGTTCTTTATGTATATGACAAATCTCAAGAACCCGATTCCACTTATAATTACCGTGTGTATTGTGGTGGAATAATGATGTATGTTTCGTCAAGTAATATTCTTTTTGATGGTGAATTAGTAAGTATTATAATTAATATCAATGCTATTTTAACGAATCAATTAGATAAAGGACAGATTAAGAAATTAATATTTGAATCAATCAATTATGCAGAGTATTTATTAAAGAAATACAAAAATGAAGACTAAGGAGATTATGGATTAAAATGGCGATTTTAAATACTACTGATATTGTTGATAGCAGTATCATGCTCAAAGCCCGTTTAAAGCATAATATGGTTGGAGATAATTATTACATTCAAAATCTGCAACATAAACGCAATTAGGATTGGGAGTATAGATATAATGTAGTTGATATAGAAGAAGAAAGAGACCGACAAATAGAATATACAACAAAGATGCCTGAATATACAGCCTTAAATAGCGTAGTTATAAGGAATGTAAAAGGTGAGCGTGGAGAGGATTTGGGAACAGATTGGGCTGAGATTTCTTTTAGAGATTTAAAATATCCAAATCCACTGGGAAAAAGGTATCGTTTTTCTTTGGAATTTCCTGATATGAAGGAGATGTCAGAAGAAGAAAAACATTATGATACTAGTGTCTGGATTGCTATTAATAAAGCTCCTATAAATCCACGGAATTCTTGTGTTGTGCGTAGATGCAATGCGAATATTGCTCTACTCGGGTCTCCGACAAACAGTCAAACCGATGCTACTGAGATAAGGTACGAGCCTATTGTACTGGAAAATGAATTGAAATATATGAACCAGTATTATAACAAAACTTTGGTGATACCTCAAGCTGAGTGGTATGTTACGATGCAATTAAATTATTTTTCTAACGCTGTTAAGATTAATAGCCGAGTTATTCTTGGTGGAACAAATTAGCAGGATATAGAAAATAATGCTATATATAAAGTTAAAGCTGTTATAAAGAGTACATCTACAAAAACTTTTGCAAAAAGTGGTTTTACAGGGTTGGAAGACATACCTTTCGTAGTCTTGGCTTTGGATAAAGACATGTGGAGTGCAGAAGACAATGCGATTACTCGTGTTGCTAATAATGCGCCATTGTATTTTATTCCAAAAAAGGAAGACCTTCATGATGAGGAGTATCATATTACTCTTAAAAATTGTGATGATTATAAAATAATTCTTGGCAATAGTCAAGAATATGAAACTGAATTAAGTTTCAAAGGTGGTACGCTTCCTACTCAATTTGAGTATAAAGTTGTGTTAAATGGTATAAAAGAAGAAAACTGGAGCAAATATTATGAGTTTAAACAAACTGGTGACAATACTTTTGTTATTAAAAATCTAAAAACCTGTAATAGAGGAACATTGGATGTAATTGCTATATGTGCTGACCCAGATATGGCGGGAGTTACCATTAGTGAAACTTTCAGCTTTAAGTTAGGAGGTTTTTATTAATGTTAGATAGTAGTTATGCACCATCTGCATTTAACCGTTTTGTAAATTTAGATGGAGTAGAAGATAGAATAATTTATTATTTGTTATCTCCTAATAAAAAAACTCCTGAAGAATTAGAACAAACTCATATTATTTGGAAACTTTTATATTATAATGATGCAGATGCTCTTAATAGAGAATTGCCTACATATCAATAGATTACTTCTTTGATATGTTCTGATGATATAACACAAACCGACAAACGTATTTTTAGAAGTCCTCATTTTGAAGATGCTTGGACGGTTGAAAGTACGCTATTAAAAATTTATATCGACCAAATTATTCCTACAGATAGATACAAAGCCGTTGTTAACTTTGGAATTGATATAATTACACATAATAAATGTATTAATATCAATCCAAGTGATGATGATAAAACTTATCCTGTTGATACAGTTGATGGGGTTGAAATTCCTATTACTGGAAAAAGCCGTGTTTCTACTTTGTTAAAAGCTGTTTTATTTTTGCTTAATGGTGCTCATGTACAGGGTGTTGGCAATTTAGAGTTTTCAACAATGATGAGTAGATTTCAATAGGCTCAATATGGAATTTGGAACAACAGAAATTTTGAAGGAATTAAAGTTGTGTTAGGATGCTACATGAGTGGGGTGTCTTAATTGGCAATATCTAAAGAGTTACAAGCTAAAATGGAAATGTATGAACAAGCCTATTTTGGTCTGGATTTACCAGTGCCATTTAAAGGCTTGTTAATTTATCCAGTTTTAACGAAAGATTACTACAATTTTTATGCTAATTTATCTTGTTTTACCCAAGATAAAAATATTAAAGAAATAAAAGTTGTAGATGAAAATGGAATAGAAACCACTAAAAAGGTGGCTAATCCAGAAGGTATTGGTATGTCTTATATGGCATATTTAATATAGAATATGGAAAACCAAGAATATGGACCTATGGTTACTTCTTAGGTAATTAATATGTTCGAACTTGTGCTCCATGAAAAAAATGGTTTGTTTTGTCCTCATTGTGGATTCAAACGAACTTAGTTTGAGGTTATCAAAGAATATGCTAAATTCCAAGAAACATTACCTGATAATTTAAGCGAAACTGAAAAGAAAGTTAAAGCTCTTGAGTTTATTAATAATTATGCTATATGTCCAGAATGTAAAAGCAAAATGAGAGATATCTATGGAATTCAAACGGGTGCTAATGGCATGAAAAAATTATATATATACGATATAGTTTTAGAACCAAAAGAACTTGATGAATTTATAGCTATTATCACACACCAAAATATTTTGGATTACGATGGAGATAGGTATATCGACCCCAATTTAAGAGAAGAAATGGAATTAAAGGCGAGGATGCAGAACAAGAATTACACATCTCCAAGTTTGGAAAAATAGCTTGTCTGTATATCCATTAGTTCTCCATACACTATGGAGATGTTAAAAGAACAAGTAAGTTTGAGAAAACTTTCTTTAATGCTAAAAACCATTGATGCCAAGGGGTATTATTACGCTTAGATTTAGGGCGCTATGTCTCGGCTAGTTTAGTTCAAGGATGGAGACATTCACCATTGGATATTTACTGATAACAAGAAGGATATGTCTAAGGAAATTATGACAATGAATGATTTCCAAAAGAAGTTTGCTTCTGTTACATAATGGGGATTAATTTCTCCAACTGATTTAATTCAGAAAAAATATTAAAATAAATAAGGAGGATATATATTATGTTATTTTTAGCTGGTGTGGGCCGTGCGACTCTTTTAGATGGCGAACGTCTTGTCGCTACTGCCAATACTTTGATTGACTCCAGTATTACTATAGGAATCAGTTTCGAGGACCTCCGCGCCGGAATGCGGAACAAGCTTTATGGTCGTTATGCGCATACTTCCACTTTTGACCTGAAGCTGACTGATGCCATGTTCAGCCTTGAGTATCTTGCTATGAATACTGGTTCTGAGGTTGAACTTGGTGGTGACGCTATGAAAGACGAGAAGCTCACTGCTGATGCTACTGGTAAGGTTACTCTGTCTTACAAGGCTGTTCCTATGGTTGGTAATACCAACGTTTATGCTTATGTTAAGAAAGCTGGCACTGACGAAGGTTATCAGCGTTATGCTGTTACTGGCGATGGTGTAAATGAAGTTTCTCTTGGTGAAAGCATGAAGGAGGCTGAAGTTTGTGTTCGTTATATGTATCATAACGATATCGCTTCTAAGATTACCATTAGCGCTAACTTCATTCCTAAGACTCTGACTTGCATTCTTGAGGCCAACCTTTACAATGGTGGTTCTTGTGATGTTGAGACCTCTACCCTTGCTGGTAAGGTTATTATCAAGGTTCCTCGTTTCATGCTTAATGGTTCTCAGGAACTTAGCATGAGCGCTTCTGGTGTAAGTAATACCTCTATCGAGGGCTCTGCGCGTGATGACTTGTTTCTCTATAACTTGAATTAACAAGGAAAAGAGAGAAAGAATTTTATTCTTTTAACTAATAATTCGAAAACACAAATGAGGATTTATCCGAAGGTGTTTCACTAAACTTCTGTGTGCGATTAAAAGAAATTTTTTTCGTATAAAACCAGATAAAGTCGGCAGAAAAAAGCCTAAACGAAAGCATGGTTTTTGATATGTCGGGTGTCAATTCATTTTTAAACAAAAATGAGAGAAATACTCATGGTGAGAATGTATAATTTACTGACGAACTTGCGAATGTACGAGTAGCCCCATACAAGAAATTGTATGCTATTAAATAAGGAAAAGTAAAACTGCGCGGTATGAAATTCCTGATTGTTACGAACAATAATTTAATAGACTCAAAGCAAGCACCTAAAAGTATTGAGATAGAATTATTGGTACAAGGAAACCTACAAAACGTATAGTTATTAGTCGAAACTTGAGAGAGAAATAAGCTAATTTAATTTGTGGGGAAAAGAGATGTTCGAACTGATGAAGTTTCTGTAATGGAAATGGAGGAATGGGCATTAGTCAGTTTATAAATTAAGCCGTAATTAAATTAATAATTATTTAACATTTATCTTTTTTATTATTTTAGAAAGGAAGTGATAAGAATAATATTAGATAATTTAATAGAAATTAAAATAAGTTCTAAAAATTGTTAGCATTATATAACTTTGGGATATAATTGTAAATGTGGAGATGTTCTTTTGGTAAAACCAACAGAATTACAAGATGGGTCTGCTATAAAAGAATTGAGAAGATGTGATTGTTGTGGAGAAATATATGGGAGAAGACATTCTCAACATATTAATAGCTTTAAAAAGTGGAACAAAGATTTGTGCTTAAAATGTGTTAGAAAAGGAGAATTTGAAGCACAGACACAAGCTAAAAGAAAACAAACCTGTATAGAAAAATATGGACAAGATAATCCCTCTAAAGTCTCCGAATTTTAGAAAAATAGAGAAGAAACAATGGTTAATAAATATGGGGTTATTAATTATTTTCAAGCGGAATCTTTTAGAGATAAAGCGATTAAAACTTCTAGAGAAAAGTATGGGACAGATTTTCCGAACCAAAATGAAGAGGTGCAAAAGAAAAACGAAGAAACTTGTCTAAAAAAATACGGCGTTACAAATGCTACTTTAAATCCAATTATAAGGCAAAAACAAATTAATACTTGTTTAGAAAAATATGGTGGGGTAAGTAGTTTATCTAATGAAGAAGTTAGATAGAAAAGTAAAGAGACCATGTTAAAATTATATGGGTGCGAAAATGCAAGTCAAAGCGCAGAATTGAAAGAAAAGGCTGCGCAAACTAGACTAAAAAATGGTAATGGCGTTTCTACTTCAAAGCAACAATTATAGCTTAAAGAAATTTTGGAATAGAAATATCCTGATTTTGATTGTGTATTAAATTATGTGGTATCATTTTTATTTTTAGATATCGCTTTAATAAAAAATAATTTAAAGATAGATGTTGAATATGATGGTAGTTATTGGCACAAGGATTTTTAGAAAGATAGGCGCAGAGATGAATTTTTAAAATCTTAGGGATTTAAAATTTTAAGAATACGTTCTGGACATCTTTTACCTACCCAAGAATAGATTGAATAGGCTATTGAACAATTAAAAGGTGGTAAAAATTTTGTGTAGATAACATTAGAAGATTGGAATAATTAATTTATAAATTGATGGCAAGCCGTGTACGTTGAAAGGCGTATGCACGGTTTAGAGCGGGGGAAAAACTGGAGATAATTTCAAAAGTTTACCTATCGCTATTGGCAAGTGGTTGTGCTGGCTGCGACGGTGACGGCGTTTATGCTGAAATCGTTCAGGTTCTTGAAAACAAGACCGCCGCTGATATGTTCGCCAGCATTGTTATTGAGGATAAAAACCAGACCGCTAAGGAGGGTGATAAGATTGAACTTAATGTTTATGCTTGCCCTGTTGATGGTGCTCCTATTAAGCTGAATCCTGACCAGTATAATGTTACTGTTACTACTGGTGCTAGCACTTATGCTAATGGTGTTGTTACTGTTAAGGATACTAGTGTCGTTACTGTTAAGTTTGTACCTAATGATAAACTTTCCGACACTATGAATATTACTGTTGCTTAATTTAATTAACGAACAGGAGATTAAATAAATGCTTTGCAGTAATGCACAGCAAAGTGATGGTAGGGGAAGAATAACGTGCAGAGTCGATGGGAAAGAACCTCATCGGCTCTGTCCTTATCAAAAATATTGTCATTAGAAGTGTGCATGGGAAAATTCTCCTGCCATGACGAGCTGTGAGAGGAGATTAAGAAATGGATGAAATGAACAGCACTTTTGATATTGAAGTTTCTCCTAAGAAAGAAAACAAGGAGAAGCAGATTCAATATAAGAAGTATGACAAAAACAAGCGCAACAAGGAAATTGTAAAAGAAGAAATTGTTGAGCCTGTTAAGCAGGAGTTAGAAAGTGTCACTGAAGAGGAAGAAGTTAAGCCTGTTGTTGAAGAGCCTAAATTAAAGGAAGGTTGGGCAAGAGGTGTTGTACATAGTAAGTGGAAGACTTCTGCTTGGGTAATTCTTGAAAATGGCAACGGTCTTACAATGAGAGATTTTGGAAAATACTCTGTTGGAGAGACTGTTGAATTTGAATTGCCTTCTTGGTACAAAGATTTACAAAAGAGTAAGTAATGACAAATAAACTGAGGATGGGGTTAATCCCATCCTCTTTTTAGACGCGAAAGAAAATAAAAGTATCATTTTATTTGGTAAAACAGGCGCATTTTTCCCAGTAAAATCAAGGATTTTGAAAAGCATCTTTTTGATGAAGATTTTATTTGACAAAGATTTTTCTCAAAGTCCTTGACAGAAACATTAATATTTGTTATTATATGTATACAAATAATAATGTTATAAATATATCAAGGCAAAAATCTACAATTAAAAAAATTGTATTATTTGTATTATAGAAATATAATATAAGTTCCTATAATAACGTAGGGGGTAAAGTATGAGTAAAAGCAAAGACAAGATTAGAGTAAGTTTTAAAAATTCTGGTGCAGCAGAAGATGTAACAGGTTCTTGTACAGTTATTACATGGGGAAAGCCAGAACGAACAATTCTTGTCGATTGTGGATTGGTACAAGGTAATCAGAGTCTTTTGAAAGAATATCAGGCTAATAGTGCAAGATTTACATTTAAAGAGAAGAATGTAGATTATGTATTTGTGACTCATTCGCACGTTGACCATTCAGGTCGTTTAAGCCTTTTAACCAAAAGAGGATTTGATGGAAAAATTATTGTGCCTGATGGCAATAAAGATTTAATTCGAGAATTGCAATTAGATAGTGCTAAGATTATGTTAAGAGATGTTGAAGATTTATCTCGAAAACTTAAAAGGGAATATTCCCCAATTTATGAAGAGTCTGATGTAAAAGATATGCTTACTCATATTGAAGAGTATCCTTTTAAGCAAAGAATTAAATTAGACGATGAGGTAACATTTGAGTTTATTCCTTCTGGACATATTATCGGCGCTGCTCAATTGATTCTATATATCAAAAATGGTAGCGTTACTCGTAAAATAGCGTTTACTGGTGATTTAGGTAATATTAGAACTGAAACTTATTATGCAAATAAGTTTGAACCTATTCAAAACGCAAATTTGTTAGTGGGTGAATCTACTTATGCCAGCAAAGAAAAAAGTGCTAAAGCAAAAGATAGAGAAAAAGATTTAGAAAAGATTAAAGCTTTTGTGTATGATGTTTGCATTGATGGAAAAGGAAAGTTGCTTTTCCCTTCTTTCTCTTTAATGAGGAGTCAAGTAATTTTAACTATTCTTTACGAAATGTTTAAAGATGATGAGAATTTTAATATTCCCGTTTATGTTGGTTCTCCTTTAACTTGCAAAATTAATAAAATTTTTAATGAGACTTTAGAGGGAGAGCAACTTAAGAGATGGATTGAAGCTTCTTCGTGGGATAAAGTAAAATTTATTAATAACTATGAAGAGATTGAACAGATTTTAGCAAAGCCTGACCCAGCTATTTTTATTTCTAGTGCAGGAATGCTAAACGCTGGTTTTGCGGTAGGTATTGCTGAAAAACTTCTTCCAAGTGCTAAGAATGGTATTGCGTTTATTGGCTATTCTGTTGAAGGTTCTTTAGCTTGGAAGATTAAGCAAAAGAAGACTAAGACTGTAGCTATTAACGGCAAACAAGTCCCAAGCCGCTGTAGAGTAATTAATTTGAACAGTTTCTCAAGTCATATGCAAAGAGATGAGCTTTGCGATTATTACAGCGGTGGGTTTGGAACTAGCGGTTATGGTAAAGTTGTCCTTCAGCATGGTAATATGAAAGATAGAGTTGAACTGAGTAAAACTTTGTCGGAGCTTATTAGCAAAAGAAATAGGACAGATAAAGTTGTTGTAGCTAACAAATCAACAGAAATTTTATTGTAATTAAATAATTGTATAAAAAGCTTTACAAAGCTTTTTAAATAAACCTATTGACACAAGAGGTCAGGGTTGCCAGAGAAGTTGTATATTGGGCTACCATCCAGTGATGCAATGGAGGCTTATTAGGGTTGTCAGGTTTCCACAGGGTAGCAATTAAAACTGTCCGACCAACATACTTTCATGCGTGGTTTCAAACGGAAGAGAAAGGCGTTTTAAGGTGTCGGCATAAACCTTATATCTCATGTGCCATGTGTACAAGGAGTTCCTTAAGACGTTAGGGTTTGACTTTAGCGTTTTATGCAATGAAAAAGGTGAGACAGGGAGTAGCTACCTTTTGTTTTGCCCCAACAAAACAATTATCATCTTTTTCATTTTTAATTAAGACTTGGGGGTTTTAGTTATGGGAATACAAGAATTTAATACTGAAACAAAGTTAACTTGTGCGTAGATTAGAGATGGGAAAACTCTATTTTATTCTAAAAAGACAGGTAATAGAAAACCTATTATATGGGGAGTATATTTTATTAGAAATATACAAAATAATAAGATTTATGTAGGTTCCTCCAATGATATAGTTAGAAGATGGAAAAACCATTGTAGTGATTTAATTTATTAGAATCATATAAATAAGCATCTATCTGCGGCATGGTTAAAATATGGGCAAGATAGTTTTGTTTTTGAATTAAAAGAAATTTATGAACCAAATGATAAATTTAATAAAGAAGAAAATTTAGATTGTCTTCGTAAAAGAGAACAGTATTATATAAATTTATACGATACTAGTAATAATAAGAAGGGGTATAATGAAAGCAATTTAGCGACAAATCCTTCTATTAATATTACTGAAAAACTCCTTAATGGAGAACGAGCAATATCTCCGTAGCAGTTTTACAAAGTTGTTGATTTACTTTTGAATTCTGAGTTGAATTTAAGAGAAATTTCAGATGAAACTGGAGTAAAATATACTACTGTTAAAGATATATATTAGAAAAGAGAGTATAAAGAATTATTAACCGGTTATAATTTTCCTGTAAGAAGTAATGATAAAACTGATAAGTTAAAGCGAGAGCATTGGAATGATATAATGAATTTATATAATTTGGGAATGCCCGCTGAACAAATCAGCAGAGAAATTAATTGTGGAATTAGCGTGCTAAAAAATCTTTTAAGAAAAGAGGGTATTCCGTTTGGTGTGAATAAGCCTCGTTATTTTATTTTTGATTTATATGGTAATTTAATTGGAAGTTATTTTAGTTCTTCTGATGCTGGAAAATTAATTGGATAGAAAAGTTAGACTATTGTATCAGCGGCAAATCATGGTTGTTTGGTTGATAAAAAATATAAAATTTCAAAAAATCCAGAACCACCATCTTTCACTGAAACAGAAAAAATATTTGGTCATTATATTTCATCTTTTGGGAAAAGTATCATTGCTGTTGCTTATAAAAATGGTAAGCCAGAAAAGGTTTATAACGGCATAAGACCAACTTTTTCAGATAAAGATGCAGAAAAAATTATAGATGCTTTAAAACAAAATAGCAACGAAGAAATTTTTGGTTATACTTGGAAACGTCTTGAAGATGTTCCTGATTTAGACAAATAGATTTTAATGAATAAAAATTTAAAGGTTAAAAAAGGTGTTTTAAAATGAGTACTGACAAGTGCAAGAACGATAGTTTGTCAAATTTAGTTGAACTTATTGATATTGAACCAGAAGGTAATCTTTAGCTTCCAACTCCCTCTCTTCTGCAATATTATTTAGACAGAAAAGAAAGAGTTATTTGGATTGATAAAGACATTGATGATGATTTGTTTAATGAAATTAGACAAATTATTCAGTATAATAGAGAAGATGAAAAAAATAATGTTCCTGTAGAAAAACGCAAAATTTGTAAAATAATGCTTTAGTCTTATGGCGGAAGTTTGGATTCTTGTTTTGCTTTGCTGGATGTAATGAAGATTTCCAAAACTCCTATTTATACTTATAATTTGAACGCCTGTATGAGTGCAGCAGCATTAATTTATCTGAATGGACATAAGCGTTTTGCAATGCCAAAATCTACTGTTCTTATTCATGCTGGTCAAGGTGGTAGTGTTGGTCGGTATGATGCAGTGCTGGCACAAACAGAAAATTATAAGAGGTTGATGGATATGCTTAAAGAAAATGTACTTGAACATACCAAGATTGAAAAAGCTTTCTTGAATAAGCAAATGAAGAAAGAGTGGTACATTTATATTGATGACCAGATTAAGTATGGAATCACCGACGAAATTATCACTGACATTACTCAGATAGTAGGAGAATAATTAAAATGGCTTTAGTTACAGATAAAGTACCCGAAGGTTATCTTCGTGAAATGCGTCAATTAATGATGGATATTTCAAATGGTGACGCAACTTGGAGTAATGCAAATGATATTCGTAAAAAGTATGGTTTACCTTCTCTGACTATTGATACAATTCGTAGAGGTGCGCTGCTTTATTCTGAATTTAATGCTTCAGGATGGGTTAACGAACCTGTTAATAAAAATATTCCCACTAAGAATACTACTACTTTAGATAGTAATGGTGTGAGAACAAGTGAAAAATTCGTAGCTCTGTCAGAAGATGAGCTTACGGATAAAACAGCTCTTTTAAAAGCACACGGGTATAATCCAGTTCAGTTTGAATTGCTTAATGCTAAAAATAGTATTTGGCAACAGGGGGATGGAAAGGGTGGTTTGAAGAATCTTTATTCTTCTCGTATTACTGTAAAGCCTACTGATTGTGGCTTAGATTTAGAAGAGCTTAGAAAATATTTTGAAGGTTTCAAGTCTCCTCGTAAGACAGAACATATTAGAGGAGATATTAGTAATAAACCAAATGTGGTTTTCTTTAGTCATCTTGATGTACATTTTGGTAGAATTTCTCAGCCCTATGAAACAGGGGTCGAGTATAATATGGAAATTGCAAGACAGAATATGCTTTCTACTACTAAGAAGATGATTGATTCTGTACATTGGAATAATGTGGGAAAGATTATTTATATGGTTGGTAACGATTATCTTAACAGTAGTTTTACTGGTTACACAACAAGTCAATCTCACATGCAGGATAACGAAGGAACTTTTAATACTATCTTCAAAAAAGGCACAGAAGCTTTGATTGAAGTTATAGATATGCTTAGTAGAGTGGCGCAAGTAGAAGTTGTATTTGTTTCTCGGAATCACTCTCGATTTGAAGAATTTGCATTAATGCAAATAATTGAAGCGTATTATAAAAATGTAGAAGAAGTTAAAGTTGATGCAACTCCTTTTCCAAGGAAATATATTAGAGTTGGCAAGACTCTTCTTGGTTTGACTCATGGTAGTGATGAAAAAGACCGTATTAATGGTTTGATGCAGACCGAAGCTAAAGAAGATTGGGGGCAGACATCTTATCATTATTGGTTGTGTGGTCATTTACATCACAATGATTGGGCTTTGAGAGAAAATTATGGCGTTTCTATTTTCATTCTTTCCGCCATGACAAAGATGGATAATTGGACTACAAAGAGTGGATATACTATGGCTGATGCTGGATGCATTGCTTTTGTTTTTGATTATGATAAAGGACTTAGTGATATTAAGTTCTATTATGTTTAACTAAAAATAAGAGAGAATTTATGGGTAAGAAAAATAAAAATTAGGCTTTTGATTAGTACAGAGATGATGAATCTGAAGAGAGAAAGCCGGTTAAGAAAAAATAGATAGTGAAGAAGAAAAAAGAAGAAGAGATTTTTGAATTCGAAGAGGATTACGAAAAGACTCGAAACAGAAATAGATATGAAAACCGTAAAAAGAAAAAGAAGCATTATGAAGATAATGACTACTATGACGGTTGGAATTAATTGCCCTTACTTAAAGTTTGCGGTTTAAAAAAGTTTTGAATGATTGAACTGGATAATCAACGTTCATGGGAAAGGAGATAGCTTGACTAAGTAAGGTTGGGCTATCTCTTTTTTTCCCATTCCAAAAAGGTTAAAAGAGGTGAAAGATGAATAAAGGAAAAGCTTTTGAAAAGGATTTTCAAGAAGCGGCTAAGAATGATGAACTGTTTGTGTTAAGATTGCATGATACTTCTTTATCTTGGTAGCATGAAAAAACTTCAAGGTTTCAACCTGAGAACCCCTGTGATTTTTTGGTGTATGAACTTCCTAATTTATTTGCTATTGAGTGCAAAAGCACTTGTTATAAATCTTTGACTATATAGAGAGATATAAAAGACAAAACCTCCAAAATGATTAAAGCTCATTAGATTAATAGTTTAGTGAAATTTGCTCAATAGGAAGGGGTATTTGCTGGTTTTTTATTTAATTTTAGAGATGATGAAGACATTTCAAATAATGTAACTTACTGGTTATCTATATAGAATTTTAGCAAATTTTTATGTGAAAATGATAAACAATCCATTAATAAATTAGATTGTATTCAATACGGAGCAATTATAATTGAGCAAAAGATAAAAAGGACTCATTATACTTATAATATAAAAAAGATGCTTGAAGATATTAGAAAGGAAAATATTTAAAGCACTTGACAAAACAAAAAAATATGTTATAATTAAATAAGAGTTGCAAAGAGACAGTGGAAAGCGCGTCCATTTTACTTATTCCTTACTAAGTAATTATTTTTGCGACTCTATTTTTATATTTTAAAAAGTAAGGAGTTTAAGATATGAAAAAATTATTATTACAAGAGATTACCCCAGTTGTTCCTTTAGAGGATGAAAAATATGAAACCTATATAAATAGAATTAAATAGAGTAGAGAAAATAAAAAATATAATACTGTTTATATGGAAAGGCATCATATAAAACCAAAAAGCAAAGGCGGCACTAACGATAAAAAGAATTTAATTTATTTGTTGGCATAGGAACATTTTTATGCTCATTAGTTGCTGGCGAAGGAAAATCCTTCTGATTAGAGCTTGACTTGGGCTTTTTGGAATATGAGCCACATAAAAGGAAAAAAGGGGCAGGACAGATATATCCCAACACCAGAAGAATATGAATATTCAAGAAGACTGTTTGTACAAAGTGTTTCTGGAGAAAAATCGTCTAACTATGGAAAACATCTATCTGAAGAAACAAAACAAAAGATAAGAGAGTCAAAAGCCAAAAATCCTCATGTTTATACAGATGAAGAACGAGAAAAATGTAAATAGAGAACGGCGGCTTATGAGCATAGTTTTGCTAAAAAATAGCCAAATAGAAATATTATGAGAAAGAAAGTATGGGATAATAATTGTTTACCTGTTATTTGTGTAAACACAGGAGTGGCTTATAATTCAGCTGCAGAGGTAGAAAGTTTATTGAAAATTAATCATAGTGATATTTCTTCGGTTTGCAGGGGAATTCAAACTTCAGCAGGAAAAGACGAAAATGGTAATCCGCTATTATGGAGATACGCTGATAAAAATTTAGCTGAATAGTTTAAACCTAAAAAGAATTAGGCAAAGAAGAGTGTTTTTTGTATAACGACAGGGGAGTTTTTTGAAAGTAGCAAGGAAGCTTGTAAAAAATATAATATTTCTCCATCTAGTATATGTAATTAGTTAAAAGGAAGAAATAAAGATTGTTGTGATAGAGAACACAAAAATAGATTCGTGTTTGAATATTATATAGAAGGAGATGATAATTTTGGCTCATCAACAACCTTATAATAGAATTTTTGATGAAGAAGAATATAAAAAAGTAAATCGAGAAAATAAAGATTTACTTGATGATTTTATAATTGAATGTAAGGCTACAAAGAAGAAACCTTCTACCATTGCTTAGTATTATAATGATGGTAGAATTGTATTACTTTATATTAAACAGAAGTTAGATAATAGAAGTATCTTGGAATTGAGTAAGAGAGATTTTCGTAATTTTACTCTTTATTATTCTGAAGAATTAGGGGTGAGCGCTGCACGTATTAATCGTCTTATGTCAATGGTTAGAACGATGCTTGAGTATGCTTCTAATGAGTAGGATTATAATTATTTAATTAATAATGCTTCAAAGGTGAAAGGATTGCCCAAAGAAGCTGTTCGTGAAATTGAGTTCCTTTCTAATGATACGATTATGAAGCTTTATCATTATTTCATGGACAATGAAAAATATAAAGATGCTACTTTATTGGCGCTAGCTTACGAAAGTTCTGCAAGAAAGAATGAATTAGCTCAAGTACTTAAAAATAGTGTAACTGATGATAGAAATTGTACTTCGCCAGTAGTGGGAAAAAGACGGAAGGTTTTTCCCTTAATTTATTTTGATTACACAAAAAAAGCGGCAAAGAAATATTTAGAACAAAGAGGCGATGATGGTATTCCTGAGCTTTTTGTAAATGCAGAGGAGAAACCTGCATCTCCACGGAATTTATACGAATGGGTAGTTGGTTGGAGAAAAATAGTTGAGCAAATGACTGGCGAAGAACAATCTTTTAACGTCCACTCGTTACGTCACAGCGCTTTAGAGAACTATTCTAATGGTACACATCAACATTTGATTGATAATAATATGCCACCAATTCCCATTGAAAAGCTTAGACTTATCGCAAGGCACGATAATATTAGTACTACATAGGGATATCTTGCCCCGAAGGATGATAAAGAGCTTGAAGATTTATTTGGTATTAGTATTGACAATTAAAAGGATTAAAAGGAGAGAATAAAAATGGCAGATGAAAACAAACTTTTATCTGATGAAAAATAGGTCGATTTGACCAAAAATGAGCAGAAAGACGAGGAAAAAGTTGAGAAAATTACTCTGGAAGAGCTGATTTACAACGCTTCTAAAATTATTTCTGGCAAAATTAAACAAGAAGATTTAAATGCTTTTGGAAATAAATTAACAGTTCGTACTTATCTTCCAATTCTTGATAAGATGAGAGCAATGATGACTCTTATTTTTGATATGAATAATCAAGATGTTGAAATGGAAGAAATTAGAGTTGTTTCTTTAAGAAAAAATATGTTCTTTAATGTTCTTCTTGCGGAGTATGCAATGATTGATGTTTCTAATAAAGATTTGCAAACTTATCAAACTTATGATTTACTTTTTCCAATTTTTGCTCCTTTTATTTTGCAATATTGTGAAAAAGATTATAATGAGATGAAAGAAATGATTCAAGAATCTTTAAATATTTATGCAATGAAAGATTTGGATAGTTTGTTGAGTAATATTAATTATCAGGCACTTACAGAATCCGCGAAGAAGAATGAAGAGCTTTTAAATAAGATGGCAAGTGATAAAGAAGCTCTTAAGGAAATTAGAGAACTTTACGAAGCATTAAGTAAGTCTCAAAACGCAGATAAAGCTACAGAAGCTATTAAAAAGTTGACTCAATTAGAAGCTATTAGAACTGGTAAAGAGAAAAAAGTAAATAAAAAGGATTAAGCCACATTAAATTGTGGTTCTCTAGCTAGAGATACATATTATATATCTAAAAGAGGGAAGTAAAACGCTTCCCTCTTTTAATAGTTTAAAGAAAGGAAAAGAATATGAGTGATTTATCAAATACAGTTTCAAAAGCATTTGAAGATGCTTGTAAAGAAATTGTAAAAAAAATAGAAAAACAAATGCCTCAAAGAATGGCAACCATCAAGAATGAAGTTTCTTTTGAATATATGTCTTTAGTCAAAAATGTTTTTGAAAGTGTTTTTGATAATTATTACGGGGACAATTATGACAAAGATAGTTTAATGGATTCTTTGTTTTTTGTTCCGAGTACAAAAAATTTGTGGCCTGATTTAACTTATAATAAAAACAAATTAAAATTTTTAAAGCCTATAGAAAAAGAAAAGAAAGCATTTAACAAAAATGCAGTAAGAGAATCTACAATAAAACAATTTGGCGATACAGATTTAGTTTTTGATATGGCTACAACTTTATTTAATGAGGCAGAATTCGAAGAGGATTTTGCGGGTTTTGATTCATTATCTTAGTGGGATGAAGTACAAGAATTAACATTCGATTTTTGGAATATGACAAGAGCAAATAATAATAGAAACAATTTAAGTCTTTCTCCTATTGAAGAGACTTATAAAATAGCTTATACACGAAGTCAACGAGAATTTGAAAAGCGTTTTAATAAATAGATTAAACCGAAAATGCTACAAAAATATGGCATTAAATTAGGATAAGGAGGAGATTGAAAATGGCTCAAAATCAATACGAAGTAGAAATAAAGCTTGGCTTGGACAAAAGTACTTAGCTTTTAGACCGAGAAATTGAAAAAATAGATAAAACACTTACTGATAAAATGAGTAAGTTGAACAAACAATTTGAAGAATCTATCAAAGGATAGAATTTAACTGCACAAGAAAGATTCGCAAGAAGGTCAGATTTCTTACAGAAAAATAATAGTTCTACTTAGTCTTTACAGTCACAAAAAGAGACTCTTCTTAGTAAAAAAGCTCAAATTTCTAAAATGTCTGGTGAAATTTCCAATATTGGAAGTGTAAATAGTCAATTTGACACTATTGGGAAATATTTAGCCGAAAGAGTTGATTTTATTAAACAATTAGATTCTTGGATTGGACAATATACTAAACAAATCACAGAATTTAAGCCTGTTATTATTGCTGCCGAGCAACAAAAAGCCTATCAACAAAAAATAAAGAAAGAAAGAGAAAAGGCAGCGAAAACAGGCAAAGTAGACTATAAAGCTGAAACCATGGCAAAAAGGAATTTAACTGAAGAATAGTATAACAAAGAAATTGATGCCATGAGTAAATATTATGAAGCTAACGCAAAAACTAATTAGGCGGAAGAAGATAAAATTACTCGACAGAAAGAGGCTCGTTTTGCTGAGGAAATGAAAAGGATTGTAACTTAGCAAAAGAAATCTAAAATGTCGGATACGGAGTTTGAGAAACGCCGTCCACAGATAGAAAAAGATGTCAGAGCATATGTAGATAAGACTCATGCTGGTGGCACAAGAACTTTAGCTGGTTCTGATAAATGGGGTCGAAAAATAGAAGTTAGAGGCTTCCAAGAAGGTTTTGTAAAAGATTCAGATGACCGCTATGTTGATGCTAAAGGCCGTGTTGTAAAAGGCACTGACACTTCTGTTTTAAGAACTACTGCATTTGCTCCTTTTATTAATAAAGAAGGTGAGTATGTTTCCGCGACTAATTCTGAAGGGCGGCTTAAAAAATCTATTAGAGTTTATGACCCACGTTTAGCAAATATAGGAAATGTTGGACGGGTTGGAGATTTAAGAAACCAAACCTATACAGGAATAGAAAATGCATATAATTCTTTATTGAACTAGCTTAAAGATTTGAAAGCTGGTGGAAAACAAGGAACTGAGGAGTATCAAAAGATTTCTCAATTAGCTTCTTTGATTCCTGAAGTGGTTAAAGATGCTTATACCAATACTTCTTCCAAGGAAATTAAAGCTGCTTTTGAAGAAGCTTTAACAGGAATGAAGAGTGGTATCACTGCCCTCGAATCCGAAGAATCTTCAATTGGAGGAGCTTTATATAAAAATAGTGAACTTAGTAGTATTTTAAGAGAACAATTAAAATTAAAAGGTAAAGTATCTAAGATTCAACGGTGGGAAGTTGGAGAATTGCCTGAAGCGCCCACTCAAAATAAAACAGATAGAACAGATGAAAGACAAATAAAAAGAGACCAAATTAGTGCTAAATAGCAAGAGGTTATTGACCAAAAACACAAAGACGAACTTTGGCACTCAATAGAAGGAGCTAAAGAGAGTACTTATGATGATAAGGGAGAACTTTTAGAAAAAGGTATAAAAGATTTCTTGGCTGGTTTGTCTGGTGATAAAGAACAATTACATTAGGCTGTTTTAGCATTAGTGGAACAAATAGTTCAAACTGCTGGCGTTGATATTGATGCAAAACAGCAAATGAATGAAGTTATATCTCAGCAATCTATTAATGTTCCTATAAAATACAAAGGAGAAGAGCGGGATAGTACATTAGAAAGTGCAATCACTGGGACTTCAAGTGCTAAATATCAAGCTGTTTTAGAAGAACAAAGAAGTAAGATGGCTGGAGGGTTATCTGAAGGATTCCAACGTATTCAATCTGCATTAGCATTTCAACAAACTGGAACAGCAGGGGATGAAGCTGTCAAGCAAGCAATTGAGAGAATAAATTGGCTCGCTGATATTGTAAGTGAAATAGGTGGCAATTCTGAGTTAGAAGAAGGACTTCGTAAAATAGCAGAAGGTAATCCTCGGTTTACTAGAATGGACGCAAACACTATTGCAAATTCTATTTCTAAAATTTATGCTTTTTCCGAGGGAATGGATGCATCTCTTTCTCATAATTTAAATAATTTGAACCAAGCAAGATAGGCACAAGGACTTAAACCTATCAAAGAAGAAAAATACAGAGAAAAATTTTTCAGAGAAAATCCTGAAATAGCTCAAAAATACGAAGAATCTAAAGCTGCAAGAGAGCGCTATGATTCAGTCGAATCTGATAAAGTAAATGATAAATTACAAGCATTCTTTTCTGTGGTTGGTCAAACAGAAGAAGGGGTTAACAAATTTATTACAGTTCTTGCTAAAGCTTACGAGAATTTGAACGGAACTATTTCTAAAGTTGTAAAAACAGATGAAGGAGACCGTAGAGCTACTGCTTCTGCTCAAAGATGGGTGGAAGATACTGTAGAATATAGAGTGAGTTCTTCTGGCAATGCCCTTAACCCAAACAAAGGAGTGAATGCTCCCTATTATCAAAGAGAGGGTATCAGAGGTTAGGATGTAAACTGGGAAGAAATTACAAGTAATCCTTCTCCTGCTTTAACTACCAATTTGTAGAACAAAGCTGGTTTAACTGGTAATATTTATGGTGGTAACAGTCCACAAGAAAATGCTGAGATTGCAAAAAGTATTCTTGAAAAGAAAAAGAAAGAGCTTGCAAGAGTACAAGCTTTAGTTGTTAATCCTAAGAGTGAAGCAAGTAAGAATAAAAATTTAAAACGTATTCAAGAAATTCAGGCTGAAATAGATTTTCATTATAAAAACTGGGATGAACTTGTTATGGCTCAAACTCCAGTTGTTAGAAAAGGTAAAAAGAATACGGGAAAAAATGATTTTGAGGTTCCTGTTGTAACACCTGTAAATCCTGAAGCTGAAAGAATTAAGAATTTAAAAGAAAGTGTAAAGCAATCTGGTTTTTCTCAAGGGGCTTCTTTTACTGCTAAAAATTCTGTTAGACGGACTTTTGGTGGAACAATTACTGGTATAAAGGGAGAAGGAGCTCGGCAAGTTGTTGAAGCTCTTTTAGAAGATGGTAAGACTGTTAAATATACTTTTGATAGTTTGTTGAAACAGCTTGTTACTTATTCAGAACAAGCGGCAACAACAGTTGGAGACACTTCTGAACAAATTAAAGCAGATGTAGTTCAAGATGTTCAACAAATAGAACAAGCTACGGATTCTACTATTGAGTCAAAAAATCCTGAGCCTGCTACTGTTGTTACAAAAGAAGCAACTTAGACTGGTAACGCTTTACAACAAGAAGAGGCGGCTATAACTGATGTTAATGCTGCTTTAGATAAACATGAAACAGAAGTTTTATCTGCGGCAGATGCAGAACAACAAAAGATTTTAGTGTCTCAAGATTTAGTTAAATAGTTAGCTAAAGAAGAGGGTGCTTTAGATAAAGTAAGTGAAAGCGCTAAAGAAGCTGAAATTCAAAAAGGTGTTACATATACATATAAAGATTTGCAATCTTATGATGATGCAACACATACTTATACCGATACTAATGGTAACAAGTTAAGAAGTATTACTCAACTTGGTGGAGCTTTAAAGGGCTTTATTCCTTCTGCAACAGCTATTGCTGATGAAAAAGCTTTTATGGCTGCTATTGCAAACACTCCCAAAGGAGAACAATTAACCGCTGAAAAGATTGGTATGACCGCGCAAGACTTTGCTAAAAAGAAAAATGCAATTATAAGCAGAGAAAAAGGCAATTTAGAGCATGAGGTCTTTGACCTTTTAAGTAAGACTGGATTTTCTGGAATTGAAGGTTTTGTTGGGAAAGATGTTGAGGTAAAATGGAACGGTATTACAGAGGTAGTAGATGCTCAAGAACAATTTGCAAGAGTATTAAAAGAAAAAGCAGACCTTTTATCCAAGCTTGGTATTGACAATGCTGAACAACTCTTATTGCAAGCTGTTGAGAGTTATACTAAAGCAATAAATAACGCTCATATTCAATTAACTCCTTTCTCTGAAACTCCTATGGCTGCGAGTTTTAGTGGTCCCAAAGGAACTTTTGATTATTCTTTTACGCCTGACTAGATTGCAAGGAGTTCTGAGGGTTCTCCTCAGAATTTTATTCTTGATACCAAAACTGGTAAGACTTATGGTACAGAAAGTTTTCAACTTGCGGGACAATTATACGGTGTTTTAGCTAATGCTCAAAACCCTGAATTCCAAAAATTATATCAAGAAAGTGGAATTGATACAGATAAAGACTTTTCACTTTTTATTGCTGATGTTAAAGATGGATTTACTCAATTAATTCAACACATGGCTTTAACTGAAGAGGAGTTTTACGACCTTCTTGCTAGAGCAAATGATATTATAGATGGTAATGCTGAACCTTTAACGAAAGATGAACAAGCAACTCTCATGAATAGAGAGATGACCACGGGTAGAATTTTTGGTAGGTCGGAATCTCCTGTATCTGAAAAAGCTGTTAATAATAATTTCGTTTCTTATGCTCCTGATGAAAATGGTAGCATTGATAAAAGAGAGCAAGCTATTATTAGTAGTTATTTAGCTGAGTATCAGAAGTTAGTAAACTATCAAACTCAATTAAATAATTTAAAGAAATAGCAAGAAGAATTAGCTAAAAATGGTGTTGGTTATACCAGTGAAGAATCTCAAAAGCTTGAACAGCAAATATCTACCATGCAAAGTACTGTTAATCTTCAAAAGAAGATTATGGCAGAAAAGAATCTTGATTATAAGGTTTTAAATGCTCCACGGGAAGCTAGTAAAATAGCAATAGGTGATATTCTTTTATCTGATAAAGGTAGTGAACTTGCTGAATTACAATGGGCTAAAATAAATGCACTTAGTAGTAACAAACAACGTAAAAACGATACAAGTATTACTACAACACAAAACACAGAGGCAACAAAAGACTTAGATTTACTTTTAAGTCAATACAAAGAACTTTTAAGTCTCCAAAATTAGCTGAAAGAATCTAATATCAAAGTTGAAAGTTTAACTGGTGATAAACAAACAGCCCAGCAAACGGAATCTGCTAATTTACAAAGAAGAATTGAAGAACTTCAACAAATTTCTAATCTTACTGGTGAAATAACAGATGAAAAGAGAATTGAAGACGAAATTACAAAAGCTACATACTTAACTGAAAGTGAAAGAGTTAAAAAATTAAATACTCTTAGAACTACTGTTGGTGAAGCAAATCAAAAGAGCTTAAATATTGATACTAAATATGCTTAGGCAGCAAGAAACAACAATCCTACACTTCAAAATACTTTAACTGGATATTATAGGAATCTTGAAGAGCAAGGTAGAATTGAAAGAGAAATCGCAAGAGCATAGAATAAAGGAATGTCTTTAACTGGTAATGCGGCTATTGAAAATAAATCCTTTATTCATTCTTTACAAAGTCAAAAGAATAATTTAGCTAATCAATACAAATACGACGAGCAAAAGAAAACTTTAAACGGTATTGAATTAACAGAAGAGCAAATTAATAAGCTTGAACAAGAAAGAACTCGCATCTTAAATAATAACCAAATTGAAATGGATAGAGTTGGAGATTCTGTTAATCAAACTAAAGGCTTCTTAACTCAACTTAAAGATAATTTTAAAGATAGCTTTTCTCAAATTGGAATGGCTATAATGCAAATATTTTCTTTCCAACAAATATAGAAAGTTTTTAATGACTTTATTTCTGCTACAGAAAGATTGGATTAGAAAATGGTTGACCTTCAAATCGCTAGTGGTTATACTAAGAATAGTATCCATGATATGATGCTTGAATTTAATGATTTGGCAAAAGAAATTGGTAAAACTACCGAAGAAATTGCTGAAGCTGCAAACGATTGGCTTCGTGCTGGTTACGAAGGTCAGGAAGCATCTCAATTAACTGAAGCTTCTATGCAATTAAGTACTCTTGGTATGATTAGTAGTGCTGATGCTACGAGTTATTTAATTAGTGTGCTTAAAGGTTGGAAGTTGGAAGCAAGCGAAATCCAAGGAGTAGTAGACCGTCTGAGTGCGGTTGATATGGCCGCCGCGATTTCGGCTGGTGATTTAGCCGAAGCTATGTCTCGTGCAAGTAACTCTGCACAAATGGCTGGCACAACCTTAGATAGATATATTGCATATCTTACCACTATTACAGATGTAACTCAAAAGAGTGCTGCATCTGTTGGTGAGAGTTAATTTCTAGCTCTCAAAGAGGGATAATACATAAACCTCTTAAGCAAAATTTTTTCTAATTGACTTGGAAATCCTGAGAAGGATAACAAGGGGTAAGTTTAATTTAATTAATATTTAATCCACAAATTAAACAATATATTGAAAAAGAATTAAATTTAACAACCTGAACGACTTAACGAAAAAACTTCATTTCGATGAAGATGCGAAAGTCTGGTCTCACGCAATAATCTAACAATGAAACGTGAGAGAGAGGGTCAAGTGTAAAGACACTTTAAAGAAGAACCTTCTCCGCCTGTTTTTACAGGTCATAAAAGTAACAGAAACGATGAAAACGGTTTACGCGCGTTATTAGAACATTGCCGCTGGTAAATTTGTAGCTGCTGAAGCTGATATTGAAAGCGAAAACTATAACGCTGACGAATGGGCTAATTTAAACGATGTTGAAAAAGCTCTTGGAGCGCTGGGTATTAATATTAGAGATTCTGTATCTAGCTTTAGAGACTTTGATGATATTATGGATGAAATTGCTAGCAAGTGGAATACATATACAGATGTTCAAAAATCTGGTATTGCTACTTCTCTGGCTGGCGTAAGACAGCGTGAAAACTTGCTTACCTTGTTTGAAAATTGGGATGCTGTTGAAAAATTTGAAGAAATTTCTACTAATGCATATGGCACTGCTATTGAAAAAATGAAGTCTTATACTGATAGTGTTGAAGCTGCCAAGAATAGAGTTACTGTTGCTCTTGAAAAGTGGGTTTTGGCTCTTAATCAGTCTGATACTTTGATTTGGTTCTATAATGCTGTTGCAGAAGTTTCTGATAATCTTGTAGCATGGGCGGGAGCTATTTTACTAGCAACTGCCGCAATGAATTCTGTTGGTTTTGGAAGCACTATGCAAAATGCATGGTCTAAATTTGTCTCATCTTGTATTAATGTTTCTATGAAACTTGATAAAATGAATATTTCAACTTAGGGATATTTTACTCAAGGTGGAAGACAAAGTTTAGGAGAATCTTTAAAAGCAAATTATACAGAATCATTTAATGTAGCTCTTAAAGAAAATTATGCAAAAAGCTTAACTAATACTATTAATAGTTTAGATAATTTAACTGATAGCACTAAAAAGATATTGGTTGATGGTTATGTTCCAATGCAAAATTCTATGCTTAATTACAATACTAAAATAAAAGAAAATATTGCTAGTATTTTAAAAAATACTGCGCTTACAGACGAGTAGGCGGCATTACAGCTACAAGAAAATTTAGCTGACCAAAACAATGCGTGGGTAGATGCTATGTTGTCTACTATAGATTAGGAAGAGCTTAGATTAAGAACCGAACAAATTACTTAGGGTCAAAGAAGCTTAACAAATGAAGAAAAGCTTTAGATAGCCACAGAAGAATTGGCAAGAAGACGTAATGATGCGGCAGTCAGAACTGTTGCGGATGATTTAGAGGGCGCTTCTAGGACAAGTCCTCGTAGAGCAGCTTTAAGTGGTGGTGCTACTATGGTTGGTTCTGGTCTTGGCGCTTTAGCTGGCATGACTATTGGAGAAAATCTTCTTGGTGGAGGTTGGGCGACCTCTTTAGGAACCATGATAGGTATGGGTATTGGTGGAAAAGCTACTTCCACTATGGCTCTTGCATTTGCTGACGCTATGGCGGCAGGAGGTTCTATTTTTACTGGCATGAAGGCAGGCGCTATGGCTTTAGGACCTGTTCTCGGTATTGGAGTTGCAGCTTTAGCTATTGGAGCTGGTTATGCTTTATATAAAAAGCACCAACAAAAAATGATAGAAGAAGCTAAAACTGCTTTTACAGATGCGGCAGAGGAATTAACTAATGCTAAATCTTTACAAGCTACCGCATAGAAATATGATGAACTTTCTAAGGGTGTTGATTCTTTAGGAAGAAATGTTTCTCTTACTGATGAAGAATATGAAAAATTCCTTGATTACAGTAATCAATTAGTAGAAGCATTTCCCGAATTGCGTGTTCGCACGGATGAAAACGGTAATGCTATTGCTGATATGGGTAACGAAATGGAAACCACTTCTGACAAGGTTAAGCGGTTAATAGATTCTTTGCAAACTTTAGCGGATTAGAGAATGGTTATGGGTTCTGATGGGGAAAGAGTATTACAAGATACTTTAGATACTGCGGCTCAAGAATATAAAGATGCACTTTCAGACTTGAATAATGCAAGGGCTGATAAGGCGAATAATCATACAGATGTAACAGCTTTGCAACAACAAAGAGACCAAGTACAAAAAGAATTGGACAAAGCCCGTGAAGAATATGATGACACTGAAATAAAACAACTTCAAGATGATTTAACTAACGCACAAAAGAAACTTGCTGGATATCAACAAAGGAAAGCAAATGGAGAAAAGAATTTAAATGATGTAATAGTTATTGCTCAGGATAATGTTGATAAAGCTAAAAAGGCATATGAAAATAAAGTTGGACATCAAGATATTAACACACTTGAAAATCAAGTTGCAGACCTTGATGTTAAAATAAAAGAAGCATAGGCTGAAAATAAAGCGGGAGATGCTGCTGTTGATGCGGCACAAAATGCTTATGATAGAGCTATTATAAGTGCTAAAGAAACATTAAGCGAATCTGGTAAAGCTTATGCAAGACTTATTGGTGCTTATGAAGATGTTGATGATGTAACCAGTAACTTATTCGATAATGCCATTGGGTCTATTGATGCTGTCGATGCAGCAGGAAACGCTTTATCTCCAGAAGCGTATAAGCAAAGAGTTAGAGATATGGTTAATTCTGTAAACAAACTGGTTTCTGATGAAACCTTTAAAACTTTAGTTGAAGCGACTGATGAAAAGATAAATACAGATATGACTGTTGCTGATGCTAATAAAGCTAGAACTCAATTAAAAGAATATCTTGAAAAGACTTTCCCCAATATTGAAGACGATGAAAATTTAATGAAGATTGTTATTGGAATCGGGTTTGAAGTCGTTGATGGGGAAATTATTGACAAATAGAATATAGCACAGCAATTTAAAGACAAATATGGCTTTAGTAAACAACCACGGGGCATTACAGAAGATTATTTTAATTCTCTTACTGTTTCTCAAGGTCAAAAGTTGTTTAATTGGATGGGTACAGATGGATATTTCTCTAATGGCGTGAATACAAATCAAAGCATTGTTAATTCCATGTTCTATGCAGATAGAGAAACTCCAACTAAGTTAACTGGTGATAATGGTCTAATTAATAAATATCTTGAAGATATGAACGCTATGAATGACCTTGAAGCTAAGATTAATGAAGTCTTTAATAGTGATAAATATAACCTAAAGAATTCTAATCTTAATGAGTTGTTTGCAGAATTTCCAGAAACAGTTAGAAACAGCTTAAGTCAAGTTCAAGAAGCTCTTAATAATGGAGACCTTGATGAAAATGGATTGGCAGAACAATTAAGGGCAACTTATGACAATGCTTATTCTACTGTTTTAGATGAAGGTAAAAAAATTGCTGAAACTATGTCTTCGCAATATTTCTCTGATTTAGAATTACCTGATGGTTATATTAAATCTTGGTCTGAATTAAAAGAAGCTTTCTCTGATGTTTCTAATATTTTTGACCAACTTGCAGACGCAAGAGAAGAAATGGCGGCTTCTGGTAGATTAAGTATTGAAACTACTCTTGAACTTCTTTCTACAAATGCTGATTATATCAATGCTTTGGAGATTGAAGGCGAAAATATTGTGCTTAAAACCGATGCTGAAGAAATAATGAATAAAGTTAGACTTTAGACTATTGCTGTTAGTTTACAAGCGCAAATTCAAGAAGATAATCTGAGAGTTGCGCAACTTAAGAATTAGCTTCAAACATTAATGATGTCTGGAACTTACGTCGAAGCTTCTGATGCTTTGGTAGAATCTACTAAAGCTAAAGTTTATGCTTATGATTCAGAAGGTGAAGCTCTTGCTAATTTGGCTAATTAGTATTTAACTGCGGCAAACGCTGCTTCTTTATTGAATAGAGCACAAAATGGTGAAACTGTAGATGTCGGTAGCGTAAAAGCTGTTAACACTATTAAATACAAGCCCACTGACAAAACTTCTTTGGAAAGTAAAACTATTGATTTATCTGGTAATTCTGAAGCTTTGCAAAAACAAATCGAAGCTGTTAAATCTGAATTGCAGAGCTTAGTTGGTAGCTTCGATGAAGTTGTTACTACAGATAAAACTGGTAAAGTTACAGGCTATGATGTTAAATTTAAGACTCATACTGATAAAGATGGAAATATCCATTATGATGAAGGCAATATTGCTATGCGTGAACATTTACTTTATAGTGTTTAGGATATGCTTGAGTCTGGTAATTTAGCTAAGGCGTTTAAAAAGGGATATACTAACCCAATAAAGAATGCTGGTAAAGCCGCAAAGGACACTAAAGACAAAGTTCTCGACCTCCTCAAAGCATATGATTCTTTAATTGACAAAGAATGGGAAGCTATGAAGGTATTTGATGAAAAGACTTTAACTCCTACTGGATATACTTAGTATTTCGAGAAGAAGAGAGCAAGTCTTGAAAAATTAGCAGCTTATTATGAAGGTATGATGCAAAATACCAATCTCACGGAAGAAGAGAGATTAGATGCTGAAAAGAATTATATTGAGAATCAAAAAGCTATTAATAACCTTGATGATGAAGAGGTTGAAGATAAGTATAAGATTCTTGAATTATATGGAGCTTCTATTAATTCTTTGATTCTGATGAAGCAACAATTAGTTAAAACTTCTGATACTTATGAAGAGCTTCTTGAAAATCAGAAAGACCTTAATAGTCTACTTCAAGATGAGATTGATTTGCGTAAAGAGGTTTCTGAATGGCAATAGAAGTTAAGTGACCGTGAACTTGATTATGTAAAGGGAAGTGCGTGGAGTAATAGCTCTGCTTATGATGCAGCTATGAACGCATCTCTTGCAGAAATTGAAAAATAGATTGAGGCCACTAAAGCTTCTATTCAATTTAATTTTAGTCAAGCTGTTTATGGTTATATGACTGAGGGTATGAGCGAAATGGAAGCTCGTGCTCATGTTGCGTTTGGTAATAGTGATTATTCCAAGGCATATCGTGAAGCACAGCAAGAATATCTTGATTTAATTGATTCTAAGACTGAATATGTTGTTAATAGAACTTCTGCACAAATTGAAGAACTTTCTAATAAATTACAACTTCTTGAAGATTCCAAGCCTCAAGAGTGGATTAGAATTTCTGATATTGAAAGCTACTATGCAAGCAGGAGCACTTTATTGCAAAATCAAGTTAGTGTTTATCAAAAAGCATTGGAAGATGTATCTGATTTAACGGATGAACAAATTAAAGACCTTGTTGATGGCTTGAATGAAGCTACGGTTGCTTTACATGAAGCTAAGATAAATGCTTTGGAAGATAAGACGGAACTTCAAGAAAAGCAATATGATGCAATTGTTTATAGAATTAATCTTTATAAGGATGAACTGCAAGACGCTATTGATGCTATTGAGCAAGCTTATGAAGATGAAATAAAGCCTTTGGAAGACGCTAATAAAGAGCGTGAAAGAGCAATAGAACTTGAAAATCTTCTCTTGGCTAAAAAGAACCAAGAAAGAGAAAAAGAGAGAGTATACAGGAAGCGGATTGGATGGGTGAAATGTACGCCCATGATGGACTATATCGGTTAAAGACTAGAGATAGCTAAGACCGAGGTAAGACTATAATTTGATTAATAAGAATAAAAAAAGAAGGAGGGGAAATATGGGTTATGTAATTCCGATGGAAAAGATTGAAGAAAAGGCTAAGTTGTTAAATGTAGAGATATTAGATAGATTTTCAAAAGATGGGCATAGCTATGTTAAGATTCATTGTTTAACACATCCAGACAAGCCTATTAGAGATGTAGAATTATATAATTTTTTAAATAGAGATACTACTTGTGGTTGTATGTTAAGAAAATACACAATAGAAGATTTAAAAGCCAATCCTAATGTTAGGCAAGATTTAGAAATTATTGGAGAATATAAAAACAATTCTACTCCTATAGAATGTCAATGTAAAATTTGTGGATATAAATGGGAGATAACTCCCAATAAATTAACGCAGGGGCGAGGATGTCCATTATGTTGTTCTCTTAAGATGTCTTCAGGAGAAAGGTATATAACTAAAATATTGCAAGATAATGATATTGATTTTATTTCTCAAAAAACCTTTTAAAATTTAAAAGGTAGAAACAATGCGTGTTTACGTTTTGATTTTTATTTGCCAGAATATAACTTGTGCATTGAATTTAATGGATAGCAACATTATGAACCAGTTGTTTTTCGTCATAACAAGTCTATATCAAAAGAAGAAAAATTAAAACAAGCGCAAGAAAAATTTAAAAGAGGTCAAGAAAACGATGAAAAGAAAATACAATATTGTAAACAAAATAATATAGAATTGTTAATTATACCTTATTATGAAAAGGAAGACATTGAAACAATTATTAAAAATAAAATTAATCAAATTAAAGAAACCGTAACGACTACAGGATATTAATGGTAACATTAATATTGAAGTCCATCCTATTATTTTAAATAATAGTAATATATAGTCTGAACTCACACTATAATCTAAAAAGAAATGTGAGAGTAAGGTAGAAATGCCTTACCGCCATAGAAATATGGTTATAAAAGTAACAGATTGATACGAATCCAATCCAACTAAACTCAAAGAAGCTCAAAAAGACCTTGATGATTTTTATAAACAAGACCGCCTTGATGACCTCAACAATACGAAAGATGCAGAGCAACAAATTCTCCAAGACCGTATAGATGCTTGGGACAAATATCTTGAGCAACTTGAATGGGATTATAAGGAATATGAACGTCTTGAGAATGAACGTATATTGAAAGAGCTTATGAATGCGAACTCCGAAGAAGAGATTCGTGCTCGTATCACAGCGGATATGTAGAAGTTTAATTCTAATGTTCAGTAGAACTATAAGAATTATACTACGATATTCCAAGACAATTTACTTACGCCTTATCGTCAAGCTAACGAACAATTAGCAGAATTGCGTAGACAGAGACTTGAATTATTAGACACTTCTGATTTCTATAATAAGAACAATAATCAAAACGGATATATTAAAGAAGATGACTTGAACACTTATGATTTCTCTGACCTTGATATGAATACAGACTACGCCGCAAAAATGTTGGCTGCAAGGAATGAAGGAGAATTTAAGAGATGGGCTGCTTATCGTGATGAAAAAGCTCGTAGAATGGGCATTACCATTGACGGAAGTGGTTATGGTTATGACAAAGCTGGTAATAAGTTTAGATATCAAAGTAATGATGAACTTTATTAGCAGTGGTTGTCTGGGCAGGGAAGAAATAATTCTTCTAATAGCACTCCAAATAGAGTTACTTCTTCTTCAAACAGTCCTACTTCAAGTAATTCTGGTAGTAATTCCAGCAAAAATAATTCTGGAAGTTCTTCAAGTTCAAGTAATAATAATAAAAAAAACACTCCTTATGGAACAAATTGGTCCGCAAATATTGATTATGGCAAGTTAATGCTCGTTGCCAAAGATGACAATGATTTTTGGCGTTTAGCTAAATATAGAACAGATAAAGCATATGCTATGGGTATTACTTTAGGTTCAGCGGGAGTTCCTTCTAATCAGGAATTGTATGAAAGATGGAAAAAGAGCAAAGGTTATACTTCTTCGGCTAAACCTAGTGGGGGCAAAAACCAAAATAATGTTGCTCGTTATGCTACTGGTATTGAAGAAGGACCTGTAACTTATACAGGACTTGCGATGTTACATGGTACGCCTTCTAAGCCTGAGTATGTCTTGAATAGTGACCAAGCTTATAATTTGTTGCGCAATATGGCAACCACGAGACTTCCTGAGATGGAACGCACTGGAACTGACAATAATTGTGGTACACAGTATATTGTTTAGGGTGATGTTGTACTTGAGGGAGTTAACGACCCTGCTAAGTTCTGGAGTGGAGTAACTACAGCAATGGGGTCAAGGTGGAATGTAACTCGTAAAACCAGAGGATAAATTTACCCAAAATAAAATTCTTAAAAAGAGGATAAAAAATCGGGAAAAGTTTATTGACAATTAAATAAAAATAGCTTATAATAAGAGTAAGAAAAAAGGGGTGTGGTGTGGAACAAAAACTCGCCACACCTCATCCCTTAGACGAAAAAATAACGAAAGGAGTTAAAAGAAATGATATATAAAGCATCTTCGCTAAGTCCAAACCTGAATGAAATAGATATTTTATCTACCTCTCGGAACCCCTTTTAGGCTCAGGTTAACACCCTTGGAACATCCGTAAAAGCGTATTCTGTCAATATTTTGTCAGGAGATGGCGCTACAAAGATTCTTAATTAGCCTTCTTAGGCACTTGGACAAGAAATTAGGAATAAAGAACAGCTTTCTTTGACTTTAACTGTTCCTAAATCTGGTGATTAGGTCACTTTCGTTGAGGAAGGTAAAAAAGGTTTAACCACAACTGCTAAATGTGAAGATGGTCAAACTTTACAAAACGGTAAAGATTACCAGTGGAATATTAGAATGTATGAAAATCATTCTCCAAGAACAGCAGATGAAGACCCTACAACTTTAGTTTGTTCAGGTTTCACTGTTGGTTCTACTACATCTGTTATTTGGGTTGATTTAAGCAATATTAGTAAAGAATCTGATAAACAAGTTGTTAAAGATTAGCTTAAATATGATAGATGGATAGAAATTTCTGCGTCAGGCAAAAATGATGGTATGATGGCTATTACTCTTCCTAATGAAGATGATTTGGCTTATCCTACTACTTGGCCTTATAGAGAACGCAGACAAATTAATTGGGTTTATACAGATTTAGGTTGGGACAAAGATGTTATAAAAATTGAACTAACTGAATCTTTTACATATAATTATACGAATGGAAAAACATTTACTCTTTATAATGTTTCTGATTAGCATACTTTAAATAATTTTTATGTCGAGCCCAATGATGATATTGAATTAGGCAATTATATTTCATTAAATAGTGATGATAGTGTAAAGAGGAAAATTATTGGATATGGGCAAGAAACTGGTGAAATTAGATTATAGGAAGGTTTTGCGACCGTTCCTAAAAATGGAGATACTTATAAACTTTGGACAAAAGATTTGACTTCATCTTCTTCGCAATTTTCACAAAAAACTTACCACAGTTCAGCAGAGAGAAAAGTAGGCGGAACTCCTATTACGAATCCAAATTTTAAAATTATGACTTCTTATTGGAATAGTGAAGCGGACCATCAAATTTTTGTTCAACCAAATATAAATATTAAATCAGACGCTTTAAATCCTCCTCAAATTGTTTGGGAAAATGGCGTAAGGTTAAATATAACACAAAAAATTAGTACATTAGGGCAATATGTTGCAGGGAAGAAAACTGATATTACTTTTAATAAACTTGATAATACTCAATGGCTGTTAAAAGGAAATTGCAAAATTGCAACTCAAAGTACAGGTGATATTTAGCAAATAATTGTTCCTCAAACTGATTATACAGTTTATACTGATTTTATGGATTCTATTCCAAATGCTGTTTTATATGCTCGACAAGCTCCAACATTGGGGATTAAATATAAAGATTATCGTGAATTAGATTTAGAAAATATACCGTATATAAATATTGACTAGTCTGTTCCTGCTCCATGGAGAGATGTTGCTTTTTTGGGTACGTGGAATTCTATAAATAATGTTGAAATTAAATATTATCATTATTATTTGTATTCAATTGACAATTATAATAATGAAACTTTAATTGCTGAATCTGATGATATTTATGACTCTTCTCTTGAATGGAATTTTAAGGGTTTTGAGACAAACAATTTTTATAAAGTTAGAATAACCATTCATGATAAATATGGTAAAGCATATAGTGAAGAAGATACTTTTTATATTGAATATGCAGTTTATAGCTCTGTAGTTCCTTTGGCTAATTCTTTAATTTGTGATGAACAAGCCATAAAACTTGAGGTAGTTAGTCCTGTTTATGTTATTTCTACAGACAAAGGGTCAGAAAAAACAATTACTTCAAACGATGTGTATTTAAGTAGTAATTCAAAATATTATTATGCAGATACAACTTCTGGAAGGGTGTTAAATTATACTCAAGTTGCAGATGCAAATAATACCCCTATTTAGATTCCAGAAGTGTTTTCTTTCTTTACAAGATTTAGATTTCCATATGTAACTTCTGATAGCAAGGTTGGTTTTTTTAACAACATTACTGGAACTGATTTAAAAACCTTAATGGAAGTTGCTCATGCTAGTTATACACAATTTTACTTGAATCAAGTAGATACAGTTCTTTATAATGAGCTTTATTCTACTTTATATACAAGACAAGATAATCAAGCTCTTGCAGATGCAATTCCACTTTATCCTGATGGAATTTCTATTGTTTTGTATTCAGATGAAACTACTCCTATAAAAGACGGTGCTGGTAAAATTGTATATTATACTTTAAGTAGTTATACAATGTCTTCTACTAAAATTGTTGTAGAAGAGAAAATTGATACTCCTGTTACATCTTTTGACCATTATGTTTATTATGATAAGATTACTAAGGATGAAATTGGTTCATCCTCTTCTTTAAATAATGGACAGCTTGATAGACGTTCGATTTATCTTTCTATTTTTTCAGATGAAAATTCTGCGGATGAATATAAAAAATTACTTTCATATAATAAAGAAACAGGAGAACTTGTTATTGAAAGTAGCTTAAAGAGTGATAGTTATAACAATCTTAATTATAAAGCATATACCCTTAAATCAGCAAATAATTATATTCCACTTCCTTCTTCTACATCAGGTGATATATCTCTTGGTGGAGATGTTTATACTGTAAAAGTTGGAGGATTGGATTTGCTTCTTGTTGATGAAGAAAACAAAATAATTCGTAAAAATCCTAACATGCTGAAAATGCAAGTATTTAAAAATGGTTCAAATGAACCTTTAGCTTGTTTTAACGGGGGTAAATCTACCAGTTATAATATACAAAGTATGTTAAGTAATATGACTGTTCCTGATAAATTTGGTTTTGCTCTCCAATATAAATACACAGATTCTAACAAAACTACCTTGAAATATATGCTTGTAGAAGAATTTAAAGAAGAGCCTGATTATATGGATTAGAATATGATTTATATTTTAACTAAAGATATTATTTTTGCCCCTTTTGGAAAAGAGGCAAAAACTTATTATGTTGGTCAATATAAATATACTGTTAATTCAGATGGTTCGGCTGATTGGATTCTTCAGGTTGATACAGAATACCTATATCTTGATGAAAGTGGAGATTATAAAGATGAAGATGGTAAAGCTATTGATGTTGTAATTGATAAAGATTTAACTGAAGGGGAATCTACTGTGGGTGGTTAGACTTATACCTCTATTGCCACAAATTAGTATGATACTACTTTAGCTAATGCTATAGCGGCAACAAAAGAAAATAGAATTTTTACTACAAACGAATATAATGAAGCGTTGGCAAATTATTTATCAGAACATAGTGAGGCTTACATCGGTTTTGCGACAAACGAAGCTGGAAATTCTATGTATTCTGAAAATGGGGTAATACAAAGATATAAAATTAACTCTTATACAGGAAATGTGTTAACTATAGAAAAAACTCTTCCTTACATTGGAACAATTTATGCGTACAGGATTTATTCTCGCAATTCAGAGACGGGGAATTATACATATGAAATCGCTTTGACTGTTGGACTTACGGACAAAGGGATTGTTCCTAAAACATCTTTAGTGTATCTTTCAGTGATGAATGGCGCAACAACAGTAATAGATAAAAAGAAAATTTTAACCTACACCGCTGATAAAAAATTAACTATTGAGGGTGGAGTTTCTATTTTACTCTCTGATTCTGACCTTAATTCTTTAACTTATATTGCTTATAATTATATTAGCAATACTTATACTGAATTGGGGAAAACTGGTGATGGTAAAATTATTGCAAGTGACCCAACAGGAGGTACTGTTAGTGGGCCTGTTAAATATCGTTGGGGACCTAAAAACGGGTCAGGAAAAGAAGAATCAGATTATATTTGGATGCCTGATTCTCAAGCTGTTAAACAAACTAATATGGCTTAGATTTCTTAGAGATGGTTTGATTTTAATTTAACAGTAGATAATTCTAAAGAAGTTCCTGTTAATTGTTCTATTGTTTTAGTTACAGAATAAAGAAAGGAGGATAATTAATGAATATTAACAGCTATATTTATTATGCGCCACGGTTAGAAATTCGAGATGTTGGTATTGATACCGATATTACAAAATCTCCTGATACTATTCGTAAAGAAGTTACTGCAAAATTGAAAGCTAATCCTTATTCTTCGCCTTTGTCCTCCGACTTGATTTTGTACAACAAATTTAATTTGAAGGATTAGGGTACTGGAACTTCAATTTTAGCTTATTATTTTCAAAGCTTACTGGGGTCAAATGGTGCTCTTTCTGTTTACAAAAAAGCTCCCGAAGATAGTTTTTATACATATATTTGTGATATGTATGGTAACTATAGTATGTTGGATTATAATATTAAAGCCAATGCGTTTTATCATTATTTAGTTGCTTATCGTCAAAGTAGTGGTTCTTATAAGATGTATGAGGATACCATTGTAAATCTTGACGGTACAACTTCTCCTGCTTATATCCCTACTAAATGGGATTCTTGGACCATTTGTGACATTGAAGAGACGGAAACTGAAAAACTTTATGTCAAAACTGGCAACATTTGGAAACTTCGTTATAATATGGATAATGGAGAGTTAACTCAAAATAATAGCATTTCTACTTGGGATACTTTGGGACAATTCCCAAAATATTCTAAAGGTAAGAAAGATTATATGAGTTCTACTGTTACTTGTTTGTTAGGTGATATTTCTGATTATTCAGAAACAGAAGCTATTACGAAAGAAGAAAACGGTTCAAGTGTTACAACCTTCAAAGTCAAAACTGCAAATGGTTATACAGAACGAGTTAATAAAGACGATATGTATTCTCGTGAGGTAGAAAAATATAATGCTTGGAGAGAATTTATTAATAATGGTAGTTTAAAATTATTAAAAGATTACAAAGGAAACTCTTGGGTTATTCAAGTAACTTCTGCTCCTACTTATAATATAAATATGCAATCTAATCTTTTGCAAACAACAATTTCTTTCTCTTGGTAGGAAGCTTTAGACGTAGATTCGATTTCTATTGTTTCAAGTGCCAGATAAGGAGGAAATATGGCTGATAATATTTTTGGCGATGTGTTATTAAGGGATGAAAATGCTATTCCTTTTAACACTTTAAAAAGAATACTTGAGAGACCTGTAATTCATCCTCGTTATAGACTATCTATTCTTACTCCTGATGAACAAGTATCGTATATTATTCCAGAAAGCGATATTACTTTAGATGGCTTAAATTATACTGAATCTTATCAAAATGGGCAAAGAAGAAGTATTACAGTTACTTTAGCAAACGAAAATGGACAATATACTCCTAATATTAATGGTATTTGGGTAAATACAAGATTTGGATTTGATGTGGGTATTCAATATCAAGATACAACTATCTGGTTTCCTAAAGGAGTTTATATTTTAGGAGATGTTAGTTTGACAAGGGATGATTCAAACAAAACTATTCAACTTCAACTTTCTGATAAATACGCTATTTTCGAAGGTAAAACAGGCACTCTTGAGACGGCGTATGAAGTTGAATTGGGTAGCAATATTATTGATGCTGTTAAAGGGGTTTTAAATTTTTCTCTTGGAAATGGCTATATCTTAGATTACAAAGAACCTATTTTTGACCCAAGTTTTATTGGATTGAAAACACAGCAAACAATTAGAGCGGAACAAGGAGAGACTTTGGGTTCGATTTTAGATGCTTTAGCAACACAATTATCTGCTGAATATTATTATAATACAGTTGGTAATTTATGTTTTTATCCAATTAACGAAACAGTTGATGACTCTGTTAAACCAGTTATTTGGACTTATCCTAAGCTTAGTAGAGATTTACATAATATGGATTTGCAATATCAAAATGAGCAAATTATTAATTGTGTAAAAGTAGTGGGAGATAGTGTGGATTCTACTATTTATACCGCTACGGTTACAAATAATAATCCTTCTTCTCCTATTTGTGTAGAACGTATTGGAAGGCGTATGGATGCTCCATATACATCTTCTCAGGTGTGGAGTGATGACTTAGCTTATGATTTGGCAAATTATTATTTAAGGAAATCAAGTTTTGTAGGAGTGCAATTTTCTGTTTCTGTTAGTTTCAATCCAATTTTGACAGTAAATAATTTATGTGAAGTTGAAGATGAATTTTTATCTTTACAACGAGAAAAGTTGTTAATTACTTCTATTTCTTATAATAGTAAAGATGGTAAAATATCATTAAGTTGTTGTAACACTTCTGACTTACCTACTAATACATCCGAGAAGGAAAGTCAAGGAGAGAAAATAAGATGGTGATTTATGATAAACCAAAATAATAATTATGACCAATATGCAGATGAAATGCTGAATAGAATACTTTAGTGCGTTACGGCAGAAATTAAAAGAACCTCACCGAGAATTGAAAGTGCTACGGTGACTAATGTTAATAGTGATGGCACTGTGGATGTTATTTTACCACGGGAGCCTGAAACAGAATTTACAAGGATTCAAAATCAAACTCCTTTTGAATTGAGAGAAGGAGATTCTGTTGAAATAATGCTTAAAAAAGGAAGCTTTAATAATTGCTGGGTTATGGCAAAACATGGAACGACAAAACGTTTCGGTGTTAATGACAATGGATTAACTGATTAAAAAATTTTTCAGAAATACTTGACAAGATGAAAAAACTATGCTATATTTTATTCACAACCAAGGTAGGTTGACTTTTTTGAATAATTAGGAGATAGTAAAATGGTTAATAATCTTGCGTGTGAAGATTGTCGTTTCTTGGTAAAGTGCTCGGCGTATGCAAAGCTTAAGCCTTTTCTTGAAGATGCTCGAAGAGATTTGGGTGTTACTTTGACGTTCGATGCTTGTAATGATTACAAGTCTATTGACGATGATGACGATAATGACAATGAAAATGAAGACTAAAAATTAAAAGACAAAATTAAAGGAGTACAAAAATAATGGCTACAAAAAATACTGACCAGATTCGTAGATTGGCAAATAGTGTGACTCTTGCGGGTTATCTCGCTGATATTGAGTCTAAGTAGGGTGTAGATAAGAATGGTGTTGATTACATTCGTATTCGTGGACAGATTCAATGCGGCGAAGACAGTGTAATGACTCGTTCTTTCACTTCTTTCATTAAGGCAAAGAAGGCTGATGGTACAGACAGTGAGAATTATGAAAAAGTTCTTGACTGGGTTAAGAAAGCAGTTCCTATGACCAAGGATAAGGAAAATGCCACCATGGTAAGACTTGTTGGTTCCCTTAGTGCAAATGATTATGTTGGTTCTGATGAACAGCTTCATGAAGGTACTGTTGCTTCTATGCAGTTCTTTAATGATTTTGAAGAGTTTGCTTGCGACCTTGATATTGAGGGATATATTAAGAGTATTACCGATGAAGAGCGTGGTCCTGAAGATGATAAGAAGCCTACTGGTAGAAAGCGTCTTAATCTTATTAGTATGGACTTTTATCATAACGCTCTTGATATTAAGAATATTATTATTCCCAAAGATTTTGTGGATGCTCTTGAAGATAACGGTTATGTTAAGGGAGCTACCGCCAAGATGTACGTTAGTTGGAAGCCCAATGAAAAGGGTGAAGCAAAACCTAAGACCAAGGGTTTTGGTCAGCAGAGAGTGACTGAGGGTAAGAGCTATCTTGAAATGGTTCTTACGGGTGGTGATATTGCTTATGATGAAGATGAGCAGGAAGATATGATTATCACTCCTCAGATGTGTAAGGCTATGCTCAATGAGAGAGCAAGTCGTTTGAAGGAACTTGAGGAAGCTGGATATCAGGGTTCTAAGGGTAGTAGTGGTTCTTCTACACCTACGGGCTTTGGTAAGAAGGGTTCTGGAAAGATGTCTCCTGTTGTTGATGATGACGATGATATTCCTTTCTGATTTTTAATCAACAACTAAAAATAATTTAAAATTTTTAATAAGGAGACATTTAAATAATGGGTATTGATATTTTTAGCATTAAGCCTAATGTGGTCACTCGTGACCTTAGTGGTAAGAGTTTTCTCATTTATGGAGAAAGAAAAAGTGGTAGCGTAGTGTTTTGCCACCCTTTGTCGTAAGACAATTGACGAAATTGCGGAATTAAGCGAGAAGACTTAATTTATAATTATGTTAACTCGAACCGAAGTTTGTCATTAAAATGATAAACAGGGGCAGAGCGTAGTAATTGAACCTTTGTATTAAAGAATATAATATTACCAAGAGTCCGCAACACCTTATTTCATATAAGGTTGAAAAAGTACGCCAAACTGAATCTGAATTGACAGATTGATGAAAATGAGTGAAAGCTCCAGAGTGTGAGATAAAAAGCTCACAGTTAATAACAACGAAAACTACAAACGCTTGTAAGTTCCCTAAGCCTATTTTGCTTGGTTTCGAAAAGGGTTATGGTTTCTTGGATGGTATTATTGCCCAGCCAATTAATACTTGGAAAGAAGCTCTTGAGGTAAAGAAGCAGTTGCTTAAAGATGCAGATGCGGCTGAAAAGGAAAATAGAGAAACAATCTTTAAAACGGTAATTGTCGATACTATTGATATTGCCTACGACCTTTGTGAAAAGTATATCGTAGACAAGGAAGGTGTAGATTATCTTGATGAGACTGAAAAGATGCGTGGTTATCGTGCTTTGTCTCGTGAGTATGATAAGTTTTTCCAAGAGATTGTTAAGGCTGGTTATACTTTGATTTGTATTTCTCATGCCACCACTAAGCAGATTAAGGAAAACGGTGAAAAGTATGATAAGACTATTCCTACTGTACCTGACCGTGGATTCCTTGTTGTTTCTCGTCTTGTTGACGTAACTGGTTATGCTTCTTATGAAACTGATGAACAGGGTAATGTTCATTCCATGCTTACAATGAGAGGTAATAAACATCTTGAGGCTGGTTCTCGTAGCCCCTATATGTCTGAATGCATTCCATTTACTTATGAAGCATTGCGTGATGACATGGCAAAGGCTATTGATGAACAAAAGGCTCACGGTGCTACAGTTGTTGATAATGAGGTCAATCTCTTTAAGGATAACGAAGTTACCGAAGATGAAAAGAAGAGCGTTGATGAGCTTATTGCTGAAATCGGTAGTTATGTAAAGGCTATTCATAACACTGGTAGTACAGAGTATAAGAAGATTATTGCAGAATATCTTGGAAAGGGTAAGAGTGTAAAAGATTGTGATGAATCTCAATTGGATATGCTTTTGCTTATTCTCGATGATTTGAAGGATTACTGTACTGAAAATAATATTACAGTAGAATAAACAATTATTGGGGAATAGTAAAACTGGTTACTATTCCCCTTTATTTTCCGTTTTAATATTTTAAGGAAGGAGTGAGGATTATAGCGCCAAAGAAAAATAGAAAATGTAGTGTTTGTGGTAAAATGTTTCCTACTGAGGAAATTATTACTGTAAATGGTAAAAATTATTGCCCTATTTGTGGAAAATAGCCAGCACAAGATGCAAAAGATTATAGGCTTTTGACCGATTACCTTTGGGATGGATTAGGTATGAGAGAATGGGTTAATGCTCCTCTTGTAGCTTCTCATATAAAAAAGATAAAAGAGAAATATGGTTTAACTAATTCTCAAATTCTTTATACTTTATATTATATGTATGAGTATGCTGATAATCCAGCTCCTAAAATAGAAACAGAATCAGACATTTTCATGGTTGTGCGTTATTTTGCTGAATCAAGAGAATTTTGGCAAAAGTACAAAGAAACGAGAATGACTAAATCTGAATTTATTGAGTATATCTTAACAAAACCGCCTGTAGCAATAGATGTTGCTCGTTCTGAAATTATTAAAAAACAAGAAGAGGATGATGAAAAACGAGATAAACGAAATCATAAAGAAGAAATTTCTGCGGATGATATCGTTGATGATGGTCTTGTTAATACAGATTTTATTGGAGATTATAATTTTAGACGAGAAGTTCAAAAGCAAAAAGGAAAAGATAATATGTATTTATCAGAACTACAAAGAGATATTCAGGAAATAATGTCTGAACATCCTGAAGAATGGGAGGGTTAACTTGGCGGATTATAGAGACTATCAAAGCAAATCTGCAATTAAAGAAGTTCTTGGCTGTTTACTGTAGAATCCAACTTTATTAGCAAGCAACAAGATTGACAAAAAAGATTTTGTTGAAGCTTTCCATCAGCTTTTATTTGTGGCGATAAATAATCTTTTCTCGCAAGGCGCGGTAAAGCTTGACCAATATATTATTGATGACTACTTAAAAAACAATTTGCAGTCTTTGTATAATATTTATACGAGAAATAATGGCAATCTTTATGTTGAAAAAGCGAAAGAATTAGCTACGCCAGAAAATTTTAATACTAATTATCAAGAAATGAAAAAGTTCTCTTTGCTTCGTGCTTATCTTAAATCTGGCATTGATGTAGATGAAATTTTTGACCCGAATGAAGAGGACCCTGAAATTGCCGATGAACAAAGATATCAATTTAGTCAAATGACTATTGATGATATACTTAATCATTTTAGACAAAAGGTGTCTAATATCACTCAGGAATATAGCCCTAAAGTTGGGCGTGATAGTGTTAAAGCTGGTAGTGAAGAGGCTCGAAAGCAAAAAGAAGAATGGAAGAAAACTCCTGCTTATGGTTTGTCTTATGCAAGTAATTATATGACAACCATAACAAAAGGTATTCAGCCAAGAAAATTTGTTGTTTCTTCGGCTGGAACTCGGGTCGGGAAAACGAGATTAACAATTGCTAATCTTTGTCATTCTTTTACGCCGAAGTATTGGGATTCTAATAAGATGGAATTTGTAGAAAATCCAAATGGTACTCAAAATGCTGCTCTTTATATCGGTACAGAAATGGAACTTATTACAGAGATTGAGCCTATTTTATGGGCTTATATTGCAGATGTTCCCCAAGAGCATATTATGACTGGTAGATATTATGGAGATGAAGAAGAACGAGTAGATGAAGCTATTAGAATTCTTCATGAAGAGGGGCATATTTATCTTGAATATGTGCCTGATTATGATATTGGTACTTTAGAGAATATTATTGAACAGCACGTTCTTCAGCATGGGGTAAGAAATGTTTTTTTTGATTATATTCATGTAACAACTGATTTGATTAGTGAATTTCAAGCTAATGCCAAAGCAAGGATGCAAATCCGTGAAGACCAAGTTCTTGCAAATTTAAGTTTAAAGTTAAAAGAGCTTACTCGAAAATATGATATTAGCATAGATACTTGGACACAAGTTTCTGGTGATTTTAAGAATGAACAAAACCGTGACCAAACTATTGTTCGTGGAGCTAAAGCTATTATTGATAAAGTTGATACAGCCTCTATTGTATCAGAAGTATCTAAAAAAGAAGAAAAATATTTAGAGAAGGTTATCAAAAATAGATTTTTAAAATACAAACCTAACAGGTGTATATCTGTATATAAGAATCGTGGCGGAGAATATACTAAGTGTAAAATTTGGTTGTATGTTGATTATGCAACAATGAGAGTCCATGATTTATTCTGTACTGATTATGATTATGATTTATTAGACATTCCACAAACATTTACTCGCGTCGAGGAAGACCAGAAAGTAATTTTTACTAATGATAAAGATGCTATTCGTGGACAGATAATAAGTGATGCTGTTGATATTGCAGAAACAGCAAAAGAGGAAGGTACTTTTGATGTGTTTGAAGATACAGAAGATGTTGTTAAAAGGATAAAGGAAACTTTGGATAACGAAGAAGAACCTTTCTTAGAATCTCCTGAAAGCAGGAAATTTAGAATGGTAGAAGATGATGAAGATGACGAAGAAGAAAAGAAAGCTTCATCAAAAGAGGAAGAAGAAATAGATTATTAATAGAGGTTGGCTATGATAGATAAAGATGAACTGTTGAAGTTGGTAACAGAAGATGTTGTTATTAACATTATGGAAGAAAATGGTTCTCCTTTATATTCAACTTCTATAGATGGAAGAACACAGCAAAAGTGTCTTTGGTTTAAAACAATTTGTCATGGTGGAGATAGTCATAAATTATGTTTCTTTACTGAAAGCAAAGATTTTTTTTGTTATACAAATTGTGGACGAATGAATTTTTTTGAATTTATTAAAAGAATTCGCAACGCCAAAGACGGAGAATTTTACAGCAAGGTAATTGTTTATATTGCTAAAAAAGTTGGTAAATCATTATCTCGAAGTCGTATTGGTTTTGGAAATGACGTTTCACCAGAGTTGCGTGGACAATTATCTGAAATGGTAAAACAATCAGAAGATATTGAAAGAAGACAACAATTTCACGAAGCTAAAATTACGAAGTTTTATGATGACTATAAATGTCTTTTTAATTATTTTGATTGCAATACTTTTTATAAAGGTTGGATTGATGAAGGAATTAGTATTTCTTCTATGGAAAAATTTGGTATCGAGTGGTATGAATACCAAAAATATATAATTATCCCTCATTATAATATAGATGGTCATTTAGTTGGTATTAGACGAAGAAGTTTACAACCAGAAGATTCTAAAAGAAAATATATGCCTTTGTTTATGACTGGCAAAGAATTTGACCATCCTCTCGGATTAAATTTGTATGGACTTTATGAGAATAAAGAAAATATAAAAAGATTTAAAAAAGCAGTTATAGTTGAGGGAGAAAAAAGTGTTTTAAAAGCAGACACTTATTTTAAAGGTAAAAGTTGCGTAGTGGCAACTTGCGGCTTTAATGTTTCAGATTGGCAAATTAGAGCTTTAGAAAAACTTGGAGTAGATACAGTTTATTTAGGTTTTGATAAAGACTTTGACGATAAATATGAAGAAGTTTATAAAGCTGACAAATTGTTATATGACAACTATTTAAGATACAATGAACGATTAAGGACTTTAGCTCAGAGACTTGCTTTAAGCTTTAATGTCTTTCTTATTAAGGACACCAAAGGATTGTTAGATATCAAAGATTCTCCTCTTGATAAAGGAAAAGATGTTTACAATCAATTAATAAAATTAGCAAAACCTGTTTATTCTTACGGGGAAAGGCAAAGTTCTACGAGTATATTTTTAAGAGGTAATTAATGGAAAAATTACTATGGGAGACAAAGTTTTAGAACAACTTTGATGATGAATATGATTTTCTTGAAACCATTTTAAGAAGTTATGATATTTAGGATGTAAAGAGTTTTCTTCATCCTGTAAAAAACAAGGTTGTTAATGACCCATTTCAAATGAAAAACATGGATAAAGCTGTTTAGGTTTTTCATGATAATGTTGGTACGGATAAGAAAATTGTAATTAAGGTGGACCCAGATACCGATGGCGCGACAAGCGCTGTTTTAACAAGTAAAATTATTAGTCATTTTAATCCAGAAGCAAAAATTGAGTATATTTTCAGTTTTAATAAAGAGCATGGATTAACTTATAAGATGCTAAGTGAGTATCCCAAAGATGAAGTTGGATTAATTATTATTCCAGATGCTTCAATGCTTTGTAAAGATGCAATTCAAATTACTAAAAATTATAATTGTCCTATTCTTGTTATTGACCACCACTTAGTTGAAATTGAGTATTTAGATACTAATACTGGCAAGTGGATTCCTAAAAACGAAGCGGATGAAATTAAAGAAAAAGAACCAGATAGAATTAAAGAAGACAGTTATGTTAATTATTGTATAGCTGTAAATGATACTGATGGTCAGTATCCCAATCCTACTTTATCTGGTGTTGGTGTAGTTCGTAAGTTTGCAGAAGCATATTGTGAGAAGTATCACTATAGTGATAGTTGGCTTGATGATTATCTTGATTTGGTTTCTCTTGGTATTATTGCAGATAGCATGGATTTAAGAGATTTAGAAACAAGATGGTATGTACTTGAGGGCTTAAAGATTGAAAATCAAAAGAATGATTTTCTCAATGAGCTTCAAGAAAGAATGGCTGATGAAATTCACTTTGGTAGAACTATTACAAATGTCGGTTGGGTACTTGCTCCAAGAATTAATGGTGTAGTACGTTATGGTACAGAAAAAGAGCAAAGAGATTTATTCAGAGCTATGGTTGGAGAACAAGAAACTGTTATTTATCAACCGAGAAGAAAAAGAGCTGCCGACCCGAAACCTCTTCCAGAAGAACACACACTTCAGTGGGAGATGGCGAGAGTAGCTAACAATGTAAAATCTCGTCAAGATACGGCAGTTCGTAAATTTATGGAGCAAATTATCGACAAAATTGACAAACAAGGGTTAGATAAAAATACTATTTTATTTGTCGATTGTACCGACATAGTTGATAAAAAATCTGTTACGGGACTTTGCGCAAATAAAATAGCCTCTAAATATTTACGTCCTGTTGTCTTAATGAAAGAAAAAAATTCAACAGAATTTGGAGGCTCTTGTCGAGGATATGATAAGGGAAATATTAAAAACTTGAAAGAGTTTTTAGAAAAAGCTGGCTTGGAAGTAAAAGGTCAATTTGGCCTATCACACCTTTTCCGCTAATCAACGGGGTATTCTATGAATGCTAACGGGGAAACCTGACCATTAAGTTGAAGGCAATCCCGTGGGAAATGTTTTAATTAATAAAGTAAATAGAAAGGGGGAAATTATGCAAGAATGGTTAATATATTAGCATATAAATAAAGTTAACGGTAAAAGCTATATTGGACAGACAACTAATCTAAAAAGGCGAATTGGGAAAAATGGTAAAGGTTATTTATCTAAAAACTCCAAAGGAGAATACAGACAAAGAAAATTTGCATATGCAATTTTAAAATATGGATGGGATAACTTTCGCACGGTAATTTTAAAAGAACATTTAACTTTAGAAGAAGCAAATTATTATGAAGCTTTTTATATTGAATAGTTTTAGACCATTAATTCAGATTATGGATATAATATAAAATTAGGAGGAAATAATTCTTCTCCTTCTAAAGAAACAAGAGAAAAAATGAAAGAAGCTCGAAAAAACTGGTCGTAGGAAGCCCATAAACATTGTAGCGATGCTCAAAAAGGGAAAAAGCTTTCTAAAGAGACCAAAGAAAAAATTAGTGAAGCGATTTCTGGAGAAAAACATCCAATGTATAGAAAACATCCTTCAGAAGAGACAAAAGAAAAAATAAGAGAAACAAATAAAATTAAAAGCACGTTTGTAAAAAACAATACAAGAAAAAGAAAAGTTGTTTGTGTAGAAACTCGGGAAATTTTTGAATCCTGTAAAGAAGCATAGTAGTATTTTTGTCCTACTGCTACAGATGGATTAAAAGTATCGGAATCTTGCCGAAAAGGGCGAAAAGTAAGAACCATAAATAATTTTCATTTTAAATATTTAGAAGATATTAATTAAAACAATAATCCTGTAACGACTATTCCGTAAGGAAGTAGAATTATTATTGATACATAATTCGAAATGGGTGTGCTCGAAAGAGTAAGAGATAGTCTGTACCATTGGAAACAATGGAGTAATACGCATGAAAATGCCGCAGGAATCAACGTTAAAAAGAAAAATGTTGATGAGGTAATTGAAAAGTGTAACGAAATGCTTCCTCTTGACCAACTTAAAACTATTTATCCAGTTGATTGGGAAATTCCTGCTAATGAAATGCAAGTAAGATTTGTAAAAGAAGTAGCTGAAAATTATGAAGTGTGGGGTAATACTGTTCCTACTCCTACTTTTGCAATTACAAATCTTCATATAAATGCCAGTCAAATTAATGGTTATGGCGAAACTAAGAGCTTTATTAGATTCCAGCATAATGGTATTACTTATATTAAAAAGTATTGTCCTGCTACAGAATTTGATATGATGACTCTTAAGGATAGACATACCTTTGGCGCTAACAAAAAGAATTTGGTAATGAATTTAATTTGCCAATTCCAGTTAGAGTCTTGGGAAGATAAGATTTATCCAGAAGTTAAAATTCTATATTATGATGTTATGGAGGATAAAACAAATGAGACTTCTGATTTAAAAAGTAAGACCAAATCTGACGCTATTCTTAATTCTAAAACGACATCCTTAAATGCAAAATCTACTACAGATTTCGATTGGGATGAAATCGAAAAGCCCAAGAAAAAAAGAGTAATGTTAGATAAGGATTTAGAAGATTTGGATTTTTAAGGTTGACAAACTAAAAGTAACATGATATAATAAGACAAAAATATAAAGGAGAGTAATGCCGTGTTTGTAGGTGTACATAATCACACAGACATAGGCTCCAATACGAGAGGTTTCCTTGACAGCACTAACACTGTCAAGGGTCTTCTCACATATACTTAGGAGCTTGGTCATAAAGGTGTTGCTATTACAGACCATGACTGTATTGCCGCACACGTTGAAGCATTAACTCAAATAGACGATTTGCGAAAGAAAAATCCTGATAAGTGGAAAGATTATAAACTTATTTTAGGCAATGAAATTTATCTTTGCAATCGAAAAAGCATTGAAGAAGATAAAGAATATATTTTTTATCACTTCATTTTGTTGGCTAAAGATGCTATTGGACATAAGCAAATAAGAGAATTAAGTACAAGAGCATGGATTGATAATTCCTTTACTTATGTTAATATTCGTACTCCAACTTATTATGAAGATTTGTTTGAAGTAATTGAATCTGATAGAGGTCATATTATTGGTTCAACTGCTTGCCTTGGTGGTCGTTGTCCAAAATTAATTTTAGATTCTTATAAACAAAATCCTTTACAACCTGATTATACGGGCGTTAAGAAATGGTTAAAAAGACTCGATAAATGTTTTGGGCATGGTAATTTCTTTTTGGAATTACAGCCATCAAAGAGTGAAGAACAAATTATTGTAAATCAAGCTTTGGTAGAATTGTCTGCTGAACTTGATATTCCTTACATTATCACAACAGATTGAAAAATATTTTTTTCGTAGAAAACAAAAAGTAAATATAAAAGGAAGGAGGATAACATGAAAAATTTCTCTAAATGCTCAAATGAAGAAAGAGAAAAAATATTAAAAGAAAAAAGAGAAAATCCTTTTTTGTCGGGAAAATATTTTGAAGAAAAATATCAATATTATGCTACAGTTATTTCTCAATTTTTCGTTAAAAATCATTGTACAACAAGAGATTTAACAGGATTAAGGTGTAGAAAATACAATGTAAACGATAACTATTTTTCAAAAATAGATACTCACGAAAAAGCTTATTTATTAGGAGTTTGGTATTCAGACGGCTATTTAGTAATAGAAGGGAATAATACTAAAAGAGTTGGATTGGATGTTAAAGATGTTGACTGGTTAATTGATATTGGCAAAGAACTAAAAAGCGAAGCACCGTTATATAAAACCAACAAAGAAAATCTTAAAAGATTAAAAATTACATCTGTAAAAATGTATGATGATTTAATAAAATTGGGATGTTTAGAACATAAAACCTTTTTATTGGATTTTCCTAAAAATAATCAAGTTCCTTTTGAGTTTTTAAATAGTTTTATCCTTGGTCTTTTAGATGGGGATGGTAGTATTACTATTGCAACTCCAAGAAAAGAAGGGAGAAGTCCAGAAATTCAAATGACTTTTACTGGAACTAAGCAACTTTTAGAAGGAATTCAAAAATATCTTGGAATTACAAATTTAAAATTGTATCAAAGATGGTCTGAAAGAAACAATAATAATTATACTTTGCAAATAGCTGGAACAAAGCGCGTGGCTTCTATTTTAACTTTGCTTTATAAAAACGCACCCACTTTTTGTTTAAAAAGAAAAAAAGATAAATACGAAAAAATTATAAATGACAGTCGAATTAAATCGAAAGATTTAATGTTAATTCCTGCTAACCCATATGACAATGGGGTGTGAGCTTTTAGCTTGCTAACGGTTGAAATCCTTTGTTGAATAAAGGACAATCCCGTGCTAATAAAAATGTGTAACGACTAGCTCAGAGGAGCGTAAGGCGGATTTTTGTCACCGCTTGAAAGACAGGACATCTTCTACTTGTAAGATGAAAATATAGTCTATTCTTTATGGTAACATAAAGTAAAAAAGAGTCACTATCCTAAAAAAAAAGATAGAAAAGTACATGAAGCTTTTCTTAAATCTAATGAAGATAATGGTAAAGAACGTGAGGTTGGAGAGTTTTATGCTACAACTTATATGATGTCAGAAGAAGAAATCCATTCTTATATGGATGAATTTTTGACTTCAGAAGTTGTGCAAAAAGGTTTAGATAATACCATGTTGATTTATAACATGGTTCAAGAATACACTTTATTTGCTAATTTGGAAATTCCTTATGAGCCAGATGATTTAACTGAACCTGATTTGGCTTTATCTAAAAAATATTTTAAAGATATTCCTATGTTAGAGTGGTTTTTTAATTCGGATTACAATGCTGATAGACACCTTGTTAGAGAAATTATTAAGCGTCTTGAAAAAGACTCTGATGAATTAGCAAATAAAGAAACTTATGATGCAATTCAAACCTGTCTTGAGTCTATTAAAGCAAGTTCAGAAGCTAATAATGCTCATTGGTCAGCTTATTTGTTACAGACTCGTGACTTGGTAAATGCGTGTTGGGCTTGTGGTTCTTTAGTTGGTCCGTCTCGTGGTTCAGGTTTAGGATTTATTCTTTTGTATATTTTGGGAATTACTCAGGTTAATCCTCTGAGAGAAGATGTTCCCACTTTTCACTGGAGATTCCTTAATCCTAAACGTGTTAGCCCTCTTGATATTGACGTGGATTTTGAGAATGCTTATCGTGATGATGTTATTCATTATCTTCAACGTAAGTATTGTGGCGATGACAAGAGAGCAGGAAATCGTCGTGTTATGAAGGTTCAAACACTTTCTACGATGAAAGCTAAAGTTGCAATTCAAACTGCTTGTCGTGGTTTAAGTTATCCACCTGAAATTGGACAGATGTTAAGTTCACATATTGGTCAAGAACGTGGTATTCAGTTTACTTTAAAACAATGTTTTTATGGTGATGAAGAAAACAATTTACGTCCTGACAAAGAATTTGTTAACTTAATGACTAATGAGTATCCTGATGTTTGGGAAGTTGCTCAAAATATTGAAGGGTTAGTAAGTGGAGTTGGTTCTCATGCTGGTGGTGTAGTTCTTTCAGCAACAGATGTTGTAGACCATGCTGCTTTAATGAAGACAACGAGTGGAGATATTATCACTCAGTTTGACCTACACGCTGATGAAAAAGTATCTCTTATTAAGTGGGATTTACTTTCTATTGATGCTCTTCAGAAAGAACATGTTTGTATGAATCTTCTTATGGAAGATGGTAGGCTTGAATGGCAAGGTGATTTAAAGTCTACTTATGAAAAATACTTGGGTGTTTATAAAATAGAAAGAAATAATCCTGAAATTTGGAAAATGCTAAATGAACATAAAGTTATGTCATTCTTCCAAATGGAAAAGCAAACAGGATATCAAGCTGTTGCAATAGGTAAACCTGAAAGTTTAGTGGATTTATCTGCTTTGAATTCAGTAATGAGACTTATGGCTCCTTCTCCACGGGCAGAAACACCTCTTGAACGCTTTGGTCGTTATAAGAAAGATATTACTCTTTGGTATAAAGAGATGGATGATTATGGCTTGACTAAACATGAACAAGAAGTTGTTTGTAAATATGCCAAGAAGAGTTATGGCTTATTACCTAATCAAGAAGACTTTATGATGGCAGTTCAAGACCCTGAGATTGGTGGTTTTGATTTGCTATGGGCTGATAAGCTTAGGAAAAGTATCGCTTAATTTTGGGCCGTTTACTTGGTAACAAGTAAAATGAAAAGGGCAAAATCGGTGAAAGCTAATTAAATAAAGAAAGGGGTAAAAATGTTAGATTATGAAGATTTTGTAAAGTAGTTTTTAGAATATTATAATATGGGATTTTCCACTACTGAGATTTGTTCTTTTTTAAATGAAAATCGAAATAGAGGATATAAATTATTAAAAAAATTAAATTTACCATCGCATAAGCCTGTTGGCAATGTAGTAAATAAAGAAGATATAAATAAAATAACAACTTTATATTTAGCTGGAAAGACAGTAGAAGAAATAGGGAAAGAAATAAATATAAATCCAGCTACAGTTAATTATTGGGCAAGAAAATTAGGTATTACTAGACCTAATGGCAAAGTTCCAGATTGCAATCAGGATTATTTCGAAAAAATAGATTCTTCAAGCAAAGCTTATTTTCTTGGTCTTTTATATGCTGATGGCGGTTATTTAAGGAAAGTTTCTAAAAATGGCAGAATTGATTTATCTTTGTCGTTGGAATTGAAGAAAGAAGACGCTTATATAATAGAAGAATTTAAAAATCAATTAGAATCTTCTTTACCAGTAAGAGAAATTGTAAGAGAAGAAATAATGACTTCTAACGGAAAAGAATATTCATTTACCAAAAATAACTGCTATTTTAGAATCGGATGTAAGAAATTAATTTCAGATTTGATTTCTTGGGGATGTATAGAAAACAAAACAAAAGAGCTATCTAATGTTCCTGATATAGAAAAAGAATATTTGAGATATTTTTTACTTGGTTTTTATGATGGAGATGGAATTGCTTCTGTAGGAGAAAGAGCTTATATGGGCTTTTGTGGAACAGAAGAAATGATGAAAAGTATTTCTTTATTGTTAAACCAAGAATTAAATTTAAGAATTAAAAAACCATATTATAATAAAAGTAATCATATTTATTATTTACAATATAACATGAATGAAGAGATAGAAAAACTTTTTAATTATTTTTATAAAGATTTGGAAATTCCTCATTTAATTAGAAAAGAAGAAAAAATAAGAAATTATTTAAATGCTAACACCGAGATAACTTAACAAATTGCGAAAGGTTGTTAAGTATCGTAGAGCGTAGATGGTGAATAAATATAATCCATCCAAGAGTGTCCTTTAACTCATTAGAGTTAATAATGTACGCCGAGCTTACAAGAAATTGTAAGAAGCAGAGATAAAAAGCTCTGTGATAACAAAACTGAAAAAGAATCCTAAAGCTTATGTTGAATTGCAACAAGAATTTTATAAAAATATAGAAGAAAAACATCTTTCTTCTAAACTGTGCCATTATGTATGGGACGTACTTATCAGTATGAATCGACGGTATCGGTTTAACTCGGCCCATACATTGGCCTATTCAATTGTTGGCTTGCAGGAAGCCAATCTCGCTTATCATTATCCTGTTATTTATTGGAATACTGCCAATTTAATTTCTGACTCTGGTGGTGAAGATGGCAATACCAACTATGGTAAAATTAGTAAAGCTATCGGTAATATCAAAAAAGAAGGTGTTACTGTAGCATTACCTGATGTAAACCGTGTTAGATTTGGTTTCCATCCTGACGTTGACAAAAATGAGATTGTTTATGGTTTAAAGCCAATTCAAGGTATTGGAACTTCTATTGCAAAAGCTATAATTGATAATCAAACCTATTCTTCAATGTGGGATTTTTATGAAAAGATGCAGAAATATAAATCTGAATCTAAGGAAAATAAGTTTGGTGATACAGCTATGATTTCTCTTATCAAAGCTCGGTGTTTTGACAATCTTGAGAAAAAAGATAGAAGAGCTATTATGGAAGACTTTATTAAATTTATTTCAAGTCCTGTTAAGTCTCTTAATATTGCTAATATCGAAGATTTGGCAAATCTTGATTTATTAACTGAAAACCAAAAGAAGTTTGAATTAAGATTATATAGATTTAGAAACTATGTTTTTCAGAAGAAATTTTTCTATAAACAAATAGGAAAAAGTGCAAGTACAGCTTATTATGTCCTTGAAAATAAATTTGCTTGGCCTTATTTTGAAAAATATTTCCTTAATGATATGGTTGATAAAAAAGATTATGATTGGGGAGATGAAGGGCAAAGAGTTGTTAAAAGAGGTAGTTTAGACCGAGTTTTTAATAAGCTCATGGCAGATTTTAAAGATAACGTATTAAGTGACCCAAAGATGCTTGAAGCTGTAAACAAAGCAAAGTTTAAAGCAATATGGGATGAAAAAGCTTCTGGAACTCTTTCTAAATGGGAAATGGATTCTCTTTGCATGTATTATCATGAACATGAACTTGCTCATGTAAACAAGGAAAAATATAGTATAGTACCTTTTGAAGAACAATCAGAAGAACCAGAAGTAGCTTATAAATATTATTGGCATGACCAAGAAAAAGCCCGTTTTGTTCTTAAAAGAATTTGTGGCACTGTTCTTGATAAAGATACCAATAGAAATACAGTTACATTATTGACTCCTGATGGAGTTTGCGATATAAAATTTTATAAAGGTCAATTTAACTTTTATAATAGACAGATTTCTCAAATAAATGAAGATGGAACAAAAACTGTCCTTGAGAAATCTTGGTTCCAGCGTGGAACTAAACTTCTTGTTACAGGTTTTAGAAGAGGGGAAAACTTCGTTCCAAGACAGTACAAAGATAGTTTGTATAAACATTCTGTTCAGTTGATTAAAGGTATTGATGATAATGGAGACCTTGAAATGATTTCTGACAGAATAGATGTAGAGAGGGTTGACGATGAGTGTTGATACCGAAGAAAAATTTATAAAGATAAAAGCGTCTCATTCTAAGACCCTCTATCCGAGTGCTGGAATTGGGTCAGATGGTAAAAATTGGGGGATAGTTTCTTGGAATATTCTTGAAGTAGAACAAGGGAATCCTACTATGAGTGTTTATGGTGAGGTTACTTTTACGGGAGAATATACTGATGGAATTGACCCCAATTCTGCCTATGTATTGTTAGGCAAAGAAGTTGAACATCCTAAATATGGTGTTCAATATCAATTAATTTATTACAACAAAGACATTGATTTTTCTAATCAGAAGAATCAAAGAGCTTTTTTAAGAACCTTTTTATCAGAAGGACAAATGGATGAGTTGTTTGCTGTATGCGATGACCCATTGCAAGCTATTGCAGACCATGATATAGAGACTTTAAAGAAAGCTAAAGGTATTGGAGATTACATTTCTAACTGTATTATCGAGCGTTTTGAAGCCAGTAAAGATATGTCTACTGTATATTTAGAGCTTGACAAGGTTGGTTTTTCTCCAAACTTTATTTCTAAACTGATTGAAAAATATAAAGCTCCACAAAAAGTAATTGATGTTGTAAAAAATAACCCTTACCAATTAGTAAAAGATATTAAAGGAGTAGGATTTTTTACTGCGGATAAAGTGGCTTTAAGGTCAGGTTATAAAACTTATGACACGAAGAGAATTAAATCTTATATCTTATGGTATCTTGATGCTCAAGGAGAAGAAGGTCATTCTTGGGTATCCGCTGGTGAATTAATGGGGTCGTTATATGAAGACCTTGGCGGAAAACAAAGTTTAATAGTAGAAGACGAAGAGGGCAATCCTGTAAACAATGTTGGTAAAGCTATTAAAGAACTTCAAGATGAAGAGTTAATTCGAGTTGAAGAAGGGGATACTAAATCAGGTCGAAGAGTTTATTTAATGAGCTTTTGGAATCTTGAGAAAGATATTGCTTATCATCTCAAAAGATTGCTTCAAGGCAATAATTATTTTGTTGCTAATGATTTTGAAGGAAAGATTAAAAAAGCTGAAACAAAACAGGGTTTCCAATTTACTCAAGAGCAAATAGATGGAATTAAGCTGGGAATTGAAAAACAAGTTTGTGTAATTTCTGGTTTAGCTGGTTCTGGTAAAAGTTCGTTAGTTACAGGTATTTTGTCTGTGCTTGATGAATATACTTTTGCTCAATGCGCTTTAAGTGGTAAAGCGGCGGCAAGATTACAAGAGGTTACTGGCAAAGAAGGTTTTACTATTCACCGACTTCTTGGATATACTGGTGGTTGTGGTTTTTCTTATGGAGAAGATAATCCATTACCTTATGATATCATTATTTTAGATGAAGTTAGTATGGTTGGTGGAGAAATTTTTCTCGATTTAATTAGAGCAATTCCCACAGGCAGTAAACTTTTAATGCTTGGTGATATGGGACAGCTTGAATCTATTGGTTCTCTTAATTTAGCTGCGGATATGATTAATAGCAAAGAAATTCCTACTGTTGAACTTAAAGAAGTACATAGACAAGCAAAGGCTTCTGGCATTTTAACTACCGCTTATAATGTAAGAAATGGTATTCAATTATATCAAGATACTGATTATGAAGGTGTTGAAATTCGCGGCGAATTGAAAGATATGGTACTTGATATTAGAAATGAAAAAGATGATGATAGAAAAGATACCATTGCTTATTTTGAAAAATATTTTAATAGTCCTCTTGTAAATGGTGACATTGAAAAAATTCAAATTATTTCTCCTGTGAAAGAACGTGGAGATGCTTGTGTTCACAATTTAAATCTTGATATTCAAAAATTAATTAATCCTGTTGACTTGAATGAATCTCGTCCAAGAATTTATGTTCAAAAGATGAAAGATGCTTCTGGAAATGATAGGTCTTTTTGGATTCAAGAAGGCGATAAAGTAATGTGTATTAAAAATAATTATAAAGTTTTTGATACGAGTGGAGCACAAACAGCTATGTATAATGGGTGGACTGGTGTAGTTACAAGTATTGATTATGAAAATGCCATCGTTGATTTCGATTTAGGAGATGCACCTATTATTTTAAAACACAAAGAAGTCAAAGAACATTTAATTTTAGGATATGCCTGTACTACTCATAAATATCAAGGTTCTGGTTGTCCTGTAATTATTGGAGTAATAGATTATAGTACTCCTCCAATGATGCTTTGTCAGCAACAGATTTACACTTTATTAACCAGAGCTAAGAAATTGTGTGTGCTTGTAGCTCAAACTAAAGCTTTACGACGTTCTATTGATACAAATTTTGTTTCAACAAAAAGAACATTCTTACCTGAATTTTTAAAATAGGAATATAGATAGCTTAGAGAATAGTATAATGTACTTCATAGAAAAGAAGATGAAGAACGTAGAGCTTTAATTAGACAGCTAAAAGATTGGAAAGAAAAAGATGAAGTACAAGAGGAATAATTTTTATTATCCTCTTGACAACTTCATTTGATTATGTTATTATATAGATGATTCAAAGGAGTAACTATGAATCGAGAAGAACGTAGAGCGGCTGTAAAGAAGCTCACTAAAAAAGGTTTAACAAAAGAAAGCGCTATTACTTTTGTTAAAAGAATGGATAGTTTTACCATCAATCCCATTACTGCATGGGAGGGTGAAAAAGTAACTTTAGATTATAATCGAATTATTTCCTATCCAGATTGGAAACGAATGAGAGAAGATTATAGAAATTGGGTTACTGAACATAAAAATGATGTTTTTACAGTTGAGTTTGACCCTTTGAAAAAAGAAAGACAGATTGTTGATTATAATAGTTTTGTTCAATTTGTAGAAGATGAAACTAAACCAAAATGGCTATTTTGGGCAGGAGATTTAATTCCTGTTGAGGGACAAATAAGACCTGATACTGAGGAAGAAAAACGAATCAAAGAATTCAACGAGAAGATTGATAGTATTCTATCTAAGATGGAATAAGGAGGACAAAAATGGAACATACGAATTTTATGATGATGATTGGAGTTGTTGCAAGTGGTAAATCCACTCTTGCTCAGAATCTCAAAAATATGTTGACTAAAATGGGTCAGCCTACAATGATTGTTTCATCGGATGAAATTCGTGAAACTGTTTTTGGAGATGTGAATGACCAGACTCATAATGATGAGGTCTTTAAAGAAGTTCGCCGTCGTATTAATAATTGCATTGATAAGATGAATATCATTGTTGACGCAACTAATATTAATGTTAAATCTCGTAAGAGTTTGTTGGATATTGTTCGCAATAAGGAAAATGTTAATAAAGTTGCTTATGTTATGACTACTCCTGTCGCTGTTTGCAAAAGGCAGAATAAAGCGAGAACTCGTACAGTTCCCGAAGAAGTTATTGATAGACAAATTGGTAAGTTTGAAATTCCCTTTTACGAGGAAGGTTTTGATACAATTAATTTAATTGGTTGGAATTTTAATCAATTTGAAGTAATTGTACCGCAGTCTAATTGGACTACTGATGATGACTATATTATGAATTTAATGAAAGGTTTTGACCAGAAAACTCATCATCATAAGTATACCTTGGATGAGCATTGTAGAATTTGTGCTGAAGAAGTTTCTAAAAGAACTGACGATAAAATTCTTTATAGAGCAGCGCAGATTCATGATTTGGGAAAATTGACTACTGGACAGCCTAAAGAAGATGGTTCTGGTGATTATAGATATTATAGTCATCATAATGTAGGAACATATGAACTTTTAGCGAATCTGGATTGTATTGGATTTACTAATATGGACGATGTTTTAAAATGTCTGTTTTATGTTAATTTCCATATGCTCCCATTCTTTCTTGAAACTGAAAAGTCTAAAGCTAAATGGGAAAAGATTATGGGGAAAGAAAACCTTGATAAGCTTTTCTTGTTTAACGAATGCGATAAAATTGCAAGTGGAACTTCTGAAAGATAATTCAAAAAATAAAAAATTAGTAACGGAGAGTTTAAGATGAATTTTCATTTTAAGAAAGAGTTTCTTTGGCATCCTCTTTATGAATATGTTATGACTGTTAAAAGAAAGTATATTCAATCTTATACTCTTCTTAACAACGAACCCTGTCCTGAAAATTATAATTTTAATGACTGGCTCGATAGAGTTTTTGAAGCGTGGGAGAATATTACTCCTAAACTTAATGAAAAGTTAAGTAAGATTTTTGACCCTCTTCAGATTACTTGTTATGACCATTATGTACTTTTTAAGTATAAGGGTTTTATTGAATTGTCTGATGATTATGATTTAGGCTCTTTTTTTGAATTATATAATGGTCTTTATAGGGAATGTCGTTCTTGTGTTTTTGATGTAAAGAATGATGAAATTGCTCTTGCATCTTTGGCAAAGTTTAAGAATTATGGCGAGGATGATGGCGATTGGTCTCCTAAAAATATTAGGTCTAAATATAATTTTGCTCATGCAGTTTTTATTACTAATAAGCTTGATGGTTCTTATCAGCAATACAGATATATTGCAGAGGAAGACAGAATTTTAGGTTCTGGTTCTCAGGCATTAGACCCTGTTGAATCTTGGAGACTTGCTGAGGGTTATAAGCTATTATCTGATGGGCAGAAAGAATTAATTAAGGATTATCCTGATTATACTTTTATTTTTGAATATATTTCTCCAAAGAATCCTATTGTTGTTAAGTATGATGAATCTCAAGAAGGATTATATTTACTTGCGGCAAGAGATGTTAAGGATGGTAAGGAAGTTTCTTTTGATATCCTTAGTGATATGGCTGAGGAATATGATTCTAAAATGACTCAATGGTATTATAATGCTACTTTGTTTAGTGTTTTAGCTGATACTGATAATTATCTTTCTTCTGAAAAAGAAGGCTGGGTAGTTGATATGGTTGATGGATATAAAAATCATTTTAGATGTAAAATCAAAACATCAGATTATGTCTTAATGCACAAAGCATTATCTAAAAATATTTCTCCTAATGCAGTTATTAATGCTATTCATGAAGATAGATTTGATGACTTTTTAGCAAAGTGTCCTGAAGCGTATAGAGAATTAATTATGCAGTATTATAATACTGTTCATGAATATCTTAATCTTTATAAAGAGCTTATTGATAAAATTTTAGTTAAAGGAAATGCAGAGTGTGTAGATTTTTGGAATGATAAAAAAGAAGCAATGCTTTGGATGGATAAACTTCCCAAAGTGTTAAAGGGCAGAACAAAGACCAAATATCTTGGACAGGAAAACGATTTCTTGTTAAAGAGACAGTTTTGCTATAAATATTCTGAAATTACAAAAGCCCTACACAATTTAAAGCGTTTTAAAAATTCTATGGTGGAAGGGTAACTTTCCACCATTTTTATATATTATACAATAAAACAGAAACAAATTAAAATTAAGCAAAAAGGATTGACAAATATGGATGTAAAGATTAAATTGCTGTCTAAGACAGCTAAGATGCCTGTTAAGGCGCATGAGACTGATGCTTGTTTTGACCTTTATGCAGATTGCCCTGATGATACTTATTATAGTTGGGATATCCAGAAAGATGTGGCTGGAATCAAGATTCGTCCTCATGAGACTGTAAAGGTAAAGACTGGTATCGCAACTGCAATTCCTGTTGGATATTGGGGCGCAGTTTTTGCTCGTAGTGGTTTAGCTACTAAGCAAGGTTTGCGTCCTGCTAATTGTGTAGGCGTAATTGATGCAGACTATCGTGGTGAATGGATTGTTGCTCTTCATAATGATAGTACTGAAACACAAATTATTAGACATGGGGACAGGATTGCGCAAGCTATGATTCTTCCTGTGTTTCCTACTACTTTTGAACAAGTAGAAGAACTTCCTGATACTGAGCGTGGTGCTGGTGGGTTTGGAAGTTCTGGTAAATAAAATTTAAAGGAGAAAGTTATGTAGGATTTTTGGAAATTAGCCTTAGAAAATCTTTTAGCTGCTTTGGTAGGATTTTCTATTTTTGGCATGGCATATCTTTCTAATGTTAGTTTCTCTTTGTATTATAATATTAAAATTGCAGGAGAGACTTTTGAAAAACAAAGATTAATAAATAGCCTTTATAAAATTTTAGCTTTTGCTGGTGGTACAATGTTACTTGTACTTTCTACCTCTTTAATTATTCCTTGGGCAAATAAAAACAATCTTCCTATTCCTGCTGAATATAGTACTGTTATTTCAACAGTGGCAACTTTGGGAGTGTGTTTATCTGGTTCTTTGAAATATATTTTAGAAGCTTTTAACAAGATGAAGAAAATTTTGTCTATTAAGGATGAAAACAATACTATTGAAGCAGCAAGAGCAAATGCTCTGGAATCTAATAAAGCTGTAGAGGGAGAGTAATTATGGCTCTCCCTAATTATAATAAGCTCGTTATAGGAGATACTGAAACTACTGGATTTAAAGAAAATAGAATTGTTAGTATTGCAATTTTAGTGTATGAAAACGGTAAAAAAATTGCTGATAAATATATATTAGTAAATCCGTAGACATAGATTGAAAGTGGAGCATCTAAAGTAAATGGTATTACTTAGGATACTATAAAAAATTGTCCCACGTTTGATGAAGTGTGGGAAGAAATAAAAGATTATATGACAGATAGTGTTTGGATTTTTCACAATGCCAAATATGACGCTAACAAAGTAATTTATCCAGAATTGAAAAGATATCACATTCCAATTCCAAATCATGCTGTTTGTTGCACCTTAGAAAATGCGAAACGTTTAATTCCAAAAGCAGAGGTGGCTAATTATAAATTAGGAACTTTGCTTGAACATTTTGGTTATACTTTAGAAAACGCTCATAGTGCAGATGCAGATACTTGGGGTTGTATGAAATTATATAATTAGTTAGTTAAATTATCTGATGGTAATTTAGATGTTACATAAAAGGACAAAAGGAGATTGATGTTATGGTTGTTTTGTATACCACTAATTGCCCTCGTTGTATTGTTTTGGAGAAAAAACTTAAACAAAAGGGAATTGAATTTGAAGCCAGAACTGATTTCGATGTAAAGGAAATGATTAAAAAGGGTTTTGCTTCTGCTCCATTACTTGAAGTTGATGGAGAAATTATGGCTTTCAATGAAGCAAATCAATGGATTAATAATAATTAAAAAGGAGGAAAATTTTATATGGACATTTCACTTCGTTTAACAAAAGATTTTGAAAGATGTCTTGAAGATTTAAAAAAGAAATATGGTGAAGATTTCGAATATATTAATGGGGTTCATTCTAGTTAGTTAGATTTTTCAGAATTCTTAGATAAATTCGTAAATCAAAGCACAATGGCAGATGCTACTATCGACCCTAATGCAAATGCTAGCCATAGAGATATTCGTTCTTTTATGACTGAAAAGGGGAAGAGTGAAGATAAGCTTTTTGGTTTAAATAAAATTTTCCTTGAAATTAAGAAAAAATGGGGATTGCGTACTGCTAAAGCTTGGTTAGAATAGGAATTTAGTAAGGGTTTTTATCTTAACGATTCTGCTACGGCAAGTTATTTTCCCTATTGTTGGGCAAATGATTTAACTCGCTTGGCGAGAGAAGGATTGTTTTTCCTTGGGGGGTATAATAATCAGCCTCCTAAACATTTGGATACATATTTTGATGATGTTATTGAGTTTGTTTCGTTCCTCAGTAACCGTCAATCGGGTGGACTTCTGCGCCCATTTGTTTCCTTTCCACTTATCAGTGGGGTTGCTTAATTGCGGCTAACGGTGAAAACTAAATATGAATAATATATGTCAATACCGTGGGAATCATCTTAAAAAAGATATTTATATTATCAAAAATAGGATAAACAATAAAGTTTATATAGGATAGGCAAAAAATTCGGAAGAGAGATTTATTAGTCACTGTAAACCTTCGTCTGCGAAATCAAGTAATTCTCTTATTGATTATGCAATTCAAAAATATGGTGCTGATAATTTCTGGTATGAAATTTTAGAATCTCAGGTTGAAAATTACAATGAAAGAGAGAGATATTGGATAAAGTATTATAATTCTTTAAAACCTAATGGGTATAATATCCAAGAGGGGCGGGACGAACCTCCTGTATTTTATGGGATAGAACATCCTTTAAGTAAATTCAGTAATGAAGAAGAAGTTACAGAAATTAAAAGACTTCTTAAAGAAACTACCCTTTCTTTATCAGAAATTGCAAAACGCTTTAATACAAGTAGGCGTACAATTATGAGAATAAATCAGGGACTTCATTATGAAAAAATAGGAGAAGTTTACCCTCTAAGAAAAGAACCATTACCAAATGGGAAACTAACAGATTCTCAAGTGCAAGAAATTATTGAGATTTTAAAGTTTTCTTATCGTCAATATGAAGACATTGGAAAACAGTATGGGATATCTATTTCTGATGTGAAACAAATTAACTCAGGGGATGTCCATAGACAAGAAAACGAATCCTATCCTATTAGAAAATATAAAAATAGCGGAAAGCCAAATTGTACTTATGAACAAGTAACTGAAATAATAGAGCTGTTAAAAAGTACTAATTTATCTTGTAGACAATTGGCTAAAAAATATAAAATAGAATTACAAACCGTTTATTTTATAAATAATGGAACAGCTAAAAGGTATCGTCGTGATGGCGAAAACTATCCATTAAGAAAAAGAAATCCTAAAGATAATTCTAAAGATGAAGCCTGTATCGACTATCCTCGCTAAGAGGAGTACATCTGCTATTGATACGCAGATGGAAAGGGAAACACCGCAATTTTAGATTGTGGCAAAATATAGTCAGTCCTTGTGGAAACACAAGATTACCTACGGCAGTAGGTCTTCCAAATGTAATTATTTGGGCTTATTATTTCTGGAAAATGGATATAAAGAATGGGCATTATTTTAAAGACCCAGATACTTATTTAAGACAATATTTTCAGAAATTTATTTATAGATTAAATCAACCATTCCTTAGAATTGACCAGTGCGCCTTTACAAATGTAAGTATTTTTGACCGTCCTTATCTTGAATCTTTGTTTGGTGGTTTGGAATTTCCAGATGGCTCTTTCGCTATTGACCAAATTGAAGAAATTATGAAGTGCCAGCGTTTGTTTATGGATGTAGTAAGTGATATTCGTAGTGAAAATATGTTTACTTTCCCTGTTTTAACTTATTCTTTACTTTATAAAGATGGTAAATTTGAAGATGAAGAAACTGCTCGATGGGCTTGTTATCATAACATTAAGTGGTCTGATTCTAATTTTTTTGTATCTGATAATGTTGGAGTGCTTTCAAATTGTTGCCGTTTACTTTCTGACACCCAAAAGCTTGATGCTTTTGTTAATTCTATTGGTGGTACAGCGTTATCTGTTGGGTCTTGTCGTGTGAGTACAATTAATCTTATGCGTATTGCATATGAGACTAAATTTAATAAAAAAAAATATATTGAACTTCTTAAAGACCGTGTACTTTTGGATTGCAAAGCATTAACTAGTATGCGTCATATTTTGGAGCGCAATATAGAAAAAGGTCTGCTTCCTAACTATCAAGAAGGAGCAGTTGAACTTGACAAGCAATATTGTACTATTGGTATTCTTGGAATGTATGAAGTTATTGATTCTTTTGGATTAATTAATACTGACGAATTTGGTAATAAATACTATACAGAAGAAGGATTGGAATTTGCTTGTTAGATTCTTGATACTATCAATGAAGTAAAAGATAGTTTTGAATGTGATTTTTCTTTTAATGTTGAATCTATCCCTCGGGAAAATTGTGCTGGTGTAATTTGTACCGCAGATAATCTTCTGTTTGAGCAAGATAAATATTTTATTTACTCAAATTAGTGGGTCTCATTAACCGAACAATGCACTATTAAAGAAAAGTGTCGTTTAGGAAGCGTACTTGATGAAAAATGTGGCGGAGGCTGCATTGCTCATATTGATATTGAAAATCGCTTTGCAACAAAAGAAAGTGCTTGGGATATGCTTAATTACATTGCTTCTAAAGGTGTAATTTATTTTGCTTTTACAACTAAAATTAATGTTTGTGAAGATAAACATTCTTTCATTGGAACTCAAACATGTCCTATTTGTGGAAAGCCTGTGGCGGACCAATATGCAAGAGTAGTAGGTTTTTATACTCCTGTAAGTAGTTATCAAAAGATTAGAAAAAGAGAATTTAATTTAAGACGTTGGTATAATGTTTTAGATGCAGATTCTATTATGAAAGGATAAATTTATGGAAGAGAAGATTCATCTTAAAGGTGTTGTCATGGAGGACTTTGTTAATTATGCGAAGCCCTCCCTCTTCCTTATCACTTGTAAATGTGATTGGAAATGCTGTCATGAAGCTAATATTCCAATTACTGTATGTCAAAATGAACCTGTGGTAAGACAAGCTACGAAAGAATTTTTAATTTCTTCTATTTATAAAGCTTATATAGATAATGAAATTACAAAGGCAGTCGTAATAGGAGGTTTAGAGCCTATATTGCAATTTGAAGAAATTTTGTCTTTATTGGATTATTTTAGAAAGCAAAATTGTAATGATGACTTTGTAATTTATACGGGATATTATAAAGAAGAGATAGAAAAAGAAATTGAGCAATTAAAAAAGTATCCCAATGTAATTTTAAAATATGGTCGTTATAAACCAAATTCAGTTTCACGTTTTGATGATATCTTGCAAATTACATTGGTTTCTGATAATCAATATGCAGAGAGGATATCTTAATGTTAAAAATTGTATTGAACGATGATAAAGATTTAGTAGACGAAACAAACCGTCAGCTTGCAGAAATGAAAGAAAAATATGGAAAACAATATTGTCCATGCGGTTTAACTCAAACTGACGATATGGTTTGTATTTGCAAAGCCTTTAGAGAACAAAACTATGCTGGGGAATGTAATTGCGGAAAGTATAAAAAGATAGAAGTTGATTAAGGGGTATTATACCCCTTTCAACTTATTTCTTATAACTTCTTGACAAGATAAAATTTGTTTGCTATAATGTCATTAAGTAAGAATAGATAAATGTATTTGTATATTGTTACTTATTTACATTAAGAAAGGTAAATTATGAATTTGGAAAAGGTTAATAATAGAGTTCATTCAGATTATGAATTTTTGAGTGAACTTGGATATAATGTAGTCGGCGTATTTGTTTATGGTAGTAATAATTACGGAATGGCTACGGAACATTCTGATGTTGACACAAAAGCAATTGTGCTTCCTCATTTTGATGATATTGTTGATTCTAAAGATTGGGTTAGTAAAGAATATCATCGAGATGAAGATGGAGGAAAGCTTGAAGTTAAAGACATTCGCTTAATGTTTAATAGTTATTTAAAACAGAACATTAATTTCACAGAAACTTTGTTTACCAAATATTTTGAACTCAATCCAGAATACGCTGGAATGTGGCTTGGAGCTGTTGTTAAAAACAGGGAAACTATTGCACATTATTGTCCTCAAAAAGCTGTGTTAACAATGTATGGCAATATGAAAACAAAATATAAACAAATGCTTCATAGAGCACCTCACAATGAATTTGATATTGATAATTATGGATACGGATTGAAAGATTTTCATCATATTGCAAGATTGGCAGATTTTATTAAAAGATATATAGCAGATGAACCCTATGAAAAAATTTTAACCCCTAAAAATCCAGAATTGTTAATTAGTTATAAGACCACTCCTCTTCCAGTTGAAGATGCTAAAAGAATTGCAGAAAATTTAATTACCGAAGCGGAAGTTCTGGTAGATGAATATGTAATGGATAAGCATTTTGAAACAGATGAAGCTGTTGCAGATGTTTTAAGAAACGTACAAAGGACAATGATTGCACATTCTTTAAAAAAAGAATTGTTAGAAAGTGAGACTAAATTATGAGTTATGCAGTAATTGGTATTTTAGTTGTTTGGGTTGTTTTATCTTTACTTATTATGAGTACAATTGACAAGTAATGGAGATTAATATGAATAGTTACGAAAATATTGCACGTATTAAAGAATTAACAAGTCTGTTAAATAAATATCGAGACAAGTATTATAATTATAGTGAATCTTTGGTTTCTGATGCCGAATACGATAAGCTGTTTGATGAATTACGAGAGTTAGAGACAGAAGAAAATTTTGTTCTTTCAAACTCTCCTACTCAGACAGTTGGTTACGAGACTGTTGATTCTCTTAAGAAGGTTAAGCATGACCATTTGATGCTTTCTCTTGATAAGACCAAGAGTTGTCAAGATTTGCTTAATTTCGCTGGTGACAAGGAAGTTGCTTTGTCTATGAAGTTAGATGGTCTTACTATGTCTGTCAAGTATGAAAATGGCAAACTTATTTCTGCTGAGACTCGTGGCAATGGCGTTGAGGGAACTGATGTTTTTAATAATGCTAAGGTTATGAAGAATCTTCCTTTGACTATTGATAGCAAGGAAACTCTTGTTATTGATGGCGAATGTATTATTCTCAGAGAGGATTTTGAGCGAATCAACGCAGAGCTTTCCGAGGGAGAACAGTATGCTACTCAGCGTAATCTTGCAAGTGGTAGTCTTTCCCTTTTAGATAATAAGATTGCTTCTCAGAGAGGTCTTCAGTTTTGGGCTTGGAGTTTAATTGAAGGAACTACTGGTAGTTTTAGAAAAGATATGCGTAAGCTTCAGACTTTAGGCTTTACTATTGTTCCTTGTAATTACTTCAATGGTGATAATGTTGACCTTTATGGAATTGAAGATTTAACTATTAAATTGAAGCAAGTTGCTGATAAGAAGGGTATTCCTGTTGATGGTTGTGTTATTACTTATGATGATATTGCTTATGGCTTAAGTCTTGGTAATACTGGTCATCATTTTCGTAAAAGTTTGGCCTTTAAGTATGAAGATGAAACGGCAGGAAGTATTCTTAGAGATATTGAATGGGCAGTTGGTAAAACTGGTGTAATTACTCCTACGGCTGTTTTTGAGTCTGTAATTCTTGATAATACAGAAGTAAGTCGTGCATCTGTTCATAATATTAGTATTATTAAATCTCTTGGACTAAGAAAAAATTGTTCTATTAAAGTTTTTAAAGCAAATATGATTATTCCTCAAATTCTTTCAAGTGAAGATGACGGGGACGCAGATTTTGAAATTCCTAAAGTTTGTCCTTGTTGTGGTAAACCTACTACAACTAAAATTTCTGAATCTGGTGCAGAGACTCTTTGGTGTGAAAATCCTGATTGTCCTGAGAAGAATTTGGCTAAGTTCGTTCAATTTGTATCTAAGCCAGCAATGAATATTGATGGTTTAAGTGAAGCTACACTTAAGAGATTTATTGACGCTGGGTATGTTAAGAAGTATGCAGACCTTTATCATCTTGATAAATATAAAAATGAAATTATTAAGATGGATGGTTTTGGCGAAAAGTCTTATAATAAGCTGATTGAATCTATTGAGAAGTCTCGTCATGTTAAACTTGAGAATCTTCTTGTTGCTTTAAGTATTCCGAATATTGGTAAGACAGCCGCTAAAGAAATCAGTAAGCATTTTAGCGGAGATTGGATGGCTTTTGAGGAAGCTCTTGATTTTGATAATTTTGATTTCTCCACCTTGGACGGTTTTGGCGAAACAATGTCTCAGGCTTTGCATAATTGGTGGAATAGTGAAGATGCGTTGTTTGCGAATCTTATTTTCGAATTGAATTTGGTTTGGGATAAGCCAGCACAGATTGCAACAAACGAGTTTATTAATGGCAAGACTTTCTGTGTAACAGGAGCTTTTAATACTATGAAGCGCTCAGAAATTGAGAAGATTATTACTGATAACTGTGGCAAGTTAACTAGTTCTGTTTCCAAGAAGACTGATTATCTTTTGACTAATGAAGCTAATAGTGGTTCTTCTAAGGCTAAAAAAGCTGCTGAATTGGGAACTCCTATTATGAGTGAAGAAGAATTTTTGAAGAGGATTGGAAAGTAATATGGAAGCAATTAGAGAATTTAAAGATGCTTACGCTTTTCTTTCTAATTTTTATCGAGCTTTTGTAAAATATAAAGGTCTTATCTATTTGAATGCAGAAGCAGCATTTCAGGCTCAAAAAGAAGCTCGTGATGAAGATAGAGAACAATATACTACAATGAATCCTGCTCAGGCGAAATTAGTAGGGAGAAATTGTAATCTTAGAAAAGATTGGGAAGAAATTAAAGAGCAAACGATGTATGAAATTGTAAAAGCAAAGTTTACTCAAAATGAAAACCTTGTAAGACTTCTTCTTGCAACTGGTGATGCTTATCTTGAAGAGGGTAATTGGTGGCATGATACAACTTGGGGTGTTTGTAATGGAGTCGGTCAAAATAAATTAGGAAAGATTCTCATGCGAGTAAGAGAAGAACTTGATGGAGGAACTTGGGAATGAATAATCAGATGGCTAATAAAGTAGACCATACTATTGATGGTAAATGTTCTGGATGTGGAGATTGTTGTTCTGCAATTCTTTGTGTAAGTGATGCAGAGGTAAAGAAAATTAAAAAGTATCTTGGTCAACATCCAGAAGTAAAAATGATTAATCGTAATACCGCTTTGGATAAAGATTTTAAGGATGTTTGTCCTTTTTTGAATGAGGAAAACAAATGCCAGATTTATGAGGTAAGACCTGAGATTTGTTCTCGTTTTATTTGTTCTGCTTTTAAGGATACTTCTATTCCTCCTCTTAATCATAGAAATAAGCGAATTATTAATATGATTACTACATTTATGGGAGAAAAGACTTGTCCAAATGCTCCTGACCTCGTAGGATTGAACAAGTTTTATGAAAATAAAAAGAAAGAGGTTTATGGAAAATGACAATTAAATATTGTTGCGAAAAGTGCGGCAAAGAATTTTAGTCTTTAGATGAATGTTATTTACACGAAAGAAAATGTGTTGATGGGATAGATGGTAAGAAAGCTGTATTAATGCTTGAAGAATTAAGCAACCCTTATGGGCAAGTCGTTTGTAAATATTGTGATAATCATTATATGGTTTATGGGTGTGAGCTTTCTTGTAAGTACGAAAGGTCTTGTAAAAAGAGAGATAATTATCCTTTCTGGAAAGAAGAGGAAAAGAAATGAATCTTCCAAAAAAGCAACTTTTAGAATCTACTAAATGGTTAAAATATAGATTTAATAGAAAAGAAGATAACATTGAAGATGCTCAGAATAATTTGTTAAATTGGACCCTTCTTGTTTATAATCCAGTTCATAAAGATTATGTTTTAGCTGGTGTAATTACTAAAGTTACAGAAGACTATGTAGAATTTTTAGGAGACCCTTCTGTTGTCGATACAAGATGGTGTCAGCAATCGTCTATTGGAAATAGTTTGGAGTGTCTAAGTTAATGAATTATTATATTTCAGATTTGCACTTTGGGCATAAAAACATTATTAATTTTGACCATCGCCCATATGATACAACAGAAGAAATGGAGCTTGACCTAATTTCTCGTTGGAATAAACAAGTTTCAAATGCAGACCATGTATATGTACTTGGAGATTTTCTGTGGAAAGCAGGGTCAGATGAGTGGATTCGTATTTTAAATAAGTTAAACGGTAATATTCATTTGATACTTGGAAATCATGACCCAGAGCATTATTCTACAGGTGTTCAGAAAAGGTTGTCTGAAATTTGTCATTATAAAGAAGTAACTGAGATAGTTGATGGTAAACCTTATAGAGTAATTCTTTCTCATTTTGCGATTCTTTCTTATTATGGGTCTTGTTATGATAATTGTTTCCATTTACATGGGCATACTCATATAACCAAAGAACAAGATTTGGTAGAAGATTTTGCTAAAATGGCAAAAGAAAAATTAGAAAATTCTAATGGAAATGAATATTTAAATAGAGCACAGATGATTAATGTTGGAGTTATGATGCCTCATATGAATTATACTCCACAAACTTTTGAATATCTTTTGATGAAATATAAGAAGGGAGAAACAAAGGCGTAATGAAAGTAACCCTTTTAAATCCTACTGTATTAGAGGATTTGTATAAAAATCACGGTGAATTTGCCTGTGAATGTTATAACACAGATAAAAAATATGCTGAACGAGTGGGCAAGAAATGTGAAGATTCAGGTCACATGAGTGGTTCTCGTTGTGAATATATTAAGTTTGAAATTGAAGCAGATAGAGGCACTTTAGAACAGATGATGCGCTCTGAAATTGGAGTGCGCTATGACAATCAGGACAAGTATGCTTATATGGATTTGATTGAAGCAATTCCTCGTGTAAGTCCTGATGAGATTGTTAAGAATCTTGCTTCATTTAGATATATTGACAAAAATAATTTTACTTATATTATACCAAGTAATATTGAAAAAAACGAAAAAGCCAAAGCTTTGTATCAAAATCTTATGAGTAATATTGATACAACTCGTAGGCTTATTCGTGATATCCTTACTGAAAATGGCGTTAAGATTAATGCCGCAGTAGAAGATGCTAATTTTGTTTTGCCAAGAGCAACTAATACTACTTTAGCGATAGGTTTTACACCTGAAGCTTTAATTACATTTATGCATAAGCGTTTGTGTACTCGTGCTCAAGAACCTATTCGTAAAATTGCCCTTGAAATGAAAAGACAAGTTGCAGGAATTAATCCAGTATTTGCTAAAGAACTTGTTCCTCATTGTCAATATCTTCTTTGGTGTCCAGAAGGCGATAAGTGTTGTGGTAGATATCCTACTCGTGAAGAATTGAGGGATAAATTATGGAAGCAAGAATTGTAATAATTAATGGTTCTGGCGGAAGTGGAAAGTCTACTTTTGTAAAACTTTGTCAAGAGGTTTTAGAGGACAATATTAGCTGGGAAAATAATTGGGAGATATTAGAATTGTCTACCGTTGATTGGGTAAAAGCTGTTGCTCAATTTGCTGGTTGGGATGGAAAAAAAGATGAAAAAGATAGGAGATTCCTTCATCAGTTAAAAATGGCTTTGGAAGAATGGGATAATTCTCCTAACCAAAAAGTTTTCGACCAAATTAATTCTGTTATAAATAATGAAATGCTAAACAAAAAAAATTGGTTGTTTTTTGTAAATATTAGAGAACCAAAATGCATTGAAAATTTTATTAAACAGAACGAAATAGCAACAGGATTACCTTGCAGTACTATGTTAGTAGAAAATGCAAATGTAGCTCCTATTATTTCCAATCCTGCTGATGGAGAGGTTCATTATTATCATTACGGTACAATAATTAGTAATAGCTCTGATTTAGAAAATCTAAAAAAATGGGCGCATGATTATTTAAAATATGTTCAAAAAATAATTTAAAAAGTATTGACAATATGGTTCTACTTATGATATACTTACTCATAGGTAGAATCATATTTTTAATATGGAGCATATTATGAAGAGAAAATTAAGTTTCATTGCTTTACAAAACATGGATGGTCATACAGTATGGGTTCATGATTTAACAAATGATTGTTATGACCAAGAATGTATTGTAAAAGTTAATGTTGTTAGGACTATTAATCCTTTTAAGAATCAAAAAAAGAAAATTGTTGAATTTGTAGAATCTATTGAATTAACTAATGAAGAGTTTAGATTCGTGTATGGTCTAAACGGAAAATGTTTAGATGGAGAATTTGAGGTGTATGTAAAATGATTTGTCAAGTTAATGCTTACCATTATGAAAAGGGTAATAAAATTGTTGTTCCTCTTGGGCGTGTAGAAGAAAAAGGGACTGATATTATTTTTGAAGCCCAATATCCAGAATGTTTTAAGATTATTAAAAAATATATTGACAACAAAGGGTTTAAGAGCTATTATTATAATTGTCATGTTACTCCAGAAGGAGTTTATAATGTAGATTATGGTAGTTACTCGGATTTTTGTGAATTCTATAAGGTGAATGATGATGAGTAAAAAGAATTATAGTTGGCTTAATTTAAGTTATTTAAATAAATCTTATAAAGGATTACCTTTTTTGCATCCAAAAAATTTAAAAGACCTTTATCCTGTACACAAGCAGAGAAAAGATAGAGCTTTTAAGAGTTGGTGTAATAGGGACATTTGGAATTTTGATGGTTGGTTCCAACAGGTAATCCCTGAAATGTTAGAAGAATTGGCTAAGACTCACGTTGGCTACCCAATGATTGATTTTGATAAAACTCGTCAAACGGGTAAACGAGAATATCGTGATTTGAGAGAGCTTACAAGAGAAAAGTTTAATTCTGATGAAGAATATAAAACCGCAGAAGAGGCTCAGTGTAAGGCATGGGAAGATTACCTGAAAGAAATTGCAACTCATATTCGTAATTCTACTGAAGAGACTTGTCCTAAGAAAAACTCTGTCCTTGAAAAGTATGACGGATGGGCAAATAAGATTCCCGAAGAAGAAAAAGAACAGTACTATCAAGAAGATGCTGAAATTGACAAGTATAGGCAATCTGAAATTGAAAAAGCTTTAGATATGATGAAGCCAATTTTCTTTGATTTGTGGGATTAATATGAGTAAAAAAAGAGTTAAAATTTTAACATATGATTCATTAATTTTTGAATCTCGTTTAAATATGTGGCTTAGTAGTTCTAAAAAGAATATTATAGATATTCAATTTACTACAAGATATGATGAAGTGTTGGGCAGGGAAAGATATACAGCTTTTATTAAATATGAGGTAGATAAATGATTTATTTAGACCATGCGGCTACAACTTTTGTATCGCCTGAAATCATTGATATTATTAAAGATGATTTAGCTGAATATTGGGGTAATGCAAGCACGACCTATGGTTTAGGGCGTAAGAGTAAAAATTTAATTGAGGAAAGTCGTGCAAAAATTGCACATGTTATAGGTGCTTTTCCAGAAGAAATTTATTTTACTTCTGGTAGTAGCGAAGGTAATGCGTGGGCTTTAGCTCAAAAAAACAAATGCTTGTGTAGTCCTTATGAACATCATAATATCACTGAAAATCCCAAGTCAATAATTATTGATAAGAATTATCTGATTGATGCTGTTAAAGTGACAGAGAAAAGTGAAGAGTTGGGTTTTCTGTGGGGAGATTATACTGGATTCCTTTTGTCTTGGATGTATGTAAATAATGAGACAGGAGAAATTTTTAATCCTCGTGAATATATGGATTTAGCTCATAGACTTAATATGTATTACCATTGTGATATGACACAAGCTTTAGGTAATGTTCCTATTGATATTAGACACATGGCTGACATTGCTGTTTTTAGTGGGCATAAGGTGCATTCTCCTAAAGGTATTGGCTTTATTTATTTTTCAAAAGACACTTTTCCTGTTGAGAAGATTAAGCCTTTAATTTATGGTGGGGACCAAGAAAGTAATCGTAGAGCTGGTACTGAAAATATTCCTTATATTCATGCTTTAGCTTTAGCTGTTGATAAAGCTGTTGCTAGTCAAAAGGAAAAAGATTTAGCTTGTAAGAAAATGAAGAAAGCTTTCCTTGAAGAACTTGGTAAATTATTTGAACCAAATGATTATATGATTGTTTCTCCTGCAAATAGTATTAATTCTACAGTGTGTGTTTGCTTCCATAATGTAGAGGGAGAAATTCTTCAATCTATGTTAGATGAAAAAGAAATTTGTGTAGGGACAGGAAGTGCGTGTAATACAGGAGACATGAAAGCATCTGCTGTATTAGAAGCTATGAAGATTCCAGAAGATTATATTCGTGGAGAAATTAGGATTTCTATGAATGAAACTCAGAATACAGTTGAAGATGTAATTGAGACTGCAAGAGTATTACATGAATGTTATAAAATGGTTAGGAGTTGATTATAATGAACTTTAAGCCAAATACATATCAACAAGATATTTTAGATTTTTTTCTTAACAATCCTCAAAGTAACATGCTTGTAAATGCTTTGGCTGGAAGTGGTAAGTCAACAACAGCTTGTATGCTTTCTGAGCACTCAAAAACTTCTGACTTGTATATCGCATTTAATGCAAGCGTAGTTGAAGAGTTTAAGAAAAAAATTAAGAATCCTAAGACTAAGGTTATGACGATGCATTCTTTAGCGTATTCTATTATGCTTTATAATGTAGAGCAAGAATCGAAGGATTCAGGAGAAAAGCCAAAAGGCTTTGGTTCTCAGCGTTCTAAAAGAACTGTGAACTTAGATAATTTTAAACCGCATAAAATTCTTGATGAAGAAATCACAAAACGTTATGGTAGATATATTGAATTTGCCAAGCGAGTTTTCTTGAAAGATAATTATGTAAATCTTTATAATTTGTGCAGATTAACTCTTACAGATATGTCTTCAAATAAAGATGTGTCTCGTTTAATTGATGACCATGTATTATTTTTATATTATGGCGATGAAGGTTATTCTGCGCCCGATATTAGTGAAATTACTTCTACTTTGAAGATTCTTGATACTAAAAGTAGACAACAATTTGAAACTCAAGGTGTAATTGATTTTACTGATATGCTTTGGATTACTTTTAATAAATTGAAATATGATAATTGGGAAGTTCCTTATTGGGCTTTGTATACTAATATATATGCGGATGAAGTTCAAGATTTTTCTAACATTCAGTTAAATTTTTTAAAGTTTATTAAAAGAGTTAAAGGCAGATATATCTTTATACGGGATTTTCATCAAGCTATCTATAATTTTTGTGGCGGAAATGCACAGGCTTTTAATCAAATTCCAAAGATGTTTGCTCCTGTAGAGACTTTTGATTTACCTATTTGTTATCGTTGTGCTAAGTCTCATCTCAGTAGAGTAAATAGAGAATACGGAATTCCCATTCTTCCTCGTGATGATGCTCCAATAGGATTTGTTAAAACTATTGACAAAAACAAAATTTCAGAGTATGCTAAAGCAGGAGACATGGTAATCTCAAGAAAGAATAAATGGATTGCTGAGGTAGTGCTTGATTTAGCTCGAAATGGAACTCCTATTTTTATTGAGGATAAAGAGATGGTAGCAGCAATTAAAAGACAGATTTTATCATCCAAATGCACCTCAGTTGGCGCACTCAAAAAATTCCTCCAGAAAGTAATAAGTAATTATAATAAAAAACTCTTTGAAATCGTTTCAAAAAATATCCGTGAGGGGGGACACGAGGAAGAGCATTTGGAAGCCGTGACGGAGACAAATTCTAAGATAGATAACACGAGCTTTTTGTTAGAGATTTTGGAAGGTTATCTTGAAAATCACACCTCTTCTGATAGTGTTTCTAAATTCTCAGACTTTGTTGATAAATTGTTAAATACTACTCCTTCTCCTGATTGTGTCAGACTTTGTAGTATCCATAAAGCTAAAGGTCTTGAAGCTACTAATGTTTTTGTTTTAAATGAAGCTAAAATTAATTTTGATTTTAGAAACAGTAAAGAACAAAATGTTCAGGAAAAGAATTTGAGTTATATTGCAACTACTCGTGCAAAGGAAGGATTGTATCTTGTTAAAGAACCCTCTAAGACAATTACCACTAAAAATACAGGCGCGTATCTTCTTCCAGAATTGAAAAAAATCGAAGAAGATTTTAGAAAAGCTGTTGTACGAGAAACTACCAGTTGTTTTTAAGAAAGGATAATTTGATGGCTAAGATTGAATGTAAAGGTTGTACTCCTAATTGTCCTTATTTCCCCTATATGGATGGAACAGTTGATTGGGAATATAATGAAAAAGGATTGAAAGTCAGAAAGAAAAAAAAGATTTTTGTTTGTTCTTATGACGGTCATCAAATTACAAATTGGACTGATGCGTGTCCAAAAGAATTAGATAGAATACTTAGCGAAAAAAACTAATTAATTATAAAAGGAGTATTTGATATGGCTAATATTTTTAGTCGCAATTACAAGTTCGATGAGCCAAAGGTAACTTCTACTCAGAACAAGGATTATTTTACTACCACAGTTGCTTCTACTGATGAAGATGGTAAGCTTGTTGCTTCGTCTGGTTATGTTTCTGTTTTGAAGCCCAAGGTAATGCATTGTCCTGACTGTGGTTGTCCTCTTGTGATGCGTGATGGGGAGCTTGAATTTGCAGATGAAGATGATGAAGTTGATGATGCTATCTATGAGAATCCTGTTGAGTATGAAGAAGTGAACAAAGATTTGTTTGACCTTCCTCCTTATTACAATATTTGTTATGGTATCCCCGCTGACCTTTCTTTAGGTAGTGATACTGCTCGTAGGCTTGATAGTTATTATCATATTGTTGATAAGGCTTTTTATAAGTCTGATGAGCGTTGTGCTGGTGAAGCTATTTGGATTCGGAATTTGTTCTTGCTTATGATTGCTAATAAGAAGTATGAACCAATTACTATGACTAATCTTGAACATTGTATTGAAGACCTTGCTCAATATTGTATTAATGAAGAGATTTCTTATCTTGCTATGCCTTTTATTGGGTGTGGCAAGGGTAAGCTTGATTGGGAAGATGTTCGTGAAATGATTCTTCGTGTTTTTACTGAAACGATTGAAGATGCCAAAAAGCTTGACGAAGTAAGCAAGAATTATAAGATTCATCTTACTTTCTGCTACCAGTAATTTAACTGATTGGATTAGTAAAAAATAACTGAATAAACCCTTGACAAAAGTAAATCTCTATGGTAATCTAATCATAGAGATTTACTTATAGGAGATGGAATTATGGATTATACTCCCAAATATTTAATCTTTGTAGACCCTAATTTTGGAGACCTTGGACATAATAAGTATTATAAAATTAGTCCAAATGGAGATGATACCTTTACTGCTGAATATGGTCGTGTTGGTGCTACTCCTCAGACTAAAACTTATCCTATATCCAAATGGAATTCTACTCTTTCTTCTAAATTGAAGAAGGGATATGTTGACCGTTCTGATTTGATGCAGGAAGTTATTGCTGATTCCAAAGTTGAGGATAAGTCTAATGGAGTAGATGAATTTGGTTTGGTTCAAAACCTATCTGTCCGAGAGATTGTTAAACGTCTTTGGGATTATGCTAATAAGACTATTCAATCTGCTTATTCTGTTCGTGCTGAAGCTGTTACTCAAGCTATGATTGATGCGGCTCAGGAAAAGATTGATTATATTGCAGCAAATTACAAAAACTGGTCTGTTGAGGAATTTAATAAGAATTTAAATGAATTATTTATTATTGTTCCTCGTAAGATGAAGCGCGTTTCTGATTGTCTTGTATCTAATTCTTCTGAATACGATAAGAAGCTTTCTGAGGAACAGAGCTTGCTTGATACTATGGCTGGTCAGGTTTATAAACCCAAGGCAAAAATTGCCGACACTGATTCTGAGATTAAAGCTTCTGAAAGCATCTTGCAGAAGATGGGTATTGCCATGGAAGATGTTACTCAGGATGAAATTGCTAGAATTAAAAAGGCGATGGGTGATTCTGCTAATAAGTTTTATAAGGCTTGGCGAGTTACTAATCTTGAAACTGAAAAGAATTATCAGAAGTTTACCTCTGAGAATAACATCGGCAATGTAAAGCTTCTTTGTCATGGTAGCCGAAATCAGAATTGGTTTAACATTCTTAAGATGGGTTTGAAGATTCGTCCCGCTGGTGCAATTGCAACAGGCAGTATGTTCGGCCTTGGAATCTATTGGTCCAATCCTGAAAAGTATAAAGGAGGAGTAGCTAAATCTATTGGTTATACCTCTTTAGGTGGATATTGGACTCGTGATTATCAGAATTGCGGCTTCCTTGCTTTCTTTGATGTGGCTATCGGAGATAGTGTTGATGCCTATTCTTTTGATTCCAAGTATTATTCTTATAATCTTGAGAGACTAAAAAAGGACAATCCTAAAGCTTGGAGTTTGTGGGCTCATGGCAATACTTCTATGCTTCGCAACGATGAAATTATCGTTTACGATGATAGACAGATGACTATTCGATATTTAGTGGAGATTAGATAAAATGATTGGTGAAATGCAGACTGTTTCTAGTGTAACTTTTGGTATTCCTTCTGATTTTCCTTCTCTTGTAGACTCTGTTGTGGGTTCTCTTAAAAAGGGATATAGAGATTATTGTTTTACTAACAAGCAACTAAAAGAAATTATTGAGAAATGCCATGAAGCAAATGTAAGTTTTGCTTATCGTAAACAGTTAGATGAAGATTGCAAGATTGAATATATTGAACTTATTCCTTGTACTTTTTATTTTGCAGAAACAGTCGATGAGAATAAGGTAGAAAATATTCAGGTAGAAATGGAAAATCTTCCTGTAGCATTAATTTTTTGTCCTAAAAATAACAAGACCGATATTACAATTGATGCTGATTATCAAGAAAAGAACGAAAAAAGAGTAAAGAGTTATAAGAAGCTTGCATATTTCGATGATGATGGTTATCCAGTATATATTGAAGACCTTACGAGAATGAGAAAGGAAAAAGAAAATGGAGTATAAAACTTTAAGCGATAGAATGAAGGGTGCTTACGAGGATAGATATCGTAATTATCTTCCTGAGAACATCCCTGTTATTGTTAGGCTTGACGGTCAGCACTTTCATTCGTTCTGTCGTGGTATGAAGAAACCTTTTGACCCTATTTTTGTTAAAACCATGCAACAGACTATGCTTAAGCTTTGTGAAATTATTCCAAATGTTAAATTTGGTTATGTTGAATCTGATGAAATTTCTCTGGTTATGATTCAGAGTGAAAGAAATTCTCAGCCTTGGTTTGACAATAACATTCAAAAGATTGTTAGTACATCTGCGGCTCTTTGTACTCTTTGGTTTAATGATTATTTTACCGAGAATACTATTATTGATACAACCTTAGATATCTTTAATATAGACAAAGATTCTTACGATTGGAAAATGGTTCGTAAAGGAAAAGAAATGCCTACTTTTGATAGTAGAGTATTTGTGGTCCCTGCCTTTGAAGTGCATAATTATTTTGTTTGGAGACAGCAGGATTGTACTCGAAATTCTATTCAGGCAGTTGCTCAATCTTTGTATTCTCAAAAAGAACTTCATGGTATTAATACTACTAAATTGCAGGATAAGATGTTTACTGAAAAGGGTGTAAACTGGAACGATTATACGACAGTAGAGAAACGTGGCACTTGTGCTTATCGTATTCCTACTACTGTTATTGGTAAGGAAGGTCAGGAGACTATTCGTTATAAATGGGTTCTTGATTATGAAATGCCAATTTTAACAAGTGAAGAAGGTAAAGACTTTATTAGTCAGAAGGTATTTACCAATGAGTCTGTTTAAAAATATTGCAAGAGCAAAACAATTAATTGATTTTAGTGGTTTGAATGTAAAAGGCACTAAAATTTATCCTACAGATACAGATTACTATATGGAATTATGGGATTAGGGCTGTGCTTTAGGAGAGTTTAAATATAATAATAAGCCTATTGAAAAAGGTCAATATCTTTGTTTATCAAGACATGTCAAAACTTATACAATGGCAGGAAAATTTGCAATAGGGTTTATAGCCGACCACTATATAAAAGACCCAGAAAATATGGTTCCTGCGGCAGAATGTTATGTTAGAGAATATTGTTATACAGGTATGTCTTTAAATGATAAAGGAGAGTATGAATTAATTTCTCCTAAGAAGCCAACCACTGTAAAAGAATTACAGGATTGGTTTGTCAGAGAATGTCGATATAGGTGTAGAGCAAGTTTAGATTAAATTATATAAATAAGAAAGGAGATTTTTCCGATGCAGTTTAAAGTTATGAGTCGTAGAGATTGCGTTAAATATAGTTATGGTTCTCATGAAGAATCGTCTGTTGTAATCAGCATTAATGATTCTGCCGAAATGGGAGTACGTCAACTTCCTAATAAATTTAATAATATTAAGGCTCAATTATCTCTTTTCTTTGATGATATTCAGCCTTATAAGGGTATGCAATACTGGAAAAAAGATGAAGGTTCAATTGTAGAAAATTTTACAAATTCTGATGGCTTTGTCTATGAATCTCGTATTTATCAACTAATGACAAAAGATGATGCTAAGAAAATTATTGATTTTGTCAATAAATGGTATGATAAGGTTGATGTAATTATTGTTCATTGTAATGCTGGTATTAGTCGTTCCTCTGGAGTTTGTGCTGGTATTATGAAATGTTTTACGGGGGATGATAGCCAGATTTATGATAATCCATATTATCATCCTAATACTTTGTGTTATAATTTGATTTTACAAGAATATTATAAGGAAGGAGAAAAAAACAAAGATGCCACTTAATACAGGTCGAGAATATATTCCATGTGTTTGTTCAGGATGTGAAAACGAAGCAATTTGTAAGTATACAGATGATGTGGTCAGAGCAGAAGAATCTTTTAATGAGCTCAAAAAAAGTATTAAAGATTATCCTGAGTGCCTTTCTGTAAAGCTTTCTTGCAAATATAAGAAGTATGTTACTACCAAGGCTGACATGTGGGGGTCAGATTGGGCTGGTTCTACTTATACTCGTACAAGTGCGAATTCTAATTTAGATATTACTCCTACATTGAAAAAGTCAGAATTTTAGTATTAAACTATTGACAAAACAGTGTTTGTGTGGTAATATAAATATACAGTTGGTTAATCGGTAGCTGTGAGAAAAGTAAGATAACTCATAGAGAAATGTGGTTCAACGGCCTTGCTTACTCAGGGTGTGTAATATGTTGCCAAAAGACACCTTCCCAACTATAAAATTAAAAGGTAGCAAGTGTACCATTTTAACGGTTTTGGGTACACACCTTCTTATTAAAAGAGGAATAAAAAATTTGTTTTATTTAGCAGGAGTGGTTTTAAGTTCCCTGAAACGTGGTATGCCAATCACATTCAATCTTGCTATTTAAATAGGTAGAAGAACCTACTGCGTTTCTTGTTAGTACGCTCCTATTTTGAGTTGGAACACTTGAAAACCAGTAGAGTTCCCAAACCGAAATAATATGCGCCAGTAGCTCAGTAGGTAGCAGCAATTGCCTTTTAAGCAATAGGTCAGGAGTTCGAGTCTCCTCTGGCGCACCAATTGTTTGGTAGCTCCAAACTGATGTGGGCGATTATCGGCTTACCCTACAAAGAATAATAATGCTTGCTGAAAACTGCGGAATCGTTAGGTATACATGGCGATTTGTGAACGGGACTATGACTCCTAAGTAGACGATGTGATAATCTAAGCAAGAGGCCGACCAATATGCGGGGATAGCTCAATTGGCAGAGCGGCAGTCTGATAATCTGTGTCTAACATTGACGATACAAAAGTAGCAAGCTGAGATTACAACTTAGTCACTTGTATTACTTAGGCTATCTTGGTGATAGTTC
>OJAW01000011.1_pt1 | contig 166904 bp, 142 predicted proteins | sample 1589151 | NCBI WGS metagenome assembly OJAW01 (sample SAMN03283290) | human gut metagenome | biome: human-associated habitat; material: feces | host: Homo sapiens | place: Peru | collected 2012
ACTTGCATGTGTTAAGCACGCCGCCAGCGTTCGTCCTGAGCCAGGATCAAACTCTCTAAAAATTCTATCAAAACATCCTATCGGATGCTCTAATCATTCTTAGAGCTTTTAATTCGCTCTCTCAAGTCATTGCTGACTTTATTTTTCGTTTCCGAAATTTCTGTACGGTTTTTCTCTCTCAAGAAAAACTCTTTTAAAAAAATCTCAGGGTTCCATTCTAAATCGTTGTTTAATTTTCAAGGTGCATCCGCTGTCTCTCAACCTCTCTTGCGAAACAGCTTCGTTATCTTACCACAACCATACCCTTTTGTCAACTACTTTTTTACCCTTTTTTCATCTGCTCCGCGCGTGTCTTATTGTTCCTGCATACATCTTGTTGTTCGTTGCGGTTCACATGCTATATGTTGTATATATCTTTTTTGTAACCATCTTTTTTAATTCACATAGTATGTAGTGTAAGAAAGAAAGGGGGTCAACGAAGTATGGGATGCTGCAACAACTGGATACTTATCCTCTTGATAATCTGCTTGTTCTGCGGCTGTGGCTGTGATTCGGGCTGCGGTTGTAACAACAACGGCATATTCAGCAACAACAACGGCTGCGGTTGCTAACCGATCTTCTGTGCAAAAGCCGCATTAAGCGGTAAAACCCGAGCAGGGAGCGAGTATTAAGCTTGCCCTCTGCTCTTTCTTTTGTGCAAATAACTTGTATGTATTATATATAGAAACAATTCATTAAAATCTTTAAATGTTAAATTTTTAACTTATGCAAAACGCCTTGAATAATGAAGAGAAAAGTTGTAAAATAAGAGAGAAATTTATCGGCATATAAATATGTATAGGTGGAATATATGAAAGACCCCAATAAAAAAAGCACTAAAAAAGCCGTTAAGGTCATTGCGCTCGTATTGTGTGCGGTGATTATTGCCGGCTTTATTTCTTATGATATATATATAAGCTCACTCAAAGAAGAAAAGACTTTCTTTTCTATGGGCACGCTTGTTACGGTAAAGCTCGGCGGCAAAAACGCTTCGCCTTGTGCGGAAGAAATTCAAAACGCAATAGACGGGATAGACTCCTCTTATCTTTCCCGGCGTGAAGAGGGTTCGGACGTTGAAAGAATAAACGCCTCGGCAGGCAGCGATGTTTCGGTATCGCGCGAGACTGCGGCGTGGATTTCAAAAGCACTTGACATTTGCTCGGCATCGAGCGGAAAATTTGACATTACGCTCGGCAAAATTTCCGAGCTTTGGAACATTGACAACGGCGGCGGAAAAGTACCGGACGAAAGCGATATAGATTCTTTACTTGAGAAAGTCGGTTACAGCCGTGTGCTCGTGAACGAAACCTCCGTAAAATGCGGCGAGGGTCAAAGCATTGACCTCGGCTCCGTCGGCAAAGGCATTGCCTGCGATGTGACAAAAGACATTTTAAAATCCGGCAATGTAAAAAGTGCCGTTGTATCTGTCGGCGGCAGCGTGCTCGTTTACGGCAAAAGCGCAACGGTCGGCATAACCGACCCTTATGACACATCTTCATACATGGCTGTTTTGAAGCTTAAAGATAAATTTATATCCACCAGCGGCGACTATGAAAAATACTTTGAACAAGACGGCAAAAGATACCACCACATAATCGACCCCTCTACCGGTTACCCGTCGGAGGGCGACCTTACAAGCGTCACCGTCATAAGCGATTCGGGGCTTGAGAGCGACGCGCTTTCAACCGCCTGCTTTGTTTTGGGATATAAAAAGAGCCTCGGTCTTTTAAATCAATACAATGCCGAAGCTGTATTTATATTTAAAGACAAAACCGTTGCCGTTACGGACGGCATTAAAAAATCCTTTGAAATCAAAAACAGCGATTATACGGTGAAGTGATGGATAAATTCAAGCTATTCCGGAAGAACGATTTAATTGTTCTGATTATTATTGCCGCATTATGTGCCGTTTTGCTTTTGCCGAGACTTTTTGAAAAAGACAGCCGCGTAGCGGTCATATCCGTAAACGGAGAAGAAATCTGCACAATAGACCTTGACGGAGTTGAAGACACATATAAAATAAAACCCGATTGCTCCCCCAAGCTGACTGTTGAAGTTGCAAAGGGAAAAATCAGAGTTTCGGAGGCGGAATGTCATGACAAGCTGTGCGTCAAATGCGGATGGCTCGACTCTGCCGGCGATACAGCCGTTTGCCTGCCTGCAAAAGTATGTGTGACAATCAAAGGGGCGGCCGATTCGCCCGACATAGTAACGTATTGAGGGAGCTTATGAGAGACAAAAACATTTCTAAAAAGGTTGCGCTGACGGGTATGCTTTGCGCGCTCGCTGCGGCAATATCTTTTCTTGAAAGCTTAATTCCGTCCGTATCGGGCTTTCCGCCCGGGGCAAAGCCCGGATTTTCAAATTTGGTTATTATGTTCTCGGCGGCAAGCCTCGGAATAGGTCAAACATTTATAATAACAATATTCAAAGCTGTTTTTGCCGGAGTAACAAGAGGTGTTACAGCGTTTTTTATGAGCCTTGCGGGCGGTCTTTTAAGCACGGGCGCGGCACTGCTTTTATTAAGGAGAAACAAGCTTAAATTAGGCTTTATCGGTATAGGCATTATTTGCGCGGTGTGCCACAACGCCGCTCAGCTTTGTGTTGCCTGTGTGATAGCGGGCACGCCGAAGCTTTTTGTGAGCTACGGTCCGCCGCTGCTCATTTTTGCGGCAGTCACGGGCTTTTTAACCGGCACGGCGCTCAAATATATACTGCCTGTACTTAATAAACAAATAAAACATATAATGAAGGATTCCAATCAACAAAAGGGGTTGAACGAATGAGCAAACTCAAAGTAAGCGGAGTGCTGAAAGCAGTTGTTAAAGTGCGCGGCGGCGTAAAAGTCGACCACCAAAAAAACACTGCCGAAACAGAAGTTGTTCGCATACCCGAGCCTCAAAAAGTTGTGCTGCCGATGCAGCAGCACATCGGCGCCCCGTGCACACCGACGGTTAAAGTCGGCGACACGGTAGCGATAGGTCAGGTTATAGGCGACAGCGACAAATTTGTCAGCGCACCCATTCATGCAAGCGTATCGGGCAAGGTGAGCGCTATAGGCAACGTCAAGCTTCCGAACGGAGCTATCGTTCAGGGCGTTACGATAGAATCCGACGGTGAACGCAGGCTCTATGACGGCATTGAGCCGCCGAAAGCGGACACCAAAGAGGAATTTCTTAAAGCGGTAAGAGCTTCGGGCTTGGTAGGTCTCGGCGGAGCGGGCTTCCCGACTCATGTAAAGCTTAACGTACCGCCCGATAAAAATGTGGACACGCTCGTTATAAACGCAGCGGAATGTGAGCCATATATCACGGTTGACTACCGCGAATGTATAGACAACTCGTGGGATATTCTTTCGGGCATACATATTATTAAAGATATGCTCGGCATAGAAAACGTAATAATCGCGGTTGAAAACAACAAGCCCAAAGCGTTTGAAGTGCTCAAGCGAATTGCGGACAGCGATAATTACTCGGGTGATCATACAAAGCTGATGTCGCTTGAATCACGCTACCCTCAGGGCGCTGAAAAAATGATGGTTCAGTCTGCAACAGGCCGCAAGGTTCCGCCCGGAAAACTGCCGGCCGATGTCGGATGTATAGTAATGAACGTAGCTTCGGTTGCGTTTGTCGCAAGATACATCAAAACGGGCAAGCCGCTCGTCAGCCGCTCGCTGACCGTTGACGGCTCCGCAATAGCAGAACCCAAGAACGTCCGCGTACCTATCGGCACAAGCATAGCCGATATTATTGATTTTTGCGGCGGATTTAAAGAAGAACCGCGCAAGATAATCACGGGCGGACCTATGATGGGTCTTTCAATAACAGGCACCGATTTGCCGGTTATCAAAAACAACAACGCTATTTTGGCGTTCACAGAAAAAGACGCAAAGCTCATGCAAGAGGGCGACTGCATACGCTGCGGCAGATGCGCCGCCGCCTGCCCGATGAGCCTTGTGCCCACGCTTATTGAGCGCTACACCAAAGCCGGAGACACCGACGCTTTGAAAAAAATCGGCGTAAATGTTTGTATGGAATGCGGAAGCTGTGCATACTCCTGCCCGGCTAAGAAACCGCTTGTTCAGACAATGCGAGCCGCCAAGGCATTTTTGAGAGAGGCCGGTGATAACAAATGACAGAAATAAAAAACAAGCTTAACGTCAGCGCGTCACCGCACGTTCGCTCGCCCAAAACCGTTAGGGGCATAATGCTTGACGTTATAATCGCGCTTTGCCCTGCGCTCATTGCATCGGTCTTTTTGTTCGGACCAAGAGCCTTGGCTGTAACTGCGGTTTGCGTGGGTGTATGTGTTCTTTCGGAATATCTTTCACGCAAAATAATGAAAAGAAGCAACACGACAGGCGATCTCAGTGCAATAGTAACGGGTATGCTTCTCGCGTTTAACCTGCCCGCTTCAGTACCGCTTTGGATTGCGGCGATAGGCTCGGTAGCGGCAATAGTCGTTGTAAAACAGCTTTTCGGCGGCATAGGTCAAAACTTTGTGAACCCTGCGCTTGCAGGCAGAATAATTCTTCTGACCTCTTTCCCCACAGCGATGGCAACATGGGTAAAGCCCCTTTCGTGGAAGACAGAGGCAGTAACCTCCGCAACTCCCCTCGCTTCAATGTATAACGAAGCAGGTGAATTTTCAAAGGACGCTTTGCCCTCTCTCACAGATATGCTCATAGGCAACAGAGGCGGCTGCCTCGGCGAGGTCTGTGCCATAGCTCTCATAATCGGCGGACTTTATCTTGTAATACGCAAAATCATCTCGCCGGTTATTCCGCTGACATTTGTCGGCACGGTTGCCGTATTTATGGCAATATACGGCAAATTTGATTTTACGTTTGTCGCTTATCAGCTTCTCTCGGGCGGACTTTTGCTCGGCGCAATATTCATGGCAACGGACTACACAACATCGCCCATAAGCTTTAAAGGCAAAATCATTTACGGCATAGGCTGCGGACTTGTCACATCGCTCATTCGCTGCTTCGGCAATCTCCCGGAGGGCGTCAGCTTTGCGATAGTTCTTATGAACATACTTGTTCCGCATATCGAAAATCTCACAACTCCGAAGCCTTTCGGAACACCCAAGAAAGAGAAAAAGGCAAAGGAGGAAAAAACAGCATGAAAAAAGCAATACTTATCCCGACAATTTCACTGTTTATAATTTGCCTTGTTTCAACGATTTTTCTCGGCGTGGTCAATGAAATAACAAAGGACAAAATAGCTCAAAACGCCGTTATCACCGAGGCCGAAAGCCAGAAAAAAGTCATGCCCGACGCGGACTCCTTCGGCGAAAAACAAGAGGGCACTTACACCTATGACGGCACAAGCTCCGCTTACAGCTATGTGCCCGCACTTGATAAAGATAAAAAGACTATCGGCTATGTATTTATAACCGAGTCAACCGGCTACGGCGGAGCAATAAGCACCATGACCGGCGTTGACATGAACGGCAAAGTTACGGGCGTTGAGTTTTTGGAGATAAACGAAACCGTTGGCCTCGGAATGAACGCAAACAAAGACTCGTTTAAAGAGCAGTTCAAAGGCTTGGTAAACGGAATTTCGGTAAACAAAAACGCCCCCGGTGAAAACGAGATAAAGGCACTCACGGGTGCCACAATAACATCAAAGGCAACAACCAAGGGTGTAAACACTGCGCTTGATATTTTTGAAAATGTTTTGGGAGGTGGCAAAAATGGCTGAGAAAAAATCACTTATGCATGAGCTGACAAAGGGCTTTATTAAAGAAAACCCCGTTTTAAGGCTTGTACTCGGCACCTGCCCCACCTTGGCGGTTACAACATCAGTTATGAGCGCGGTCGGTATGGGCGCGTCGGCAACGGCTGTTCTTATCTGCTCAAACATAGTAATTTCACTTTTGAGAAAAGTCATTCCGTCAAAGGTAAGAATACCTGCTTATATAGTAGTTATCGCTTCGTTCGTTACAATAGTTCAAATGATAGTAAAAGCGTTTTTGCCCTCGCTCAATGACCAGCTCGGTGTTTATTTGCCGCTGATAGTCGTTAACTGCATAATCCTCGGCAGAGCAGAAGCGTTTGCAGGCAAAAACGGCGTTGCGGCGTCTGCGCTTGACGGACTCGGAATGGGCATCGGCTTCACGGCGGCACTCTTCTGCATGGGTATTATCAGAGAAACTCTCGGCAGCGGAACTTTCCTCTCGGGCATATCGTCAATAAACGGCGGCAACGGTCTTTCTATTCCGTTTTTGAGTGAAAACCCGATGCTGATATTCGTTCTCGCCCCCGGCGGATTCTTTGTATTCGGCTGCCTTATGGCAATTGCAAACAGGCTTGCAGAAGGCAAGGGAATGCCCAAAGCCGAGCTTCACGGCTGCGAAAACTGCCCGATGGCTCACGGCTGCAAAATAATGAACAAAGAAAACTGCGACTCCGATAAGGAGGTATCCGGCAAATGAGTTATTCTAAAGAGCTTTTATCAATACTCGTTACATACATCCTTACGCAAAACTTTATTCTCGCAAAATTCCTCGGCATATGCCCGTTCCTCGGCGTATCCAAAAAGCTTAACACAGCAGTCGGCATGTCTGCGGCGGTTATATTTGTTATGCTTATTTCTACCGCGATAACCTACCCGATATATAACCTTTTGACATATCTCGGTCTGCAATATCTTGAAACTATAGTATTTATACTTGTTATCGCGGCTCTCGTTCAGCTCGTTGAGATTGCAATGAAAAAATATATGCCTCCGCTTTATAACGCGCTCGGCATTTATCTGCCGCTTATAACCACAAACTGCGCGGTTCTCGGCGTTGTTCTTTTAAACATCGACACCAACGGTTACAGCGGCACGCTCGCAAACTTCGGCAGAGCAATGATGACCTCGCTCGGTGCGGGCATCGGCTTTATGCTTGCAATGGTAATGTTCGCAGGCGTTCGTTCAAGGCTTGAATCCTGCGATATTCCCAAAGCATTAAAAGGTTTGCCGATTACGCTCATCGCCGCTTCGCTTGTTTCTCTCTCGTTCCTCGGCTTTGCAGGACTTGTTGAGAACATGTTTGCTTAAAGGAGGGCTGTGTTATGGAAATTACTCCTATTCTCATTGCGGTTGCGATAGTTGCGGGGCTCGGACTTTTGCTCGGGCTCGGACTCGCGATAGCTTCAATAGTCATGGCTGTTCCCGTAGACCAAAAGGCAGAAGACATACGTGCCTGCCTGCCCGGCGCAAACTGCGGCGCATGCGGATTTTCGGGCTGTGACGGCTATGCCTCCGCTCTTTCAAAGGGCATAACAAAAAATACCGCTCTGTGCGCCCCCGGCGGCAGTGAGGTTTCTAAACAAATTGCTGCGGTTGCAGGGCTTGAAGCCGGCGAAGTTAAACCGATGGCGGCAGTGGTTTTGTGCCAGGGTATAAAATCAAACTGCGGCACAAAAATGGTTTATCAGGGCGTCGAATCCTGCAAAATGGCAAAGCAGCTTTTCGGCGGCCCCAAAGAGTGCATCTACGGCTGTATAGGCTACGGCGACTGCGTAAATGCCTGCCCCTATGACGCAATACACATTTGCGACGGCGTTGCGAGAGTTAATCCCCTCGCCTGCCGCGCGTGCAAAAAGTGCGTTAAGACCTGCCCCAACTCTCTTATTAAAATGATGCCGCTTCACGAAACAAAAGCGGCTGTGCTCTGCGCCAACAAAGACAAGGGTGCACAGACAAGAAAAGAATGTAAAACCGGCTGCATAGGCTGCATGAAGTGCGTTAAAAACTGCGAAGCCGAAGCTATTAAGGTTGAAAACTTCTGCGCTAAAATCGACGCGATAAAATGCACAGGCTGCGGTAAGTGCGAAGAGGGCTGCCCGGTAGGCGCAATCAAGCTCATTACCTTAAAATAACCTTTATAAATATTAAATCATTTTCGCTCGCATAAAAAGAAAGCTATAATTCACATTCGGTTTAATTGCCGTTTGAGAATTATAGCTTTTTTATTTTAAATACTTCAACCTTTTACATTTTTCCATTTGCAATCTATCATTTTTAACAGCAAGCCGTAATATGACATTCCGACAGACTCGGCGGCTATTGCGACAAGCGAGCTTTGATTTTTTCGGTGCGGTCTGACAGAACCCGTCATATTCGGCTTCATATTAAAATCAAATATTTAGTACCTGCCGCTTTTGTCTGCGCGGCAGTCTATTCTGACAAGGCCATTTAAATCTAAAATCTTCACTGCTTTTTCGCACTCTCTTCTGATTGCGGTCATGTTTTCATCCTCACAGGCGGCCACCCTGCTGTTTTGGCTTACGGGCACATCACCGCTGTAAGGCGCAATTCCGCCGGCATGAGAAAAACGCTCAACCACAGGCAAGCTGACTGCATTCGGGAACACGGCAACTGTTATTTCGTTGCCGCAGAGAAACTCCTCCGCTATCATTTTGTTGCCGTATTTTCGGCTTTCTATCGCTTTTGATAAATCAAAATGCGTTTGCTCGGGTGTGTCGCACTTTGAAACGCCTTGACTGTCCCTTCCCCTGACAGGCTTTATAATGCAGGGGAAACCGCCCGTGTAATCCTCTGCCTTTACAACAAGCTGTTCGGAGACAACGGCTATGCCCTCACGGCGAAGACAGTCGTTCGTATAAAATTTATCGTCATATTTTGAAACGTCGCTCGGCCTTTGACCGACTATGCAGACACCCTTAAACAATACTATCGGATGAGAATCATAAAGAACGGTATTGAGCCAAAATGTGTCGGCACCCTTTTTAATTGCCTGTTCTATCCCCTCTTTTGTGTCAGGAAACACTCAGTCATAATCATTATATATATCGGGATTTTCGCACGGCAGAATAACGTCTTCGCCGTTTTCTTTAAGGCAATAGGCTATATCCGCTCCGCTGTCGCTGTATCCGCCCTTTTTCATGGGCTTTTTTATGCCGTCTGCAACGGGCGGCTCGTTTTTTTGATAAAGCACTGCAATTTTCATAATTTGTCGTGTCTCTTCTCATTTCTTTTGCCGCTTATTTTTTCGAGTGTTACCTTATAAACCGCTACGTTTTCATTTACAGGGCAATTATATTTTACACCGCCGAATCCGCAATGCTCCATTAAAAGGTCAAGTCCTTTTTTGGCTTCATCGCCGTATATGCGCTCTGCCCTGCCGAAAGCCATAACGCTTTCGTAATATGCGGTCGCACTGCCCGGCACCTCGGCAAATGAATTTAAAATATCAAACTCAAGGCACACGCGGTTGTCGCGGTTTATTCTGTCAATTTTTTCACCCACCGAGGCAGAGTGAAAATAAATATTTATTTTATCGTTTTCTCTCTCATAGCCGAAAGACAGCGGAACGACGTACGGATATTCCTCTCCGTTAAGCGCAAGGCGCACGGTGTCGCATCTGCCGATTATATCTGCAATATCAGAAAACGATGTTATTTCTCTGTCTTTTCTTCTCATATTCTTCCTCCCGCTGCGGCGTTGCCGACAAACCGTAATAATTATACCACGGCAAAATAAAGCTTGACAAGCAAAAATAATTGTTATAAAATTAGAATGTTCAAAATTGAAATATATAGGAAGTGACAAGATGATAACCGCCGCAAAGGTATACACACATTCGCGCCACTTTGCCGAGGCTTACTCCGCCGTCATGGCACCAATGTGCGAAGAGATAGACATGCCGCAAACAGCCGCGGATATACTGATGTTCCTTGCAAACAACCCCGGTTATGACACCGCAAAAGACATATGTAAATACAGGCATCTAAAACCGGGTATAGTATCTTTTCACATTGAAAACCTTGTGAAACAAGGCTATATCGAACGCCAAAGCGTTGACGGCGACCGCCGAAAATGCAGACTCGTCTGCACAGAAAAAAGCCTTTCTGCAATAGAGATGGGGCGAAAACTGCAAACGGAATTTATAAACAAAATGACCGCCGGGTTAAGCGAAGACGAAATCAACTGCTGTCTTCACTGCTTTGAGGTCTTTGAGAAAAATTTGAATGAACTGACAAAAAAGAGGTCATAAATATGCAGCAGGATAAAAAATTTCTCGGCACCGAGCCGATAGGTAAGCTCCTTTTTAAGCTCGCCGTGCCGACCGTCATAGCTCAAATTGTCAATATGCTCTATAATATTGTTGACAGAATTTATATTGGACATATTCCGAATGAGGGCAGTCTTGCCCTGACGGGCGTAGGGGTATGTATGCCCGTCATTTTGATAATCTCCGCTTTCGCCGCATTTATAGGCTCCGGCGGTGCGCCGCGCGCCTCAATATTTATGGGCAAGGGCGATAACGACTCGGCAGAAAAAATTCTCGGAGGCTGTTTCACTCTGCAACTATTCATTTCGGCCGTTTTGACCGCCGCTTTGCTGATTTGGAACAGAGACCTGCTTTTGGCATTCGGAGCGAGCGAAAACACAATAGACTATGCCGCCGAATACATGAACATATACGCCATCGGCACGCTGTTTGTTCAGCTCACTCTCGGTATGAACGCATTTATTACCGCGCAGGGCTTTGCAAACTTCGGCATGATAACCGTTTTGATAGGCGCGGTTGCGAACATTGCGCTTGACCCTCTGTTTATTTTCGGCTTTAAAATGGGCGTGCGCGGCGCGGCACTTGCAACCGTCGTTTCACAAGGAATCTCCTGCATATGGGTAATCAGCTTTCTTGCAGGCAAAAGAACGGTGCTGAAGCTAAAAAAAGAAAATTTGAAAATAAACTTCAAGCTTATACTCCCCTGCCTCGCACTCGGACTTTCGGCGTTTGTTATGCAATCCAGCGAAAGTATTATATCGGTCTGCTTTAATTCATCGCTTTTAAAATACGGTGGGGATCTCGCGGTAGGGGCAATGACAATACTCTCGAGCGTTATGCAGTTTGCAATGCTGCCGCTCCAGGGCATTGCACAGGGTGCACAGCCTATAATCAGTTATAACTACGGTGCGCAAAGCAGCGAACGCGTAAAAAAGACATTTAAGCTTCTTCTAACGGTGAGCCTTACCTACTCCTGCATTTTGTGGGGATTTATAATGCTCTTCCCTGACCTTTTTGCTAAAATGTTTTCGTCAGACGCCGCGCTCATTGACTTCACCGCACATGCGTTGAGAATTTATTGTGCCGTACTTTTTATGTTCGGCATACAAATAGCCTGCCAAATGACCTTGGTATCCATAGGCAATGCAATTTCTTCAATATCAATAGCGGTATTGAGAAAATTCGTGCTTCTTATTCCGCTGATTTATATTATGCCGCATATAATCTCGGACGGCACTACGGCGGTTTATACGGCAGAACCCGTTGCGGATTTTATTGCCGTGAGCTGCACCGCGATTATATTCGCCTTTCAGTTTAAAAAGGCTATAAAAAACCTGCATGAAGAAAGAAAAGCCAAACAGTAATGCAACCGATTCAGCCTCCCCAAAACGCGGGGAGGCTGTTTTGCTTTTCGCAGCAATCGGCGGCACGAGGGCGAGGAACCGAATCTTGTAGGGCAGTGTGACCGCACACCGCCGTTAAGCTTTCGCCCAAATAAAAAGCGGCGCACACATCTCCTCTGATTTAGGGAGGCGGCTTCGGCGTTTTGCGCCGAGGGCGGAGGGGCTCAATTTCACCGAGACGAAGATTTTGAGCAATCGGCGGCATGAAGTATGCCGCCCTACGCAGTGCCTCGCCGAGAACAACATCATGTCGTGATATTTCACCCCGTAGGTCGGTGTGCCCAAACTGTGCCGCAAAAGCGGATTTCTTTGTCATGATTACTAAATAACACACGGATATTTTTATGTTTTCGGCACTGTACTTTGAGTTTAAAATAAGTTATAATTGTATACGTATAAGTGGGGTAGTTTACCCGTCTTTAGAGGAAGGAAGATATTGTATGAAAAAGAAGATACTTTCGCTGATTATTGCGCTTTGTATGCTACTGACATTCACCCAGCCCGTACTGTCCGTTCTGGCAGCCGGCGGAGTTTGGAACGGCGGCACGGCAGTGCCCTCGCTCTCGGGCGGATATTATCAAATTGCATCTGCAGAAAACCTTGCATGGTTTGCTTCGCAGGTCAACTCCGGCAGTTCATCTATAAAGGCAAAGCTGACTGCCGATATTTCGCTCAACGAAGAAGGCTCTGAAGAGCATGTCTGGACCCCTATCGGAACAGAAAGTTCTCCTTTTAAAGGTGAATTTGACGGCAACGGATTTACAATCAGCGGTCTTTTTGTTGACGGAAGCAATGATTACTCCGGTCTTTTCGGCTATGTTTATGCAGACAAGCCGAATGTTGACGACAACGATAATACGGGCGAAACAATTTTTGTTGCCGAGCCTGTGAAGATGATATATAACCTCAAGGTTACGAACGCAAGCGTTTCAGGCGGTCAGAACGTCGGTGGCATCGCGGGCTATATTCACTATGCGATTATATCCGGCTGCTCGTTTTCGGGCACCGTCAACGGCGCAAACAACAGTGTGGGCGGCATTTGCGGATATGCCTTTAATTATTCGGTTGTTGAGCAGTGTTACAGCGAAGGCTCGGTTTCGGGTGTGATAAGAGTCGGCGGTATTCTCGGCTACGCAAATGTCAACTCAAAAGTATCGGAATGTTACTCAAAAGCGGCGGTCACAAGCCGTGCCTCTCTCGCAGGCAACGCAGGCGGCATTTGCGGAATAATCTCTGCGGGTTCTGTTGAGAACTGCTACTTCCTCGGCAGCGTTACGGGACCTAAAAGAGTAGGCGGAATAGTCGGCAGCAACACTTTCTCTACAATTCAGGGTTGTTATGTTATAGCCCCCGTTACCTCTACAATCGGTGATGCGGAATACATCGCCGCAGTTGCGGGCTACAGCCTCAGCGGAATATATTACAACTGCTATTATCATCAGCCCTCTACCCACACGAGCGACGCGAACGCCGTGGCAAGAACTCTTGACGAGATGAAAAAGTTCAGCTTTGTGCGCGAGCTTAACGAAAACGGAAGCTCTTATACATATGACTACATGGTTATAAACAACAGCTACCCCGTGCTTGCGTGGAGCCTTGAAACCGCAGTTTGGGCAGGCGGAAAGAAAAAGCCGCAGACCGATTCCGCAGGATACTACCTTTTAGGCACGGCAGACGAGCTTGCATGGTTCGCCGCGCTTGTAAACGGCAAGCTTGCGGGTGTCCAGCAAAACACTGCGGCAAAGGCAAGAGTAACAGACAATATTCTTCTAAATATATTTATAAAAGAAAACTCCGAAGACACCAATGTATGGACGCCGATAGGCTCTGCAAGCGCACCTTTTAACGGCATATTTATAGGCGGCGGCTACAACATTGCAGGCGTTTATACAAACGGCACAACAAATCAGGGTCTTTTCGGCTATGTAGGCGAAAACGGAACAGTAACAGAAACCGTTGTTATAGACGGACTTATAACAGGCACGGAAAACACAGGTGCTGTTGCGGGATATAACAAAGGCATCGTTTCATTATCCTGCAACTCCGGCACGGTGCGCGGCGTTAAGGCAACAGGCGGCGTTGTGGGTTACAACACCGGCACAATACAAAACAGCTACAATGTCGGCGAGGTTTACTGCGACTCCGAAACAGGCTCGCAGGTCGGCGGCATAGCCGGCTACAACACAAGAGCAAAAATTAAGCAATGCTTTAATAACGGATATGTCACCGGCGCGGCAGGGGCAAACTATTTCGGCGGTATCGTCGGCTACAACTCCGGCGACGGAATATATAACTGCTACAATGCGGGTGAAGTTCTCGGCGGATTTTATATCGGCGGTCTTGTTGGCTTCAACTCTTCGGGAACCGTCAGATACAGCTACAACCGCGGCGTTGTCAAAACTAAAAATGCGGTGAACGGCAACGTAAATAACTTTATAGGCTATAATAACGGAACATGCACCATTGACACCTGCTATTATGACTCGTCGATAGAGGGCAGCGTTATGAATAACGCCAACGGAGCTACCCCCAAAACAACAGATGAAATGACAGGTTCAACGGCATCATCCCGTCTCGGCCTTCAATCGGGCATTTGGTCCAACAGAGCTGACGACAGTTATTTCCGCTACTATCCTCAGATAATGGAGCTTTACGGCGCGAACTATGAAAAAGCACGCACCGATTCGCTTGACAGCGTAAGAATAGTTAAGTCAGATTACTACCTTAAAGTAAAAATCAACGGTCAGGCAGAAACATATTATCCGGATTTTGACTCTGCTGTTTCGGCAGTCGGTACAAATGACGCGGCTATAATCCCCGTAAGAAATATAACGGTAAATTCCACAGTAAATATCCCCGGCAAAATAACGATACATGGTGAGGGAATTGAAAGAACAATTCTTCGCGGCGCGTCTTTTAAAGGCACAATGTTTAATGTAACGGGCACCCTCACGCTCGGCGACTCAAAGAACGGACTCGACAGCGACACCCTTCTTTATATTGACGGCAACGGACAGAAGGTTCAGTCAACGGCCTCGTTTATAACTTTGGGCGAAAACGCTGTTCTCAACACCTATGCGGGCTTTTCGCTCAGAAACAACAGCACCACAGCCAAAGGCTCGGCAGTTTATATAGACTCCGGTGCCACAGTAAACATACACGGCGGCAAAATAGAGTCTAACACTTCGTCGGCAGACGGCGGCGCAATATATAACAACATGGGCACGGTGAACATGAGCGGCGGATATTTAAGCCAAAACACCTCAAGCCTTAAAGGCGGCGCGGTATATAACAACTACGGCACGGTAAACATAAGCGGCGGCGAAGTAAAAGGCAACTACGGCAAAACGCTCGGCGGTGCGGTTTATAACATAGGCAACGATGCCGAAGTCAATATTTCTGACGAAGCGAGCATCTCGGAGAACTCATCAAACACAGGCGGCGCGATATATGTAAACTCCGGTGCAGTGAATATCTCCGGCGGCACACTGAGCAAAAACTTTGCTTATAACAAACGTGGTGCTTCTGCAACGGCAGGCGGCGGCGGAGCTGTTGCGATAGCTGCGGCAGGTACGGTCAACATGACAGGCGGAACGATAAGCGACAACTACGTTTACAACAATGTCGGCGACGGATTCGGCATGACGGTCTACGGTACGCTTAATATGTCCGGCTCTGCGGCAATAACAAACAACGACGTTTACCTTGCAAAAAATAAAACAATATCCGTTGTGGGTACTCTCTCCTCCCCCGGCACTGCGGCAACAATAACGCCGAGCACATACTCGACTTCAACGGTTGTACTCAGCGGTTCATCAATGGGCGTCAGCTACAAGAAATTTGAGATAACGCCCAAAGGTTCATCAAAATGGAACGTAAACTCAAGCGGTTATCTTATGGACACCGAAATCGTTCCGGTTGCTTCTTTGAGCAAATTCGGCGCATACTCGGTTGATTATGTATCCGTTGCCCAGGCAGTCGCGGCGGTCGCGGCAGGTGAATCGGGAATTATCACGGTAACTGCCGACAACACCATAGACGAAACGATTAAGGTGGTCGGCGATGTTACAATCCTCAGCGAAACAGACCAGACCTTTACATCCATGAGAGGCGGCAGCTTCAGCGGAACTATGTTTGAGGTTGAGGACGGGGGTACACTCTCTCTCGGATACACAAATATGGAGACACCCGGCGTTGACGTTTCGCCCGACGACGCTCCCGAAGAAGAACTTTCTCAAGACTCGATAGGCGGCGAATACCACCTTGACGGCGGATATACCTACAACGGTGCGGCAGGCACTGCAATTATAAATGTCAAAAAAGGCGGAACACTTTTCACCTATAACGATGTTATAATCGAAAACGGCAACTCCGTTTCTTCCGGCACAATAATTGTCGGCGGCACAATGCACATGTACGGCGGCACAATCAGAAACAATATTGCGGCAAACGGCGGAGCAATAAACGTCGCTTACACAGGTGAGGTCACCCTTTACGGCGGAACAATAACGGGCAACACCGTTAAAAACGGCGGTCACGGTTCTGCGATTTATTCGGCGGGCTCGCTCGTAAGAGCCGCAAACGTATATGAATATTACAAAGCACAAGAGGTTGTGGCAACACAAAACAGCTTTGTTACGATAACCGACGACAACGATGTTTATTTAGCTTCCGGCACGGTGCTGAATCTTGCGGATAAAAAATCTGCCATACTTCTCTCTGACGACGCAGCAGTACCCGAAACATCACCCGTCACAGCATCGATAATATATCTCACCGCACCGTCTTATTACAAAGGCATGCCGATATTGACGGGCAAAGCGGTAAGCTATCATTACTCATCATTTGCCATAACGGACGAAGGCTTTTATATATTGCCGGACGGCACGGTTGACTTGAATCTTCTTGTAACAAAAGAGTCTTCAACTTTGAAAATCGACCGCGACAAAGACTATATCAGCGGCGTTGATATGAGCAAAGACACTGCCGAATATTTTAAATCTTCATTTATCAATACCGATAAAATCGAGGTTTGCGATTTGAACGGCAACGTCCTCTCCGGCAAAGACAAGGTCGGCACAGGCTGCAAAATAAACCTTTATAACTCTGACGGAACACAGATAATCGACACCGTAAGCGTTCTTATCTACGGCGATGTTGACGGTGACGGATATATTGACGCAAGAGATTCGATATATATAGCCGCTGTTGTTCAAAGGCAGCTTGACTCGGAAAAGCTCTCGGCTGTTCAGATTGCCGCGGCGGACGTTGACTTCACAGGCACCGTCACAGACGCGGATGTGCAGTATGTAATACAATGCGGACTTTTGACGCACACGGTTGACCAGCAAAACTAAACTAAGCAAAACAAAAACAGCAAAGAGATTAAAATTGTCTCTTTGCTGTTTTTTATCTTTTTACATTGCCGATGTCGGTAACAATTTTATATCCTGCCGCCTCTACCCGCTTCTCAAGACATCCGCGGCACTGCGCCGCTTCTTCGCCGGTGCATATTTTATTCTCATAAAGCTCATAAAGCTTTCTGACCTTTACGGGTGAGAGATTCGGCATAACAACATTCGCCCCGGCTTTAAGGCCCAGCTCTCTCCCCTGCGGATGGAGTGTTCCGAGTGCGGTGGTAGAAGGTAAAAGCACATAAGGGAACATGAGCCTCAGCACAGACAGCAGCCGCAGAGTAAGCTCAACGCTTCCGTTTTCAAAAGATGCAAAAGGCGTTTGCGCGTGAGTGACATATGGACCTATGCCTATCATATCGGGGCTGAGTTTTTGCAAAAAGCGCAAATCCTCCATTAAATTCTCTGTTGTCTGATACGGCGAACCGACCATAAATCCCGAGCCGACCTGATAGCCAATCTTTTTTAAATTGAAGAGACAATCTTTGCGGTTTTGAAGGTTCATGGACTGCGGGTGAAGCTTGCCGTAATGCTCGGCGTTTGCAGTCTCATGCCTCAAAAGGTATCTGTTTGCGCCCGCATTATAAAGCGCGAGATAGCTTTCATAACTTCTCTCGCCGAGCGAGAGAGCAATCGCACAATCGCTGTAACGCTCTCTTACCGCCGAGACGATGCCGCACATGACGTCATCTGTGTAATACGGGTCCTCGCCGCCCTGCATAACAAAGGTGCGAAAGCCAAGCTTATAGCCCTCTTCACAGCAGGCAAGAATATCGTCTTTTGTAAGACGGTAGCGAACGGCACTTTTATTGCCGCGGCGTATTCCGCAATAATAGCAGTCATTCTTGCAATAATTTGATATTTCTATAAGCCCTCTTATATAAACATCTTCGCCGTAAATTTCGCGGCGGACTTCATCCGCCAGAGTATGAAGCTCGCTGTCGTATTCGTTTGTTGAGAGGAGCTTTAAAAGCTCTTCGTCACTAAGGTTTTTCTCTTCTTTTAATTTTATGGGCAGACTTTTAAAAGTTTTCATATATCTCTTCGCATTGCCTCATTGCAAGTATTGTTTCGCTTATAAGCGTGTCCAGATTCCAGCCGAGCATCTCTGCACCGCGCTCAATAACCTCTCTTGAACAGCCTGCGGCAAAGCCTTTGCTTTTATATTTTTTCTTTACGGATTTAAGCTCCAAATCACTCACGCTTTTTGACGGGCGCATAAGAGCGGCCGCGCCTATAAGCCCCGTCAGCTCGTCAACGGCATAGAGAACCTTCTCCATCTCATGCTCGGGTTTAATATCAACCGTCAAAGCGTAGCCGTGGCTTGCTGTGGCATGAATAAGTCTTTCATCAAGCCCTTTTTCGCGCATAATTTCTTGTGATTTAATGCAGTGGCTCTCAGGGTACATCTCAAAATCAAGGTCATGCAAAAGCCCGACAATTCCCCAAAAATCGACCTCGTCACCGTAGCCTAATTTCTCTGCAAAATAACGCATAACGCCCTCAACGGTCAGGGCGTGCTTCAGGTGAAAACGGTCTTTATTATATTCATTTAAAAGAGCCCATGCCTCGTCTCTTGTAATATTTTTCGACATGCGAACCATTCCCTTCTGCGTTTAATTATATCAAACTTAAACCTACTTTGTCAATAGGAAATGGGGCGTTAAAGAAGCAGGCAACCGTCATTGCCTGCTTACTTTTTATTTGTTTGAAAATTTTTGCTTGGCGGCGTCAATCTTCTGCTGTTCCGCCTGCTGCGTCGGGTACCAGCCCTTTTGCGACATTTTTGAATATATTTCATTCTGCATACCGAGCGTGTCGTTAAAGCACTGCGTAAAAGCCATGTGAACATCGGGCGTTGACGACTCTATTGCGCCGTGCATCATAAGGTCGCATGCGCCTTTTGTGACCGAAAGTATATTGTCCATTATTGTTTTATCATCCATAAATAATCCTCCTCCGTTATTTCAGCAAACCGTAAAAGCGGTCAAAGCTTTGTGAGTGTTTTGTGCAAAGTTCCTGAACAAAGCTTTTGAGTTCAGGATCCTTTATCTGCGAGGCAAAGTCCGAGCATGCGGTCTGCATCTGTTTTTCGTGTCCGAGTGCGTCTTCGATATAAAGCAATTCTTTAGGTGACATAATAACCCTCCGTTAAAAATTTTGCAGCGATAATTTCGCCTGTTTTATTTTGCTTCAAACATCGCTTAATATTCTTCTTGACTTTTAGAGCATACGATATATAATATAAATGTAGCTACCTTTGCCGGTTTCTGTAATAAACCGACAAGGGCTTTATTTTTGGATGTGATAAAATGAAGAAGAAAAAATTTTCTGCCGAGCTTGCGTACGTTTTGGCAACGCTGATACTCGCATTCGGCACGGCAATGATGACAAAGGCAAATTTCGGAGTATCTATGGTTGTGGCACCCGCGTATCTTTTGCACCTGAAGCTTTCGCAATATTGGAGCTTTATAACTTTCGGCGTTGCGGAATATATGCTCCAGGCTTTTCTCTTAATTGTGCTGTGCATAGTTATGAAAAAGTTTAAAGTATCGTATCTCTTCTCATTTTTCACAGCTGTATTTTACGGTCTGTCGCTTGATTTGAGCCTTTGGACGCTATCGTTCATTCCTTGCGAAAAAATTGCGGTCAGAATAGTGTTTTTTGTTATCGGTCTGCCGCTGGTATCGCTCGGAGTTTCGCTATTTTTTCACACATACATTCCGCCCGAAGCATACGAGCTTTTTGTTAAAGAGATTTCTGCAAAAACGCATAAAGATATAAACAAATTCAAAACAGGCTATGACTGTGTAAGCTGCGTTATATCAATAATTATGTCTTTCTGCTTTTTCGGACTTTTTAAATTTGAGGGTGTAAACGTCGGCACGGTTATCTGCGCTCTGATAAACGGAAAAATTATCGGAATGATAAGTAAATTTTTAGAGAAAAAATTTGAGTTTAAAGACTCATTGCCGCTCAGAAAGCTTTTTCAAAAAAATGAACAATCGGAGGGAACAAAATGATAAGAAAAATTACGCCAAGCGACAAGGAACTCTATTTAAAGCTTACGGACGAATTTTATAAAAGCGACGCCGTAATGCACCGAATCGACTCTGAAAATTTTGAGCTGACGTGGCAGGAACTGATGCGTTCCGGTGATTACACCGAATGCTTTATAATCGAAAAGGACGGAGAAACCGCAGGCTATATGCTTTTGGCATATACATTTTCTCAGGAGGCGGGCGGCAAAACGGCATGGATTGAAGAAATTTTTATCTTGCCGCAATTTCGCTCCAAAGGTCTTGGCAAAGAGGCATTTGCATTTATAAAAAATAACATTGAACCGCAATGTGCAAGGCTCAGACTTGAAGTTGAGGATGATAACGTCAAAGCTAAAAAACTTTATGCGTCCTTGGGCTTTGAAATGCTCGAATACCGCCAAATGATAAAAGAATTAAAATAAAAAAACACAAATATTTTTAAATGCAAAAAAGCTATAATTCACATCGGCATATTTACCGTTTGTGAATTATAGCTTTATTTTTAGCGTTTCGCTCGACATCGGCTTTTATAAAGTTTTAACTATCGTTCCGCCGCCTATGACATATTCGCCGTCATAAAGCACTGCCGCCTGACCGGGCGCAGCAGGCTCCGACGGCTCATCAAAGGTTATTAAAACACTGCCGTCCGGCAGAGCTTCAGCCACGGCAGGCACTTCTCTTGCTCGGTATCTTGTTTTGACATTCACCTTTATGGCTTTGTTCGGTTCGGGGCAAGAAAGCCAGTTAAAATCCTTTGCGATAAGGCTTTTTATTTTCATGTCTTTTTTCACCGCGAGCGTGACAGTATTGTTTTCGGCATTTTTTTCTTTAACGTACATGGGCTCCGGCAAAGCGAGCCCCAGACCCTTGCGCTGACCTATGGTATAGCGGATTATGCCCTTGTGCTCACCGAGAATTTTTCCGCTTTCGTCAACAAATTTGCCGCACGGATAATCTTTACCCGTGGTTCTTTTGATAAATGCGGCATAGTCGCCGTCCGGTACAAAACAAATATCCTGGCTCTCATGCTTCTGCGAATTTACAAGGTCGTGTTTTTCGGCAAAAGAACGAACCTGCGATTTATCATCAAACTCGCCGAGCGGAAAAAGCGTGTGCTTTAATTGCTCCTGCGTTAAAAAATAAAGCACATAGCTTTGGTCTTTGTTTTTATTTACCGCTTTTTTCAGCTTGTATCTGCCGCTTTGAGAATCTTTTTCTATCCGTGCATAGTGCCCCGTTGCGATATAATCACACTCCAGCATCTCTGCTTTTTTATATAGGCCGTCAAATTTTAAATATTTGTTGCAGTCTATGCAGGGGTTCGGGGTCAAGCCGTTTTTGTATGCAGAAATAAATTTGTCGCATACCGCGCTTTTAAAATAATCTTTAAAATTCAGAACGTAATACCTCATGCCGAGTTCTGCCGCAACACTGCGCGCGTCTTCCGTATCGGAAAGAGAACAGCAGGTTTTCTCTCTTGATACTCCCACATCCTCGTTGTCATAAAGCTTCATCGTCACTCCGATGCACTCATAGCCTTTGTCGCTTAGAAGCGCGGCAGCTGCGGAGCTGTCCACTCCCCCACTCATTGCAACAAGAACCTTGCTTTTCATAAACTACCACATCCAAATAAAAAAGGGCCTGTCGCACAGACCCTTAAATTTTAAAAATTATGCCTCAAACAAAGCAGTTGAAAGATAACGGTCGCCTGTATCGGGGAAGATTACAACGATGTTTTTGCCCTCATTCTCTGCCCTTTGAGCAAGCTCAACAGCCGCTTTGAGTGCCGCACCTGCCGATATACCTACAAGAACGCCCTCTTTTTTGCCCACAAGTCTGCCGTAGTCAAAAGCGTCTTCGTTTGAAACGGCGATTATCTCGTCATAAACCTCTGTATTGAGCACTTTGGGAACAAAGCCTGCGCCTATACCCTGAATTTTATGACTACCTGCCTTGCCTGTTGAGAGTACCGCAGATGTAGCCGGCTCAACGGCAACAACCTTAACAGACGGTTTTTTCTCTTTAAGATATTCGCCTGTTCCGCTGAGCGTTCCGCCCGTGCCGACGCCTGCTACAAAAATGTCTACGCTGCCGTCGGTATCGTTCCAAATCTCGGGACCCGTTGTTGCCTTATGCGCCGCCGGGTTTGCAGGGTTGGTGAACTGACCGGGAATAAAGCTGTCGGGAGTTTCTGCGGCAAGTCTTTCTGCCTCCTCTATTGCTCCCTTCATTCCCTTTGCACCGGGTGTGAGCACAAGCTCCGCACCGTAGGCTTTCATAAGCTGACGTCTTTCAACAGACATCGTCTCCGGCATTACGATTATTATTCTGTAACCTCTCATTGCGGCAACCGCGGCAAGACCTATGCCCGTGTTGCCCGAAGTCGGCTCGATTATTACAGAACCGGGCTTTAATACGCCTCTTTTTTCTGCATCGTCTATCATTGCTTTTGCAATTCTGTCTTTTACAGAGCCCGAGGGATTAAAATACTCAAGCTTTGCAAATATTTTTGCTTTGAGCGAGAGAGCTTTTTCAACGCCTTTGAGTTCGAGCAACGGGGTTGAACCTATAAGCTCATCTGCCGATGTATATATTTTTGACATAAAGCTTAGCCTTCTTTCACTGCCGCAAAACCGTCTTCAAGGTCTGCGATAATATCATCAATGTTTTCTGTGCCGATAGAAAGTCTTATTGTATTCTGCTTGATTCCCTGGTCAAGAAGCTCCTCTTCCGTAAGCTGTGAGTGAGTTGTTGTTGCCGGGTGAATAACAAGGCTCTTAACGTCTGCAACGTTTGCAAGGAGCGAGAAAAGAGTGAGGTTATCAATAAACTTATGCGCCTCTTTCTGACCGCCCTTTATCTCAAAAGTGAATATGCTTGCGCCGCCGTTGGGGAAATACTTCTCATAAAGAGCATGGTCGGGATGCTCGGGAAGCGAGGGGTGATTTACCTTTTCTACAAGCGGATGCTTTGAAAGATATTCAACAACCTTTTTGGTGTTCTCAACATGACGGTCAAGACGAAGAGAAAGAGTTTCAACACCCTGCAAAAGGAGGAATGCGTTGAACGGAGAAATCGTTGCGCCTGTATCACGAAGAAGAATTGCTCTTATATATGTTACAAATGCCGCAGAACCTGCCGCCTGTGTGAACGAAACGCCGTGATAGCTGGGGTTCGGCTCCGAAATTGCCGGATATTTGCCGCTTGCAGCCCAGTCAAATTTGCCGGAATCAACGATTATGCCGCCGAGGGTTGTGCCGTGGCCGCCGATAAACTTAGTTGCCGAATGAACAACAATATCTGCGCCGTGCTCAATTGGTCTGATGAGATAAGGTGTGCCGAAAGTGTTGTCTATTACAAGGGGCAAACCGTGTTTATGAGCAATCTCTGCAATAGCGTCGATATCGGGAATATCGCTGTTGGGGTTGCCGAGGGTTTCAAGGTATATAGCCTTGGTGTTGGGCTGAATTGCCGACTCAACCTCGTTAAGGTCATGAGCGTTAACAAATGTTGTTGTTATGCCGTAGTGAGGAAGAGTGTGTGCAAGCAGGTTGAAGCTGCCGCCGTAAATGGTCTTTTGAGCCACTATATGCTCACCTGCGCCCGCAAGTGCCTGAATTGTGTAATCTATCGCAGCCGCGCCCGATGAAACCGCAAGAGCCGCTACGCCGCCCTCAAGTGCGGCAAGTCTTTTTTCAAGAACATCCTGTGTGGAGTTTGTAAGACGGCCGTAAATATTGCCTGCGTCTGCAAGGCCGAAACGTGCCGCAGCATGAGCCGAATTGCGAAAAACGTAAGAAGTTGTTTGATATATCGGAACCGCTCTCGCATCTGTTGCGGGGTCGGGCTGTTCCTGACCTACGTGAAGCTGTAATGTTTCAAATTTATAATTTTTGTTTGACATTATAATTTTCCTCTCTTTAAATGAATTTTGATAATATTAAAAAATGTTTGTTTAGAATATTACCAAATCACATTCGTCCGAAACGAAAATTTGCTCTTAAAAGCTTTTCAAAATACTTTTTCATAATCATCAACCTATCTATCCTGTGGGTTTATTGGGATTATACTCTATAAATCATACCTTGTCAATAGGTTTTATAAATTTTTTTAAAAAATTTTTATATAACGTAGTTATCTCCGCCGTCGGGGCAGCCTGCAAGGTCTGCAAGATTAACACTTTCAAGATAATCATTTATAATCTCATCAAGCTTTTTCCACACAGGCAGCGTTGTGCACTGCTCTGCACGCTCGCATTTGTTGGCAGAGCTTTCAAGGCAAGCTACGGGAGCAAGGCTGCCCTCTGTTACTCTTAAAATACTGCCGACCGTGTAGGTATCTGCCGGTCTTGTGAGCTTATATCCGCCGCCTTTGCCGCGCAAGCCCTCAACAAATCCGTTTTTAACTAGCATAGAAACAATGCTCTCCATATATTTTTCCGATATTCCCTGCCTTGAAGCGATGCTTTTGAGTGAAACATAACCTTCGCTCGCTCTGCCGGCAAGGTCAACCATAATTCTCAAAGCATATCTGCCTTTTGTTGATACCATCATAATGTTCACCTCTTTTTCCTATTATACCACAAGGTTTATAGGATTTCAAGGGCTTAAATCCTTTATTGAAAACATCCGAATGTTATGATATAATTTTTTGGGGTGTTTTTTATGAATATACTGCATATATGTGATTACGCAGCGGCGTACCGCGGAAACTTTATAGAATCGCTTGAAGTGCTTAACCAAAAGCTCAACGAAACGGGGAGCAAAATAGTTTATGCCTTTCCGCAAAGAATTGAAAACAGAGAGGATCACTGGTACGAAAAATTAGCCGAGCACTCCCCTGTTTATGTTTACGGTACCTCATTTTTTGATAAAATAAAATCATTTAAAAAGATTATAAACGAGCATGAAATTGGTATTGTCCATACCCATTTCACAAATAACGAAACTGACTTATGCGTAAAAATTGCTTGCGGTTCAAAAAGCATAATAAAAGTTAAAAATTATGAGAGCCGCTACGGTGTAAGCGGAATAAAGAAAAAAATCGCCGCAAAACTTATTTATAAAAACTGGCATGCCATCGGCGTAAGCAAATCGGTAGATGAAGAAATTAGCAAGTTCAATCCGTTTTTATCACACAGATTTATAAACAATGCGGTATTTTTTAAAAGACTTGATTCATTTGAGCCAATAGATAAAAAATCCGTTTTCCCCGAAGATAACAGCATAAACTGCTTTATGTTGGCATATGACTATCGCCTAAAGGGAGCAGACATTGCGTTAGAAGCAATTTCACAGCTTCGGCAAAAATATAATATCTATATTATGATTTCGGTTTCGTCAAATCTCGAAAAAATAAAAGAGCAAATCATAAATCAATTCGGCGAAATTCCGAATTGGGTAAGGCTTGTTCCGCCGCGAAACGATATAGCCGCATATTATGACATAAGCGACATATTTCTTTCTGCGTCAAGACGTGAGGGCTTTTGCTATGCAATTGTTGAGGCGGCATACTGCAAAAACACGGTTATCGCAAGCGACTGCGAGGGTCAGCTTTGCCACGCTCAAAAAAATCTTGATATTTTGTGGTTTGAAAATGAAAATCCAAGGTCATTGAGCGAAGCTATACAAAAAGCAATAAATCTTCTTGGCAATGATGAGTTGAAAGAAAAAAATAAGGCTCTTGCGGCACAAAATTATAATATAGACGCTTGGGCAAACTCGGTTATTGAAGCGTACAAAGATTTTGAAAATAATTTTTAATTTTTGCACTGCCGGGCACAAAAAATTTTCTGATTTTTTGTTGATATAAATAATTGACTGCTTTATTTAAAATGTTTTAGACGTCGGGCTTGTGCTTTTGCTGCCCATATGGCTGGGTCTTGACGGAGTTTTATACTTTATGGCGATTGCAGACACCGTTACCTTTACAGTCACTGTTTTTGTTTCGCTCAAAATTTATAAATCATAAAGAAAAAGCTATAATTCACATCAGATGACGAGAGTGAATTATAGCTTTTATGATTTGACTAATTTATTTTGTATTACATAACGTCGTGGTCTGTTGCTGGCTCTCCGCCCTCTTCAACAGGAAAGACGTCTATGTTGCCGACAGAGTAATTAAGCACAAGCAACGCGTCTGCCGAATTAACCTTATCGTTGCCGTCAACGTCGGCAGCTGTTTTTTGATTTTTGCTGAGTTTTTTAAGACCGACGCTTGACTGAAGAATCATAAGTGCATCGGATGAATTAACTTTGCCGTCACCAGTAACATCACCGTAAACAGTCTGTGCGGCAAATGCGGCAGGCACCAACATAGCGGCAACTATAACAGCAGCAGAAATTATCGCAATTAACTTTTTCATATCCTAATCCTCCGTAATTTAACAGCTTTTGTTTATTATATCAAAGCTAAAAATAAAAATCAACTGTTTTTAAAATCACTTTCCGCAAAAGAACACTGACATAGCTATCATAAACTGACCCGAATAATAAAGAATGTGATTTAGCACAACATACGGTTTTGAGTTTTTGCCCTGACCGAAGTATGTACCGGAGAGCACAAAATCAGATAAAAAGAACAGTGCCGCGCCGGCTGTCATAACCACCTGAGAGGTTGCGCCGCCGGAGGCTATCGCACTTCTCGCAGAGACAGACACGGTCATCGCAAGAAACGCGCCGTAAAGAGATGAAATAAATTTGTATCCTGTAAAATCGAGCTTTAAAGGCTTTGCACAGAGCTGAACGCCAATCGCAATCAGCACCGGAGGAATGAGGCAAAGCAAAAATTCTTTTATCGGCATTTCGTTTATAAGCACAACCGCCGAGGTAAAGCACAAATGCCCGAGCAAAAAGAATATAAACCCGCCGTAAAGAAAATACTTTATATCGTTTGGATATATCCATTTTAGGTCTAACCATATATCGCCGAGCATGCCGAGCACAAGCCCCATAACAATCATGAGGCCGTAGCGCATATCGCCGCGGTTATAATATATCGCAACAACCGCCGTTGTAATAAACATTAAGCTCGCCGCAGTTTTGAGAAGCAATGCCATTCTGCTGCCGTTTGAATCTCTCTTATAAAGAAAAACGCAGGTAGTGACGATGCCTAAGCCTAAAAAAATCCAGCATAACATAAGTTTTTTCCTCCAAGAGTTTTGCTATTTAGATAATATCACAGTTTATGTACTAAATCAATATAAAAAACTATATTGCTTGCATAAATTTTTATCAAAAAAAGACATCGAGCTGCATAAACAGCCCGATGTCTTATATTATTCAAGCGTACCTTTAAGATTTGGGTCAAACCATATCTCGTTTGCGATTTTAATTATAATGCCAATAACATTCTTTAATGCAGGCGGAACATTCATGCCGGCAAAAAACAGTCTGAACACCAACAGGTCGCCGGCATTCATATTTGCCTTTGAATTTATCTTAACGCTCTTGCCGTTAAAGCTAAACACCATTTGCCTGTTTTGCGACCTGCCGAGAGGATGAATGTTAAGCTTAAATTTATTGTCTTTAAGCCAGCTGCCCTGCGACGCCATGATAACAGGTATATCTGCCAAAATCGCATTTGAATAGGCAAAATCGCCGTTCATGCCTATATCCATTCTGTTCTCAGGGCTGTTAGCCTCTTTCCAGATAAACTGCGGAACATCTTTTGAAAAATCAAACTCGATGTATTCCATTTTTCCGGGCTTTTTAGACCACATAAAATAGCTCGTTACGCCGAGTACGCTCGCATTATCGCGGGGTTTAATGCGGTATCTTTTGCCGTCAATCTCGCTCTCTGCTTTTTCGTTTCTCGGCATTGCGGGTGACCAGTCATATGACTTTCTCTCAAGCTCCGCCTTAAAATTTGAGATATAATTTTCGTCCGGCATCACAAGATCGTCGCCGAATGCTTTAGGGAAATAATCAAAAATCATTTTGATGTATTCATATTCTCTCGTATCTGCCGCGTTGAATACCACACAAGCGTCATAATCTTTAAACATTACCGATATTTGACCGAAAAGTCCGTCAAAGCGAAGATAGCTCGGGTTGTCATTCAGCCATACCTGATAGCCATAGCCCGTGCCGTCATGTATCATGCAAGGCACAAGGTCAATGTGCTTTTTGGTGCAGGCTTTTATCCATTTTTCGGGCAATATGCGTTTGCCGTTCCAGATACCGCCCTGCAAATAAAGCAAAGAGAATTTTGCCATTTGCTCGGTTGTGAGCTGAAGTCCCCAGCCGCCGGCCTCAACGCCCTCGGGGTCGGTCTCCCACTTCGGCACGCCCATTTCAAGCGGTTCATAAAGCCTCGGTGTGAGGTATTCCGTCAAGGACTGACCCGTAACTATGGTAAGAATTTTTGCAAGCATATATATGTTTTCGCTCACATAATCCCACTTTGTGCAGGGCGCGCATTTGAATTTTGCACCCATATAATTTTCCGTCCAATCCATTTTGGCGGTGTCTTTAAACATATTTATTCTTTTGCCCGAACGCATCGTAAGAAGCGAATGAATATTCATTTGATCGGCATAGTCTTTTTGTGCACCGTTGAGTTCAGCATATTTTTCGGGGAAGAACGAATATATCTTTGTATCAAGTGAGAGCAAGCCCTCGTCTATTGCAAAACCGATTGCCGTTGCGGTCATGGTTTTGCTGAAAGAATACATATCGTGAGGAATATCGGCATCATAAGGCCTCCAGACAAATTCAGCCGCAACTTTGCCGTGCCTTAAAACCATTAAGCTGTCAAATTTATATCCTCTTTTTTCTATTTCATTTACATAGCTCATCACAACAGATGAGTCTACCCCTACCTCCTCCGGCATAGATGCGCGCGGAAGTTTAACGACACCGGGCTCGGAATTAAAATTCATAGAAATGCACTCCTGTTAATTTTTCTTTTCTATCAAGGTTTTGCCGCCCATATAAGGTCTGAGAGCTTCGGGAATTCTGACAGAGCCGTCCTCATTGAGGTTATTCTCGAGGAAAGCGATAAGCATTCTCGGCGGAGCGACAACTGTATTATTAAGAGTATGGGCAAGATATTTGCCGTTTTTGCCGTTGACGCGGATTTTTAATCTGCGAGCCTGTGCATCGCCGAGGTTTGAGCAGCTGCCGACTTCAAAATACTTCTTCTGCCTGGGTGACCAAGCCTCAACGTCTATTGATTTAACCTTGAGGTCCGCAAGGTCGCCGGAGCAGCACTCAAGTGTTCTGACGGGTATATCGAGCGAGCGGAAAAGGTCAACCGTATTCTGCCAAAGCTTATCAAACCACATTTTGCTCTCTTCGGGTTTGCAGACAACTATCATTTCCTGTTTTTCAAACTGGTGTATTCTGTATACTCCGCGCTCTTCAAGGCCGTGTGCGCCCTTCTCTTTGCGGAAGCAAGGCGAATAGCTTGTGAGAGTCTGGGGCAATTTTTCTTCGGGAATAATGGTATCGGTAAATTTGCCTATCATAGAGTGTTCACTTGTACCGATAAGATAGAGGTCTTCGCCCTCAATTTTATACATCATTGCGTCCATCTCGGCAAAGCTCATAACACCCGTTACAACTCCGCTGCGAATCATAAACGGAGGAACACAGTATGTGAAGCCTCTGTCTATCATAAAATCTCTCGCATAAGAGATGATTGACGAATGAAGTCTTGCGATGTCGCCCATGAGATAATAGAAGCCGTTGCCCGCCACACGTCTTGCAGAGTCAAGGTCTATGCCGTCAAAAGCCTCCATAATATCAACGTGATAAGGAATTTCAAAATCCGGCACAAAAGGCTCACCGAATTTTTCAACCTCAACATTTTCGGAATCGTCTTTGCCTATCGGCACGGACGGGTCGATTATGTTGGGAATAACCATCATGATTTTGTTGATTTTTTCGCTGTACTCTGTCTCTAAAGCTTCAAGCTCGGCAAGTTTCTTTGCATTTTGTGCAACCTGTGCTTTTGCCTGCTCTGCCTCTTCTTTTTTGCCCTGAGCCATGAGTGCGCCTATCTGTTTTGATATTTTATTTCTGCCTGCGCGAAGTGAGTCTGCCTCGCCTTTTGCCGCACGGCTCTGTTTATCAAGCTCTATAACCTCGTCAACAAGCGAAAGTTTGGAATCTTGAAACTTATTTTTAATATTTTGTTTTACAATATCGGGGTTTTCTCTTAAAAATTTCAAATCAAGCATTTTAAATGCTCCCTTCATATAACATCCATATTTAATAATATCAAATTAGGCAAAAAGTTGCAATAACAATTTTTATTTTTTATAAAAAACAAGCCGTTTTAACAGAAATAAATCTGAAAACGGCTTGTGCTGCTACCGGTTACGCGTTAAAAAGTATCTGTTGTGTTATTTTTCTTTTTATTTATAAGAACTATTGCTACAACTGCGCCTGCAATAAGAACCGCAGCAGCGGCCGCAACAATAATTATAGTCTTTTTGTTGTGAGACTGTTTGAGCTGAATTTTGTCTGCCGCCTTTGCGTTTGCCCCGACCGCTGACGAAAGCGCCGAGTACTCTGCACTCTCCGAAGAATATTCGTCAATGTCAAGGTTTTCATCGGTAGGTTCGGACGATGTTGTGGTGTCGCCCTGAGCCGTTGTGCCGCTGCCGCTTGCTACGGTGACCGAGCCGCCAGGTATAACCGCTGTGCGGACTGTTGTTCCGTTATTCGTCTTGTTTGTAGTATTAGTCGGGTTATTTGGCTTCGGCTGATTAGGGGCTTTGGTTGTTGTGGTTGTAGTTGTAGTTGACTTGGTTGTTGACGTTGTAGGCTTTTCGTATTTATAAGATACGCTTTCTTTAACGGTGGGCTTAACCTCAACATTGTCATTGCCGACGGTAATTCTGCAATCTGTCGCATAAACGCTTATGGAATAATCCGAAGCAAAAGGAACCTGGAAAGTTGCCACAAGCATCTGACCCTTTTGATTATAACCGTCAATCGCAATCATGGATGCGTGTGACTGATCTGCCGAAGTATTTGCATTGGGATTCAGCATAGCCATAGCACCGGATGTTTTAAGTGCACTGCCCTGCTCTATTGTTTTAAGCTTAACGCCTCTTGAATATCTGAAGTTTAAATCCAGCGCGTTAAAGCTGCCTGATAAGAGATTTACCTCTACCGTTACGGTGTTATACTTTTTGCTGACTTCTTTCACTGCAAACACAGGTGCGTCCGCGGCAAGCGAATTCACGGCAAATGCCCAAACAAGCGACAGCACCATTGCAACAGAAAGAACTACTGAAATTATTTTTGCGCCTTTTTTCATAATCAGAGTTTCCTCCTTGTTTTTTATTAAATATATTCTATCAATAACGAAATAATAAATCAACAGTTTTAGAAAAAATAAAATCCCACATTCCGGTGAATGTGGGATATTTTATTTTATGCGTTAATCAATCAGTCTTCTTTTTTGCGAAGAGCAACTACTGCTGCTGCACTTACGCCGAGAACTGCAACTGCTGCAACTGCCGCTGCAACGCTCTCACCTGTGCTGGGGTTCTCTGTGTCTGCAGAAGAGCCGCCTGCAACTGTGGTTGTTGTGGTTGTTACTGTTGTTGCATCGTCTGTTGTAGGAACAGTTGTCTTTGTTGTAGTCTCTGTGGGTTTTGTTGTATCAGAAGGCTCGGTTGATGGTTCTGTTGAAGGTTCTGTCGAGGGCTCGGTTGAGGGTTCTGTTGAAGGCTCTGTCGAGGGCTCGGTTGAGGGCTCTGTCGAAGGCTCGGTAGTTGTAGTTGCATCAATTTTGCCCGAAACGGTAACAGAAGCTGTAACGTCGGTATTGTTGTAGTTAGAGTCTGTTATTGAGCATGAAGTTACTTCAATGTCAAAAGAATACTCTTCTTCAGTGATGTCAAATGTAACTACATACATCTCGCCTTTTTGAGAGTAGCCTCCCATAGCAACAACAGAAATGTTTGACAAATCGCCTGTGGCATCCACGCTGGTTGAACCCATCAATGCACCTGCGGGCTGATCTGCACCGGGCTTTATTGCCGTGCACTTAAGGCCTGTTGTTCTGAATGCCATGTCAAGGCTGTTGAATGTGCCGCTCTTAAGGTTGATTGACGCAACAAGCTGACCGTTTGCAGCACTTACTTCTTTAATTTCAAAAGCCGGAGCGTCAACCGCAAATGCAGAAACTACAAGTGCAATTGTTACGCCGAGAACCATTGAAATTGAAAGAATGATTGAAAGAATCTTCGCTGTCTTTTTCATGATTATCGCTCATCTCCTAAAAAAATTTTAATTGGACAAGGGTATGATAACAGAATATGAGATAAAAATCAATAGTTTTTATCAAATTTTTAAATAAAATAATACCTGCAAACCATAATATTTCTTTATTTTGCAAAATATTCCGCCGTCTTTGATTCAGTGCCGAGAAATGTTAATTTATCGTTATATTTATTGACATCGTTTAGGCATTTGTGTATACTATTTAATAGTATATTGCTGTTAAACGCAAAATCTAATGAAGAAGGGGATTGATATTATGATGAAAAGAACAAACAAACTATTATGTATGCTTCTTTGCGCCGTGCTTATTTTAAGCTCAATGTGCACAAGTGCCTTTGCGGTATCTGCAAAGCTTGTTACACCGCCCGATAAGACCTCGTTTTATGAAGGTTCCGACTGGTCTTACATAAACGGAACGCCCGAGCCCAACATGGACTTTAATCTTGCCGGAACAAGCGTTGAGGTTGACGGCAAAATACACTCTTACAGAATTTTTCCGTGGGGCGGCTCAATGTGGGCCGAGCCCATAAGCGGCAAATGGCAGGTCGGCAAAAACAAAGTCAGAATTTTTCTTGACGACTATGACGGCGGGGTTTATGTTGATACAGAGCTCAAACTTGTGGCTATCAAAAAAATTGAGCTTGCCGCCGCTCCGACATCCACAGACCTTGTAAAGGGCAAGAACTGGCACTATGACTCAAAAGGATTTATCGTTCTTGACTCAATAAATACAGACGGTGCCAAACTCAAGGTCACATATTCGGACTCTACCGTTCAAACAATCGACTGCACAAAAGACAACGGCGTTGACTGGCAGGTTGACTCCTCGGTAAATGAATTTTCACTCGGCAAAAACAAGTTTTGTTTTGTTTATTGCGGCTACACCGTTTCTTTTGAGCTGAATTTTAAAGCGGAAGAAATAAGCGGCGTAAAAATAAGCAACAAGCCGACCAAAACAGTGTATGAATACAAAACCGACTGGCAATATAAAAACGGGGTTATAACCCCGAGCTACGACCTTAACGGTTTGAGCGTTCAGGTTAAGTACACGGGCGGTCAAACCGTAACCGTAAAATACGCAGACAGCCCCGCAAGATTTTCTGTTAAAACCCCGAGCAAATTACGCTCCGGCTCAAACAGAATAGAAATTTTGTTTGACGGCAAATACACAATCGGCGCAAACATTATAATAGAAGCCTACGGCGATCTGAATCTTGACGGATATATAAACTCAAGCGACGCGCTCATGCTTCTTCAGCACGCAACCGGCATCAAAGCTTTGAACGCTACACAAAAGAAATATGCCGATGTTACCGCAGACGGCAAAGTAAATTCCAGCGACGCGCTGTGTATTCTTCAAAAGGCAACAGGCAATCTTAAAACATTTAAAGCAGAAAAGTGATTTAATCGGGAGGATAATATAATGAAACTTCACAGACGCATAATCGCCATTATCATGGCATCGGTAACGGCTTTTTCGGCAAGTGCGGCATTTGCTTCGGCAGGCAGCGATAAACTTCCGGACAATGCCTCATACGTCAGCGGCGACGCAGACGGCGACGCAATAGTAAATGCCGCAGACGCACTTAAAATTATATATCATTCCACAGGCGAATCTCTCATAACCGACATAGTTCGTTTGACAGCCGCTGATGTCAACATGGATAATCAGGTCAACGCGACGGACGCACTTTATATTCTCAAGCATAAGGTCGGTCAAGTAAAGTCTTTCCCCAGACCCAACTATAACCTCACAAAAATCGCGGGCGGCACCGTGGTTGACGGCTACACCGGCTGCATAGTAGACGCTAAGGGCAACGGACTTTTGGGCTATGCTTATGACGCAAAATCAGGCGCATTTTATGCCACGGGTCAGGGCTGGCAGAGAACTTTCGGCTATACAGAGCTTTATGACCGCCTTGCTCCTTTGGCAATGATGCCGCTTGACACTATCAGAATAAAATTCCACTTCGGCGATAAGAACTGGATGGTTCAGCTTTGGAAGGGCTTTTACGGTGCGACATTTGCCGGCTGTGAGGTAGGTCTTTATAACCGCCCCGACACTATGCCAGAAGATTATTCTACCTATAACGTAGTAACCGAGGACTATTATCAGGACATCACCTGCAAATACACCTACACTACTCAGCTCGGCGCAAAGCAGACTTTCACAAGAACCGCCAAAACATGGTGGCTCACGGGCTTTATTCCGTCCGTCAACAATAACAGTGCAACGAATATCCCCAACATGAAAGTCGCCATTACGATGAAATTTTATGACAAAGACCTTTTTGAGGCTTTTGTCGGCGGACTTAAAGACGTTGATCACATCTTCTCAAACTACAACGGCAAAACGAGAAGCTTCTATTTTGTAGAGGGTTCAAACCTCAGAATACTCAGCGAAGACACTGTTTGGTTTGAGTGGAAATAATAAATCACTGCGATATTGACAAAATAAAACAGGCAGTGGTATAATAGGCAAAAGCGTTGACGGGGAATATGGCAAAAGCTTTTTCAAAGAGAGCCGCTTAAGGTGAGAGTGCGGTAAAAAGCCTGCCGGAGCAACACCCCTGAGCCGTCGGAAGAAAGCCTCGGCAATTAGAACCGACCGTTTAAAGAGCGTTAATCTTTTAAAGTGAGCCTTTCAGGCTAATCTGGGTGGTACCGCGGAAGCAGAGCCTTTCGTCCCTTTGCGGACGAAAGGCTTTTTATATTTTATCGGGCAAATCCCGAGAAATCCTTGAACGGAGGAAAATTTATGAAGCAAAGAACAGTATATTGCGGACTTGTAAACGAGTCTATGGTCGGCACAACCGCAACTGTTTGCGGTTGGGTCAGAACCAAGCGCGATATGGGCGGCGTTGTGTTTATAGATCTCGGCGACCGCGAGGGCGTGCTGCAGGTAGTGTTTGACGCACGCAATTTGAGCGAAAACGATTTTAAAACGGCAGACGCACTGCACAACCAGGCAGTTATTTGCGTAACCGGCAAAATCTGTATTCGCGACGAAGAAACTTATAACGACAAAATACCGACAGGCACGGTTGAACTGAAAGCGACCGAAATAGAGCTGCTTTCGGACGCGGCTCCTCTGCCCTTTCCGCTTGAAGACAATTTATCTGTAAGAGAAGACCTTCGCCTTCAGTACAGATACCTTGACCTCAGACGTCCCGTTATGGTGAATAACCTGAAATTCAGGCACAAGGTTCAAAAGGCGGCGCAGGATTATCTTGACGGTGACGGCTTTATTTATGTTGAAACTCCGGAGCTTTGCAAGTCAACACCAGAGGGCGCACGCGACTATCTTGTTCCCTCCCGTGTTCACCCCGGCACATTCTATGCTTTGCCGCAAAGTCCGCAGGTTTACAAGCAGCTTCTTATGGTCGGCGGCATTGATAAATATTATCAGGTTGCCCGCTGCTTCAGAGACGAAGATTTAAGAGCGGACCGTCAGCCGGAATTTACACAGGTTGATATGGAGATGTCCTTTAAATCGCAGGAGGAAATTCTCGTTCACCTTGAAAAGCTGTTTAAATCAATCTTTAAGCAGGTGCTCGGCATTGACTTCAAAGAGCCTTTCCCCAGAATGACCTGGCATGAGGCAATGGATAAATACGGCTGCGACAAGCCCGATATAAGATTCGGTCTGCCGATAGTCGATGTAACGGACATTGCAAAGAAATGCTCTTTCAGCGTATTCAAAAATGCCACAAAATCAGGCGGAATAGTAAGAGCCATCAACGTCAAAGGTCAGTCGGATTTCACACGTTCCACAATAGAAGACCTCACGGAAAAAGCTCAAAAGCTCGGCGCAAAAGGTATGGCATGGATTGCATACCGCCCGGACGGCGAGATATATTCAATTCTTACAAAGTATTTTTCAAAAGAAGAGATGCAGGAGCTTCTCGACAAGGTTGAGGCAAAGCCCGGCGACTTCATCCTTTTCTCTGCCGACAAATTTGATGTTGTTTGCAGAGTGCTTTGCGGACTGAGACTTACAATTGGCGATATGCTCGGTCTTCGTAAAAAGGACGATTTCAAATTTCTTATCGTCACAGACTTTCCGCAGTTTGAGTGGAGCGAGGAGCAGGGACGTTTTCTTGCGATGCACCACCCGTTCACGATGCCTTATGAAGAGGATATACAGTACCTTTTCTCAGACCCTGCAAGGGTAAGAGCACAGGCATACGACGTTGTGCTTAACGGCATTGAGCTCGGCAGCGGTTCAATCAGAATTCACCGCCAAGACATTCAGCAAAAAATGTTTGAGGCTCTCGGATTTAACGACGAACAAATCGAGCAGAAATTCGGATTTATGGTCGGCGCGTTTAAATACGGCACACCTCCCCACGGCGGCTTTGCATTCGGACTTGACAGGCTGGTTATGCTCATGCTCGGCGCAGATTCATTAAGAGAGGTTATAGCCTTCCCCAAAAACAAAGAGGCTGCCTGCATGATGACGGACGCCCCGAGCGAGGTTGACATAAAGCAGCTTGAAGAGCTTTCGCTTATCGGCGCATTTATGCCGGAGGGCGAAAAAGACGGCTCCGGCGCAAAAAAGAAAAAGGTGCAGATTGACGTTGACAATGTTGCTATGCTGGCAAATCTTCATCTTTCACCCGAAAAGAGCAAAAAAATGGCAGAGGATATGAAATCCATAGTTGAGTTTGCAGATGAATTAAGCTCTGTTGACACAGAGGGCGTACCTGTTACGGCTCACGTTGTTCCGATGAAAAATGTTTTCAGAGAAGACGTTGTATCGAGCGAAAAATTCACGCGCGACGAGCTTCTTGCAAACGCAAAGACCAAAACAGACGAATACATTTATGTTCCCAAAACATTTGAATAAAGGAGGGCTGCGAAATGAATGAAATTTTAAATATGCCGGTAACGCTTTTGACCGAAAAAATTGCAGACAAGCAGCTTTCTTCAAAAGAAATAACCGAGGCTTACCTTGAAAATATAAACAAAACCGATTCTGAAATCGGCGCATACCTCACCGTTACGGCAGAGTCGGCAATAAAAACAGCTGAAGAAACTGACAAAAAGATTGCCGCCGGCGAAAAGCTCGGCACACTCGCAGGTATCCCGGGCGGAATTAAAGACAATATGTGCACAAAGGGCGTTAAAACCACCTGTGCTTCAAAAATGCTTGAGAATTTTGTTCCGTGCTATTCTTCGACAGCGGTAGAAAAGCTTAACGAGCAGGGCTTTGTTATGCTCGGCAAGCTAAACATGGACGAATTTGCCATGGGTTCAACTAACGAGAACTCATACTTTAAGCCGGTTAAAAACCCCGTAAATACCGAGCGCGTACCGGGTGGCTCTTCGGGCGGTTCGGCGGCGGCGGTTGCGGCTAAAGAGGCTGCATTCACCCTCGGCTCGGATACGGGCGGCTCAATCCGTCAGCCCGCCGCTTTCTGCGGTGTTGTGGGTATGAAGCCCACATACGGCACGGTATCAAGATACGGTCTTGTGGCATTTGCTTCATCGCTTGACCAGATAGGTCCGCTCACAAAAAACGTAAAAGACAATGCGCTTATTCTTAATGCTATTGCCGGTCACGACCCCAAGGACGCAACCTGTATCGGCGGCGGCAGGCCCGACTATACGGCAGAGATAGGCAAAGACGTCAAGGGCATGACGGTGGGGCTTCCGACGGAATTTTTCGGCGACGGTGTTTCGGCAGACGTTAAAGACGCTGTTCTTGCTGCGGCGAAGCGTTATGAAAAGCTCGGCGCAAATATCGAAGAGGTCAAACTCCCCTCTTTAAAGCACGCACTGAGCGCATATTATGTTATTTCGTCGGCAGAGGCATCTTCAAACCTTGCAAGGTTTGACGGCATACGCTACGGCTACAGAAGCGAAAATGCGGAAACGCTTGATGACATCTATAAAAATTCGCGCAGCGAGGGCTTCGGCCCCGAGGTTCAGCGCAGAATAATGCTCGGCACCTTCGCTCTTTCCTCCGGCTATTATGACGCATACTATAAAAAAGCTCTTCAGGTCAGAACGCTCGTTGTACGCGATTACAACAAGGTGTTTGAAAAATGCGACTTTATTATTTCGCCTGTTGCGCCAACCACGGCTTACAAACTCGGCGAAAAAACGGATAATCCGCTTGAGATGTATATGGGCGATATTTACTCTGTGCCGATAAACATTGCAGGTGTTCCGTCGCTCTCGCTGCCCTGCGGCAAAGACGGCGACAATATGCCCATAGGAATGCAGCTTATAGGCAAACCGCTCGGCGAAGCAACACTTTACCGCGCAGGCTATGCTTTTGAAACCGACTATGCGGGAGGTGCGAAAGAATGAATCTTATAAAAAACTATGAAACGGTTATAGGCCTTGAGGTTCACGTTGAGCTTAAAACCGATACAAAAATATTTTGCAGCTGCCCCACAACATTCGGTGCAGAGCCTAACACTCACTGCTGCCCCGTTTGCATGGGTATGCCCGGCACACTGCCCGTGCTCAACAAAAAGGTTGTTGACTATGCCGTAAAGGCAGGGCTTGCCACAAACTGCACAATCACCCAAAAATCGAAGCAGGACAGAAAAAACTATTTCTATCCCGATCTTCCCAAGGCTTATCAGATTTCGCAGTATGATTTGCCGCTTTGTGAGCACGGTCACATAGATATTAACGTCGGCGGCGAAGAAAAGCGCATAGGCATCACCAGAATACACATAGAAGAGGACGCAGGCAAGCTTGTGCACGACGACAAATACGGCACTATGATAGACTGCAACCGCTGCGGTGTTCCGCTTATCGAAATTGTTTCGGAGCCTGACATCAGAGGCCCAGAGGAGGCTATCGCATACCTTGAAAAGCTCCGCGCAATAATTATGTACACCGGAGTTTCGGACTGCAAAATGCAGGAGGGCAGCCTCAGATGCGACGTCAACCTCTCTGTAAGGAAAAAAGGCGAAACAAAATTCGGCACAAGAACAGAGATGAAAAACCTCAACTCCTTCTCATTCATCTCCAAGGCTATTGAATATGAATACAAGCGTCAGGTAGAGGCGATTGAAGCGGGAGAAAAGATTTATCAGGAAACCCGCCGCTTTGACGCCAACACCGGCAAGACATATTCGATGAGAAGAAAAGAAAACGCCAACGACTATCGCTATTTCCCCGACCCCGACCTCCCGTTTATCGAGATTTCAGACGGTGAGCTTGACGCATACCGCGCCGAAATACCCACCCTGCCCGATGAGCGCAAGGCGCAGTACATGGAAAAATACGGTCTTGACGCTTACTGTGCGGAGATGCTGATTAACGACATCAGCATTGCGGATTATTTTGAAAAGGTTGCAGAAAAAACAACCAATGCCAAAATTGCCGCAAACCTCCTCACGGGCGAGGTTTTCAGACTTCTTGACCCAGACACCAAAGAAATTCTTATTTCTGTTGACTCTCTCGCCGCCATTGCAAACATGGCAGACGACCAGACAATAAACAGCAGCACGGCAAAGCGCCTTGTTAAAGAGGTGTGGCATTCCGGTGTTGACCCCGTTGCCTTTGTTAAGGAGCAGGACCTTGCACAGATAAATGACGAGGACGTTATAAGGCAGGTTGTTCTTGAGGTTCTTGAGAGAAATGCAAAATCCGTTGCCGATTATAAAAACGGCAAACAGGCAGCCCTCGGCGCAATAGTCGGTCAGGTCATGGGCAAGACACGTTCAAAGGCAAATCCCGTTATCGCAAACAAAATTATTCTTGAAGAAATAAACAAATGATTTTTCAGGGGCGCTGTTTCAAAGGCAGCGCCCCGGTATTTTTTTATCGCAAAAGGATAAATCCGTCACCCGGTTTGTACGAACTCCGGCAAACGAATTTTAGATATAAAAAAAGCACCTTGATTTCTCAAAGTGCCTAATTTTTTAAACTCGTGAGAGGTTTGCAAATCCCCTCCCTTACAAAACCGATTATTCTGCAATGCCCATGTTGCACCCGCTTTTTCTCGGTTTTTGATAAGCGTTATTGGTTAAAAACTTTATCGTAGCAATTACACAAGTCTTTAATGGCTTGTTCCTTCTCATCATCTCCGAGCGTATCATTTAAAAGTCCATTACGATACCAGTCGAAATAATAATACTCTAATTCCCCTTTTATTTCCGGTGTTAAAATATTATGCTCTGTTTCATACATAATAACCGAGAGAATCATAATAAAACGTTCTCTTTCGGTTAACGAACTTTCATCTGTATCGTGCAAACAATGATCTTGAACCTGCGCGCCTGCTTTTAATTTACGGCTTTCACATATTTCATAAGTCAGTTCCAAATATTCATTATAGTTATCTTCGTAAATCATCACATAACCTACTTTCTATGTTTCCAAACATCGCCCTCTACCCTCCGGTGTCAACCGTTTTGACAATCGGATAAACCATTCTTTTGTCTCTTCTTTTCTCCCACTCGCTAAGCTTTGCACCATATTTTCAATATGCGCTCGGTTTTCTTTTGGCAAAAATTTTTGTTTGACAAACGCACAATAAAGAGTTAATATTATAGCATATTGATAGAACATTTGTGCGGTGAAAATATGAGTGAAAAATTTTATCTTTGCATAGATTTAAAGTCTTTCTATGCCTCTGTTGAATGTATGGAAAGAGGACTTGACCCTTTAAAAACAAATTTGGTTGTTGCGGACGAAAGCCGTACCGAAAAAACAATTTGTCTTGCCGTTTCTCCCTCGCTTAAAGCCTATAAAATCCCCGGCAGAGCACGGCTTTTTGAGGTGCTGCAAAAGGTAGAGGAAATAAACAAAACACGTTTGAAAAAAGCTCCCGGTCACAAATTCAGAGCTTCCTCATATTTTGCGGACGAGCTGAAAAAAGATTCGTCGCTGGAGCTTGACTTTATAACCGCGCCGCCGCGCATGGCTTACTATATGCAATACAGCACCGAGATATATAAAATTTATCTCAAATATATTTCTCCCGAGGATATACACGTCTACTCCATAGATGAGGTTTTTATAGACATTTCGGCCTACCTTAAAACATACGGCAAAACTCCGCGCCAAATGGCAGAAATGCTCATTCATGATGTTTTTTGCTCCACAGGCATAACCGCAACTGCCGGCATAGGCACTAATATGTACCTTGCAAAAATTGCAATGGATATATGGGCAAAGCATATGCCGCCCGACCGATACGGGGTGAGAATTGCGGAGCTTGACGAAATGAGCTACCGCAAAAACTTGTGGACGCACCGCCCGCTTACGGATTTTTGGCGCATAGGCAAGGGCTATGCCTCAAAGCTTGAGGAAAACGGAATTTATACCATGGGAGATATTGCCCGCTGTTCGTTGGGAGAGCCGTTTGACCGCCTCAACGAGGATTTGCTTTATAAGCTTTTCGGAGTGAACGCGGAGCTTCTCATTGACCATGCATGGGGATGGGAGCCTTGCACTATAAAAGAAGTAAAAGAATATAAGCCGAGCACAAGCAGCATAAGCTCCGGTCAGGTGCTTCACTGCCCTTATGACTTTGAAAAAGCAAAGCTGATTGTGCGAGAAATGGCCGATGCACTCTCTCTTGACCTTGCCGCCAAGGACCTTGTGACAAAGCAGCTTGTGCTGACTATCGGCTATGACGCAGAAAATCTGACAAGTCAGCCGTCATACTCGGGTGAAATAAAGCTTGACAGATACGGCAGAAAAATCCCAAAGAACGCGCACGGCACGCAAAATTTAGAAGAATATACCTTTTCTTCGGATATAATAACGGGCGAAATGCTGAAGCTCTATGAGCGTATCACCGACAAGAGCCTGAGCATACGGCGAATTACCGTTGTTGCCGCAGGAATTATTAAAGAGAGCGAAATCAAGTCACAAATAAAATATGAGCAGATGGATATGTTCACCGATTATGCCGCCAAAGAGCGGGAAGAAATTGCCGTTCAAAAAGAAAAGCGCCGCCAAAAGGCAATACTCAAAATCAAGGCGAAATACGGAAAAAACGCTATCGTTAAAGGCACAAGCCTAAAGGACGGTGCCACCGCTATGGACAGGAATGCACAGATAGGAGGTCACAAAGCCTGATGGGAGAATATGACGATATTATATCTTTGCCGCACCATGTTTCAAAAAAGAGGAAGCCGATGTCCCTTTCGCTTCGCGCCGCGCAGTTTGCTCCGTTTTCGGCACTGACAGGCTATGACGAGTGTGTAAAAGAAGCTGCCGACATCACCTCCGACCAAAACTCTGCTCTTGACCGCGAAAGCTTTGAGCCGGCATAAATCTTAAAAACATTAAAAACTGTGTCTAAATACTTGCCCGAATTTCAAATATATGATATACTAACATTGATATAAAATAAAGTAACCGCCTATTAAATCAGCGGTTACCAAAGAGGGATAGGTTGTTTATGAAAAAGTTTTTGTGCATTTTATTGTGCCTTGCTCTTTCTGTTTTCGGCCTTTGCGGCTGCGGAAAAGAAGAAAGCAAAACAGAAAAAGGCAGTCAATCCGCTGCCCAAGGCGAAGCTCATCAAAAGGTAAAGGTCACCATGCAAAACGGCGGCGAGTTCACAATTGAGCTTTACCCGGAATATGCTCCCGAAACCTGCGAGAATTTTATAGAACTTGTTAAGAGCGGGTTTTACAACGGGCTTACCTTCCACCGCGTTGTGGACGGATTCATGGCTCAGGGCGGCTCAAGCGACGGCATCGGTATAAAGGGCAGCGACAAAACGATAAAGGGTGAATTCAGCGCAAACGGCTTTACGAAGAATACGCTGTCTCACCAAAGAGGCGTTGTTTCAATGGCGAGAGCCGCAAGCTACGATTCGGCTTCATCTCAGTTTTTTATCTGCTACGGCGACTGCACCTTTCTTGACGGACAGTATGCGGGCTTCGGCAAGGTAGTAGACGGCATGGATGTTGTTGATTCTTTTCTTAAAGTTGAAAGAACGCAAAACTCAAGCGGCGAGCTTGCGTCACCGGTAACACCCATAGTAATCAAATCAATGGAAGTCATATGACTTTTAAATAACAAAAAGGAAGGTTAGTACTATGTTTAAAAAAGTAATAGCAGTTTTAATGGTATCGGCAATAATATTTGCGTCATTTGCCACGGGCGCATTCGCGGCACTTTATAATTACGGCGACGTTACACTTGACAAAAAGGTAAATGCATCAGATGCGTTGCTTGTTCTTCAGATAGCAACGGGAATTAAAAAACCCAACGATATGCAAAAGGCTCTTGCCGATGTAACGGCAGACGGCAAAATCAACTCCAACGACGCACTCTCAATTCTCATGTATGCGACAGGTCAGCTTAGAGAGTTTAAAAAGACCGACAAAAACACGCTCAAAGCAACAAAAGTTGACCCTGTTATAAGCTCAAAAGCTTACACTATCGGTGTAACTATGACCGAGGGCAACGACAAAGTCAACTGCGTTATTTCTTCCGACGGTTCCTCCAATGCCACATCGGCCACTTATATGGGCATTGAGATTCGCTTCCTCGAAAAGGACGGAAAATCATATATTTTAGTTCCCATGCTCGCTAAATACTGCGAAACCGAAAGCCCGGAGATGATTGAAGAACTTCGCGGTCTTATTCTTGAAATCTTTAAGATTGACGGCGTTTACGGCGCAACAACGCAGGAAAAGGTCGGCACAAAGACATACTCTTGTGAAACCTTCTATACTTCTTCGGACTCTACAATTCAGTATTACTTCCTCTCTAACGAACTGAAAACGCTCAAAATGACCAACGGCAAGGGTGAGTCACAGGTATTTGACATCACACAAATGAAAGCAAGCGCAAACAGCTCTATGTTTAATATACCGTCACATTACAAATACGATGAAAGCCTTAAAAATATGTTTGGGCAGGCATAAGATTATTCGGAGGGTATAAAATGAAAAAAATAATAGCTGCGGCACTTGCAGCAATAACCGTTGTTTCAGCCTCTTGCCTTTGCGCTTTTGCCCAAAACACCAAGACAGGTGATGTAAACGGTGACGGCAAAGTAAATTCCGGCGACGCACTCATGGTTTTGCAGCATGCAACAGGCACAATAAAACTGGGCTCCGACGCGCTCGCTTCGGCAGATGTTAACGCAGACAAAAAGATCAATTCGGCAGACGCGCTGATGATTTTGCAGTACGCCACGGGAATTATAAAAGCTTTTCCGGCAGACAGTCAAGATGAAAAATTGCCTGAAACCAAAGCCGAAATACTTGCATTTTATAAAGACATTGCCAAAAAGAATAGCGATGTTGCTTGCTATCAGTCTTTTAACCTTAAAAAGGTAAATCTTGGCTCAACTATTGTAAGCAATATTCTTTCGCCCCTGATTAAAGATGTTATCAGCAGCAATTCAAAAGACATACCGGGCTTCCCCGGCGATATGAACGCTTTTTGCGAGGACGACATCACCTCGGCAGACTTTAAAAAAGATGATAAAGGCAACGTCACAATTACCTTCAAGCTCAAAGACCAGACCGACGGACTTGATGGTGAAAAATATGAGGGCACAGTCGGTCACGGCATAGGTGTTGTGGGTAATGTTCCGAGACTTTTAAAAGAAAACGATGTCACAATAGCCGATATTTCTAAGGCAAGCGGTGAAATTACATACACAAATGCGGTCATAACAATAACTGCCGACAAAGACGGCAAGCTTATAAAGAAAGGCTGCAAATGGAGCTACACCGCAACCGCTTGGGCTAAAAACGTTAAAATACAGGGAATAACAATGAAAAGCGCCGACGGCGTTGTTGACTACAGCCTCACATATTAAAATCATAATACCAAACGGTCTGTGCCGAATGCGACAGACTTTTTGAGCAAAGCAATGCCGTAAGAGTGGTTTCCCCCACTCTTACGGCAATTTTTATTATTTCTTTTCGTTTTCTTTTATCCACCGAACCATATCGTTCACCGATTTTTTAACTGTCATGGGCGAATAACCAAGCTCTGTTCGTGCTTTATCTATTGAAAAGTTGCAGTTTGATATAAGCTTTCTTATAGTATACCTTGTAAAGAGAGGCGTCGTTTTTGAGGCTTTATAATAAACCTCCATAAGCGGTGCGGCAAGCTTCACAACGCCGTAAGGCATTTTGACCTTCGGTGCTTTTTTGCCGCAAGCCTCTGCCGTTATACGAATAAACTCATCTGTTGAAATCGGCTCGCCGCAAAGTATGTATCCTTCGCCGCTCTTACCTTTTTTTGCCGCGGCATACATACCGTCTGCAATATCTCTTATGTCAACAAAGTTATATGCTCCAAAGGAAAGAGATGCCGGAAAGTTGCCGTCAATAAACATTCTTACCATTTCGCCTACGTTTGATACCTTGAAATCATAAGGTCCTATACAGGCACCGGGGTAAACAACAACCGCGTCAAGTCTGCCCTTGCGGCACTCGTTAAATACAAAGTTTGTGGCAGTTGCTTTGGTTTTTGCATATGTGCCCTCAAGCTTATCGGGGTAGAATTTATCTACCTCTCTCATAACCTCGTTGCCTGGCAGAGGGATATATGCGTCAACTGACGAAGCGTAAACAAGACGTCTTACTCCGCACTTTTGGCAAGCGGCAACAACATTTTTGGTTCCGCCCACGTTTACGTTCCATACAAGATTATCGTCTGCGGCATTTATATCAATAACGCCTGCAAGGTGATAAACAACGTCTGCGCCCTCAAACGCCTTTTCAAGGGATTCTGGATCGGTTACATCACCGTAAACCTTTTCGCACTCTATGCCGTCAAATATTTTGCTGTCCTTTCTTATAAGGATTCTTACATTTTCGCCCTCATTAACAAGCTTTAACAAAAGAGCATAGCCGATATGTCCCGTTGCACCGGTCAAAACACTGATAGGTTTGTTCATATCAAATAATCTCCTTTAAAAATTTAAAAGATGCGTCGCGCCCAAAAGATAAACTATAAGCGCAACTATAAATATAGCAGAAAGTATCCATATAAGATTTCTCTTTTTCTCCTGCTCGTCAGCACCCATTATATAACGCAAAATCGAGAAAAATCCTTTACCGAAAAGGTCAAAATATCCGAGATTTCTTGTGGTGAAAGAAGATGTATCGTTCTCGTCTATCTCAAAAATTCTGACGCCTCTTGAAATCATATTGCCGTAGCTTCTGAATGATGCGCCGGAGGTCTGAACAATATTCACGCCATCTATCTTCGCGGTGAATGAATTTGTATGGTCATGACCAAACACAAGAGCACATACATCGCCTTTTTCTTTGATGGCGTCAAGCTGACCGAAGTCCTTTTCGCATACCTCGGGGTATTCAAAAGCATAGCCCTTTGCTTTTTCTTCATCAAGCTTATAGAACTTGCCGTCATTAAACGGTGAACGGAGAGCTTTGGGGTCATCCTCCGAACATTCTTTAAACAGCTCAACCGTTTGCGGAATCGGAATATGCTGAAACATAAGCGACATAACGGGTTCACCGCCGTTTTGCTCGCGCAGTTCGTCACTCTTGCGCTTATACCACTCAACGGCCTCTTTTTTAACGTATTCATAGCCGTTTTCACCGTTATCGTCCACTCCGGCAGAATCCATAAGCCAAAGGTTATAGACTATCTTTTCTCCGTTACTGTCGTATATAGGAAGGTTATATGTATCGCAGTCGAGCTCAGGTTCATCCGAATTAAGTCCTACGAAATACTCGTATTCCTTATAAAATTCTGCCTGTTCCTGCTTTGTGAGGCTGTTACGGTCATCGTGATTGCCGTAAATCATGCAAAACGGAATTTTTAATTTATTGACGGGCTTAAGAATATAACCGAGAGCTTTTTTTATTCTCTTGGCGGTTACGCTCTTCTTTTTGTTTTTTATAGGGCCGATTATTGAATCGTCAACATGGTTGCCCAAAATGTTGTCGCCCGTGAAAACGATAAGATCCGGCTTCTCTTTTGCATAGGCGGCATTCAGCATTTTGAGCATAGCGCTTCTGACAATGTGCATATCCTGCGGGTCGCTGACCTGCATTATTTTTAATTTTCTGCCCTTGGGGAAGGTTATTTTTCTTTCTTTTTGCATTGGCATACACTCTCCTGACTTGCCTTTTATTATAACATTGTAAGGTCAAACAATCAAGCAAAATTATGCCGTTTAAACCATTAAATCACAAACAAGGTTGCTGAGCTCCGTCGGGTTTTCAACGCTCATGCCGCCGATAAGCCTTGCAACGGAATAAAGTATTCTCGCATAATCTGCCACTTTATTCTTATCGCTGTCATAAAGAGCTTTTAGTTTTTGAGCAACAGGGTGCTCTGCGTTTATCTCAAGGACTATCTGTGCTTTAACCTTATTCTCTTCACCCGGCAGAGTATTGAGAACCTTTTCCATCTCTACCGAAACATCGCCCTCGCTGGTAAGACATACGGGGTGATTTTTAAGCTTATTTGTGAAGCGAACCGACTGAACAGCTCCGTCAAGCGAATCCTTCATAAAGTCAAGCATGTCCTTAGCTGTCTCATTCTCTTTATTTATTGCGTCCTTTTCTTCCTGAGTATCAAGGTCAACATCATCGGCACAGATATTTGCAAAATCTTTCTCTTTATATCTCTGAAGCATTTTAAGAGCAAACTCGTCAATGCCCTCTGTGAGGTAAAGAACCTCATAGCCTTTATCTTTAAGTGAATCTGCCTGAGGAAGCATATCAATTTTGTCTATGGTCTCACCGCAGGCATAGAGAATAGATGTCTGCTCATCTTTCATTCTGTCAACGTATTCACCGAGAGTAACAAGTCTCTTTTCGGTTGAAGAATAGAACATCAAAAGGTCTTTGAGTTCATCAGAATGTCTGCCGAAATCAGCATAAACACCGAGCTTTAGCTGTGAACCAAATGCCTCAAAGAACTTGATGTATTTATCGCAGTCGGTTTTAAGAAGCTTTGCAAGCTCATTTTTAATCTTTTTCTCTATATTCTTTGCAATAAGTTTGAGCTGATAATCGTGCTGCAAAACCTCACGCGAAATATTGAGTGAAAGGTCTGCGCTGTCAACAAGTCCTTTTACAAAGCTGAAATAATCCGGCAAGAGGTCGGAGCATTTTTCCATTATCATAACGCCGTTTGAATAAAGCTGAAGACCCTTTTCAAAGTCTTTTGAATAATAATCCCACGGTGCTTTTTCGGGGATAAACAGAAGTGCGTCATATGTTACCTGACCCTCTGTTTTTGAATGAATGATGTGAAGCGGCGCGGTGTAATCATGGAATTTATCCATATAAAAGGATTTATATTCATCCTCTGTTATCTCATTCTTGTTTTTGCGCCAAATAGGCACCATACTGTTGAGCTGTTTGCTTTCTTTTACAGTCTCATATTCGTTATCACTGCCCTCTTTGAGCTTGCGCTCTTCAACATCCATCATTATCGGGTAGCGAATATAATCGGAATATTTTTTAACAAGGCTTTCTATGCGGTACTGCTCCAAAAATTCATCGTAGTTTTCTTCTTCTGTGTTATCCTTAATATGAAGCGTAATTTCTGTGCCGATATCGTCTTTGTCGCACTCGCTTATCGTGTAACCGTCCGCGCCCTGAGATACCCACATATGACCGCAGGAATCATCGGCGGTCTTAGTCTTGACCGTAACCTCGTCACTGACCATAAATGCGGAGTAGAATCCGACACCGAACTGACCGATAATTTCAACATCATCTTGTTTTTCGTTATTGTTCTTAAAGTCAAGCGAACCGCTTTTTGCGATTGTGCCGAGGTTGCTCTCAAGCTCCTGCTCGCTCATGCCGCAGCCGTTATCTTTTATTGTGAGAGTTCTCGCATCTTTATCGGCTGTGATATAAATTTTATAATCTTCTCTCGAAAGTCCCTCGGTATCATCTGTAAGCGAATGATAATAGCGCTTATCCATTGCATCGCTTGCGTTTGAGATAAGCTCTCTCAAAAAGATTTCTTTGTGCGTATAAATCGAGTTTATCATCATATCGAGCAGCTTTTTTGACTCTGCTTTAAATTGTTTTTTTCTCATATATATCTCTTCTCTCTGTTATAAATAATTATTAGCACTCGTAATACTTGAGTGCTAATAATAGTATAGTACGTTTTAGAAAAATGTCAAGAGAGCAGGCAAAAATTAACAAACCTGACACAATTTGCCCAAAAAGCAGAAAAAGACGGCGCCCAATGAGCGCCGTCTGTAAAATTTGTCGCTTATCTCAAACCAAGCAAATCAAGTATGCCGTATGTCTGAGAGGTGCGTGCTTCGGGAGTCTGAGATATTTCTATCTTTTTAAGTCCTGCCTTTTCGCACTTTCTTGCATCATCAATATCAAGTGAGCTGTTGCAGTCTATATCACCTGCATAAACAGCGGCGTCACCGATCTGAGCATTGTCAAGAAGCATTGCGCTGTAAGCTCTGATAAGAACTGCGTCACAAGCATCTGCATAAGAATCGCCGTCTACATCACCGAAGATAACTACCGAATATGACGGTCCCTTAGGTGTTGTGTACTGTTCATCCTCAACTGCATACATCTTGATTACCGCGCCTGTGCCGTTGCCGTTTGCCGTGCCTGCTATGCCGAGGTTATAAGCGTCGCCTGTTGCGGCCATACCCTGTGCATAGTTAGAAGACATATACATATTGAAGTCGCCGAACTCTTCTATGCTCTGCTGAGAAGCGAAGCCCTCGGGGAGACCGAAGAGGTAGTTATGGTTTTCATCAATAAACTGCTCTTCGCCGTCGAAGTAAAGGTCAAGATAATCACAAAGGTTAACGTTGAAGTCCTCAACGGAAGAGTCAAGCTTTTCTTTACATCTGTCAATTATGCCCTGATCGTCCTGGTCGTAGTCGCGGTCAAGATGTATAGCCTTTTCGTATGCTGCAACAACCGCGTCTATTGACTTCTGCGTGAACTTTCTGAGGCTGACGATGTTTGCGATAACGCCAATCGAAATATCAAGTGCAGAGTAATCTGCAAGCGGAACATATGCTTTAAGCTCTTTTGTGGCTCTAATAAGCATTTTTCTTGCCATGTTGATGCGGGACTGTCTCATGTCGCGAAGCTCCGCATCTGCATTTGAAGAATTAGCAGCTTCATAATACTCATTATTTACCTTAACCGCAAAAGCATATGCTTTCTCATAAGCTCTCCAGGTTCTTCCAGTGTAGGTGGTTGTTCCGTCGTCATTGGTGAGCTGCTGATAGTTAGCGGCTTTTACTTTATTGAGAGTTTTATTAAGCTGATAGTTGTTTGCCGTTGTCTCGCCAAAATATTCATACGCATTGGGATCCGAAGACTCACTGGCATCCATGTTGTAGCCGTCTTCCATCATTCTGGCATATGTTTCAAGAACATATGCTGCGTTTGTCATTTCGGTTCTGGTGGGTGCAGTAACTGCCGGATTTACAAGTGAACCGTTATAGAGGTCAACAAGCTCTTTAACGTTTCTGCGTGCACGTTTGAACTCAAGATAAAGGAACGGCTGGAAGTCTACCATATGGAAATATGAATAATCATCCGAATCATATGACTTGCCGTCGTTAGCGGTTTCGGCATATTTGTTATAAAGCTCTGTGAGGGTTTTGCCGTTCTTTATCGGGTAAGAGGACGGTGCCTGAGGAATTATGAAAGGATATGTATCGGCATTCCAAAGTCCCATAAGACCGGCTACAAGCGGAAGTGACTGATAAAGCAAGCAAGATGTATCTGCATGGAGCTTGCTGAGGTTTGAAAGAAGAACATAAACCGAATTTTTAAGGCCTGTTCCGTTAAGTCTGCCGGTTGTTGTGTTATTAACTGTTATAAGGTCATCAAGAGTCTTATACTCATACGGGAATACGAGCGATTTCTGATCTGTTCCGTTAGCGTCGCTCTCTCTCTGAGTGGGAAGACCGAATATCGGGTTTACAATTCTTGCAAGCAAGTCAACAATAAGCTTCGGCAGCGGCTTCATAAGCTCCGAATCGTTACGGTGACCGAAAACAGAAAGAATACCGTCAATATCAAAGTTAAGAACTGAGCCGATAAGCTTATTCATTACAAGGTTTTCTATACCTGCGGGGCTGTCTTCAACACCGTAGAAGACTGTAACGGGAATCCACTGGAATATTGTGTCATAAAGCTTGTTCCAAACAGTCTTGTCTGCACCGGTGTAATTCTCGGGTTTGTAGCCGAAGAATGCGCCGTATTTGCTCATTAACCACTCAACCGCAGTGTCAAACATATCGACTATGCCGGGCTGAACCTGATTGTTTTCAATAGTGGTTTCACCGTTGAGATAATACTGAATAATGCTTGCCGCAACTGTAAGACAGTCTTCACTGTTATAAAGAAGCTGACCGTTTTCAAACTGCTGCTCAAAGTCGATGCCGGGTACAAGCTCTGCCGCAACCTCGATAAGAGTTCTTGAAGCAAGCTCTTTAATTGTTTTGCAGTCAGACGCAAAATCAACGTTATCAACAAACTTCTCAAGGAACACCTGAAGAACATATGTTATAAACTCTTCGTTGCTCATTGCAGAAAGCTGCTCGTCTGTCTTGTCGATGTTGGGAGCATCATCCCAGAAAGAGGGAAGCATCGGAAGTACAACACGGATAAGTTTGCATATCTCATCCCAAAGACCGTCTGCAAGTCTGAGTTTTGAAGCGACTACGTTGCCGTTGGCATCTTTAATCTCTTCAAAATAAATATATTTTGTGCTGCCCTCGCCGACAAGAAGATATTTGAGAAGAGTATCTACCTTGTCTCTGGTAGTTGCATTTTCGGGGAAAGTGATGTTAAGTTTAAGAACCTCAACAACAACGTCAATATAGTTCGCGTTCTTTTCACCGATAAGGTCTGCAAGAAGCGGGCCAGCATATGGAAGAACTATGTCGCGAATAAGAGCCTTGATTATCTTTTTGAAGAAATCATAGGTAGAATCGGTTGTTAGTCTGAGCTTGCCGAGTTTGCCGTCGCCCTCTTCGGTGCTGTCGGTAAGACTCGGGAGAAGCTTTGTTGTGGGAACGTCTTTGCGAAGCTTGCCAAGTTCGTCAAGGTCGCTGTTTTCGCCCGCCTGTGCAAATGTAGTGAATCCGAGTAATTCGGCTACTTTGTTTGAGCCGTCCGCGCTCGCGCACATATCAACAATAAATTTAACAAGGCTGTTGTCAATGAAATCCTGAAGAATATCGTCAAGAGGTGTTGCGGCAGAATATTTTGTACCCTCTGCCGTTGATGCGCCCTTGCCGTATATAGCGTCAAACACAGCCGCTGTTATTGTGCCGTGAAGATCGTTGAGCATTGCAAGATCTTTTTTAGGATCAAATACACCGAGGCTCTTAAGTGCGCCTACGTTGAATGTATTGTCAACAAACTTGCAAATATACTGAGCGTTCACCTCAAGGAACCAAAGGAATCTGAAGAGAACCGCAAGATCGGTGCAGTTAGAGGATCTTCTTCTGATATTGGTATCATCGCCCACACTGAGGTTAAGTTTTTCAATATCGCCAAGGCTGACAACGGTAAACACAACGTCAACTGTGCTACTGTCATTCAAATTACGCATGGTATCAAACAGCGAGTCGATATCGTGAATATCGATTTTTACGCTGTCAAGCGGCCAAGGCAAACTTATTTTGTACTGAACATTTATGTTCTTGAAAACATTTGCGTCAATGTAGTCAAGAAGCATAGTTGCCGCCTGTTCGGTTGAAATAACCGGGTCGAGCACCGAGTCGAAGCTGTCCGGTCTGTCGTATGATGTTCTCATAGCCTGAGCGCCTACCGTAAAGACAGAGCACATCATAATGAGCGCAAGAAGAACAGAAAGCATACGCTTAGATTGTTTCATCATAAAGCACCTCCGTAAATTCAGCGTAATAAAACAGATGTTACATTCGGACGCAAATACACATCTACTCTATTATCCTTATAGTAATTTTAACAGAAAGAAAACAATTTGTAAATATAAAACTGTAAAAAATTTAATAATTTTATAAACTTCTTATTAAATCACCGACGCATTTTGCCGAATCGGAAATTTCATTTGAAGAAATCGACGATACGGAAAAAATCATCCTTGCCCCGCCCGTGCTGTCCGAATTTTCTGCGTTTATATTCATCCCCCTTTTCAATGCCGACTCTTTTAAATCCGCGGCATTTATTCCGTACAAATCAACAGAAACATAAAAGCCGGACCGGCTAAGCTCCGCCTTGGCTCCGTATGCGCCGAGATTGCCGAGCTCGTCAAAAAAACGTCTTGTTTTTTCGGCATAGAGTTTTTTTGCCTTTTTTATTCTTTGGGTAAGATGCCCGTCGCTTATATATCTGCAAAGGGCAATCTGCTCTGTTTTAGAGGTTGTTTGATTATACAGGTATTTTATCTTTTGATATTTCTCCGAAAGCTCCGGCGTCAGCACCAAAAAGCTTATTCTGATGGACGGCAGCAAAAGCCGTGAAAATGTGCCTATATATATAACGTTGTTACCTCCGTCAAGGCTTTGCAGTGACGGCGCAGGTCTGCCGGCATAGCTGAATTCACTGTCAAAATCATCCTCAATAACTACACAGCCGCTTTTTCTCGCGTATTTTAAAAGTCCTATTCTTTTCGGCACCGTCAGCACATCGCCCGTGCCGTTAATGTGCGACGGGCAGGTATATATCATTTTTATGCCGTCCGTTTTGGTAACAGCCTCTATATCGTAATCCGCATTGCGGGCTATGCCGAATCCATAATCTTTAAATATTGTTTCGCCCTTCGGGTACGGCTGACCCATAAATTCGACTATCCCTCTCTCGCTGTTCAGCACACACAAAAGCTGAAGCAAATTCTGAACGCCTGCGCCGATAACAATTCGGTTTTCGGTGCACATAATTCCGCGTGAACGCGAAACATAAGAGCATAAAGCCTTTCTCAAATCCGCCTCGCCCTGAGGGTCGCCGTAATCAAGAAGTCTCTCACCTGTTCTGAGCGCGCTTTTTATATATCTTTGCCAAAGAGAAAAATCAAAGCTCTCTTTATCTGCCGCAGAAGAAGTGAAATCATATTTGATATTATATTTATCCGCCTTTAATGCGCTGCCTTTTTCCGCTGCCGTTCCCGTTTGAAAATTTTCCATCTGAGAAACATAAAAGCCGCTTTGCGGAACAGCATATATGCAGCCCTCCGCCTCAAGCAAAACATATGCAGACTCTACCGTGGTTCTGCTCAAAGCATATCTTTCGGCACAGCCTCTTATAGAAGGCATTTTGCTGCCCGACGGCATTTCGCCCGATATTATAAGCTTTCTGAAATAATCATAGAGCTGCAAATACGCCGCTTTGCCGCTGTTTGATTTGAACACAGATTCCGCCATCAAACTGACCCCCTGCAAATTGTAAAAAATTATATTTTGAGAAGTGCAGTTATTATATAAAAAAACAGGCTGTTTTGCAAGCCTGTTTTCTTTATTATGATGTTTTCGGCAATCTGACGGTGAACTCGCTGCCCTCACCGGGAGCACTTTTTACGCTGACCGTGCCGCCGAGAATTTCTGTTATTCTCTTTACGATTGACAGCCCGAGTCCGCTGCCGCCGTTGTGAGCAGAAGACCCGCACTGATAAAACTTGTCAAAAATATGCTTTATGGTTTCTTCATCCATACCTATTCCGTTATCCTTAACGGCAACGACTATATCGCTCCCATCCTCGCGGCAGGTGACGCTGATTTCTCCGCCTTCTTCCGTGAACTTTATCGCGTTGCCTATAAGATTGTTCCATATATGAGCCACAACGTCTTCATTTTGATAATAGGTTATATTGTTAAGGTCCATTGCCACCGACAGATTTTTTTCGCTCCAGCGCTTTTCGAGCATAAGCATACATCTGCGAAGCTGCTCGTCAAGTCTGTAGCTTGTTTTGTTGCCGATAATTCCCTGATTTTCAAACTTCATGATCAAAAGAATATTTGATGACATATCGGCAAGCCTTTCGGACTCATCAAGAATTATTTTTGAATACTCCTTAACCTCACTGTCCGTAACATTCTCCGAGCAAAGCTGGCGCGCAAATCCTCTGACAGAAACAATCGGAGTTTTAAACTCATGCGAAAAATAACTGATAAAATCATCTCTGAAACTTTTGGTTCCGTCAATCTCCCGCACCATATTGTTGAAATTTTCGGTCAGCCTTTTAACTCCGCTGCGTTCACTCCAATGCCCGTTGGGCAGTTCAAGTCTTACGCTGAAATCGCCCCTTGCCACCTTTTCGGTAGCTTCAGACAGATTTATTATGGGTGACACAACAGCACTGAAGAAAAAGCCGGAAATCGTAAAGCCGACCACAACGCAGGCAATAAAAACCGACAGCATAACTTGCAAAAAGCTGTTGGGGAGTATGCCGAATTTATTTAAAAAAGCAAACATTGCAACCGCCAGCAATGTTGAAGCGAGAAAAGCCACAATAACCATAACGATTATCGTGACCTGAAGCCGCCTTTTTGTGTTCATTTTTTTAGATTTTTCATTCATCGGTACGCACCGCCTTATATCCGAGTCCTCTGACCGTGACTATTTTAAAATCTTCGTTATCTTTAAATTTATCGCGGAGCCTGTTTATATGTACGTCTATTGTGCGCGCTTCGCTTTCACTTGCGTAGCCCCAAAGCTCGTCCATAATTTTTTCTCTTGTGAAAGTAATATCGGGATAAGACAGAAGCTTGAACAAAATCAAAAACTCTTTTTTGGGCAGAACGGTTTCTTTGCCTTTATATATAACCGAAAAGCTGTCATAAACAAGCTTTGTGGATTTTAAATTTATCTCGCGTTTGTTAGTAATCTCTGCCCTGCGGAGCAACGCCTTTATGCGAAGAATCATTTCAACCTCGTCAACCGGCTTTACCATATAATCGTCTGTCCCCGCAATAAAGCCCTTGCGTTTATCAGCCGCTTCGCCCTTTGCACTGACCATGAGTATTGGCATATTCATTTTGCTCTCTCTGATTTCTCTCGTCAGCTCAAAGCCGTCCATGCCCGGCATCATAATATCGAGAATTATGAGGTCAACATATTCTTCATCAAGTATGCTGAGTGCTTTCATGGCATTCTCGGCGAGTATCGGTTCAAAACCGTTTTGTTTCAAGACCACCTGCATAAGCCTGCGTACGTTTGCATTGTCTTCAACCACAAGTATTTTAAACATCCGAATCTCCCCTATATTATTTCTCTGTTTATAATATCACAAATATATGAATATTTCATCAATTTTAATCAAAAAGGAGCTTTCACCCAAAAGGTGAAAGCCCCCGGCAATTATTTAAAATACATAAACAATTGACATTTTATCATACCGTTATAAAGCTTGCGGCGTTTGTCTGCTTTTCTGCCGAACTCGTGCTCAAACTCTTCCGACGGACTGATGATATAATAAGAACGTCCTCTTTGCGGCTTAAAGCGTTCGCCCATAATTCTGTAAAGATTTTGAGCCTGCTCAATATCGAGCAAACGCTCGCCGTATGGCGGGTTGCATATAAGCGTACCTTTTTCGGTCTTCATTTCAAAATCTTTTATATCGCATTTTTCAAAATAAAGTTTGCTTGCAACACCCGCTCTTTTTGCGTTATCCTTTGCAATACGCAAGGCATTCTCGTCAATATCGGAGCCGTAAGCCGTAAACGAGCTTTCTCTGACTATCAGGTCCTTTGCACGCTCACGCTCCTGCGCCCAAATCTCTCGCGGAATAACGTCCCACCTCTCGGTGGAGAAATTTCGTCTTATTCCGGGGGCGATATTGTGAGCAAGCATCGCGCCCTCTATAAGTATGGTGCCGCTGCCGCACATCGGGTCATAAAGCGTGTGATAAGGTCTTACTCTCGCAAGGCTCGCAATCGCAGCCGCCAATGTTTCTTTAAGCGGAGCGTCGTTTGCCTCAAGGCGGTAGCCTCTTTTATGAAGCCCGGCGCCCGAGGTGTCAAGCAGCAAGCTGACCTTGTCTTTCATAACAGAAAACTGTATTTGGTGTATCGGCCCTGTCTCTTCAAACCATGAGATACCGTATTTGGATTTAAGCCTTTCAACAACTGCTTTTTTTATTATCGACTGGCAGTCGCTGACGCTGAAAAGCGTTGAATTTATCGAATAACCCTTTACGGGGAACGCATCGTCTGCGGCAATCCATTCCTCCCACGGGAGAGATTTTGTGCCCTGAAACAGCTCTTCAAAGCTTCTTGCCTCAAATGTGCCTACAAGGATTTGTATACGCTCGGCAAAATGAGAGCATATATTTGCCCTTGCGAGAATGTACTCGTCGCCGTCAAAAAGCACTCTGCCGTTCTCGGCCGTAACATTGCCTGCGCCGAGCGAACGCATCTCATCGGCTATTAAAGATTCAACGCCCAAAAGGCACGGTATAACATAGTTTATATTCATTAAAATAACCTTTCGTTTATTCGATTTCCGGCTCTATTAGACCGTAGCCGCCGTCTTTTCTTTTATATACGACGCAAATCTTTTCACTCTCTCCGTTAAAGAAAATGTAGAACTGGTGACCGAGCATTTCCATTTGAAGAATTGCTTCCTCCGGCATTTCGGGTTTTAAATAAATGGATTTTGAGCGGATTATGTCAAAATCGCCGTTTGAATCGTCCTCCGGCTCAGGCTCCCAGTTAATAACCGCGTCGTCACGAAGTCTTTTAGATACCTTAGTCTTATTTTTTCTTATTTTTCTTATTATAAAATCAATGCAATCATCCAAAGCGTCGTTCATATCTGCGGCGCTCTCTTCTGCGCGGAAGTACATTCCTCTGCTCTTTATCGTAAGCTCAACTATCTGCTCCGATTTTTCAACGGTGACGGTGATTTTAGCCTCCGCCTCATCTGAGAAAAACTTGTCAATTTTTTTGAGCTTTTTCTCTGCATGCTGCTTAAAGGAATCTTTAGGTGTGCATTTACGTCCTACTATCGTTGTTTTCATAAAATCAGCCTCCTTTGATTGGCAGTATTTATTACTGCGACAATATTATAGCACTATTCACAATAAATTTAAAGAGGTTTTTAAAAAATTCTGTGAACTTTTAATAAATAATCGGCTGATTTTTGCTTTTTATCATAACAAAAGCAGAAAGACGACCGATATCCGTCACCTTTCTGCCTATGGTATTTTATATCAGAACTTGTTTGTGCCGCGGCGGTTAAATCCTCCACCGTGCTTGGAGTCTCGCTTAAGATCCGACATTTTTTCGTCGCTGACCTGCTTGAATTTCGCCATCATATCCTCAAAGGAATGTGTGCCGGAATCGTTTGACTGCCTATTGCCCTGCCAAACATTAGCCGGTCTCGAATGTGAACGCTGATTTTGCGGTCTCGCAGGACGCTTTTCTTCGTTAGCTCTTTTTATAGAGAGGCTTATTTTGCCGTCATCGCCGATAGAGAGTATCTTGACCTTTACCGTCTGACCGACTGTGAGATGATCGCCGATCTCTTTAACGTACTCGGACGCAACCTCCGAAATATGTACAAGGCCCTTTTTGCCTTCACCGAGGTCAATAAACGCCCCGAAAGACGTAAAGCCCGTTACTTTTCCCTCAACTATTGTTCCAACTTCCAACTGCATAGACGCTGTGTCTCCTTAAAGTCTTATATTCACTCGCCGTCGGCAATATCCTGATACACCCTGTCGCCCGGCTTGATGTAGCCGTATTTTTCTCTTGCTATGCGCTCGATGTAGTCTTCTTTATCGCCGTTGTCGAGATTATTTTGAAGCTCTTTATTCTCATTCTCTACCGTTTCACACTGAGAACTGAGCTGATTTACTTCATCTTGCTTTTCTTTTATGTCGCTTCTTGCCGAGATAATGGTGACGGTAAAATAAACCAAAAACGCAATAAAAGCAAGAGTTATCAACAAGCTGTGCTTGCGTTTGTGTTTCACATTTTTGCTTTTTGCCATATACATCCACACCTCATCACTTTAAAATCATACATATGGATTATACAACATTATCCGCCGTCATTGCAAGAGCTATTTTCTTTATTTTTATCTTTTTTTATAGTTTTTGCAATGTTTTTTTGTATGTTTTTAAAAAGTTGTGCCGTTTTTTGAGCAAGACGCCGTATCGGAGACAACAAAAACAGTGCCGTCTTTCTGATAAACCGAGCCAAACGGTCGCTGAGTTTTAAAAAAACAAGCCCGAAAGTGCAGTGACATATCACCGCACCGAGGAAGAGAGCAAGAAACACATATCCTCGCATCTCACCGTTATTAGCATAGAGCAAAAAAAGAAACGTGCACAAGGCGGCAATTATAAAAAATGAAATATCCTGAACGGGCACCGCTTTTTTTGAGCCCGAAAATATTTTTCTTATAAATCTGACAGCCACATATAAAATATCAAGCAAAAAACCGAAACCTACGCACAGCAAAAATGAATTTGTCTGCTGTGCCAGACCTTGAATATACATTCAGCGAAACACCCTTGCAAAAAATCCGCCCTGATGCGGTTCGTCGTCGGTGTATATAAGTGCGTCTATCTTGCCCTCGACACTCATTTCTCCGGTGTCGGTGCTCAGTTTTTCTATATGAAGTTCGCTGCCCCTGACAGAAAGCTCGCCCATATCGGTCAGAACCGTTATATTTTGCTCGTCAAAGCTGTCAACGTCATTTATACCGGTAAGAAGAAGCTTTCCGCGATCCTGCATAGATACGCAGTGCGGCACGGCAGCTCTTTTTTCATCGTTTGTATTCAAGGCTGTCCCTCCAAAAAACAAATGGCACAGGCCGGGCTTTAAACTGTGCCTTGCCTGTGCGCCTTGGTCATATTTATGAGGGAAAAGAAAAAAATATTACAGCACCTTATACATGAGGGGGGCATCGTCCTTGCCGGCAAAATCGACAACCTTTTCGACCTGCACCCTTGTTGTGTTTGCGCCGATTGCGATTTCTATAACATCGCCGACTTTAACGTCATAAGACGCGCGCGCGGTCTTGCCGTTGACGCTCACGCGCTTGGCGTCGCAAACCTCGTTTGCAACCGAACGCCTTTTTATAAGGCGCGATACTTTTAAGTATTTATCAAGTCTCATAAGTCCTCCCGAAGTACACCGCCGATTAAATAAGAGACAATCATCGGTGCTTACTAAAAAGCAGGAGCTGTCAAAAAGACAGCTCCGAAAAAATTTTTTATTTTACAGCGTCTTTAAGAGCCTTGCCTGCTTTGAAAGCGGGAACTTTTGATGCCGGAACAGTCATTGTCTCACCTGTTCTGGGGTTGCGGCCCTGCTTCTCTGCACGCTCTCTGATTTCAAATGTGCCGAAGCCTACGAGCTGAATTTTCTCGCCCTTTGCAAGCTCCTGTGCGATTGTAGCAAACACAGCGTTTACTGCTTTCTCTGCACACTTTTTCTCAATGCCTTCCTTCTCGGCAACTGCATTGATAAATTCTGTCTTATTCATCTCTGTTTCTCCTCCTAAAATAATATTTGATTTATATGAAATACAGTATGTATATCATTTCTCTTCTTTTTCTTTGAGCTTTGCCTCATCCCAAAGCCTGTCCAGCTCCGAAAGAGAGGTGTTTTTCATGTCGATATTTCTTTCTGCGGCAATTTTTTCAACATACGCAAAGCGTGCTGAGAATTTATCGCTTGCGGCTGTGAGCGCCTCTTCTGCGTCACAATCGACAAAGCGTGAAATATTGACTGCGGAAAACAGCAAATCGCCGAGCTCTTCAAAAATATTTTCTTTATCGCCCGACCTAATCGCTTCTTTGAGCTCGTCCGCCTCTTCATAAAGCTTTTCGACTGCACCGTCGGCACTCTGCCAATCAAAGCCTGCCTTAGAAGCCTTGCTTTGTATTTTGTCTGCACGCATAAGAGCCGGAAGCTCACGCGGAATACTCATTATTGAATCGGTAGTTGTTTTTTGCTTTTTGGTGCGGCGTTTTATAGCATCCCAGTTTGTGAGCACATCGTCCACACCGCTGACCTCGACACTGCCGAAAACGTGGGGATGCCTCTCTATAAGCTTTTTGGCGTTTTCGTCGGCAACGTCGTCAATATCGAAGTTGCCGTTTTCGGCCTCTATCTGCGAGTGGAATATAACCTGCATCAAAACATCGCCGAGCTCTTCACGCAGCATGGGAACGCTCTTTTTGTTTATCGCCTCTATTGTTTCATAAGTTTCTTCAATAAGGTTTTTCTTGATGCTCTCATGAGTCTGCTCAATATCCCACGGGCAGCCGCCCTCGGCTCTGAGACAGCGCACAATATTCACAAGGTCATATACATTGTATTTATCTTTAAACTCAAAATTATCTATCATTTCAGTACGCCTCGCCGATACATTATCTTATTTTAACCTAAAAATCCATGCTTTGCAAGTACTTTGGCAATTTTTTCTCCCTTAGGTATCATATTTACATCATCTTTTGAAATTCCCTTTGAAAGCAAAAGCGATACAACATATGCAAACACTGCCGCAACAACGGCAATAAGGGTAGCTATCGTCTGACCGTTAAGTCTTGAAGCCGGGTCGCCTACGCCCTCAAGAATAGAGCCGAACACGCGGTAGCAGGCATATGCCGAGATGCAGCTTATTCCGGCACAGAGCAACGGCTTAAAGAATATTGAAATAAAGTTTACACGAACCTTGGATATTTTGATCAGCATAAACATATTTATCGCAACCATTATAACATAGCAAACTATTGACCCGATGGGCGCACCGTTGATATTTATATCGGGTGCGCCGACGAGTATGTAGTTAAGGATAATCTTAACCACCGCACCGACAACCATTGATTTAAGCGGAATATCCATTCTGCCCAAAGCCTGAAGCATATTTGTTATGGGTGAGGACACTGCGAAAAGGAATATCGCAAAGCCGTAGGTTGTAAGTATGGGTGCCGCTATCGACACAAGGTTGCTCGCGTTTGTGCCGTTATAAACAAGGCTCAAAATCGGTTTTGCCAAAACGGCCATACCGAAACCGGCAGGCAGGGAAACAAGCATTGTTATTCTTATAACCGACTCGATTGTGATTTTGGTAGTTCTTCTGTCTTTTACTGCCCAAGCTGCCGAAAGCGCGGGTATGGCGCTTATACCGAGAGTCATGGTAATTGTGGGGATAAGGTTTTTGAAATCAAGCACGGAGCCGTAAACGCCGTAGAGATATGTTGCTATATCGCTGTCAAGCGTACCGGAGTTTGTAAGCTGAGTCAAATACATACCCTTGACCGTTTCAAGGTCTGTTGCGAGGGCATAAGCAAGTCTGTTTCTTATGGTTATTGTATCTATAAGGTTTGTAACATTAAGTATAAGAGAGCCTGCCGCAACCGGAAGAGCCGTTACGGTTATGAGCTTTGCCCACGCCTTGCTCTTTCTCGGGGGCGGAGCTTCTACCAACATTCTTCTTGTAATTCCGTCGCCTTTAAGTTTGTGCCTTACTATAAGGAACAAAAGGCCGAACATTGTGCCTATGGTAACGCCGCCTATCGCGCCTGCGGCGGCATAAGGGTATATTGCGCTGAGAGCCTCTTGCTTGGTGGTGACGCTCTCGCCGAAAACGGTAAGACCGTTTGAATAGCGGTTGAGGCCGAATTTCATTATCGCGTTTGAAAAGCCGAGACCGAGAACAAGCTTGCCGAGAGCCTCTATAACCTGAGAAACACCCGTCGGTACCATGTTGCTCAGACCCTCATAATAGCCTCTGTAAGATGACATACAGCAGCAGAAGAAAATTGAGGGAGCTATTGCCATTATGCTGATAAAGTTTTCGGGAGCCTTTATAACAAATCTCGAATAGGGATAAGCTATTGCAAAAAGCAAAACGGTTGCGATAATACCCGTCATTAAAAATATGCGCCTTGCGGTTCGCATAATTATTTTAACATCGCGGTAGTGACCGAGCGCACGCTCCTGCGAAACCGTTTTTGAAACGGCAACGGGAAGACCTGCCATGGATATTGCATAGAGGGGGGTGTAAATCTCATAAGCCGCGTTGAAGTATCCTCTGCCGACCTCGCCTATAAGACCCGTCAGCGGAATTTTATAAAGTGCGCCTATAACTTTAACCAGAACGGTTGCAACAACAAGCACAAATGCGCCGTTGAGCATCGACTGACCTTGTTTTTTGTTTTCTGCCATTGTCCGACCTCCAGTAAAGTAAGCGTTTATTTTTTACAGTAAAGCTAACGAATATCTTATCATACTTTTTCTCCTTTGGCAAGATTTGTTGCAATTTTAACAAATCAGCCTATGAACTCGCGCAAAAGAGAATCCTTCGGCAACAGTTTTTCACTTATCGGCTCAAAGCGCTCTATCGCCTCTTTAAGCCGCTGTGCCTCATCAAAATATGCGTTCTCTTCGTCTATATGACCGAGAAGCTCCGTAGCTTCGTCTCTGAAAAGGCACGGCTCAAACGGATGCATTGAGTTAATAAACTCGTTAGCGTTGCCTTTGAAAGGAAAAATAAATCTGTCCTCGCCTTTTCTGACTCCGCTCCATAAAAAATATGTGTGCTCAACAGATGAATTTCTGAAATTATAGTCTCTTATCATACGCCTTACAAAGCGCAGATTTCTTTTAGTCATCAGAATTTTGCCGTTTTCGGTCGTCATTCTTGACGATACGCTGATATAAATTTTATAAATGTGTTCTTCGCTGAGCCCTTTGGTAAATATCGGATTCAGCGCATGAATACCCTCAACGATTACGACATCGTTGTTTTTTATCGCAATGGATCTGCCCTGCTCCTCACGCCTGCCCGTGCTGAAATTAAAGACAGGCAAAATCGCTCTGCGCTCTTTTATAAGCTCATCAAAGGTTTTGTGTATCAGCGGCAAATCGAGCGCTTTCACATTCTCATAGTCGGGCAGTCCGTCGCTGTTTATCGGTATATCGCTGCGGTTATAATAAAAATCGTCAAGAGAAATAATATATGCGTTTTTGCCGTGCTTTTTAATTCCGTCGGCTATTTTGTTTGCCGTTGTCGTTTTGCCCGATGAACTCGGCCCCGCAAGCATAACAATATCCACCGTGCTGTTTTCCAGTATATTTGAAGCCGCCGCCGATATTCTGTTTTCGTATTCGTTTATACATTCGCCGACAAATTCGGCCGCGTCATTTTTGACAGCCGAATTTATTTCACTGACGGAATAATATCTTTTCATCACATTGCCTCTCTGACATAAAAGCTCAAATCAGCGATGGTCGAACTCGTCATAAAACGAAGTTATGCGTTCCTTGCGTTCGAGTATTTCGCCGAAGCGTGTATTGTATTCATACGGGTATTTAAAATTAAATATTCTTTGAATATTGTTAAATCCGTATTCTTTAAGCTTTGTAACCGCACCCGCACCGGTGGCAAGGACGGTGTGGCACTCCTCCATCATAAATACATTATAAAGGCACTCGTACCCCTCTTTGCACCATCCGACATTCTCAAGGTTGCCGAGAGAGCGGCTTTGGCGATACATATAGTATGGCTCATATTCATTTTCAATAAACCGAGAGTTTGCCTGACGAAGCATTTTGTCGGCAAGCGCACCGCTTTCAATATCCATTTTGCCTGTAACAAGGCGCGAGGAGCGTTTGAGCGCGAGCGTGTGAAGAGTTATATTCTCGGGAGAGAGCGAAAGCACCGTATCCAGTGTATGACAAAAGCTGTCAAACGTGTCTGACGTAAGGCCTGCTATAAGGTCTGTATTGATATTGTCAAAGCCTGCGTCCCTTGCGGCTTTGAATGCGTCCAGCGTTTGCTTTGAAGTGTGTCTGCGACCGATGTTTTCGAGCACGCTGTCATTAAAAGTCTGCGGATTTATGCTAAGGCGCGTTATGCCCGCCGCCTTTAACACCGCAAGCTTTTCGGCGGTTACGGTGTCGGGACGTCCCGCCTCAACGGTATATTCTCTTAAATGGGACAGGTCAAAATTTTTCTCTATTACAGCACAGATTTTTTCTATCTGCTCTGCAGAAAGGGTTGTGGGTGTGCCGCCGCCCCAATATATCGACTCAAGTCTTAAATTCAGTTTTTTTGCTTTTTGCGCGGTGTATTCAAGCTCGGTGCAAAGATTTTCGACATACTCCGGTATGAGCTTGCCTGCGTGCTCTATAGAATGTGAAACAAACGAGCAATAGCTGCACCTTGTGGGGCAAAACGGAATAGAAACATAAAGACTGAACGATTCGGGAGCAGAGAGAGAAATTATTTTTTCTTCTGCCTTTGAGACCGAAAAGGCAAGCTCGGTTTTATCCTTTTGAACGAGCAAATCTTTTTCAAAATATTCTTTTGCTCTGTCGCCGCCCATGGTGTTTATAAGGCTTGTCATAAGCTTTGAGGGGCGGACGCCCGTGAGTATGCCCCACTTAGGCGTGTAGCCCGTATATTCGGATAAAAGATAAAACAGCTCTGTCATCATCTTTTTTTCGCAAAGTGCGCGCCATTCTTCGTCACTTTCGTGTTTTCTCACGGCAGTGCATTTGCGCTCGGATTTTTCGCCGTCCGAAACAACGGAAACCTCTATATTCGCTTTGCCGTTTTCTTCACTCATAAATGTTATGACGGTAAGAGAATCCTCGCCCTCACCGTTTTTTGTTACGGTTATTTTTTCATGCGGAAAGAACACCCTGCAAAGATTTTCACCCTCATAATGAAAACCGTGCCCCAAAACTCTGAGTATCATATTAAAACCTATCGGCTCTTGCCGAAGCCTTTCTTAACTGTTTATCAATATACAAAATAAGGATTATGCTTTTTTTCATAATCAAGAGTGCTTGACGGGCCGTGACCCGGAAAAACATCGTAATTTTTTGAAAGCGCGGCTATTTTTTTGAGCGAGCGAGCCATATCCGCATCACTGCCGCCCTGAAAATCGGTACGTCCTATTGCAAGATTAAAAAGTGTATCTCCGCTGAACAGAGCGTTTTCTTCGTCAAACAAATAGCACACTCCGCCCGGTGTATGACCGGGTGTGTGAATAACTTTTATGGTCTGACCCTCAAACGGAAGCGTGTCGCCGTCATGCAAAATTATGTCGGCACAGGTATTCTCCTGCGGCTCTTTAAAATGAAGCCCCGCCCTGCTGAGAATATCGTCGCGAAGACACTCTTCGTCCTCTGCGCCTATGGCAAGAGCGGCACCCGTTAAACGCTTGAGCTGTGCCGCGCCGAGTATATGGTCGTAGTGACCGTGAGTTAAAAGTATATACTTTACATTTTTATCTTTGACAGCATCTATGATTTGTCCGCATTTTGAGCCGGGGTCTATAACAATAGCTTCATTTGTTTTTTCGTCCGTCAGAATGTAGCAGTTTGTGCTTATTATGCCGACTTTAACGGTTTGAATGTTCATAAAATCAGCCCTTTCTCCAAATAGCCGTGTCCATAATAATGGTAACGGGGCCGTCGTTTGAAATTTCGACCGCCATGTCCGCGCCGAAAACTCCGTTTTCAACCTTTTTTACGCCGTTCTCTTTAAGCTGAGAAGAAAAATATTCATATAAAGCCGTTGCTTTATCGGGCTTTGCGGCAAGGATAAAGGACGGTCTGTTGCCCTTTTTTATATCTGCGCAAAGAGTGAATTGAGAAATTACAAGCACCGAGCCGTCAACGTCCAAAACCGAAAGATTCATTTTTTCGTTTTCGTCTTCAAAAATTCTCATTTTGGCTATTTTGGCGGCGAGCACCTCGGCGTCTTTTTCGGTGTCGTCCTCTTCCACACCGAGAAGAACATTGAGCCCTTTGTCTATCTTTCCTGCAATTTCGCCGTCCACGCTCACAGAGGACGCCGTTACTCTTTGAACAACTGCTTTCATAACTTTAAATCTCCTTTATACGTTTGAGCGCTCAACGTCAAGCACTCCGTTGACTTTTGAAAGTTTTGCCATAACATTTTTAAGATGCTCCGTTCCGTTGACGGTTATGACAAAATTCATAACGGCTCTGCCGTCTTTATTTGTCTTGGTATTGACGGAATGAATATCAACGTGCATTGCCGCGAACTGAGCGGTTATATCCATCAACAGTCCCGTTCTGTCCATACCCGTTACGGCTATATTCGCTTTGAAATCTTCTTTTACGTCGCTGTCCCAATAAGCTTTGATCCATCTCTCCGGCTCTTGCGAAAGCTCTATGCGTTTGGGTACGTTTGTGCAGTCTCTTTTATGAATAGAAACGCCGTGCCCCCTTGTTATAAAGCCGATTATGTCGTCGCCCGGCAATGGGTTGCAGCACTTTGAGAACTTGACAAGGCAGTTTTCTATTCCCTCAATAACAACGCCGTCGCTCCTCGTCTTTTTGGGCTTTATCGGCACTGTTTTGATTATCGGTTCTTCGCCGTCTTGCTGCTGTGCTTTTATAAGCTTATTATAATCCTCTTTAATGTGAGGCATCATTTTGGTGAGGGATATACCGCCGTAGCCGATAGCGGCATAAAAATCATCGGTTGTGTTCACGCGCTGTTTCTGCGCCGTCTGGAGTACAAACGCCTCTCTTTGAGCCTCGTCAAGACGTATTCCGTTGCGGCGGAATTCGCGTTCAACCGCGAGTTTACCCTCAACAATGTTTTCATCGCGTTTTTCTTTTTTGAACCATGCTCGTATTTTTGCCCTTGCGGAGCTTGTGTGCGCAATGTTGAGCCAGTCTCTGCTCGGTCCTTTGCCCGGCTGAGAAGAAGTCAGAATTTCAACGATTTCGCCTGTTTTAACCTGATAATCAAGAGGAACAATTCTGCCGTCTACCTTTGCGCCCATCATTTTGTGGCCTACGGCGGAATGTATACCGTAAGCAAAGTCGATAACTGTTGCGCCGACAGGCAGGCTTACGACATCGCCCTTGGGAGTGAACACAAACACTTCTTCGGGCACAAAATCGGTTTTTATTGTTCTGACTATATCCTCGGGGTTTTCTGTCTCGTTCTGCTCCTCAAGCAGCTGTCTTATCCATGTCAGACGCTCGTCAAGCTTTTGCTTACCCGATATTCCGAGCTTATACTTCCAGTGTGCCGCGATACCGAATTCTGCGGTGCGGTGCATCTCCCACGTTCTTATCTGAACTTCAAAAGGTATGCCCTCTCTGCCTATTACCGTGGTGTGAAGCGACTGATACATATTGGGTTTTGGGGTGGAAATATAATCTTTAAATCTGCCCGGAATCGGGGTAAACATATCGTGAATAATACCAAGGCAGTTATAGCAGTCTATGACCTTATCAACAATTATTCTGACGGCATAGACGTCGTATATTTCGTCAAAGCTTTTGTTTTGCATATACATTTTGCGGTATATGCCGTGAACGCTTTTTATTCTGCCCTCAATGTGGCAATCGGGCACAATCTTTTTAACTCGCTCGGCAATCTGCCTCTTTATCTGCTCAAGATATTCGCTCCTCGCCTTTTGCTGCTTTGCGAGCGAAGCCTCAATCTCGTTATAAGCTATCGGGTCAAGGTAGCTTATGGCAAGGTCTTCGAGTTCTTCTTTCATCGCTCTGATACCTAAGCGGTGAGCTATGGGCGCATAGATTTCGAGAGTTTCCTGCGCTTTTTCGCGCCTTTTTTGCGGACGCATAAAGCTGAGAGTTCTGAGGTTGTGTATTCTGTCAGCAAGCTTAATGATGATAACTCTTATATCCTGCGACATGGCAAGAAGCATTTTTCTTACATTCTCTGCCTGCTGCTCCTCTTTGGTGCTCAGCGGCACCTTGCCCATTTTTGTAAGGCCGTCTACTATCGAGGCGATTTCGTCGCCGAAACGCTCTTTAACGTCTTCGATTGTGGCGTCGGTATCCTCAACAATATCGTGCAAAAGTGCGGATATTATCGAATCTTTATCCATGCCGTAATCCGCAAGTATCTGCGCCACGGCTATGGGGTGAATTATATAGGGCTGACCCGAAAAGCGGAACTGCCCGTCATGTTCTTCCCTCGCCCAGTCGAAAGCCTTGTCTATTTCTTCGAGCTCGCTCTTATCCATAGACTTTTCAAGTGTTTGGCGAAGCTTTATATATTCTTTATCCGCCGCCGAAGCGGGGTCTAATTTAATGCTCATTTTTATTCCCCTCTGCAAATGTTTTTAACCGTTTGATAACGGGAGTATCTTCGAGACTGACCTTGCCCGAATTTTCGTTTATTTTAAGTGCTTCTTTCTCGGCAATTATAAGCCCCGATTCTTTCATTGCCTCTATGCAGCAGCAAACCGGCGCATATCTGCTCTCTTTGATTCTATGGCACAAAATTTCCGTGCCGAAACGCCACGGAGCGCGCGAGCGAATAAAGCGATAGACATCGGCGTTAAGCTTTCTGTCCGGCATCATGTATGAAGCCTCTTCGGCTGTGATGTCTGAGCCGCGCTCGAATTTTTCATAAAGGCGCATATCTTTTAAAACAGACTCTTCGTCTATGCCGTGCATACGAATATTTTTGATTATTATGCTAACGCTCACTCTGCCGAGATATTCGTTTCTTTTAACTGCGACAGCCAAATCCACAACATCGCCCTTTTCATAAGGGAACTCTGCCGCGGTACACGAGAATTTCAGCGCGTAAATTTTGCTGCCGTTTCTTGACAGTTCAAGCTTTATGTGCTTGCCGGAACCTATGGGAACAATATTGTCTATTGTCATGTTATAAATTCCGAACACAGGCTGCGGATTGCCCGCGCCGCACGGCTCCATAGTTTCGGCAACTGCGAGAAGCTCCTCATTTATTGAGTGGAGCTTTAATTTATAATCTATTCTCTGCACAGAGAAAGGCATATCAAAATTTTGAGCATAGGCGTTAATCGCTTTTCTGAACTCATCTATTCTGCCGGGGTCAATTCCGAGACCTGCGGCGAGCTTATGACCGCCGAAGTGAGTGAGCTTGTCTTTGACAGCGTCAAGCGCGTCGTAAAGAGAAAAACCCTCTACGCTTCTGCCGGAGCCCTTTGCCTCGTTTTGAAGCTTTGTTATAACAACGGACGGTCTGCCGTATCTCTCTGTAAGACGCGAAGCGACAATGCCGATAACTCCGTCGTTCCAGCCCTCTCCGTCAACGACGAGCACGGGGTCGAACACTCTGCCGGGAGCAGATTCTATCTGCTCAATTGCGAGAGCGGTTATCTCCTGCTCTGTCTTTTGCCTCAAAGCATTTTCTTCGCTTATTTCTTCGGCATAGCCATGAGCGTCACTCGAATCGGTGCTTATCAAAAGCTTAAGTCCGCGCTCGGCACTGCCCATTCTGCCGGCGGCATTTATGCGCGGCGAAAGCGCAAACGCAAGCTCCGAAGATGACGGAACTTTTTCATCCGTACCGGCGACCTTTCTGAGTGCTTTTATACCTATGCGTGGTGATGAGGCGATAACGTCAAGCCCTCTTTTAACAAAATTTCTGTTTTCACAAAGCAGCGGCATAACGTCTGCAACCGTGCCGAGAGCGACAAGGTCCATATAGCTCTCTGTTTTTTCGTTTATCTCGCCCTCAACGGCGCACATGAGCTTATAAGCGACCCCTGCGCCGACATAGTCTTTAAATTCAAGCGGGCAATCCTCTCTGTGCGGATCTACGACAGCCTCTGCCTCCGGCAACTCCTCACCGGGCAAATGGTGGTCGGTTATAACAAGATCCATACCGAGTTTTTTTATGTACCTCGCCTCTTCCAGTGCACTTATGCCGTTATCTACGGTGACTATGAGGTTTACTCCGCGTTCTTTAAGCTTATCTGCCGCAGAGCAGCTTAAGCCGTAGCCCTCTGTGTGACGGTCGGGTATATAGTAAGAAACGTTTGCGCCGAGCGAGCTTAAATAAAGATAAAGCAACGCCGTCGCGGTAACGCCGTCCACATCATAATCGCCGTAAACCGCAATGCTTTCAAAGCCGTCAACCGCTTTTCTGACGCGTTCTGCCGCCTTTGCCATGTCGGGGAATAAAAACGGGTCAACCTCTTCTGCCGCTTCTATGCCGAAAAACTCTGCCATATCGCATATGTCGTCAATTCCGCGCGTATAAGCAAGCAGCACGGCATGCGGGTCAATATTAAGTTCCTGAGCGCATTGCAAAATGAGCTCTTGATCTATCGGCATTATCTGCCACCTTTTACGGTTCACTGTGCGCACCTCTTTCCAAGATAAGTATTTTAACATCAACCGCGCAAATAATCAATGACTTTTAATGAAATATATATAACATATAAATGCAAAAAGCGCGTCTTTTATCGCACAGGGCAAATAAAAGACGCACTCGACAAAATTCAGTTTTTCTTTATTTCATCGGGAATGACGATTTCTCCGTCGGTTTTTTCGAACTCTCTTATACACTTTCTTATAAGATAAAGTATCTGCCCGTTTGCCGAGCGACCCTCATATTTTGCAATGTAGTGGAGCTTGTAATGAAGCTCCGGATCAATCTCTATCCCGAGGTGCTTGTTTGATTTATTTCTCATATTATCACCTTAATCTAAAATTAAGTATATTTTAAGATTAATTTGTGATATAATGTTCAATGTATACTTGATTTAAGTATTACGATTTTGCTTTCATTCGCACGGCAACAGCTTTTATGCACTGCCTGAATTACAACGAAGCAGTTTTTCAACAGTCTCTTTAAACTTTTCGTCCTGCTCCGCCGTCCTTTTGTGAGGGCCTTTGAGCCTGCCGCCCGAAAGACGGACTTTTTTTGAAACATAGCGTGAGAACAACAGCTCATCGATATTTTTGTCATTGTAAACAAGCCCGTTTTGGCTTATAACCGCCGCTCCCCTTGCAAGGCACATTGCGGCAAGGCCGTAATCCTGCGTAACCACCAGGTCGCCTTTTGAGAGCATATTGACTATTTTAAAATCTGCGCTGTCCGCTCCTTTTTCAACCACAACGGTTCTTGCGCCGTCCTTATCAAAAACGTGCGAAGTGTCGCAAATTATCACGCACTCCGCCCCGTGCTTTTTTGCGGCGGCAACGGATAAATCCACCACCGGGCATCCGTCCGCATCTATGAGAATTTTCATCTTTTCACCTGTAAAGAAATTTGCTTTACATTTTTGGGCATATGTAAAGTATTTAACCTTGCGCCACTTCAGAAAGATATTTGAACCATTTATCTGCAACGGCGTCAATGCTGTGAGTATGAAGAAGCTCTTTGCCACCCGCAGAAAGTCTTTTTGCAAGGGCGTCATCATCAAGTATTTTTAAAAGAGCCTCGGCAATTTGTTTTGAAGAATTTGTCTCAACCAAAAGACCGTTTTCACCGTCGGCAATAAGCTCCTCGGGTCCCATTTTACACCTTGTGGAAACACACGGAACACCCGATGCCATAGCCTCCATAAGCGCATTTGGCATACCCTCATAATCCGAAGAGAGAACAAACGCTCTGCCCTTTGAAACGAACTTTATAGCGTCAAGAGAGGCACCGGGGAGCAGCGCTTTGTCGGTGAGAGAAAGCGAATCTATCTGCGATTGGAGCTTTTCTCTGTCGTCGCCCTCGCCGAAAATAATGAGCTTTGTATCCTTGTGCTTTTTTGAGACTTCGGCAAAAGCGTCTATTAAAAGGTCAAAACGCTTTGCCTCGGTGAGCCTGCCCATGCCGTAAATTATGTTTTGGCGCTCTTGGGTCTGCGGCAATTCATAAACAAGCTTGTTGAACACGGCATTCGGTATGACCTCTCCCCTTTTTTGCGCGCGGTTCGGAAAGAACTCCGCCGCCGCCTTTGTCTGAAAAACAAATCCGTTCGCAAAAAAAGCGCTGACTTTTCTTAAAGCTGTGCTTATTTTACCGCTTGCGTATTTATAAGGATTGTTGCGCTCGGTACCAACGGATTTTGTTTTTGTAAACATTGAGGCAAACACACCGTAAACCGTCATTGTGTTGCTCATGCAAACAAGAACGTCGAACTTTTCTTTTTTAATATATTTTCTTATTTGTTTAAATCGCTTGGCGCAGCAGACAATACGTTTAAAAGAGAGTTCTCTGGGGATTTTTGAAAAATCCATGTTTACAACTTTAACATCGTCGCTCGGCGAATAAAATCGGTCTTCATCACCGAAAGTGATTATCTGAACCTCTGCTCCGCGCTGTGCCAAAGCAGATGCAATTGAGCTCGCGGCACGTTCCGCTCCGCCCCAGCTTAAGTTTTGAATTAAAAAGCCTATTTTCATTTAAGCACCCTTCCGTTTTCAAAAACGTGCAGTTTTTCAAGTCCTGCACAAAGCGGTAATCCGAGCAAAAAGCAAACCACCGTTTCACTGAGAGCAACAGACGCGCCGGACATCAAAAATAATTGCCATGTAAATCCGCCCGTAGCAAGCGCCGATATTTCTGCGCCGACGATAACTCCGTTAAATATAACAGGGAAAACGGCCGACAGCACCGGCAAATTTTTAAATCTGATGTTTCTCGCCTTTCTTGTGCATACAGCCGCGCCGAGAGTCGCAAGGCTGCCGCAAATCATATCAACCACAAAATATGGGCTTGAGATGTTTGCGATCAGGCACCCGATTGTGAGACCGGGAATCGCGGCAGGCGTGAGCACGGGCAAAAGCGTCAATGCTTCAGACACTCTGAATTGATTGCCGGAGAATGAAATAGGCTCTAAAAAAAGAGTCAGCGCGGCATAAATTGCCGCAATCATTGCTGCCTGGACGAGGTAAACGGTTGTTGTTTTTTTTACTTTCATAACAATTTCTCCTTAGTTTTGATTTTAAGCACTATGGCTTAGATCAGGATGGTTACGAACTGACCGTATTGCATGGTAATAGAATTTACAATACCCGAATATATTATCACACACGGCTCAAAATGGCAACCTCGAAGGAAAAAGTTGCAAGCTTTGATATATTTCGACAAAATAAAATAAAAATTTGATTTTTTCGATAATATATGTTATTATTCGACAGGGAGGTATAATGAATGAACTCCAAAAATAAATTGACAGATAACCTTAAAAGATTAAGAAAAGACTACAGTCTTACCCAAGACGAGGTTGCGGACATTATCTCAAAAGACAGATCTTCCGTCGCAAAATACGAAAGCGGCAAGGCACTGCCGCCGATAGATATTTTAAAACAGCTCGCAAAGCTTTATCGTGTGAGCGTTGACGAGCTCTGCGGAATCAGTTCTTCAAAACAGACGATAACCTTGCACAGCGAACCCGACGCGGTGCCGAAAAGAGGCCTGCAATACGCAAAGCTCTCAAAGCAGGAGCAGCTTATTGTTTTAAAATTCAGAATGATGAATGAAAAAGAAAAAAGCGATTTAATAGAAAAAATAAACGAAATAACCGCTGAAAACGACACGGAATAAATCCCAAAACGGCAAATTGTTCTGCACGGAATATAGTGCACACATTTTGAAATACTGATAATGTTAGGAGTGTTTCAAAATGTACAAAGTAAGTTTTTATGATACAAAGCCTTATGACAGGCAGTTTTTTGACAAAGCAAACGAGCTTTTCGGATTTGACATACACTATTACGAAACAAAACTCAGCCCCAAAACCGCGGTTCTCGCCGCGGGAAGTAAGGCTGTTATTGCTTTTGTGAACGATGACATTTCAAAAGAAACAATAAATAGGCTTTGCGAGCAGGGCACGGAGCTTATCGCAATGCGCTGTGCCGGGTATAATAACGTTGACCTCGAAGCTTCTCACGGCAAAATCAAGGTGGTGAGAGTGCCTGTCTATTCGCCTTATGCCGTTGCCGAGCACGCAATGGCAATGCTTTTGACCCTAAACCGTAAAATTCACAAAGCATTTATCAGAACGAGAGACCATAACTTCAGTCTCAACGGTCTCACGGGCTTTGATTTGCACGGCAAAAATATAGGCGTAATCGGCACGGGCAATATAGGCAGAACTTTTATAGACATCTGTCAAGGCTTCGGCATGAATGTTTATGCAAACGACATTTACCAAAGCTGCGAAAAAGCAAAATATGTTTCGCTTGACGAGCTTTTTGCTCTGAGCGATATAATATCGCTCCACTGCCCTCTCACGAGCGACACTTATCACATCATAAACAAGCAGAGCATAGACAAAATGAAAAACGGCGTTTATATAATAAACACCTCACGCGGCTCGCTCATAGATTCTTCCGCATTGCTTGACGGCATAATGAGCGAAAAAATCGGCGGTGCCTGCCTTGATGTTTATGAAGAAGAAACAGACATTTTTCACGAGGATTATTCAGATACAATAATTAAAGACGACCTTTTGCTTCGGCTCATTTCAATGCCGAATGTTATAGTCACATCTCATCAGGGATTTTTCACCAAAGAGGCTCTTCAGAGCATAGCATCTACAACGCTTCAAAATATTGACGATTATGCTAACGGCAGGGTTTTAAAAAACCAAGTGTTCGTTAAAAAAATTAAGACTTAAAAGTTTTTGTTCAGTAAAGGCATATAGCTTTACATCTAATCGCAAATGTAAAGCTATATGCCTTTACTTTTGCTTATATAGTATATAAAAGCACCTGCATATGCTATATTTAGTATCGTAAAAAAATAAAAAATTTTTAAAATTTACCGAACATTTGTATTGACAAATAAAAAAAGTCTGCTATAATAGTGTGTGTAAGGAACAAATGTTCAGACTGTTCGGGCAAAGAAAAGGAGAGAACAAAATGTCACAGACTATGATATTATCTACTATATTTGAAGTATCCGCAATCATTCTTTTTATCATCGGTTTGCTTAACGAAAGAGCAATTATTGAGTTTGAAGACAGACTTGCTCTTGCTGTTGCAAAAAGAATAAAAAAACATATCAGGCGCAAAATGCTCAAGAAAAGAGCAGCCGAGCAAAGAAAGCTCAGAGCGGTTCCCTCATACAGCGACAAGCGCGTTTACAGACGTACCGCGTAAACAGACCGCCTAAAGGCGCTTTTGCGCCGCGAGATGGTAAAGGAAATATAAATTAAACAAAAGCAAAGCTATAATCCCCATCCGGCGTTTAACTGCCGTTTGTGAATTATAGCTTTTTCTTTTAATTTTTGGTCTGCGCCGAACGCGGCATCCCGTATTTTTATTTTTTATATTCTTTCAGGAGTGAATCTTTAAGATCCCAAAGCTTTTGAGAGAGGTCAACATAGTAATTATGCGGTTTTTCAAATCTCAAAACCTCATCCCACAAGGTATCAACCTGCTCGCGGCAATAATCTCTCACATCGTCAAGCTTCGGGTAATCATACACACATTTACCCTTGTCAAAAAGTCTTTGAAGGAGCGGTCTTGCGGTGTAATTTTCTACAATCTTTCTCTTCCATGTAAAATCGCGGTCAAACAGCTCATACGGCTTTGTTTCGTCCACAACTTCATCATCAAGAGTTATAAGGTCGGCAATAGCTTTGCCTGTTTCGTTGTCATAAAGCCTCCAGAGTTTTTTGGTACCGGGAATAGTGACCTTGGCAACATTTTCGCTTATTTTAATTTTGGGTATCATTGTTCCGTCGTTGTTTTCAACAGCACAGAGTTTATAAACTCCGCCGAAGACGGGAGCGGAAGACGCTGTAATAAGCCTTTCGCCTACTCCGAAAGAATCTATCTGTGCGCCCTGAAGAAGCATATCTCTGATTATATATTCGTCAAGGGAGTTTGAAGCCACTATCGCACAGTCTTCAAAACCTGCTTCATCAAGCATTTTTCTTGCTTTGCGTGTGAGGTAAGTTATATCGCCGCTGTCTATTCTTATACCCTTTGGTCTGAATCCGCGCGGCAAAACCTCGCGCTTAAACGCCTCTATTGCATTGGGTATGCCCGATTTTAATACATTATAAGTATCTACAAGAAGCGTACAGTTATCGGGGTACTCTCTCGCATATGCGCAAAAAGCTTCAAGCTCGCTGTCAAAAAGCTGAACCCAGCTGTGAGCCATTGTTCCGAGAGCCTTTACGCCGAACTCTCTGTCGGATATGGTGCAGGCAGTGCCTGTGCAGCCGCCGATATATGCCGCTCTTGCACCGTATATTGCCCCGTCATATCCCTGCGAGCGGCGTGAGCCGAACTCCATAACAGGTCTGCCCTGTGCGGAGCGTACAATTCTGTTTGCTTTTGTTGCAACAAGGCTTTGATGATTTATGGATATGAGCACCATAGTCTCTATAAACTGTGCCTGAATTGCAGGGCCTCTTACGGTTACTATCGGCTCATACGGAAATATCGGCGTACCCTCAGGCACGCACCAAACATCGCAGCTGAATTTGAAGTTTCTCAAATAATCGAGAAACTCTTTGTCAAAGCCCTTGCCTGCGAGGTATTTGATGTCCTCATCATTAAAGCTCAAATTCGAGAGATAATCCGCAAGCTGTTCAACTCCTGCCATAATCGCAAAGCCGCCGTTATCGGGAACTTCTCTGAAAAACATATCAAACTGTGTTATCTTATCGCCCACACCGTTTTTAAAATAGCCGTTAGCCATTGTTATCTCATAAAAATCCGTGAGCATTGTAAGGTTGCGTTCTTTTAATTGTTGTGTCATTTTTTTATACAACCTCCTTCAGAGTGTGATTATAGCACTTAGTATAGCTTTTTTCAATATTAAAATTTTTCTGCCGAAAATAAGCCTCATTTTTTTCGGTTAATCTGCTAAATATTTTTTCTTTTTAAGCAAATAAGCCCCTGCTTTTTATACATATTTAACAAAAACGTGCATTAATGACATTTTTTTCGTTTTATGACTGTATTTTTTTGTAAAATGTGATATTATAGTATCTATGTGAAACAATATTTTTCACATTCAAACAAAAGCTTGCTTTCTACTCTTTTTGAGAGAGTGCACCGGTCTGAAAAAGCACAGAAGTCAAGCAAATTCTGGGAGGAATTTAAAATGAGAACCCGCAAACAGGATCTCGGCGATAAAAACATCGTCGGTCTAAGGGTCGAACAAAGGCGCAAATCAATAGGAATGAAACAGAAAGACCTGTTAGCTCAGCTTCAGATAAAGGGCATTGAGCTTAACGCTTCGGGGCTTTCAAAGCTTGAGGGTCAAATAAGAGGCGTTGCCGATTATGAGCTCAAAGCTTTGGCTGAAGTTCTCGGCGTTACGGTCGATTGGCTTCTGGGCACAGAAAGAACGGAGAGTTAACAAAAACATAAATTAAAATATGCACCGGGTAAAGCGAAATTTTTGCGCCCGGTGCATTATTATTTTGGCAACATTGATTGACATTATTTAGGGTATGATGTAAAATGTTATCATATTTTTAAAAGGAGTTTTTTAAATGGCAATATTCAGACCGTTCAAAGCAATACGTCCCCTGCCGGATAAGGCACAGGAGGTGGCAGCCCTCCCATACGACGTAATGAGCAGTGCGGAAGCAAAAGAGATGGTCAAGGGCAAGCCTTACTCTTTTTTACACGTTGACAAAGCAGAAATAGATTTCGACCCCATTCCCGAAAACATTTATACAAAAGAGATTTATCTCAAGGCTAAAGAAAATCTTCAAAAGCTCGTCAGCGACGGAGTTTGCAAAGAAGATGAAGCACCTTGTTTCTATATCTACCGCCAAATAATGAACGGACGCAGTCAGACAGGTCTTGTGGGCTGCACCGCAATTGACGATTATATAAACAACATCATTAAAAAGCATGAGCTCACAAGAGCCGACAAAGAGGCTGACAGAATAAACCATGTTGATTACTGCGACGCGAACACGGGTCCTATATTTTTAACATATAAAAAGAATGACGGCATCTCTTCTCTTGTTGAGGAGTGGAAGACCTCTCACAAACCTGTTTATGACTTTGTAACAGACGACGGAGTTGAAAACACTGTTTGGGTAATAGACGATAAAAACGCAATAGAAAAAATTTCAGCCGGCATTGCCGCAACCGATTATCTTTATATTGCAGACGGTCACCACAGAGCCGCTTCAGCGGTAAAGGTCGGCCTTAAAAGACGTGAAAAGCACCCCGACTACACGGGTGAAGAAGAGTTTAACTACTTTCTTGCAGTGCTCTTCCCCAAAGACGAACTCGAGATTATGGACTATAACCGTGTTATCAAAGACCTTAACGGTCACAGCGAAGAAGAGTTTATGAATCTTTTGAGCGAGAAATTCACGGTTGAGAAAGTCGGCAATAAAGCATATCACCCCGAAAAGAAGCATACTTTCGGTATGTTCCTTGACGGCACATGGTATAAGCTCTCTGCAAAAGACGGCACCTTTGACAAGAATGACCCCGTAGCGCAGCTTGATGTGTCAATTCTTCAAAACAATGTTATCTCCCCCATTTTCGGCATCAATGACCCGAGAACAGATAAGAGAATTGACTTTATCGGCGGCATAAGAGGCCTCGGCGAGCTTGAGCGCAGAGTAAACACCGACATGAAGGTTGCTTTCTCCATGTATCCGACAACACTTGACGATTTGACCGACATAGCCGACGCAGGCAAAATAATGCCCCCTAAATCAACATGGTTTGAGCCGAAGCTTCTCAGCGGTCTGTTTATTCACAAGCTTTCATAATCCGGAGGGAACAACATTATGCCTCATATATCATCAAACGTTTCTTGCCCCATATCGTCGGAGCAAGAGAAAGAATTAAAAACAAAGCTCGGCAAGGCAATATCCATACTCTCCGGCAAAAGCGAGAGATGGCTTATGCTCTCATTTCACGATAATTGCAGAATTTATTTTGCGGGCGACAACTCAAAGCCCTCTGCGTTTATAGAGGTTCAGGTGCTCGGCAAAATAAATTCGAATGAATCAAGTGCCCTTTCCGCAGAAATTTGCAATATTTTTGAAGATACATTGTCAATTCCTCCCGACCGCATATATATAAAATATGAAGAGGTCGAGCAATGGGGCTTTAACGGCGGCAATTTCTGAGCAAATTAAACAAATTAAAACATAACGTTTTCTTTAATATTTATATATTTGCAGATGCAAATCTGAACGTTTTGGTATATAATATTATCAGTAGTAAATGCGTTACCAGTGGGAGAAGTAACCGAAACAGGCGCACCAGAGAGGGAGCGGCAGCTGAAAAGCTCCTTGTGTTATGACGGCGAAATGCACCCATCAGCACACAGCAGGAACAGAGTATCGCTGTGCGGTCGGCCCCGTTATCGGCTTTTGAGTTATAAACCGGAGTGGAACCGCGGATTGACCGCCTCCGTCGCCTTATGCGACGAAGGCGGATATTTTTTTGAGGAGAATTCTTAATGTTTGATAAAATGAAAGAAGACATAGCATGCTTCAAAGCACGCGACCCGGCTTGCCGCTCTTCGCTTGAAGTTTTGCTGTTGTACCCGGGATATAAAGCGATAAGGAAATACCGAATTGCTCACCGGTTTTATAAAAAAAATATGAAATTTATCGCCAGAGCCATATCGCAGTCTGCTTCAAAGCACACGGGCATAGAAATTCACCCAGGAGCAGAGATAGGCAGAAGATTTTTTATTGACCACGGCACAGGCACCGTCATAGGCGAAACGACTGTTATCGGCGATGATGTTACGGTTTATCAGGGCGTAACGCTCGGCGGCACCGGCAAGGACACAGGCAAGCGCCACCCGACAATCGGCAGCCATGTGCTTGTCGGCGCAGGTGCAAAGGTGCTTGGCCCCGTAACGGTCGGCAACAACACAAACATTGCCGCAGGAGCCGTGGTGCTTGATAATATACCCGACAACACCACCGCCGTGGGCGTTCCGGCAAGAGTTGTGAGATGCAACGGCGAAAGAGTAGACAATCTTGACCAAATTCACATTCCCGACCCTGTTTCGCAGGAGCTTTGCAGGCTTCAGGGTCAAATAGATAAATTAAAAAAACAGCTGGAGGATATGAAAAAATGAAAATTTTCAACACTCTTACAAGAAAAAAAGAAGAGCTTAAAACACTCGAAGAAGGCAAAGTAAAAATATACGCCTGCGGCCCTACCGTATATAACTATATACACATCGGCAACGCGCGCCCCCTGTGCGTGTTTGATATTCTTCGCAGATACCTCGAATACCGCGGATATGACGTTACATTTGTTCAGAATTTTACGGATATTGACGATAAAATCATAAAAAGAGCAAACGAAGAAGGCGTCAGCTATAAGGAAATATCGGAAAAATATATAAAAGAATTTTGGACTGACGCAAAGGGGCTTAATGTTCGTGAAGCAACAATTCACCCCAAGGCAACAGAAAATATTGATGAAATAATAGACATCGTAAGCACTCTTATAGAAAAAGGATATGCCTATGAGGCGGACGGCGACGTTTATTTCAGCCCCAAAAAATTCAGCGGCTACGGCAAGCTTTCGCATCAGCCGCTTGAGGAGCTTGAGGCAGGTGCAAGAATAATGGTCGGTGAAATCAAAAGAGAGCCTATGGACTTTGCTCTTTGGAAAAAAGCAAAGCCCGGCGAGCCGTATTGGGAATCCCCCTGGGGTCAGGGCCGCCCCGGCTGGCACATTGAGTGCTCTGCGATGAACCGCCGCTATCTCGGCAAAACAATAGACATTCATTGCGGCGGGCAGGACCTTATCTTCCCCCACCACGAAAACGAGATTGCACAGAGCGAGTGCTGCAATGACGCTCCGTTTGCAAACTATTGGATGCACAACGGCTACATCACTGTTGACAATGTAAAAATGTCTAAATCGCTCAACAACTTCTTCACCGTGAGAGATGTTGCAAACGAATACGGATATGAGCCGATTCGCTATCTTCTCATATCCTCTCAATACAGAAGCCCCATAAATTACAGCACGGAGATTATCGAGCAGTGCAAATCATCGCTCACAAGGCTTTATACCTGCCGCGACAACCTCGATTTTGCAATCAAAAATGCAGCCGACGGCGAAGCGGACGCAGAAATCATAAAGCTTATTGACGGCCGCAAAGAGCAGTTTATCGCCGCTATGGACGACGACCTCAACACCGCAGACGCGCTTGCCGCAATATTTGAGCTTGTAAGAGATATAAACACCAAGGTTATTTCCGGCTCGGCAAACAAGGCGACCTGCGAAGCCGCCGCAAAAATCTTTGACGAGCTTTGCTCTGTTCTCGGCATTGTGTATAACAGAAAATCGCAGTCGATAGACAGTGAGGTTGAAGCTCTTATAGAAAAGCGCACACAGGCAAGAAAAGAAAAGAACTGGGCGGAGGCAGACAGAATCCGCGACGAGCTTAAAAACATGGGCGTTGTGCTTGAGGACACCGCCGGCGGAGTAAAGTGGCACAAAGTATAAGCATAAAAGCTTTATCGGGGCTGACGCATCAGCCCCGATTTTTATTGACTTAGAATGAATTTAATGATATATTAAAGCTAAAGTTAATATTTATTAAACAAAACGCATTGCTTGCCGAATAAAGCCGTAAGGAGGAGATAAAATGATTTATACATGGGCGGCGGCAATTATAGTTTTTTTGATAATAGAAGCCGTAACCACACAGCTTGTCACAATCTGGTTTGCACTCGGCTCTGCGGCGGCGCTTGTTGCCTGCGCGTTAGATGTTTCTCTGCCGATACAAATAGTGATTTTTGTTGCGGTGACCTCTGTTACGCTTGTTGCGACAAGACCTTTTATCAAAAAAATTACGCAAAAGAAATTCAGCCCCACAAATGCCGACAGGTGTATCGGTAAAACCGCCAAGGTGGTTGAAAAAATAAACAACGAAGAAGAGTGTGGCGCGGTCAAAATCAACGGAGTTGTTTGGACTGCACGCTCGCTTAACAGCACGCAAATAGAAAAAGATGAGTTTGTCACCGTTAAAAAAATTGACGGAGTAAAGCTCATTGTTGAGAAAGAATAGGAGGAAATTATGTCACCTTTAATCATTGCGCTTTTAATCATTGCACTCATAATCATTATTCTTGTGGTTGCAAACGTAAAAATTGTTCCGCAGTCAAAGGCGTATGTTATCGAACGTCTCGGAGCATACAGCACCACATGGCAAACAGGACTTCATGTTAAAGTGCCGATTTTTGAAAGAATCGCTAAAATCGTTTCGCTCAAAGAGCAGGTTGTGGACTTCCCGCCCCAGCCGGTTATCACAAAAGATAACGTCACAATGCAGATAGACACGGTTGTTTTCTTTCAGATAACAGACCCGAAGCTTTACGCCTATGGCGTTGAAAGTCCCATATCGGCAATAGAAAACCTCAGTGCAACGACACTTCGTAATATTATCGGCGAGCTTGAGCTTGACCATACGCTCACCTCACGCGACACTATCAATGCAAAAATCAGAGGAATACTTGACGAAGCAACCGACCCGTGGGGAATTAAAGTAAACCGCGTTGAGCTTAAAAACATTTTGCCCCCTCGCGAAATTCAGGACGCGATGGAAAAACAGATGAAAGCGGAGCGTCAGCGCCGTGAATCAATCCTCAGAGCAGAGGGTGAAAAGGCAAGTAAAATTCTTGTTGCAGAGGGTCTTAAAGAGTCGCAAATTCTTGAAGCGGAGGCTGACAAGCAGGCCGCCATTCTTCACGCAGAGGCTGTTAAAGAGTCTAAAATGCGCGAGGCAGAGGGTGAAGCAGAGGCTATCAAAACCGTTCAGAAGGCGCGTGCAGAGGGTATTGCTTATATTAACGACTCAAAGCCCTGCGACGCATATTTGAAGCTCAAGAGCCTTGAAGCGTTTGAGAAAGCCGCAGACGGTCAGGCGACAAAGATTATTATACCGTCAGAAATTCAGGGAATTGCGGGTTTGGTTAACGGAATAAGCGAATCGGCGAAATAAAAAAAATCAGGATTGCTCCGAAAAATCTCGGCGGCAATCCTGATTTTTATTTGTATAGCATAGGGAACAAAATATCCAAAAGATTTCCGATAAATTTAATAAAATCGAGCGAGAGTATTGAGTCGAGAATTTTTTGAAGCGTGCCATGCTCCTCCGGCAGCGGAATATCATCGCCCGGGTCTGTGCTGTCCGTGACCAGTTCATATGAAAATGAGGAGTTGCCAGCGGCATATGTATAGCCGGCCGAGCCGCTGTAGCAATATATTTTAAATCCGCTTATGGGGGTGTAGCGGTTGCCCGAGTATTTATATCCCAAAGAATATGTGCCGATTGTGGTAACGCTCTGCGGTATTTTTATTGACGAGAGCGCCGAGCAATTCAAAAAAACATAGTTGCCTATTGTTTTAAGCCCTTGCGACAGGCTGACATTCATAAGATTAACGCAGTCCGCAAACGCATATGAATAAATCGTTGTCACTGTGGACGGCACACTCACATTCACAAGCTCGCGGCAATAATAAAAGGCAAAATTTCCTATCTGTTTAACTCCTGCGCCAAGAGTTACGTCCGTAAGCCCGTCACACTGAGAAAACGCGTAGTCGCCAATTGTTGTGAGCATAGAACCGGTGGTCAGCCTTTTAAATGATTTGCAGCCGCTGAACGCATATGAACCTATTGTCTTAACCGAACCGATAGAAATACTCGAAAGCGATCTGCAATCAAGAAACGCCCCTGTCGGCAGCGCCGTTATGCCTGTCGAAAGAGAAACACTTTCAAGCTTTTGGCAATCTGCAAACGCATATGAGCCCATACCGATAAGATTCTTTGTAAAAGTGACGCTCGTCAGCTTCGCACTCTCTCTGAAAGAACTTTCTCCGACAGCGGTTATATTATCGCCCGCGGTATATGACGTTGCCGCTCTGCCGCCGGGGTATCTTATAATCGTATTACCGGCTTTGTTCATCAGCTCGCCGTTTGAGCCGGCAGAAAACGCCGTATTGTTTTCAGCGGCGGTAAACGCCGTCAAGGAATTGCAGCCGCTGAAAGCGGAGGCGGAAACGGAATTGACCGAAGCCGTAATATTGAATATTGTTATGCCGCTTCCTCTGAACGCATCCGAACCTATGTTTTTGACATCGCTGCCGAGTTTTACGGATTTCAGTGCGGAAGAATAAGCGCACAAACCGCTCGGTATGAGCGTTACGCCGTCACCGACAGTCAAAGTCATGCCGTCACTGCCGCCCGCACCGTTAAAGCAGCCGTAGCCGCTCACATTCATACTTTGAGGAAGATAAACGATATTTTTAAGAGCGGTGCAATTTGCAAATACCCTGCTGCCAAGCTCGGTAACGCCGACCGGGATTGTAATATCGGAAAGCGCTGTGCAGCCCTCAAACGCCGCAGAACTTATTTTATAAAGAGAATCGGGAAGAGTTACATTTTGCAGAGAGGAGCAAAGGCTGAAAGCACCGCTGCCAATGTTTTCGGTTGTTTCGCCGAATGAAAAATCGGTCAAAGCCGCGCAGTCTCTGAAAGCATAATCACCTATTAAGACTATGCCCTCTCCCCCGCCGACGGTTTTGAGCGACGGGCTGCCTCTGAAAGCATACTCGCCTATCTCTTTAACCGTATCGGCTAAAAAGAGTGAAGTCATTTTTTTATATTTATAGCCGTTGGAGTTATAAAAGGCATATGCGCCGATATTTTCCGCTCCGCTCTCTATCTCAACGGTTTTTATATAATTTTGGTATCTGTCCCACTCCGGGTGGTTGGAGGAGGTGTAGTCATACATTTTTCCGCTGCCTTCAACAGTGAGCACACCCTTAAAGGTGTCCAGACTCCATGTGAGCGCATCGCCGCACTTGCCGCTGTATGACGCGGCAAAAGCACTCGGCACGCTCGCCGTAACGCTTAAAATCAAAATAACGATACATATAAAAGCAGAAAGCGTTTTTTTCATTTTCTACACCTCGTTTAACTCTTTATAAAAGTATATCATCAATTAAAAAAATTTGCAAATAAGAAAATCGGGCAGCTTCGCGCCGCCCGATAAATTATTCGATTACACCGCCGCCGACAACAACATCGCCGTCATAAAAAACCACCGACTGCCCGGGAGTTATCGCTCTTTGCGGTTTTGCAAACTCAACCTCCACCCTGCCGTTTGCAAGAGGAGTTATGAGCGAATCTGCCTCTTCTTTTTGGTTGTATCTTATTTTCGCCTTGACCTGCATAGGCTCCGTCAAAGCCTCTATGCTTATAAAATTCACATTTTTTGCAGTGAGATAACATGAAAACAAATCGTCGTTGCTGCCGAGAATAACGTCGCCGCTCTCCGAATCCTTGCTAAGAACATAATACGGTGCAGGTGCGGATATACCAAGCCCCTTGCGCTGACCGACGGTATAATTTATTATGCCTTTATGCTTTGCTATAACGCTGCCGTCTTTAGTAACAAAGTTGCCGTATGATGAAAGATTTGGGCAATGCTCTTTTATAAAAGAGGCATATTCGCCGTTTGGGATAAAGCAAATATCCTGGCTGTCGCTTCTGCCTGCATTTTCAAATCCGCTGTTTTTGGCAATTTCACGCGAGCGGTCTTTGGTGTAAGAACCGAGCGGCAATATAACGCTTTTAAGCTGATCTTGTGTGAGAGAATAAAGCACATAGCTTTGGTCTTTGCTGAGGTCGTCCGCCTTTTTTATTATGTATCTGCCGCGTTCTTTGTCATACTCTGTTTTGGCATAGTGACCCGTTGCAACAAAGTCACAGCCAAGCTCACGCGCTCTGTCTAAAAATGCGCCGAATTTTATATGTTTGTTGCAGACCACGCACGGGTTCGGCGTGAGCGCGGAACAATAAGAAGATACAAAATCATCCACAACATATTTTTTAAACTCATTATGAAAGTCAAAGACATAAAATGGCATACCGAGCCTTTGTGCAACGGCTTCGGCATCTTTTATATCTTTTGAATTATCGCCGTAAAGAGTCATTATGGCTCCGCAGATGTCGTGACCCATATCTTTTATAAGCCGTGCCGCCGCAGAGCTGTCCACTCCTCCGCTCATAGCTATCATTGTTTTTGGCATATTAAAAACTCCCGATATTCAAAAGACCGCCGCAAAAACATGCGGTGGTCTTTTATTTTTATCATTACTCGCAGTGAGAACAGCCCTCACAGCCGCCGGAGCAGCTGCCGAAGATTTCGGGGTCAAGCTCAATACCGTTTTTCTTATAGTAATCCGCAACGGCTGCCTTAACAGCCTCTTCTGCAAGAACGGAGCAGTGGATTTTTGCCGGCGGCAGACCGTCAAGAGCCTCAACAACCGCTTTGTTGCTGAGCTTCAAAGCGTCCTCAACCTTTTGACCTTTAATCATTTCGGTCGCCATTGAGCTGGTAGCTATTGCAGAAGCGCAGCCGAAAGTGTTGAACTTAACGTCTGAAATTACGCCGTCGTTTACTTTAAGATAAACCTTCATTATGTCGCCGCACTTTGCATTGCCTACCTCGCCAATGCCGTCGGCATCGTCCATTTTGCCGAGGTTTCTCGGATGTTCAAAATGGTCCATTACTTTTTCACTGTATGCCATTGTCTTTTTCCTCCTTTACAATGCGCTCCCATACGGGTGACATGTCACGAAGTCTGTCAACCACTTTGGGCAATTCCTCTATAATATAATCGGCTTCTTCTTCGGTATTATATTCGCAAAGAGAAAGTCTTAATGAGCCGTGAGCAATTTCGTGCGGCAAGCCGAGAGCCAAAAGAACATGGCTCGGGTCAAGCGAGCCCGATGTGCAGGCGGAACCCGATGAACCGCAAATGCCCTTGAGGTCAAGATAAAGCAGAAGTGATTCGCCTTCAATCCCCTCAAAGCAAAAGCTGACGTTGCCGGGGAGTCTGTTTTCTCTGCCGCCGTTGAGCCTGCAGCGTTTAACATTCGGCAAAATTGCGTCAATGATTTTATCTCTGAGCGCACTGACATATGCCGCATTTTTTTCAATATCGGCACAAGCTTTTTTAAGTGCCGCAGCCATGCCTGCTATTGCCGGAACATTCTCTGTGCCGGGGCGCTTGTTGCGCTCCTGCGCGCCGCCCTGCATAAGACCGAGAAGAGATATACCCTTGCGGCAATAGAGAACGCCGATACCCTTTGGACCGTGGAACTTGTGTGCCGAAAGCGAGAGCATATCAATGTTCTGCGCCTTTACGTCTATTGCAACATGACCGACCGCCTGAACTGCGTCTGTGTGGAAAAGAACGCCCTTTTCTTTGCATACCTTGCCTATCTCTGCAATAGGCTGAATTGTGCCTATCTCGTTGTTTGCATACATTATTGTAACAAGGCAGGTATCTTCTCTTATTGCATTTGCAACCTGCTCGGCAGTGACGTAGCCGTCTGAATGAACATCAAGATAAGTGACCTCAAAGCCCTCTTTTTCGAGCTTTTTGAGTGTGTGAAGCACTGCGTGATGCTCAAAAGCAGTTGAAATAATGTGTTTTTTATTTTTCATTGCGCCGAGTCTTGCGGCGTTTCTGATTGCCCAGTTATCTGCCTCTGTGCCGCCGGAAGTGAAATAAATCTCATCAACCGAAGCGCCGAGACATCCGGCTATATCGCGGCGTGCTTCAAGCACAACTGCCGCCGCCTCTTGACCGACATGATGAAGGCTTGACGGGTTGCCGTAAATGTTGTTCATGCAATCTGTCATTACCTTTATGGCTTCCGGACACATTGCGGTTGTTGCCGCATTATCCGCATAAACAGTTTTCATAAATCTCGCCTGACTTTCTACGAAGTATATCTTTTTCCGTCAAAACGGAATTATTCTTTTCGGCAGTATGAGCCGCGGTGCATACGCCTTTGTGAGCATATTCTTATGCTCATAATAGTATACTACAATAATCCTACCTGTTCAATAGATTATAATGCAGAAAAGGCGGAAATTTTCCGCCTTTCTTTTGTTAGTCTTTCCTAATTTTAGCTGTAACGGTCACGCTGTCGGTAATATTTTTAAGTCCGTTTATGTCTTTGCCGTCAACGCTCCAGCCCTCAAAATGATAGCCGTCGGGGCACGCCGCACCCGCGTTCGGCATATCGGCAGAGTCGAGGTTTGAGCCTACGGGAACTCTGTGCGTTTTGAGAAGCTCACCCGTTAATTCGCTGTAAAAATAAATATTGCAATACTCCCGTCCGCTCAGCACAATTCTTTGCGCCGTTATGCTTGCGGGGTATGTTTCGCGAATCTCGCCGTTATAATATATTTTGGCACGAGAAAAATTTTTTATGTCGTCCTGAGAAACTTTTTTACCTTTTTCATCTGTTACGGCAGCTTTTGAAAAATCAAGGCTTATTTTATCGGAGCTTTTGCGCTCAGTGCTGTTTTTATCGGGGACAACTATCATGTTCGTGCCGGATACGCTGTCAACCTCGCAAAAGAAGCTGCTAACGTCTTTTGCAGCTTGGGATTCGCCGCTGCGCTCACTCTCCTCCGATTTGGAGGAGTCTTGGCTCTGCGCCGAGCCGGAGCTTTCACCGGAAACCGCCTGAGAGTATGATTGACTTTCTTTGTTATCATCTGTTTTTGAGGTCAACCTTTTATTGACAACGACTATCCCTGCCGTGCCGAGCACCGCTATTGCCGCTATGATTGCAATATATTTTTTCATTTAAAAGCACCTGCTTTATCTGTCGGCTTTTGAAACCTTGCGTATATAAGACTTGAAGAATGCAACGCCGTCTTTGAGCACCTCAACCGGAACGCGCTCGTTTGTTGCGTGCGTTGTTTTGAGCACCTCTACAGAAAGTCTGAACGGAGCATATCTCAATACGTTGTCACAAATCTGCTCATAAAAATATGCGTCTGTGCCGCCCATAACAAGATAAGGTACAACGGCAACTTTTTTATCTGTGAACATAGAAGCGGTTATATCTTCTATGGCATAAAATGCTCTCGAATCTGTGGGAGAGAATTTTGAAGGCTCTTTTGCTCTGATGCACTCAATTTCTGCGTCTTTGTATCTGACTGCTTTGCGGATATGCTCGCCTACGCCTGCAACGGAATCGCCGTAAATCGGGCGGAAGTTTGCGGTAACGCTCGCTCTTTGAGGCAGAACGTTTGGTGCAGGGCTGCCCTCGCACATAGAAACGGCGGTAACCGTTCTTGTAAGGCAAGCAGTCTCGGGAATTTTAGTTACAATAAACTTTATAAGGGGCTTTAATATTTTATAGTTGCAAAATATAAAGCGTCCGCCGTAGGTCATTGTTCTGCCGACTCTGTCAAGAAGAGTATCCACAAACGGCAAAAGCTTTGCTTTGCACTGGTGGTTTTCAAGGTCTTGTATTACGTTTGCGAGCTTACCGAGGCCGTTATGTTTGGGAGCCTGCGAGGTATGACCGCCCTTATCGGTAACGGTGATTTTATAATCGCAATAACCCTTTTCTGCCATACCGATGCAGATTATATAAGTATCTATAAGGTGCTTTATGTCACCTGTGAGTATCGCGCCGCCCTCGTCGATAACGCTGTCGAGGTGTATTCCTCTCTCTTTAAGGGTTTTAACTATTGTGCCTGCGCCGGGCTCGCTTGAGCAAACAACCTCTTCGTTGTGACCGAAGCAAAGATACACGTCTCTTTCGGGCTGAAAGCCCTCTTCCATGAGTGTTTCAACAGCTTCCATAACGCAGATGAGGTGGTTTTTCATATCAACCGCACCTCTGCCCCAAATGTATTCGCCGTCGTTATGGCCGCTGAATGCGTCATACTTCCAGTCGCCCTCAGTACCCGGGGTAATGGGAACAACATCCTGGTGGGAGAGAAGAGCCATCGGCTCAAGGTCGGGATTTTTGCCCTTCCAAATATAAAGAAGACTTGCTCTTGATATAACCTCTTTGCTCATGTTTTTGTGAACAAGAGGATATTCTCTTTCAAGAAATTCATGGAACTTTTTAAACTCGTTCCAATCCGTGTCCTCCGGATTCTCATGCGAAACCGTTTTGCACTGTATCGCCTGAGAAAGATGCTTCTGCACTCTTTCAAAATCAACTTTCTCTTCTACCTCCACAGGTTTTACCTGCTTCTTGGGCAAGAAGAATGCCGCCCTGATTGCCGTAACAATAATAAGCAATGCTATAACGGCAAGGATAATGTAGCCTACCATAAGAAAAAATACATCCTTTCACTATATATAAATTACAGCCTTTACGGCTTATTATGCCTCTCACTGTCGAGAATGAGTCTGCCGAATTTTTCGCGCCTGACTTCGTCCGCATTATAAATCGTGTGATAAAAGCAGCTGCTGTGACCCGTGTGGCACACGCATCCCTTTTGCTCAACTATAAATAAAAATGCGTCGCAGCCGCAATTCATTTTTATTTCTCTTATATGTTGGGTGTGACCCGAATGTGCTCCGCGGCGTCTGACGTTTTCTCCGTCGCTATCGCAATACCACGCTTCGCCGGTCTTTAACGTCAAAGCCAAAGACTCTTTATTCTGATAGCCGACCATAAGCATTTTGCCTGTGCCGTGTTCTGTGACCGCAACGGGCAAAACATCATGGTTTTGCCATACTTTGATTAAATCTACCACTCAAACACCTCTCTGAGAGTAAACCCTGCGTATTATAATACACAAATGTTAACAATAAATCAAGAAATAAAATTTTTAAAAGCCGAAAAGACTCATTTGCGAACTCTCGGGCATTCCTTTAAGAGCACCCGAAAGTTTGAGCGTTTCTATGACCGACTTACTCACGCCGGAGCGCTGCTGAAGCTCTTCTATCGACATATACTCACCCTGACCGTCATCTCTGGCGGCAGCAAGGGCTTTTGCCGCGCTTTCGCCCGTACCCGTCATAGAAAGAAACGGAAGTCTTATTTTGCCGTCTTCGATTTTATAAACCGAAGCCTCGGACTTATAAATATCAACAGGCAAAAATCCGACATTTCTCGCCATCATCTCGTTTACGACCTGCATGGCGACGTACATATTTTCTTCTTTTGCGGTTGCTTCTTTGCCCTTTGCCTGAATCTCTTTCATACAGTTTTTAACGGCTTCTCTGCCGTTCATTATGGCAACGGTATCAAGGTCTTCACCGCGCACCGTCATATAAGTTGCATAATACTCTTTGGGGTAATATATTTTATACCACGCAAGTCGCATTGCCGCTATAACATAAGCCGCGGCATGCGCTTTGGGGAACATGTATTTTATCTTCATACATGAATCGACATACCACTGCGGAACGTTGTGCTCTTTCATGGCTTTGAAGTGGGTTTCGTTTAAAAGCTTGGTGGCGTTGCCTTTTCTTACAATCTCCATAATCTTAAACGCCATATCGGGTTCAAGGCCCTTGTGCATAAGATAAACCATGATGCTGTCACGCGTTCCGATAACGTCGGAAATGGTGCAGGTGCCGTTTTTAATAAGCTCCTGCGCGTTGCCGAGCCAAACATCGGTGCCGTGAGAAAGTCCCGAAATCTGAAGCATATCGGAAAAGTTCTTTGGCTTTGACTCAATAAGCATCTGCCTTACGAACGGCGTGCCGAGCTCTGGCAAAGAGAGTGTGCCTGTTTCGCACTCTATATCTTCTCTCGTTACGCCGAGCGGCTCGGGCGAGGTCAAAAGCTTATACACCTGCGGATCACAAACGTCCGCATCCATAACAGAAACGCCCGTCAAATCTTCAAGGTGTTTATAAAACGTCGGCACATCGTGACCGAGGTTGTCGAGTTTAAGTATGGTATCGTGCAGAGCGTGGAAGTCGAAATGCGTTGTACGAAGCCCTTTATCCGCGTCATCCGCAGGGTGCTGTATGGGAGTGAAATCCTCCGCCTCCATATCGCCGGGCACAACAACCATGCCGCCGGGGTGCTGACCCGTTGTTCTCTTAACGCCTACACAGCCTCTTGTAAGCCTGTCTTCTTCGGCGCGGCTGACGGTTTTTCCTCTCTCTTCAAGCCACTTTTTAACAAAGCCGTATGCGGTTTTATCTGCAAGGGTACCTATTGTGCCCGCCTTGAAAACATGAGATATACCGAAAAGAGTCTCTGTATATCTGTGAGCATAGAACTGATATTCACCGCTGAAGTTGAGGTCAATATCGGGCTGTTTATCGCCTTTAAATCCGAGGAAAGTTTCAAACGGTATATCGTGACCGTCTCTGTCCATAGGTATGCCGCAGTCGGGGCAATTCTTGGGCGGCAGGTCAAAGCCCGAGCCCACGCTGCCGTCTGTGAAGAACTCGCTGTGCTTGCACTTTTTGCACACATAGTGCGGCGGCAGAGGGTTAACCTCCGAAATTCCCGAGGCGTGAGCGACAAAAGACGAGCCTACGCTGCCTCGCGAGCCGACGTAATAGCCGTGCTCCTCAGAGTTTTTAACAAGCTTTTGGGCTATCATATAAAGAACGCCGAATCCGTTGGATATAATTGAATTAAGCTCTTTTTGCAGTCTGTTGCTTATAAGCTCCGGCAAGGGGTCGCCGTACTGCTCTTTGGTTCTGCGCCAGCAAATCTCTGTAAGCTCCTCGTCCGCGCCCTCGATTTTGGGCGGAAATGTGCCGTATGGTATGGGTCTTATTTCTTCGCACATATCGGCTATGAGATTGGTGTTGGTGATAACAACCTCTTTTGCGGTCTCTTCACCGAGGTACGCAAACTCTTTGAGCATTTCGTCCGTGGTACGCAAAAACAGCGGCGCCTGCTGTGAAGCGTCCGAAAATCCCTGACCTGCCATGAGTATTTCACGGTATATTGCGTCACCCTCATTTAAAAAGTGAACGTCGCAGGTGGCAACAACGGGCTTTGAAAGCTTGTCGCCTATCGCAATAATTTTGCGGTTTATGTTCTCAATATCTTCAACTGTTTTTATATGAGCGTATTCTTCTCTCTCGCTTCTTATCATAAAAGAATTGTTGCCGCTCGGCTGAATTTCGAGATAATCATAAAATTCCGCAATTTTCATTATCTCTTCTTCGCTCTTGCCAAAAACAATAGCTCTGTATAATTCGCCCGCCTCGCACGCACTGCCAAGAAGCAGACCTTCACGGTAATTTACGAGCATACTTTTGGGTATTCTCGGCTTCTTTTTAAAATACTGAAGATTTGAAGCCGTTATAAGCTTATAAAGATTTTTAAGACCTACATTGTTTTTGGCTATGATTATCTGATGATAATATTTGAGTGTTTTGGGGTCGGCGTCGGGAGTTACCGTGTCATCGACAAAGTAAGCCTCCATACCGTATATGATTTTTATACCTGCTTTTGCGGCGGTATTCATTGCCTCGGGGAAAGCCTGAACAACACCGTGGTCCGTAATTGCAATAGCTTTGTGACCCCATTTTGCGGCTCTCTCAACCAAGCTTTTTGCGCTGGACATACCGTCCATAGCTGACATATTGGTATGAAGATGAAGTTCAACTCTTTTTTCGGGGTATGTATCTTCTTTTTCTGTTTTTTCAATGAGCATTACCGCTTTTGTATCTATAACATAACAGCGCATATATGGGTCATGCGTGACAGAACCCCTTATCATTACGGTTACGCCGTCTTTTACTTTATCTAAAATTTCTTTGCAAACCGCTTTTTCGCCGAAGATTTTTGCCGAATAAGACGAGGTATAGTCCGTGAGGTTAAAAGTGATTATATTCTTTTTGCCGTCTCGCGTTTCGCGTGCGTTAAACGCAAAAACATCGCCCCAAATTACGGCGGAACCGTCCTCGGGTGTAACGTCTTTTATCGGTTTCGGCTTTGTTTTTATGAATGAGCCGAGCACGGGCTTTGCGTTGCTTAATGAAATCGGCAAATCGTCATAGGTTTTTTCTTTCGGCTTTTTGGGTGCAGAGGCCTTTTCTTCTGCCGTAACGGGTCTGACTTTAAGGTTCTCTATCGCCTGCATCTTTTTGAGCTCCTGCTCCTCGCTCGCGGCGCCCTCGGGAACGGATGAAATTATCTGCACGCCTATCTGCTTATCAAAAAGACGTCTTACAAGTTTTATTATATGCTCCTCTACACCGAGGTTGTGCAGAATGTTTTTGCCGTTTTTTCTGAGCCTTATTTTTATGCCGTTTTCATCGGCAGAATACTCCGCGCCGTCAAGGAAGGCTTTGCCCGCGCCAAAAGAATTGTTAAGATCTGCCGCAAGATACGGCAGCCAGCTCTCACCGTAAAGCGAGGAGTCGTAGCTGTATTCATAATTCATCTTGTTAAGGCGCATATAAGCTTTTATTGAGCTGTTTGCCGCGGCAATATCCCTTTTTGCCGTAAAACGGCTGAACCGTACGCTCATATCGAGTGTACGGTTTTCAATATCTGCGGATATATCCGTTATGTTTGCGTATTCAAATACACTATGTAAATTTTTATCCAAGCAATCTCCGAAAAGTGATAAAAATTTAACTTCCTGCATGATTTTTCCTCTTTCACATTTTCTCAATTTCACTCAAAAGAGCCGAGACAACCTCATTCTCCGGAACTTTTTTGAGAATTTCGCCTTTTTTGAACAATACCGCGCAGCCGTCACCGCCGGCAACGCCTATATCTGCTTCTCTCGCTTCGCCGGGGCCGTTGACAACACAGCCCATTACCGCAACCTTTATCGGCTTTGTGCAAGACGCAAGCGCGCTTTCAACCTCATTTGCAAGAGATATAAGGTCAATTTTTGTTCTGCCGCAAGTGGGGCAGGAAACTATCTGCACCGCGTCTTTTTTAAGACCTACGGCTTTTAAAATGTCATAACCCGCCGCAACCTCTTTCACGGGAGAATCCGTGAGCGAAACTCTTATGGTATCGCCTATGCCTTTTAAAAGGAGGGAGCCGATGCCTATACTCGATTTAACAATGCCCATTCTGCTTGTGCCTGCTTCGGTTACGCCGACATGAAGCGGATAATTGCATTTTTCGCTTGCGAGAGAGTATGCCTTGACGGTATTCTCAACATTTGAAGATTTTATAGAGATAACTATATCGTCAAAATCGAACTTTTCTAAAAGCGAAGCATGATAAAGTGCGCTCTCTACCAGCGCTTCGGGTACGGGCGAGCCGTATTTTGCGAGAATTTCTTTTTCAACAGAGCCGGAGTTTACACCTATTCTAATCGGTATATTTTTTTGCCTGCAAGCGTCGGCAACCGCTTTTACGCGGTCGTCCGAGCCGATATTGCCGGGATTTATGCGAATTTTGTCAACCCCTGCCGCGGCACATTCAAGTGCAAGGCGGTAGTCAAAATGTATATCCGCAACAACGGGCACGCTCAAATTCTCTTTAAAAGCTTCTATGAGCTTCACAGCTTCTTTGTTAGGCACAGCGGCTCTTATTATATTACAGCCCGCCTTTTGAAGCTCAAGCGCCTGTTTAACGCTGCTTTCAATATCCTCTGCCGGTTTATTGAGCATGGATTGAACGCTTATTGGAGCGCCGCCGCCTATAAGAACATCACCGACTTTTACCTGCTTTGTAATTTTTCTTTCCATATTAACCACCCGTTACCAATACCCAAATATCTTTAAATGAAATCGCCGCCACAAAAAGGAGCAGCACCGCCATTCCGACAGCGTGAATAATTGATTCGTACCTTTGATTTATCGGCTTGCGGCGAACAAGCTCTATTAGCAAGAAGAAAAGTCTGCCGCCGTCAAGAGCCGGTATCGGGAGCAAATTGAATATGCCTATATTTATTGTTATGAGCGCCATCATTTTAAACAGCGCAGTATAATCTTTTGCCTGACTTGAGGCTTCGGCGGTCTGCGAAACATAATCCACAACGCCTATGGGACCCGAAATATCTTTGATTGAGTATTTGCCCGTTACCATATCAAAAAGGCTGAGGTAAACCATTCTGCATATGCAGACGGACTCTTTAAATGTGTCTTTGATTATTGTGCCGGGAGTAGTTTTTACGCCGACTATTATCATATTGCCGATAATGTCGGTGCTTATATCGTCAACGGTTATTTTTTCGCCGTCGCGCACAACGGTTGCAGAAAGTTTGCCGTCGCCATCAATATCTCTTGAAGCGAGATAGTATATATCTTCATAATAAAAAACGTTTTTGCCGTCTATTTTTTTAATTTTGTCGCCGGATTTAAGACCGCCGTACTCTTCTTTTCGCGTTACCTGCTGTGACTGAGAGCTTTCTGTGACGTTAAAATAATTAACGACATTTGTACCCGAAAGCTCATCGTTATTGACGCTGAGCATAACAGCAATTATTATAAGACCGAGTAAAATATTTATTATTGCACCAGCGGCGACTACAATTATCCTCTGCCAGCAGGGCTTGTTGTTAAACGCGCGCTCGTCATCGCTTTTTTCGTCCTCGCCCTCCATACTCACAAATCCGCCTATGGGCAAAAGACGCCATGAATATGCAGTCTCGCCCTTTTTTCTGCTGAGTATTTTGGGTCCCATACCGAGCGAAAACTCGTTGACCTTAACGCCGAAAAGCTTGGCAAACGAAAAGTGCCCGAACTCGTGAACCATAACAATTATGCCGAAAAAAAGTATTGCGACAAGCACTGTCCATTTGCTCGCAATCCAACTGAGTATCTCCAACCAACGTCACCTCTTTATTTTAAAGTTTATGTATTTTTAACGCTTTATATCCCGGAGGATACGTAATTTCTCGCCCATTCGTCCATGGCGTTTACGTCGTCCAAAGTATAATCTTTTTTATTTTCTGCGTGTGCCACAGCGTCTGCAACCAAACGCTCAATATCAAGAAATTTGATTTTGCCGTTTCTGAAAGCAAGGTTTGCCGCCTCGTTTGCGGAGTTTGCCGCCGCGGGCAAAAGTCCGCCCTCGGCAATGGCTTTTTTGCAAATATTTATGCAGCCGAAGGTTTCATAATCCGGCTTTTCAAAGGTCAATGTGCCGTAATCTGTGAGCGAAAGCTGTTTCACGGGTGAGGGAATACGCTCCGGGTAAGTGAGCGCATATTGAATGGGGATTCTCATATCCGGCACGCCGAGCTGAGCAATTACCGAATTGTCGCGGTACTCCACAAGCGAATGAACAACGCTTTGGCGGTGAACAACTATATCTATATTTTGAGGCTTCACGCCAAACAGCCAGACAGCCTCAATAAGCTCAAGCCCTTTATTCATCATAGAAGCGGAGTCAATGGTTATTTTAGCTCCCATGCTCCAGTTCGGGTGCTTTAACGCCTGCTCAACCGTAACGGAAGAAAGCTCTTTTCTCGTTTTGCCGAAGAACGGACCGCCCGAGGCGGTAAGGATTAGGCGTTTGACCTCTTTTTTATCGGCGCAGCCTTGAAGCGACTGAAAAATTGCGGAATGTTCACTGTCAACAGGCAAAATTCTGACATTTTTTTCTGCGGCTTTTTGGGTGACAAGCGCGCCGCCCTCAACAAGGGTTTCTTTGTTTGCAAGCGCAATGTCGTTGCCCACCTCTATTGCTTTGAGCGTAGGCTCAAGTCCTGCCATGCCGACTATGCTGTTAAGCACATAGTCGCACCTCAAAGATGCACATTCGCACACTCCCTCTTTGCCGAGCAGCACTTTTGTGTTTGTATCCGCAACCTTGATTTTGAGGCTCTCTGCGGCTTTTTCGTCTGCCATGGCGGCATACATGGGCTTATACTCTCTTATTTGCTTTTCAAGCTCCGCCTCGTTTTTTTGAGCGGTGAGCGCAATTACCTTGTAGCCCTGCATTTTAACAACGTCAAGAGCCTGCTTGCCTATTGAGCCGGTTGAGCCGAGTATTACAATATTTTTCATATTCCGCAGCGCACCGTAACGCGCCGCACACACCTCTCTTACACTCCGCCGAAGCGTCTGTTTCTCGAATTATAATCTTCTATTGCCCTGTCAAAATCATCTGTTGTGAAATCGGGCCACAAAATATCCGAAAACCAAAACTCGGAATATGCCGACTGCCACAAGAAAAAATTCGACTGTCTGTATTCTCCGCTCGGTCTTATGATAAGATCGGGGTCGTCCTGACCTGCGGTGTATAGATTGTCGGAAACATCTTTTTCGGTTATATCCTCCGGCTTTATTTCGCCGTTTGCCGCCTTTTGTGCAAGCTTTTGGGCAGCCTCGGTAATTTCCATTCTGCTGCCGTAATTTATTGCTATATTAACATTTATTCTCGTGGCATTTTTGGAGTTTTCCTCGGCAGTCTCCATAAGACTGACTATATCCTCGGGCATATCGTCTCTTTTGCCTATAAAGCGCATGCGCATGCCCTTTTTGATGTTCTCGTTTTCTCTGTCCTCCGCCTCGCCGAGGTACTCTCTGAAAAGCTCCATTATTGCGGCAACCTCTTCGGGAGGTCTGCGCCAGTTCTCGGTAGAAAAAGCATAAAACGTTATGTTTTTTATGCCTATATCACAGGCATAGTCGCAAATTTTTCTGAATACATTTGCGCCCTCTTTGTGCCCGTCCCAGCGTTTGAGGCCTCTTTTTTTAGCCCATCTTCCGTTGCCGTCCATTATTACGGCAATATGATTAGGTAAGTTTTTATGTTCCATCAAAATCCTCCGGGCAGAAAACTGCCGTAAATTTTCTGAGGGGAGCATTGCTCCCCCCACCATTATATTTCCATAACTTCTTTTTCTTTTGCGGATGCGAGTTTATCAATGTCTTTAACAAAGCCGTCGGTAATTTTCTGAATTTCTTCTTCGCCGTTTTTAAGGTCGTCCTCGGTAATCTCCGAAGCTTTCTGCATCTTTTTAAGCTTATCCATAGCGTCTCTTCTGATAGATCTTATCGCAACCTTTGACTCCTCTGCCATTTTGCTGACGTCTTTAACTATGGTCTTTCTGTGATCCTCTGTAAGGGGCGGGAAGGTAAGACGGATAACATTGCCGTCGTTCTGCGGATTTATGCCTATATCCGAAACCTGAATTGCCTTTGCTATGGCATTAAGTATTGATTTATCCCAAGGCTGAATAGTGAGTATTCTTGCCTCTGCAACAGAAACCGAAGCAAGCTGATTTACGGGTGTGGGTGTTCCGTAATAATCAACCGCGATCTTATCGAGCACAGCCGCGCTCGCTCTGCCTGCACGGATAGACGCATAATCTCTTTCGAGAGCCGCGATGGTCTTGCTCATTTTTTCTTTAGTATAAGCGTAAACTTCTTTCATAAAAATTCTCCTTTAATAATTATTCGCTGACGAGCGTACCTATATTTTCACCGTTGAGCGCCCTAAGAATATTTTCCGGATCCTCAAGATTGAAAACAAGAATGGATATTCCGTTATCTCTGCAAAGTGACGCCGCTGTGCTGTCCATAACCTTGAGCCCTTTTGCAAGAACCTCGGAATGTGTGAGGGTATCGTATTTTACGGCGTCCGAGAATTTGTTGGGGTCTTTGTCATAAACACCGTCAACGTTTGTTGCTTTGAATATAACATCCGCCTCTATCTCTGCCGCTCTGAGAGCTGCGGTTGTGTCTGTGGAAAAGAACGGGCAGCCCGTGCCGCATCCGAATATTACGACTTCGCCCTCTTCAAGATGTTTAACCGCGTCGCGTGCCGTGAACGGCTCTGCAATAGGCTGCATTGCAACAGATGACATAACTCTTGCCTTTACGCCGAGCTGCTCCAGCGCTTCGCAAAGTGCAAGCGAGTTCATAACCGTGGCGAGCATACCCATGTTGTCTGCTCTTGTGCGGTTCATTGTGCCGCTGCTGCGTCCGCGCCAAAAGTTTCCTCCGCCGACGACAAGACCTATCTGCGTGCCGGTCTGTGCCGCACGTTTAACATATTCGCATATGTTTGTAACCGTGTCAAAATCAATGCCGTGACCTGCTTCGCCTGCAAGCACCTCTCCGCTGAGCTTAAGTAAAATACGTTTATACATTTCGTTCCCTCCGGGTAATCTATATATGATGTAATTTTACCCTAAAACGGCTTTTATGTAAAGAGAAAAAGAAATAAAATTTACAGATTTTTCACAGCAGTCGAAATTTATATTCGCCCATTTCATTTTGAGCGGTTTTTTCTTTTTTTCAGTAGACAAATGAAACAAAAAATAGTATAATTAAATAGTTATTAGCCAAAAATCGGCGTTGTCGGTCAAAAAGGGAGGCTCAGAATACTTTATGTATCCTAAGGTAAGTGTAATTATGCCAACGTGCAAACGCGCACATTTTTTGGTAAGAGCGATAGAGTCCGTCCTGAACCAAACCTACCCTAATATTGAGGTAGTTGTTGTTGACGACAACTCGGACGATAACGAAAGCCGCCTCGGCACAGAAAGCGTAATGCAAAAATACTCATCGGACGAAAGAGTTAAGTATATTCAAAACAAAGACAAATGCGGCGGCGGAATATCACGCAATTTCGGCATAGAAGCTGCAAAGGGCGAATATATCACCTTTCTTGACGACGATGATATGTACACACCGCCGAAAATCGAAAGCCAGTTAAAATTTATGATGATGCACTCTCTTGATATGTCTTTCACCGACCTTCATATTTATGCCCCTAACGGAAAGCTCACCGAGCACCGCACGCGCCGCTTTGTGAGAGACTGGTCAACCGAAACGCTTTTGAAACAGCATTTGATATACGCCTTGACCTCTACGCCGACATTTATGGCAAAAAAAGATTTGCTTTTGAAAATCGGCGGCTTTCGCAATGTGCCCGTCGGTCAGGACTATGTTCTGATGTGGGATATTCTCGAATACGCCGAAAAGCACAGCGAAGTCAGAGTCGGCTATCTCCCCTGCTCATATATTGTTGTTTATCTTCATAACGAGGGCAGGATTTCGGTCGGTCAGAGAAAAATAGACGGTGAAATGCTGCTTTATAAAATGAGATGTTCGAGAAAGGACATGCTGACAAAAAACGAATCAAAATTTGTCGATTTCAGACTTTATTCGGTACTTGCAGTGACCTGCAAGCGCGGCGGCATGAACAAAGAATTTTTAAAATACGCTCTTAAAGCATTTAATATTTCACCCGTATTCACATTCAGAGAAGCTTTTTCTTTTATTAAAAAAAGATTTGAGTCAAAAGATATAAGGGCTCCTCAATAAAGCAGATAAAAGCAACTGCCGCAAAGGAGGGTTACGTTTGCTGTCTTTCAAAAATTCAATACTGAAAATTGAACGCACAACCGACGGAAAATCCTTTGGTATGCTGTTTGAAATTTGCCTTTATCTTTGCTTTGCCCTTTACTTTGTTTTTTACAAAGAAAGAGTTGCCACCACAGCGTCGTTTGCAATAGGCACGGTCGCAACATTTTTTATTACGGTAGGCAAAATAAAAAGCTCCCGCTTTTCCGTTCCGATCGTAACTGTATGGTATCTGTTGTTTTTTGCATTTGCAGAGCTTTCTGCGGCATGGGCGTATGTACCTTATACTGCGGCATTCACTTATATTAAGCAGATGATATTTATAATCATTTTAGGCTTCGGCATGTGCCAGTATGTTGACACACATGTGGATTTTGAAAGGCTGCTGACAATATTTCAGCTGGCGACTTTGTCGCTCGCACTTTCAGAGCTTCTGTTTTATCCTTGGCAAGCTTCTTCGGTCAACAACTATTTCGGTGCTACCGTAAGCGGACTTAATGCTAACAGCTTTTCTTTTTTGATGATGGCATCAGCTATAATCGGATTTTATAAAGGCTATATAAGAAATAAAAAGCTTTGGTATATTCCGACGCTCATATTTATAATTTGCAGCTTTCTCTCAAGTTCAAGAAAATCGGCAATAATGAGCCTTGTCGGCATAATGTTTATAATACTGTTCTCTTTCGGAAAGCCAAGGCATATTCTTCATTTTATTCTTGCTTTTGTTGTTACGGTTTCTGTTATATTTGCCTGTATCAAGATAGATTTTCTTTATGACATTATCGGCAAACGGTTTGAATCAATGATAAATTACTATTTAGACCCGTCAAAAGCGCAAACCGAAAGCAGCCTTTTGTACCGCTCTTACTTTATACAGTTTGCAAAGCAGCTTTTTTATGAAAAGCCTGCTTTGGGTCACGGCTTCAGTAACTTCTCTATACTTTTGTTAACAGAGAGTGCCGTAAACAAATGGCTCTATGCCCACAACAATTATTGGGAAATTCTTGCCGACCTCGGCGTTGTGGGATTCATATTATACTATTGGTTCTATGCCTATTTGGGTATAAGATCAATTATAAAACTTATAAAAAACAGGCAAAGCTACACGGCAACGCTTGCAATAGCACTTTTGGGTACGCTCATGATAGTTGAGTGGGGCATTGTTTCGATGTCATATCTTTTCCCCCAAATTGTAGTTGTCTTAATATTCACGGCAGTATATGTTGACGATTCGTCTGCACAGAAAAAATACCGTTATATTCAAAGCAGTAAAGGAGGACGCCGCATTGCCTAACGTACTGTTTGCGCTCAACTTCAAAAGCAGCTTTGAGGGCAGCTTTATGCGCTGCATAAAAGCCCTTGCGGAAGAGCTTGAGAGAAACGGCGGAAAAGCCGTATATCTCTTTCCCGAGGAAGACAGAAATCACCGTTGGACCGAAGAGCTGATGAGCTCGGGTGAACCTGTTTATTTCTTCTCCGGCGGTCTTGCACACACGGCAAAAAACACGGGTATAATAAAAAGTATAATTAAAAATCACCGAATTGACATCATTCACGCTCATTTTGCAGACTATCGTTTAAACCTTGCGATTGCTCTTGCGATGAGAGGTAACAAAAACATAGAATACATCGTTCACGCTCACAGCAATTTTGACTCTGACAATGCCGCGCACGAAAAAGCCGCGTCGTTTTTGGCAAATGCAACGGTGTATATTGCAGTCAGTGAATCAATAAAAAACACCTTGTCGATTAACGGCAAGCGCGCCGTCACAATAATGAACGCCGTTGACTTTTCACGCCTTGACAGAACCGACCCGAATGTAAAAAAAGAAGCTCTGATGGCAGAGGGATGTGAAAAATCCATACTGATGTTCGGGCAGGATTTTGAACTGAAGGGCGTTGACTTTATAGTGAACACTCTTATGGAAAAAGACCCGGAGCACAAAATACAGCTTTTTGTTGCTGTCAGCGAAAACACCGACGCCGCCACCAAAAATGTTAAGGCTCTTTGCGGTGAAATCCCTCAATGGATAAAGCTCTTGCCCGCGCGCGAGGACGTGGGAACATACTTTAAGCTTGCAGACGCTTTTGTGCTTGCAAACAGAAGCGAGGGCAGTCCCTACACCATGATAGAAAGTGCCTATATGGGCGTACCGATAGTGTATTGGGATGTGCCGGGTCAAAACGAGCTTAATATTCCTTGGTCTGTGAAAGTCAGACCTGACGATAAAGACGAGATGTATAAAGCAATTCTCGAAATTTTCAGAGAAGACAAGCAGGATACATATTACATGGGTCTTGAAACCAAAGACTACGCTGTCAACAATTTTTCGCTCGGCAGCTGGGTGTATGAAATTCTGAACATATATAAAAACATAGGCAAAATTTGATTGGAGGAACGTTAAATTGAGTTACGAAAAGCAAGAAAGAAGCAAGGGCTTTGAAATAAACACCGCGGTGTTCTTTCGCATGGTGCTAAAAAAGCTTTGGCTCGTTATAATATTTGCCGTCATTTTTGCTCTTGCAGGCACGGGCATTTCAACCTTTATGAGAAAAGATGTTTATACATCGAGAATATCGTTTGTTGTTAACACGCTTAAAGATTCCGTTCAGGCAGAAAACTCCGATATATCTGCCTCAATAAACATTGCGACAACATACAGCTATATTCTCAAAAGCCGCACACTTCTTGAAACAGCTGCCGAAAAATGCGAAATCCCCGTGGATTATAACGAGGTTTTGCAGTCGGTAAATGTTCAGACGATGACATCATCAAGCGTTATTGAGATGACTGTAAAGACCGACAACCCCGATAAATCCTATGCCATTGCAAAATCCATTGTTGAAAATTACAGCACAATAGTACCCGAAATATACTCAAACGCCAACCTTAACCTCTGTGATTACCCGGTTAAGCCCACCACACCCGATACGAGCGCTCTCACACTTGTTGTTGCGATAATCGGCGCAGTGCTCGGTGCTCTTGCAGGCGTTATAGTAATTCTTATTTACTACTTTGCAAACGAGACTATAAGAGAAGTCGGCGAAATTGAGAGAAAGCTCGGTCTTAATATTCTCGGCACGCTGAATAAAATTGATTTGGGTAAAAATAAAAAATCAGGTCTTCTTGTCACCAACAAAAATGTTGGTTTTGCATTTATCGAGACCTTTAAAGCTATCAGAACAAAGGTTGAAAGCAACGCAGTCAAAGAGGGTCACAAAGTGTTTATGGTAACAAGTGCCTGCGAAAATGAGGGTAAAACAACTGTTTCCGCAAACCTTGCGGTGACGCTCGCACAAAACGGCAAATCTGTTCTTTTGATAGACGCCGACCTCAGAAAACCCGCGGTAAACACAGTGCTCAACCTTGAAAACAACTCAACTAAAAGCGGTCTTGTGGGCGTTATAAACGGCAAGGCAACACTTGAATCATCTATCAGATACATCGACAAATACAATATTTTTGTTATTTCCGATTCAAGAGCCTCGGATAAACCGTCCGAATTGCTTTCCACCAAAAAGATGGCAGATATTATAAGCGCTGTCAGAAACGAGTTTGATTTTGTTATTATCGACACGGCTCCCGCAAGCGTTGTTACCGACGCGTCGGTAATATCCTCCCTCTCCGACGCATCTATTCTTGTTATAAGAGAGGATAAAGCGCCTGTCAGCAGAATTAAAATGTCGATAGACGATATCAACAACAACGGCGCATATGTAATAGGCTGTGTATATAACAGCTCCACCGGCAAGCAAAAGCATTACGGCAAAAGCTACAACAACTATGGTTATTACGGTTCTTATGGCTACGGCTATGAATACGGTTATGGCTACGGCTACGGCGGAAAATCATCTAAATAAAGCATTTCGTAAACAAAAAACCTCTTTCGCATAATATAAAGCGAAGGAGGTTTTTTTATGGATGATATAGAAAAAATAATAGAAAAATATAAAAAAGAACTGCTTGAATTTTCAAAGCAAAACGCCGCCGTTTACCCGGCAGCCGCCATACAGGCCGAGCCTTTTGAGCGTGAGGCGGTTTCTGCTGCTGCCGCGGCGGCCGAAACGAATGAGACCGGCAGCACACAAAATTCCGACAATCAAGCCGTCGCAGTGCCGCAAGACGCCACAATTGAAACGACCCTGCCGACGGTTGACAACATTGGAAAATTTGACAACTACGAAGACTTTTTGAAAAACAACAAACAAAAGGGTACGCTCAGAGTACAAGTAGCCGCGGCAAATCGGTCTTTTCCCATTTCAAATGCTAAAGTTACCGTCTCGCTTGAACTGAATGACGGAACAAGAGAAATGTTTGAAGGTCTGACCGACAGCAGCGGAATAATTGACAACATTGTTTTGCTCGCACCTGAGTTTAATTTATCTCAAGGCCCCGACAGCGGCGGTGTAATGCCGTTTGCAGTCTACACCACCACCATAGAACACCCTGATTTTGTGAATGCAAAATTTATAAATGTTCCCGTATTCCCGGGGATTGAATCAATCCAAGCGGTGAATCTTGTTCCGCTTGTCAGAACAGGTCAGGAGCCGACGCCTAACACGGTTTATGAAATCGAGCCGTTTTACAGAGTGAGAGGAGGCATGAGCAATGGCGGCACCTATCGTTCCTGAATATATAACAGTTCACCTCGGTACACCGAGATCAAACGCCGAAAATATCAGAGTTCCGTTCCCCGAATATATAAAAAACGTTGCTTCGAGCGAAATTTATCCCACTTGGCCGGAGAATGCGCTCAGAGCCAACATATACGCACAAACAACATTTGCCCTCAACAGAATTTATACCGAGCACTACCGCGCGCAGGGCTATGATTTTGACATCACAAACTCAACTCAATACGACCAAGCGTATAAACCGGGGCACGATGTATTTCAAAACGTAAGCGAACTCGTTGACGAACTGTTTAATAACTATGTCGTGAAGCAGGGACAGGTACAGCCGTATTTCACGCAGTATTGCAACGGCACAACGGTAACCTGTGCAGGACTTTCTCAGTGGGGAACGGTAACGCTTGCAAATCGCGGGCTCACGCCGTATCAGATACTGCAAAGATATTACGGCGACGATATAAACATTGTATATAATGCGCCCATAAAGGGCAATATACCGTCATACCCCGGCACACCGCTACGCCTTGGCAGCGCAGGTGAAGACGTGACGATCATTCAGCGCCAGCTTAACAGAATATCGTCCAACTACCCTGCGATACCAAAAATCAGCGTTTCAATGGGCGTATTTGAGTCACAAACGCAAGCGGCGGTCAAAACTTTTCAAAAAATATTTAATCTGACTCAGGACGGCATAGTCGGCAGGACAACATGGTATAAAATCAAATATATTTATAACGGAATAAAACGTCTTTCAGAGCTTTATTCCGAAGGAATAACAATAAGCGAGGATCAAAAGCAGTTCTCAAAAGTTTTGCAGCGAGGCGACAGAGGCTATGAAGTCGGCTCAATGCAGTATTATCTCAATTTTATAGGCAAATTCAACCCGCGCGTACCCGAAATTGCGGTAGACCGTATCTTTGGGAAAGAAACATATAACGCTGTGCTCACTTTTCAAAGGCTCTACGGTCTGACCCCCGACGGAATAGTAGGCAGAAACACATGGAATATGATACAAAACGCCTACATAGGTATATTGAACTCTCTGCCGGATGAATATAAAAGCTACTCCTCGCTCTATTACCCCGGTTATTTTATAACAACCGGTGCAACGGGCAACGCCGTCACTCAGATTCAGGTGCTTTTAAGAACAATTTCGCAAAACGACCCGTCTGTTCCGAGCGTTACCGTTGACGGAATATACGGACCCGAAACAGCCGCCGCGGTAAGAGAAATTCAAAGAAGATACGATATTCCCGTAACCGGTCAGGTAGGTCCGCTGACATGGAACGCAATAGTCAACCTTTATAACGAATACAGGTAGAATAATCCGACCCTTTGAGCAAATAATAATAAAAATTTTGCAAAAAGGGTCTGAATTATGACAAATAAAATTCCTTTTAAATCTTCATATAAAGAAAATGTCAAAATGCTGGACGATTATTTCAGGGTTAACGAAAACTTTGACCTTGTTGCAAGAGATATAAAACTCGCTTCGCATAATGCAAAAATGTATTTTATAGACGGCTTTGCAAAGGACGCACTGCTTGAAAAAATCATGGCTTTTATAATGAAGCTGACAGACGAAGAAATAGACGCTTGCAAAGATACGCGCGATTTTGCCAATAAATTTATACCGTATGTTGAGGTTGATGTCCACGGCGAGGTTGAAACTTTTGCGACATTTGTTTTTTCAGGTGCAATCGGATTGATTGTAGAGGGCTTTGAAAACGGAATACTGATAGACGCCAGAACCTACCCCGTCAGAAACGTTGAGGAGCCCGATAACGACAAGGTTTTAAGAGGCTCACATGAGGGATTTGTTGAGACGCTCATATTTAACACAGCCCTTATAAGGCGGCGCATAAGAGACCGAAACCTCATCATGGAGATACACCAGGTAGGCGTTAAATCGCGCACCGATGTTGTTTTGTGCTACCTTGAAAACAAGGTGGATAAAAAGCTTCTTAAAAGGCTGCAAAAGAAACTATCCGAAATAGACGTAAATTCGCTTGCAATGGGGCAGGAAAGTCTTGCGGAGTGCCTTGTAAAAAAGCAAAGGTACAACCCTTTTCCAAAAGTTCGTTACACAGAGCGCCCGGACGCGGCAACCGCCTGCATTTATGAGGGCGACATCATTATTCTTGTTGACAACTCCCCCGCCGCAATGATAGTGCCGAGCAGCTTTTTTGCATTTATTCAGGATACTAACGATTTTTATTTTCCGCCCGTTGTCGGCACTTATTTGAGAATGGTAAGGGGCATTATTTTTGCCCTGGCAATGCTTTTGACGCCGCTTTGGTATCTGTTTATAACAAACCCCGACATTGCCCCCGAATGGCTGTCTTTTATAACAATTAAAGAGCCGTACAGCATACCCGTCATAGCGCAGCTTTTGATAATTGAGCTTGTGATAGACGCGCTGAAGCTCGCATCGCTGAACACTCCGAATTCTTTGAGCAATTCCCTTAGCATTATAGGCGCGTTGGTGCTCGGCGAGCTTGCAATATCGGCAAAGCTTTTTTCTGCAGAGGTCGTTTTGTTTATGGCATTTGTTGCCATTGCAAACTTCGCGCAGCCAAGCTTTGAGCTCGGCTATGCCTTTAAGCTTTCGAGAGTATTTATACTCATTTTAACCGCGATATTCGGCGTTTGGGGCTTTGCGGCGGCGCTTGCGACAGTTATTTTGGTCATAGCCATAACCGATACGGTCGCGGGCAAAAGCTATCTTTATCCGCTTATTCCGTTTAATATAAAAGCAATCACAAGCCTGATGATAAGAAAGCCCATAAGTAAGGACAACACATAAAAAGCACGGTCTGCCGCTTCGATAAAGTGACAGACCGTGTTTTTAAAATTCATTTATAACAGAGTCATATTTTTCTGCAAGTTCTTTTGCGACTTCTATAACATCCTCTTCGCCTATACCGTCCGGCCTTGGAATATAATCTTTGACCCATTCGTTCTCGATATATTCAAGTCTTTTGCCCAAAAGTGTTTCGGCATAGCGGTTTCGGTCATATACCTTGCGTTTGGACATATCTTTAAACTTCTTTGGCTTTTCAAAATAAGAAGCCATCATTCTAAAGTATAAATACCAACGCTTTGCATAAAGGTCGTTTGTCATTCCGCCCCACTCACGCCACGATATATCATATATCTGTGAGTTTTTGAACGGCCCCCAAACGGTGTGATACATCAAGAAGTTTATTTCAAGGTTTTGTCTCAAAGCCTTTGCGTCGCCGAGCTGCCTTGCACACTCCATATGCGTGAATATATTTGTATCTTTAACGGTTTTGAGGAGCCTGTCTATGTCACCGACAATCTCCATAAACGCGTTGCTTGTTTTTTCATATGCCTGCACCTGCTGCCTGAAGAAGCACTCGGTAGCCTGCAAATAAAGCGGTCTTAAAAGATTGCTGAGCACCTGGCGCAAAATATTTTGCAAATCTTTTCGCAGATTATCGTTCTTTTTGCTGCCGGAATAAATCATTTTTTTCGCAAGGGCAAACAATTCTTTATTGTCATACGGTCTTTCAAAGGTATCGTGCGGAGCGGTGTGCTCAATCTCGGTGCAGGGTCTTGCACAAAGTGCCGAAGCCTGATTTAAAGCACTGCCACGGCAATAGCAAAGCTTTTGAAGAGACAGCAAATCCTCTGCATATTCGTCTGTTCCGTAGCGTGAAAGCGAATATTGCCTTGTGAAATCCTTGAGCGAAGCACTGCCCGATTCCGTCAGCATTTTGCACGCCAAAGAGTAAAACATCTGGTTTTCATAGTCACAGTCAAAAAACAGACCAGTACCTGCCGCGTTCGGGTATTTTTTCAGTGCCGCGGAATACGGATTTTCTGCGAGAGTCTCCATATCTCCGCAAATCACCGTTCTGCCGTATATGTTGCCCCTGTAACCGACAACAAAATCATTGCCGGCAAAGCCCAAGGAATTATCATATGCAGAGCCGTTCTCGTCAATGAGCACCAGGGAATCAAGCTTTACATTTATATTGGGCAGTGACTCGCAGTGTGCAAACCATGTTGCCTCGGGGTCAAAATCTTTTATGAGAGAAAGATATTCACCTGTCATTTTATCAACATAGCTGTTATATCCCTTAAAATCAACATCATACAGCGGGTCGTAAATATAATTATGAACCTCACCCAAAAGCTCTTTTTGCTTGTTAAGAAAGGTTTTAATAAACAAATCTATATGAACCGTATCGGACGGGTCAAGAGTCATAGACGGCGCAAACTGATTCCATACAGGCATTTTGATAAGGTCTGCCTTTGAATAGTTTTTGCGGAATGTAAAAGGTACGGTAGGAATATAGCCCTGATGCACCGGGCTCATGCCAAGCTCTTTGGCGCGCTCCGTTGCTCTGAAACCGATGTTTATTTTTTTATCGAAATAATCCGCACTTCCGAGCGGCAAATATCCAAAAACATTGCCCGTGAGCTGACGCGGAAAGAACGATGAACCGCTTATAAACTCAAGCGCATTTTCTTCTTTTATTCTAAGCTCCAAAAGTGCTTTAAAAAGAACACCGTCGCAGCCGGCAATTATAACAGGCGTATTCACACCGTTCATTGCCATAAAATCCAGCTCTTTCTCCCAACGATCAAAGCCCCACGCCTCGCTTTGGCAGGCGGCTCTTTCATAAGTCATTGCCATACGGATTTTTTGCGGAACGGTGCAGGCAATTTCCTCCTTCGGTAAAGGTGCTGTTTTGATATAAGAAATATCAAAATCTCCGCTTGTTAAAAGAACGTTGCAGTATTCTTTTAAATATCTGTAATAGCCCATGGCTTTTGCGACATTGTTGTTGCCGCTTATAACTATTTTTTTATCTTTGGCAGATATTTTGTAGCGGTCGAAACCGTCCTTACTGTCGCAAGTCTCAAACACAAAAGAATCTGCAATTTTAGGTGTATTTCTGAGAACTAAATTTTCCATTATAAGGCACACATCCGTTATTTATTTAATAAATCGTTTATCCTTGTCAATCCGGCAGATATTTGCAAAATCGAAAGAGCGTCGGCGGCGTTAATTCTGCCGTCTCGGTTTACGTCCGACTTTTCTTTTGCATCTTCGTTTAAAGAAACAAGTCCGGCCGAAAATTGCAGCACAGTGAGAGCGTCGGCGGCCGAAATTCTGCCGTCCGAATTTACATCGCCGACATTTGTTATCTCGAAGCAAAGCTTTGCTTTGTTGACATTGACGGTTATATCGTCACCGTAATCATATCTTTCGCCCGAAAGATCGCCGCTGTTTTTGTAGCAGGAAAGATATGTGCCGCCCGTCGGATTCTTTTCGGTTCGCAGGCTGTTCTCTGCAATAAACACCTCATACCTTGAGCCGACCGAAAGTTTTTTGCTAAACGTCAAATCAAGCGTTAAAAGATCTTCGTCTAAGCCACCGGGGGCAGACGTGCAGTCGGCCGCCGTAGGTATCATGTTAAGATTAAAAAATTCATATTTTTGCTTTTGTTCATCATTCCATTCGGCAGGATAGAGCCTATCTTTTGCCGACTGTGAAATATTGTTAAATGGGCTTAAATTAGTATATGTTTTGCAGCAGGAATAAAATCTGCCGCTTGTATTCAATGTTATATCCGCTTTTTCAAAACCGTTTGCCGAATAAAAAATCTGCGAAGCAAAAGGTCCTGCAAAAAAGCCGTCTGAAGTTTTAAGATTTAGAAATGCCGTAACGCTTTCACCGGGGTAAACATATATAATCTCCGGCACTTCTCCCCCGCCGTTTTCTTTTAAAGAAAAAGAAATATCCGCCGCGTACTCTGCCTGTGCAAAGCCGACAGACGACACAGAAATAAATACTGTTAAAATTGTGAGAAAAACTGCAAATATTTTTTTAAGCATATCTGTTTGCACCTCTCGTCTTAGTAAAAAGGGGTCACAGGAATGACCCGTGACCCCCGGAGTTTAGTTAGGAAATTACTTTAATTATTCGCCTATAACTGTTGCAGAAATTGTGTCAACAGTCTCCCAACCGTTAGCTGTCTTAACATCAACAGTGATGGTGTGTTCACCCTTAGAGTAAACCTTAGCGAAGATGTTGAAGGTGTTTGAATTCTCGCCGATTGTACCATAGCTAAATACATCGAATGTGCACATAACTACGCCGTCAACGCGTGTTCTAACCTTAATTACGTCTGCACCTGTTACTACTGTAACGTCGAACTTCTCGCCGGCCTTAACAGTTGAAGCTGCAGGAGTAATTGATTTAACATCCTTATCGTCAGCCTTAAGAACTACTCTGAAGAGCTGAGTTGAGTCAGTTACCATTTCCCAACCTGTGTTATCTCTTGCGATTACATAGTAATCGTTGGGAACAAATGACTTGTTGATTGACCATACTTCGTATGCAATATCCTTAGCGAGGTCAGAAACTACTTCGCCGTTGGAGTTGTAAGAAGTAACGGTGATAGCCGGATTATTTCTGTAAAGTGTGATTGTGCTTGTTGTATCAGAAGCAACAAGGAGACGGATAGCGATTGCTCTGCCTGTTACTTTGAAGTTGTAAGTGTTAAGAGTGAATGCGCTGGGTGTGTACTCAACATTAACTACTCTGCCTGTAGAAGCGGGAATCTTCTCAAGAGCATCAAGAGCGTTGATGATAGCTGCTGCCATAGCATCGATCTCTGCCTGATGTGTTTCATCAAGACCGCGAACAACTGCTTTGATAGCTGCGTCAACTCTTGCCCATGACTCTGCTGTGTACTCAGCTGCGTTATAGGTGTTAGCTCTTGCAATAGCTGCGTCTACTGCTTTGTAGTCGCCGGCAGCAACAACGGGTTTAAGCTCAAGAGCGCCGATAGCGTCATTAATAGCCTTAGCCATAGCGTCGATCTCTGCCTGATGTGTTTCGTCAAGGCCGCGAACAACTGCTGCGATAGCGTCTTCTACTGCCTTAACAGAAGCGTCTGTATAAACAGACTTGTCTGCGATTGCGTTGAACTTTGCGATTGCAGCGTCAACTGCTGTGTAATCACCTGCACCGGGTGCGGGTTTGAGTTCAAGAGCGTCAATAGCTGCGTTGATAGCGTCTGCATAAGCGTCAACTGTTGACTGGAAGTTTTCGTTAAGAGTGTAATCAACTGCTGCGATAGCGTCTTCTACCTTCTTAACAGATGCTGCTGTGTAGAGTGAAGAATCAAGCTTTTCAAACTCTGCAACTGCTGCGTTAACGTCTGTGTAATCAGCTGCGGGAGCCTTAACAAGAGCAAGTCTTGCTGCACGGATGTTGTCAGCCCATTCATCAACGAGATCCTGCTCGTCAATCTTCTTGCCTTCAACAACCTTAGCAAGCTCTGCCTGAAGAGCTGCCCAAGAAGCCTTGGTGTAATCTGTCTCGGTAAGACCTGCGATGATGGTCTTCTGATTGTTGATCATGTCGTAGTTAGCATCAACATATTCAAGAGCGCCGATAGCTGCTTTGATGTCTGCTGCGAACTTATCAACCTTAGCCTGGTCTTTAGCCTTGAGGCCGTTAACAACTGCATTGAGAGCGGTCTGAAGGTTTGCCCAAGATTCAGCTGTGTAATCAGACTGTTTCTTAGATGCTGCGATTGTCTGCTGCTCTGTTACTGCGCTGTAATCTGCTGCTGCCTCAACAAGAGCTGCCTTAGCGTCTGTGATAGCCTTAGCTGCTGCATCGATAGTAGCCTGATCAGCAACTGTGTACTGTTCTGCGTTGTCATAGATAGCCTGACCTGCTGCTACTGCATCGGAGTAAGCTTTCCATGAATCTGCTGTGTAGTGAGAAGCTGTGAGTGTCTTAGCTTCGTCAAGAGCTGATTTAAGTGCCGAGAAATCTGCACCTGCGGGAACAAGCAATGCTATAGCATTTTTAAGTGCTGCGGTTGCCTGGTCAACTCTGACCTGATCTGTGATTTCGGGAGCGGAATCTCTTACCTGCTTTGCAATTGCAAGAGCTGCTGTAACAGCTGCAAATGATTCGGGAGTGTAGAGAGCGCTGTTGAGAGCCTCTGCCTCTGCGATTGCTGCTTTGAGCGCTTCAAGGCTTGCAGATTTAACGCGAAGGCCTGAAATTGCTGATTCGATAGCTGCTGCCCAGCCGTCAACTACTGCCTGCTCGCTTACCTTTTTGCCTTCTACAACTGCTGCTACTGCATCGTTAAGAGCTTTAACAGTCTCGTCTGTGTAGATTGAAAGATCTGCGGGGATCTTAGCCTTTGCGGCGTCAACTGCCGAATAATCAGCGTCTTTCTCTTTAAGACCTGTGATAGCTGCTTCGATAGCTGCTGCCCAGCCGTCAACTACTGCCTGCTCGCTTGCCTTTTTGCCTTCTACAACTGCTGCCAAAGCATCGTTAAGAGCCTTAACAGAAGCATCTGTGTAGATTGAAAGGTCTGTGGGGACCTTAGCCTTTGCTGCGTCAACTGCCGAATAATCAGCGTCTTTCTCTTTAAGACCCTTGATAGCTGCTTCAATATCAGCTGCCATCTTGTCAACCTCTGACTGACGGCTTGCGGGGAGTCCTTCTACAACTGCTGCCAAAGCGTCGTTAAGAGCCTTAACAGAAGCGTCTGTGTAGATTGAAAGGTCTGCGGGAACCTTAGCCTTTGCTGCCTCAACTGCCGAATAATCAGCACCGTTGGGAACAAGGTTGTTAATAGCTGCATAGATTGCATTTGCTGCAACGTCTACTGCTGCCTGGTCAGATGTTTCATCGGCTTTGTCAACGATTGCCTGACCTGCTGCAACTGCATCGGAGAGAACTTTCCAAGAATCTGCTGTGTAGTTAGCTTCTACCTTAGCATTTGCCTCTGCGATAGCTGCTGTAAGAGTTGAAATGTTAGCTTTTGCCTTGAGGGCTGCAACTGCTGCGTTAAGATCAGCTGCTGCTTTGTCAATTTCAGGCTGTGTTGTAGCTGATTTGCCTACCTCCACAGCTTTTGCGAGAGCGGCTGTAACTGCGTTTGCAGTTGATGTTGTGTAATCTGAAAGAGTCTTGCTCGTTGCTGCATTGATTGCTGCTGTAAGACCGGAGAAATCAAGAGCTGCGGGCTTTTTAAGAGCATCAATAGCTGCTTCAAGAGCTTCGGCTGCTGCTGTTACAGTTGCCTGATCTGTTGAAGAAAGAGCTGCTTTAGCTGCATTGTAAGCAGTTGTAGCTGCTGCCCATGTGTCTACTGTGTAATCAGTCTCATTAAGAGCCTCATACTTAGCGATAGCTGCGTTAAGAGCTGTGTAATCAACTTCGCCGGGCTTTTCGCCTACAACAAAGTTAAGTGTTGCGCCGTCAACAATCTGATACTCTGCACCCTTAACCTTAACTTTTGCAGAGTTTGCAATGTTAGGATCACCTTCGGGGTTACTGTCTACAAAGAGAGACGGAGCATTGTTGGGGATAAAGATTTTGCCGGTAGAACCAACTGTTGCTGTGGGTTTAACATAGATAGGCATTGCAAAGAGATCTTCATCAAGTGCATAGAAGATATTCGATACCAAACCTCTGTTAGCTGTTGTAGCAAAGTTGTAAACATGGAATTCGTTCTCATCAACAACAGTACTGATGTACTTCTTTCTGTTGTTCTTGGTGAGCAATGCCCATGATGCACAGTCCTTAGTGCTTACATACTCAGACCATTTACCTGTTGTGCTGTATTTGGCAGCACCGTTACCGCCTCTGATTGTAGTTGCGGTGAAGATGTTGGTTGAGTAGTAATACTGACCCTGAATAACCGAAGGATGGTTGTCTTCAGTTGTTTTAAGGTGAACTGTTACCCATACTACCTGACCGGGTTTAACATAGATAGTGTCATTTATATCATAGAATGTGCGCGAAGTGACATTATCATAGGCTTTAAGGTCAGCCTGCTGTTTTGTCGTTACAGGTGAAGTTGTTGCGCCTGCGGTATCTTCAAGACCGGAGTCAATAGCCTCCTGAGCGGCACCGTCTGTTGCGTCATAAACCTCAGCCTTTAATGACCAATAGTTTCTCTCGGTTGTAACTGCAGCATATGCTGAAGCAGCTATAACAACTGCACTCAGAACCATAGTGATTGCAAGAACAACACTGAGAACCTTTTTTACAGTTTTCATTAAAGTAATTCCTCCTAAAAAATTTTATTTCATAAACGGAAAAAACTTATTCCGTTAAAGAAATCATAGGGATTTACATTGTTTGATCAAGGTCGGAATATCCGCCCAATGCATCGTTGAGAACGAATGAATCGGATACGTCTACGTCGCCCGACTGATCAAGGTCGCCTGCAGTAGCGAACACACCCTCCTGCGGGTCTGAATAGCCTGCCGCAATGTCTTCAATAATAGCAACGTCCGAAGCGTCAACTATTGCATCGCCGTTAACATCACCGTAAATGAGGATTGTGTATTCGTCAACAAGAAGTCCGTTAGACCAAACTTTAACTTTGGCGCCGGTACCCCATGTTCCGGATTCACCCTCTGAAGGCATATAGGTAAGTGTTGCGTTACCTGTGGGCATAACGTTTGATTTAATGTTTGCGCTTGTGATACCTTCCGACCAGTTTTTGATTACTTTATTATCATAATCAATGATTACATCAGAGCCGGGATAGGTTGTTATTCCGTCAGTCTCACCCTTATCAACAGTGATGTTGAGAGGATTGAATGTAAGAGAGGTGTTAACTCTGCAAATTGTTGTTGCATTGGTAACATCAATTACAGCCTGATTGTAGAAAAGATCAGACTCTGAAGGAATGAATACAGTTCCTGCTTTTCCGCCTGCGGATGATTTAACCTTGAGCTGGAAAGAGAAGCACTTAACGGCTGATTCACTTCTGAAGCAACCGATGTTAGTTGACGAAACCGAAGCAGTCCACTGAACAAGAATTGCGCCATAAGCCGATGAATCATACTCTGCGGGGATATATGAGCCGTCATTGCTTGTATTTGCCTCAAGTGAGCCCTTATAAGTAAGGCAATCACCATAAGCAGTCAGCTTAATGTTTCCGCCGGTGGGCAACTCAAATACATCTGAGTTGTAAAGAACAGGGAAACGAAGGCAGGTTGCATTGTAATTGTCACTGATATAAACATTAACAGTTACAGTGTCGCCGACCTGATATGTGCTTGAATCTGCCTTAATCTGGAAGTTCATAGCACCGTCAACTGCCGAAGCGGAAACGGCAAATACAGAAAGCGCAAGGATAGACGCAAGTACAACCGCAAAGATCCGCTTTGATAATTTCATCTTTGAATTCCTCCTTTTGTGTTTATTTTGCTGCATCTTCGGGCTTAATAATACCCGAAGACGCAGTTGTTAATAGTTTAATTAAGACTTATTCTTCAGCCGTTCTTGCAGCAAAGTTAAAGTCAATGCTACCGGATACAACATCACCGGCAATATAAACATCTGAAGGAGAAATGTCGCCCGAACCGTCAAGGTCGCCGGCATAATCATACGCCGAATCAAAGGTTTCTGAGAATTCTTCATAACCTGAAGCTGCGCTGTCTATAATTGCAAGGTCTGAACCGTCAACTTCACCGGTCTGGTCAATATCTCCTGCAATAACGATTATGAATGTATAAACGACCTTACCGTTTGAGTCTTTTACGTTAACAACAGAACCTGTTGCGATTGAATCATACTCAAATGTAACGTTGCCACCGGAAACTGAGAAATAATCAGCTATATCGTAGCCAAACTCTTCGGGATATACACCGAGAAGAAGGTTTTCGCCTGCTTCGTTTGTTACGATTTCGGGAGCATAGTTAGGATCGCCCGGGTTTTTAGTTGCAACAGTAATTGTAATTTCGGGTTCTACTGAACCGCCTGCTTTGATGAGTCTCTTCTGAGCCTCAACAAGCTCAACATAAGCTGTGTTAATCTTCTTCTGAACGGGGTCTGCCTCATTGTTTACGCTGTTAGCAAAAGCAAGAGCCTTAGTTAAGTTAGCGTAAGAAGCTGCCGTGTAATTATCGGCAACATAGCCTGCCGCGTTAGCAGCTGCTATCTCTTTTGCAAGGTGAAGCTTATTGCCGTCAACTGCAAGAAGTCTGCCGTAATAGAGGCTGAGACGATGGTTCTTATACTGAACTGAAAGTGAATCAGCTGCCGTATAAGTCTTGTTGCCGTTAGAATCAAGAACATAATTGCCAAGCTCATCTCTTACGGCATAGCCGTCAGCAAATCTTGATGCTGCTCTATACTCTTTTCTGAAGTTGTTAAAGGTATAGGTAACAAAGTTTGATGAGCTGAAGAATGAATAGCCTGAATCTGTGTAAGTAAGTCCTTCGTTTGAGGGCTCAACCTGCTTCATAAGAGCGAGTGTGCTTTCAACTCCGCCGCCTGCAGCAGATGCCTTAAGAGCGTCAACCGCATTCTGAAGAGTTGTTGCAACGCCTTCAAACTTTTTAGCTGTACCGACAGCAGAAGTCAAGCAGAAACGTGTTGCAGATTTTTTACCGTTAATAAGCTCTGCAGCTGCCTTCATAGCATTGAGATAGTTGGTCCATGCTGTTGAGCTGCTGTAGTCATATGACTGACGCTGTGCGCTTACTTCGGAATTGAAGAGGTCATGAAGACCGTAGTCCTTATAAAGGATTATGTTAGATGCAGCTGTAAGGCTTGTGCTGCCCATCTTAACACCTGAGGTCTGATAATATCTGCAGAAACCGTTAGCTGTGAAAGCTTCAAGATCCTGAGCCTCGGTGCCTGTGTAAGTGTCGTTAACATCATAGATGTCGATTGTAGTCTGTGCGCCCTTAACGATGTCAACACTCTTTGAATTTACGTCTACGAAAGAGAGGTCTGCTACGTGTTTGTTAGAGCCGCTCTTTGCAGAAGTAGCCGTTGCGGTTACTGTTGCGTCTGAGCTGTTCTTAACTTTGTAGCTGAGGTCGTCAAGACCGCGAACGCTTGTTACATAAATATTCTTTTCGCCGCCGGTGATAGCATAGTTACCTGACTTTGCAGAAGCCTGTGCTGTTTCATCGGTATCTGTTGTTGAAAGGCAAGAATACAAACGAGCTACAAGCGGCTCTGATGTAAGAGCTGTACCGTCCTCTGTGAGAACGTCATAAGTAACCTCAACAATGAAGTTCTGAGTCTGAGTAAAGCTACCTGTTATCGAAAGCGAAATTGAATCGCCGCCGTTAAGAGCAACCGAACCGGGCTGTGCAATCTTGATTGATGAGAGGTTGGAGGTTACAGACTTAATCTTGTAAGCATAGCGGGAATCCTGATGGAAAACGCCGTTAGCGTCTGTATAACCTGTGTTGATACCCATTGAGGGGTTAGTAATTTTAAGTGAAAGGTTTGCAGAACCCGATGAAATAAAGTTGAACGAGTCAAGATTAAAGCGAGGTGACTTGAAGGACTGAGCCGTTGTGAGGCTGAGTGCGTCACATACTATCGGGAGAACTGCCTTTGCAAGAGTTGCTCTGTAGCTGTTAAGGTCTGTGAAAAGAGCATTAACTGTGTTTGAGAGGTTTTTGGCTTCGATAATGTCATCAAATGTAGTCATGGACGTTGAAAGAAGTCCGGGGAAAACGATGTTGATCGTTCTTGATACTACATTGAGAAGAACCTGCTTAACCGAGTTGTTAAGTTCGGAGCCGGAGGGATTGGTCTCAATAAGAGTGAAAATGGGGTCAAAGTTAAGGTTGAGAATGTTTTTAAGGAGTATATCCTTAATAAGCTCTTCTGTGTTAACTTTTCCGCTCGGGAACTGAGATGCGTCGATCCAGTTTCTGTTGATTATTGAGAATACAAGTTTATCAACGTTGGTCCAGCCGGAATCGTTCTTATTAAGATTGATACCGCTGAGAAGTCCGCCGTAATTCTCAATGCCCCACTTAGCAAATGCGGTGAGAACTGCGTCTATACCGATGCCGTAGCTGAGGCCGAGACCCGGCCAATCGTTAAGAGATTTAACTGCGAAGTCTGCCATTACGTTAATAATGGTGTCAACCGAATCATTGGGATAAGCGGTTGTGTCACTGTAATCTCTGCCGGGAAGCTCTGTTGCCATTATACCCTTTGCGGTGTAGTTGGCAACCTCGACAAGAGTTTCTGCCGTGTTGGGAACCATAACTCCGCGAACCGAGGAGTTGATTATGGTGCGTGCAACATAAGCGCAGATCTGCATGTCTGTCATTTTGTTGAGCTCTGCGGGAGTTTTTATCTCAACATAAGAAGCAAAGAATGTGTCGCCTGTATTAACGAGAACCTTTTTACCGATCTCAATAATGTTGGTAACGATTGTTGCGTTCTTGCCGCTCTGCCATTTGTAACCGAGCTCATCGGTGAGAACGGTGTTGATGATTGAACCGAGAACGTTGTTAAGCTGGCTGAGGAAAGTATCTGAAGTGAAGCTGAAGGTCGGGAAAGTGAAATTGCACTTGCCGTCTGCTGTGAGGTTGAAATATTTTGCATAAGCAGATATTTCATTGGGATACTTTGCAAGAGCCTTGTTGATAGCTGCGATACCTTCTGTGTTAGCCCAGGGGATGAGCTTTTCATTATAAAGGATTTTAAGAGCAGTATCTACGAAATCATAAGCCGAACCGCTTGAGATATTGGTGTGACCTTTGAGTTCGGGAGCAAGGGGAGCTACCGTTGCGCCGTTTTTAACATATCCGTTAACAACGTATTTATCAATGATGTCCTGAGCCATCTGGTCAACGCTCTGAGTTACGTTATCGGGAGCGTCTTTATCATATGCGAACTCATAGATAAAACCTTTAGCCATCTTAGATACGTTAAAATTGCTGAGGTCAACAAACATTCCTACGATAGAGCCGAGGTCGATGTCGCCTGATACGAAATCAACAAAGAGCTGCTTGTTGTCATAGAGGAACTGAAGGAGTGAGTTGATAACATCAAGATCTGTTGAAGACGTTGATCTTCTGCGGTGTGTTTTAATAGCGTTTACATTAAGGTTATAAAGGTCACCGAGCATACCCTTAAAGTTCTGCCAAAGAGAGCCTTCAACCAATGCAACTACGCTGTCGAGAGCATTGTCCACAGATGTGAGGTCAAGGTCGCCGACTACGATGTCATCTTTGGTGAATTTAAGTTGTTCTTCCGCAAGCATACGGTCTACTTCGTCGAGAGCTGCGGTAGCATACTGCTCGGTGGTGAGAACCGGCTTGTCAAGGCTGTTGTACTGGCCTGCGATAGCGCTGTCTTTAAAGGGAGCCGACTTAGCGCTTGCGCCTATTGCAACAGTCGTGAGAATCAATACGATTGCCAAAAGAAAACTAAGTATTTTTTTTGACTGTCTCATAAGTTTTGGATGCACCTCCGTTTAGAATTTAGTGTTTGGCTTTTCAGCCGAATACCCTATCCGTGTGCTTTGTTGTTTAACATCGGCTGCACGTGCCGATGCAATCCCATATTCCCGCCGGATCTCCCCTTTCGTCTTTAAACCAATCAAACGCCGCAAAACCTGCGCTTCGCAGCGCCTAAACCGGTTCGGCCGATGGTCTTGAATTCTGCCGCGTGGCAGATCAGGTTGTTCCCCATGCATCCTGTCGTGATACAGGTCGGCAAATGCGATAAAAATACGTTTTAAGGCGTACTCGTACCCCATTACACCATTACTATGGTTAGTATAAATATACCCCACGAACTGCGGTTTGTCAATAAATTTTTGTAAATAAAGTACATATAAAAAACATGTTTGTGCATGTTACACATAAACAATATGTCTTTTTTGTGAATATCAAAAATCAGACATATTTTGCAATTCGCTGCCGCAGCCAAACATACCGTGTAAAGGCAATTACTTTACGCAATTGTTGCGTTGTAAAGTGATTTGCATTACAAAAATCTCTATACATTTATATATATAAGGGCACAGCGGGCAATAATAGCACCTATTAACATATTTTCTGACTAAAATTATATAAAATGTGGCAAAAATGCTTGATTTTCCCCTGCAATTAAACTATAATTTGTTCATACACATTTTTCAGGAGGTAAGATGTATGAATCTTACAAAAAAAATCACGGCAGTTTTTTTGGCTCTTGCCATGCTCTTCATTTTTGCATCATGCGGTGAAGAGAGCGAAGAAGTACTTGATATAGGTACTGTCAACATCGGAATAATAGTTGACGGCGACGCTGCCGAAGAAGGTTCCTATGCAAACGTGCAATATAACAACTTCAAAGCCGCATATTCAGCCGCCGGAGCAGGCGACAGCCAGGTTACCGCGCAGACAAACATTAAGCCCGGCGACAGTGCCGCAATGGAAAAGGCCATGGCAGACCTCGTTGCAAGAGGATGCAGACTTATAGTCGGCACAGATGAAGGTTATTATAATGATTTTACAAAATATGCAAAAAACAATCCCTCTGCATATTTCATCACAATGGCAGATTACAAAAACATTGAGCCGGAGCTCAGCAACGTTGCAGTTTTCACCATAAGAAATTATGAAACCGAGTATTTAGAGGGTCTCATAGCAGCCTCGTACTCATCAACAGGCAAAATCGGTTATGTTGTTGATTCTTCTTTCATGACTGCCGATACAACCGACATCAACGCTTTTCTTCTCGGTGCGCAAAGCGTAAATCCGCAGGCAAGCGTATCGCTCGTTATTGCGTCGGACGTTAAAGCAGGCTGTGAAAAGGTTCTTGCAGACGGCTGCGACATTCTTTACACCAGAAACTACAAAACAGACGAAGAGGGCAATACATATTTTGAGGTTCCCGCTTCTGTTAAAGACAACATGTGCCTTGTATCCTTAAAAGACGGCAAGCCCACATTCATTTCGGCAGCTTGCCAGAACCTTAATGTTCTTTACACCAAGATTATAACCGCAACTGTTAACGAAAAATTCTCTGACCTTGAGGGTTACACCTGCGGCGTTAAAGAGGGTATTGTTGATGTTCGCCCCGTTTCGGACGAAGCGGTTCAGGCTAAAGTCGATGCCCTTAAAGATAAGCTCAATAACGGTGAAAACATCCTCGGTGTTCAAAATATTTCGGATCTCGGCAACAGCTACCTTGACGCGGTTACCGAACTCAAATAAAAACAAAATAACAAAAGTCCCCTTTGTGGGACTTTTTTATTAGATAAATTTTTCTCGGCGGAGTTTTGCAAATGAAAGAAAAATTCAACAAATTTATAAAAGCCGTTACACCGATGGTTTGCTACAACTCGGCAAGCATATTATTCGGCGGCGCACCTTATATAATCTCGCTTTACTTCTTATCTTATCTGACAGAGGTGGAAGGCTTAACAACCAAGCAGGCAGGTTTGGTTTTAATGTTTGCACATGTGTGGGACGCAATAACCGACCCCGCAATGGGTATAATCACCGACCGCACAAGGTCAAAATACGGCAAACACAGGCGTTATATTATTTGGGGCGTTATACCGATAGCAATATCGTATTTTATGCTTTGGAACTCATTCGGTATATCTTCGCGTTTCAGCACAAACACGGTAATGGTATATTACATTGCGGCATATATGCTCTTTAACACGGCATTTACCCTTGTTTGCGTGCCTCACACCGCTATGCTGCCGGAGCTTGCGCCGGAATACTCGCTCAGAACACAGTATAAATCAATAGAATACATAATGAACTCGGTAGGAATGGTATCTTCGTTCGTTTTGGTGTCAATCACCCTCGGCTTCTTTAACATGCAGCAGATAGGTCCCGACCCCGAAACCCGAAGTAAATATACATTTCTCGGTCTTGTGCTTGCGATTTGGTTCTCGGTTCCGCTTATTCTCACTTTCTTCTTTACAAAAGAAAAAAGCTCGGTCGGCATGCGCCTCCCCCCGCTCGATGTTCACTATACGTTTAACGAATATAAGCTTGTGTTTAAGAACAGGGCGTTCCGCAGATATTTTGCTCTCAGCACATTCTATTCTATCGCGAGGGGATTTTATTCCAGCTCAAATCAGTTCTTTATAAACCATGCGGCAAAGCTGTGGAAAAGATATAACATCACAAACACGGTTGCAGGCGTTGCGGAAGCTTCGGGATTTCCGATAAACTATGCTCTTACAATGAAATTCGGCAAGCAGTTCTGCGGCAAGCTTTTAGGCCCCATAATGCTGGTGGGTCTTGCAATTTCTCTTTTTATAAACGATTCCATCCCCGAAAACACAAGATTCATACTGCTTTGCGTCAGCATTGTTCTGTATTATTTCGGCTATTCGGGTGTTGGCTTTGTCGGCACAAACACACAGCCCGATGTGACCGATGTTGACGAAATGATAACCGGCCGCCGCAGAGAGGGAGTTATCTCAACCTTTAACTCTTTCATTAAAAAGACTGTCAACGGTGTTATCTCTGCCGCAACAGGCTATATTCTTGCTGCGTTTGACTTTAAAACCGGTGAAAATGCGGTGCAAAGCGCAAAGGGACTCATGGGTATAAGATTCACATACTCAATATTGCCTATGATTTTTGCTTTGCTTGCAATAATTGCAATTTATAAGTATAAGATGACTAAATCCGACCATGAAATGATAAGAGCCGCCATAGCAGAAAAGAAAGAAAAAGGCTTTGTTACCCTCACGGACGAGCAAAAAGCCAAATGCGAAGAGCTTGCAGGTCAGAAATGGGAGGATATGTGGATAGGAACAGTAGATTCCGACACAGTTTTAGCTAAGGAGGAAATAAAATGAGCTCATTATACGAACACGCAAAAGAAACATATGCAAAAATAGGTATTGACACAGAAGAAGTGCTGAAAAAGCTTGCCGAACTGCCCATATCTCTACACTGCTGGCAGGGCGACGATGTTGTCGGCTTTGAGAACACAGGCAGTCTCAGCGGCGGAATAATGGCTACCGGCAACTACCCGGGCAAAGCCGGAACTCCGCAGGAGCTCATGGCAGACATTGAGGAGGTGCTCTCACTTCTTCCCGGCAAATACAAAATAAATCTTCATGCGATTTATGCAATAACCGACGGCACGGTTGACCGTGACAAGCTTGAGCCGAAGCATTTTGAAAAATGGGTGGAGTTTGCAAAGAAAAACGGCCTCGGCCTTGATATTAACCCCACATTGTTTTCTCACCCTCTTGCGGCAAACAGCCTTACCCTCTCAAACCCCGATGAAAAAATACGCCGCTTTTGGATTGACCACTGCAAAGCAATGAGAAAAATCGGTGCATATTTCGGCAAAGAGCTGGGCATAACCTGCATGAACAATATTTGGATTCCCGACGGATACAAAGAAATTCCGGCAGACAGGCTCGGTCCGCGTCAAAGACTTAAAGAGTCGCTTGATGAAATATTCAGCGAAAAATATGATAAGAAGTACCTTATAGACACAGTTGAATCTAAGGTTTTCGGCATAGGACTTGAAGCGTATACGGTGGGTTCGCACGAATTTTATCTCAACTATGCCGCAAAAAATGATTGCCTTTGCCTGCTTGATAACGGTCACTACCACCCTACGGAGATGGTAAGCGACAAAATCCCGTCAATGCTTCTTTTTGCGGATAAGCTTGCACTTCATGTCACCCGCCCGATGAGATGGGACAGCGACCATGTTGTAATCTTTGACGACGAGCTTAAAGAAATCGCAAAAGAGATAGTCCGCTGCGACGCACTTGACAAGGTTATGATAGGTCTTGATTATTTTGACGCTTCGATAAACCGCATTGCCGCATGGGTAGTCGGCGCACGCAACATGAGAAAGGCTTTGCTTTTTGCAATGCTTTTGCCGCACGGCGAGCTTAAAAAGTATCAGGACAGCGGCAACTTCACAAAGATGCTTGCCATGAGCGAAGAATATAAATTCTATCCGTATAATGAGGTTTGGAACGAATTTTGCAGACGCGAGAATGTTCCGCAGGGCGAAAAATGGCTCGAAGAAACCGACAGATACGAAAAAGAAGTTCTTTCAAAGAGAATATAAACAAAAACAAGGGTCGCAATCACGATCCTTGTTTTTTGCTTAATTATTCTTCTTTCTGCCGCAGCCTTTGCATTTACCCCATATGTTGTAATTATTGCCGCAATACGGGCAGAGCCCATAAATTTTTCGGGTTTTTAATGTATCCTCTTCTATTTGAGCCTTGATTTCATTATCATAGCTTTGCAAAAAGTTTCTGTAATGCTCTGTGCCTAAGACCACACCTTCACCAAGTTCCGTATTTGCACCGAGAAATTCGATTTGAGAAAGATTTGTACAACGCCAAAATGCTCTGTTGCCTACATATCTTACGCTTGCCGGAATAACTACACTGCGAAGATTTTGGCAATCGGCAAAAGCATATGCCCCTATTTCCTTTAAAGATCCGGGCAACAGCACATTTGTTATGCCTGAGCCTCTGAAAACGCCGTCGGCAATTTTTTCAACAATTTGCGGAACGGTGATTACGGTATTTGCTCCGTTAAATTCCGTCAAAACACTACTTTTGATAACAAAATCATCTTTACCGCCTGCAGTCACGGCAGAACCGGTTTTATTGCCCGGGATTTTGAAAAAAGCATCGCAAAATGTACATTTTACAAAATCTGACGTTGGCATTTCGGTAATTGAAGCACCGCAATTCGGACACCTTATATCCAGCGATTCCATTAAATATAATTTTCAACCTCCGCCAAAAGTACCTCGCGCTCATGATTCCATTTTTGTGCAGCTTCATCAAATTCTGATGTTTTCTTATTTTTAGTCTTTACGCGCCAAACAATAATAAATATGCCTAACAATGCAATAGGTAAACCTATCAATTTTTCAGTAAGATCACCTGCCAACAAAAGGAATACACCTACCACTGCAATAATAATTCCTATTACCAAAGGTGCTTTACTATAAGAATATGATGGTTTGTTGTTCATCACCTCAAGGTACTTGTTTTCAAGCTCGCAAATTTGCTTGTAATACGGCATATCCTTATCACGCTGAAAAACAAGTTTAACGTAGTTGGTTGTTTCCGTAACACTGTATAAAGAATCTCCCCTGCGTTCATTGTGGGAATCTTTATTGAAAATTTCTTGTGATGATTTCAGTTCCCACCCAAATTTTTGATACGTGTCAATAGCTTCCTGCTCATCATTCGGTAACACCGACAAACTTGTGCTTTCTAATCTTGCCATTTTATACTCTCCTCTTTTTTATAACCAAATGGTTATATTTTTAATTATATTAGCACAATAATGATAGTATGTCAATAACTAATCGGTTATAAGGAGCGAATTTTTTGTCATATTATCGCAGAATAAAAGATTTGAGAGAAGATTCTGACTATACACAGAAATATGTGTCTGATTATTTAGGCATGAAGCAGCCGCAATACAGCCGATATGAAAACGGTTACAGGGATATTCCCACAGACGTTTTGATTGCACTCGCAAAGCTTTATAACACCACAACAGATTATATACTCGGTATTTCGGATATAAGGTAAAAAATCGAACGGCCTTGGTGAACAAGCCCTCGTTCGGTTTTCTTTTTTGAAGTATTTAATCAATTTTCACCGCTTACGCAGCAATCGGCGGTGTGAGGCTTGCCGCCCTACGCAGTGTCTCGCCGGGAATGACATCATGTCGTGAGTTTTCACCTCGCAGGGCGGTGTGCCTACACTGTGCCGATATTTACATACAACATAAATCCGCAGCGAAATTTTGCATCTCGCTGCGGATTTAATTCATATTTTAACTTTAAAAACTATCTTTGTCACCTTTTGCTTTTGACCGCTTATGCAGTTCGGCATATGTGCGTCCTCGGGGAAGAGCACCGCGCACGTTCCGCCGCCGAGAGTTACACTCCCCTGCGCATCGCCCTTATAGAACGCTATGTCGCCGCCCTGCGAAAAGCTCTCGCTCGTTTGTGTTAGTGTTTTTAAGTCTGCCCAATAGAGCGTTTCTTCGCCGGACGGAACATACTGCACATCAATATATTTTTGATGTGACTCAAACTGACGTTCGTCGAAGCTTTCTGTCTCATACTCGCTGACAGCGGCAAAAAGATTGTCGCCGTCAAGGTCATATCTGCCGCTTTCTTTGGGATTTTTGTTCCACTCTGCGATAAAATCGGCAATTTTTTCTGCGGACGGCAGCAAACTGCCGTAATTTTTGAGTTTCTCATATGTGGCAACTATCATTTAAACAAGCTTCCCTTCAAATATATATTGTCCCGCGCCGAGCCTGTGTGTTTCGCCGTCTATTGTTACGTCGGCAGTCGCGCCGCTCGGTATTGTTATATTATACTCTATATTTTTTTCGGTATATTTCCATGCGGATTTCACCATGCCGTGACGGGTATCGAGCGAAGCCTTGACCCATTTGATTCTTTTATCGGGTATCGGCTTTATGATAATATTTTTATAAGCGGGGTTCTTTTCATCATAATCTATACCTGCCATAACAGAATACATCCACGAAGCCACCGCGCCGTAGGCATAGTGGTTAAAGGAGTTCATCTCTGTGCTCCACATGGAGCCGTCTTCTTTGAGGCTGTCCCAATGCTCCCAAACGGTTGTTGCTCCCATTCTGACAGAGAAGAGCCATGACGGGAACTCGGTCTGCAAAAGAAGAGAATACGCAACATCGACATATCCGTTTTCTGTGAGAGTATCCATAAGATACGCAGTGCCGACAAAACCGGTGGTCAGGCGGTTACCGTTATCTTTAATAAGCTTTACAAGCCGCTGTGCGTAGGTCTTTTTATCTTTAACCAAATCAAAATGCAGAGCAATTACATACTGGGTCTGTGTTTTAAACAGCAGGTCGCCGTCAACCACATAATTTTCGTTATAAGCCTTTACTATTCCCTCGTGAAGCCGCTCATACTCCGACATATCAAGCCCCAAAGCCTTGCCGGCTTTCACAAGTATTTCTACCGAATTGGCATACGCGCCCTGGGCGAGCATTTGCTTATATTTTGTGCTTATCTCGTCACTGCACCAGTGCTTATAAACATCATCGAGCGCGAGCCAGTCGCTGAAGTGCCACGTTGTGTCAAACAGACACTCGCAGCTTCCGCTTTTTCTCATAAACTCAACGTATTTTTTCATTGAGTCAAATTGCTCCGAAAGAAACTTTTTATCGCCGTAGGCAACATACATCTGCCAAGGTATAACAACCGCTGCGTCACCCCAATATGACGAGCTGTGGTCATCCGGCTTTTCGTTCTCCGTATATGTATAGTTGAAAACGCAGGGTACAACATGAGGCATGCCGCCGTTTAAGAGCTGGTCCGCTCTCAAATCGCGTAGCCATTTTTTGAAGAATTTTTCAACGTCATAGTTATAGGCTGCCGTCTTAAAGAATACGTTTGCATCGCCCGTCCAGCCGAGGCGCTCGTCTCTTTGCGGGCAGTCTGTGGGAACATCGAGGAAATTACCTCTCTGACCCCAGATAATATTTCTGTAAAGCTTGTTTACCATTTCATCCGAACATTCAAAATGACCCGTGCGCTTCATATCGGAATGAACGACAACCGCTTTAAAATCTTCTTTTTTTATTTCGTAATCACTCTCAATTTTTATATATCTGAAGCCGTAAAACGTGTGATGCGCTTTGTATGCCTCGTCTTTGCCACTGCAAATATATTTAACGTGAGACTCTGCGGAGCGATAGTTTGCGTTATAAAAATTGCCATCCTTATCGAGCACCTCGCCGTGGTCGATTTCTACCGTGTCGCCGCTCTTTCCGCGCGGGGTAAACTCAACATATCCCGTGACCTCCTGACCGAAATCAATAACGGTTTCGCCCTTGGGAGTTTTGATAAGCTCTTTCGCGTCAAGAGACTCAATCTCTCTGATTATCTCGCCCTCCTGCTCAATCAAACGCTCCTTGGGGTAGTCATTATATACGGCAACATCGCCCCAGTTTCTCTCGTTCCTTATGCGTGCGTCATAGGTTTCACCGCCGTAAATTGTGCTTTTAAGAATTTCACTTTTTGAAGCCTTCCAGCTTTCATCGGTTAATATAACTTCTTTTTCGCCGTCGTTATATTCTATCTCAACAGCAGCGATAACCGCAGGTCTGTCGTTCTGCGGCATCCACGGCATCATGCTGTAATGCCCAAGGTTTTCAACAAGCCAGCCGTCGCCTGCGTTTATCTCTATAACATTGTCTTTTTGAAGCATATCGGTTATGTCATATGTCTGATACTGAAGCCTTTTGTGATAAGTGGTCCAGCCCGGGGCAAGTATGTAATCGCCCACTCTTTTGCCGTTTATATATGCCTCATAAACACCGAGAGCGGATATTTGTGCACTCGCCTTTTTAACCTCTTTTTTAGCTGAAAAGCTTTTTGAAAACGCGGGACACACTTTGCCCATATCCTCTTTTGAAATAATAAAATCTGCGTTTTTAATAGGATCCATTTGTATTCTCCTTAAAATAAGTATACTCTTGCTTCATACGGCCTCGTGACAAAGCTGTTGTCTTTTATATCTGCGGTGCCGTAGTTGCAAAGCACCAATTCGCCTTTTGAAAGGTCAAAGCCCTGCGGCGCGGTAAATTTTATGCCCTTCTCTTTAAAAGAGCATATTATTATCGCACGTCTGCCCTCATAATTCCGCTCATAGACATATAAACTGCCGGAGAGCTTATTGTGCTCTTTATAATCGCCGTAAATAAATATTTCGTTCTCTTTTCTGAGTTTTATCAATCGGCGGTAATAATTAAGTATCGAATCGGGGTCTTTTTCCTGCTCCTCGACATTTATCTTTTTATAGTTTGGGTTTAATTCAAACCACGGTTTTTCATCGGAGAATCCCGCATATTTTGCACCGCTCCACTGCATCGGCGTTCTTGCATTTTCGCGGCTTGAACGGTTTGCGATTTTTAGGAATTTTTCATCGCTGATGCCAAGCTTTTTAAAGATTTTATAATTGTTAAAGGTTAAAACGTCCTTATATTTATCCAAAGAATCTATTTTTATGTTAAGCATACCGATTTCTTGACCCTGATAAATAAAAGGCGTTCCACATTGCAAATAACACATTGTTGCAAGCATTTTTCCGCTCTCTTTGTGATATTTAACATTGCCGTAGCGGTTTATTATTCTTGCATGGTCGTGATTTTCAAGATAGAGCGAATTCCATGCCCTGCCGTAAAGTGCATACTGCCATGAAGAAAACGCTTTTTTCATCTTTCTGAGCCTGAACGGGGTATGAACCCACTCCGTAATAAAGCAGTCCGCCTCTTGATGCTGAAAGTGGAACATCATGCTCAGCACCTGGTCTTTGCCCTCGGTGATATACGGCAATGCGTTTTTCATCGTCATCATCGGGCTTTCGCCGACGGTAAAGCAATCGTATTTACCGAGAACTTCGTCTCTGAATTCTTTAAGATAATCGTGAACCTTGGGTCCGTTTTTATAGTGCTCAATCCCCGTTGCGGCAGGCAGAGGGAAGCCGTTCGGCATATCGGCAGGCTTGGAAATAAAGGTTATAACATCCTCTCGGAAGCCGTCAACTCCCATATCCAGCCAAAATCGCAGTATATCCTTGACCTCTTCTCTTACCTTTGGGTTATCCATGTTGAGATCCGGCTGTTTTTTTGCAAAAACATGAAGATAAAATTCTTTTAATTTTTCGTTATACTCCCACGCGCCGCCCTCAAATGTAGAAAGCCAGTTGTTCGGCGGTTTTTTGCCGTCTTTGCCCTTGCCTTTGCGCCAATAGTAATAGTTATGATACGGGTTATCGTCGCCCTTTAAGCTCTCCTTAAACCAATAATGCTCATCCGAGGTATGGTTGACAACCAAATCCATAAGCACTTTCATTCCGCGCTCATGTGCGCCGTCAAGCACTTTTTTAAAGTCGTCCAGCGTTCCGTATTCGGGGTTTATATTTTTGTAATCCGATATATCATATCCGTAATCCGCATTGGGCGAGGGATAAAGAGGAGAAAACCAAATCACGTCAACACCGAGACTTTTTATATAGTCAAGCTTTGAGTAAACTCCCTGCAAATCGCCTATGCCGTCGCCGTTGCCGTCGCAAAAGCTGCGCGGCCAAATCTGATAAACGGAATATTCCTTATAAGGTCTTTTTTCTACCTGTGCCATTTTGCTGCCCCTTTCTGCCGATTAAAATATCCGGCTTAATTTTAACATATTTAATGCGTCACCGCAATAAAAAACTGCCACATATTTTTATGTGACAGCTTAAATTAAAAGTTTATTTTTTCGCCCGAATAAAACGGCATGTGCAGCCAGCCGTAAAACGACAGCCCTTTAACATAATGGCGCATCATTCCGCAATCGGGGCACGCGAAAAGTTCTTTGGACATTTTAAAAAATCTGTGGCGCATTTGCATTCCGTAGTCTCTGCTGAGGGTGTCGATACATATTTTTTGACCGCTTTTTTTGATCATACGGTTAACAGTAAAAGGGTTCATTGCTCTTGCCTCCCGTTGAGCTTTTTTTCATTATAGCATAATAAACACTTTTTTATTTCCAAAAGAGAAACAAGCTTTTGTTTAAAATGTACAAACTTCTTGAAAATATTTTTATTCATAAAGCGAGAAAAATATGCTAAGATATAAGCGATAAACAAGGAGGCAAAAATCATGAAAATTGTAATGCTTGATTCTTATACCACAAACCCCGGCGACCTCTCGTGGGAGGACTTTGAAAAGCTCGGCGATTTCACGGCATATGACCGCACCCCGGCGGAGCTGACGGTCGAAAGGGCAAAGGACGCGGAAATAGTCATAACCAACAAAACTCTTTTGCCGAAATCCGTTCTCGAAAAATTGCCGAAGCTTAAATACATCGGCCTTTTAAGCACAGGCTACAATGTTGTTGACATTGAATATGCCAAAGAGAAAAATATACCCGTGTGCAACGTGCCGACCTATTCAACTCTGGCGGTGGCACAGCTCACATTTGCGCTCATTCTCGAAATTTATAACCGTGTTGCGCTTCACAATGACGCGGTTCATGCGGGCGAATGGGCGAACAACTCAGATTTTTGCTTTTGGAAGACTCCGCTCATAGAACTCGGCGGCAAAACCATAGGCATTATAGGCTTCGGAAAAATCGGCAATGCAGTTGCAAAAATCGCAGACGCTTTCGGCATGAACATTATTTGCTATGTGCCGAGAAAGAAAGAGGCTCCCGCAATCAAAAACTTTAAATTCGTTTCTCTTGACGAGTTGCTTCGAGGCAGTGATATTGTATCGCTCCACTGCCCGCTCACCCCCGAAACCGAAAAAATGGTAAATGCGGACTTTATATCCAAAATGAAGAAAAACGCGATTCTCATAAATACCTCCAGAGGCGCGGCGATAGATGAAGATGCGCTTGCAAAAGCTCTTAAAAACGGCGATATTCTTGCGGCAGGCGTTGACGTGCTCTCGTGTGAACCGCCGAGAAAAGACAATCCCCTGCTCTCTTGCGACAACTGCATAATAACACCACACATTGCATGGGCGGGTTATGAGACAAGGCAAAGACTTGTTTCAATCGTCTATGACAACCTGAAATCGTTTTTGGACGGCAAAGTTCAAAACAACGTATGGTAAAAATATTTGTCGGCGTGGACTATTTGAGCAAAATGTCCAACGCCGACTTTTTTTGGTTGAAAATTTTTTGCAGATATGGTAAAATTTAAAAGACTTTCATGTCAAAAAAATTTATGTGAGGGAAACTTATGAAAAACGTTAAAAAGATTTTTTGCGTATTCATCACACTTGCGATGGTATTTTGCATCGCACAACCGGCATACGCGGCTGATCCAAAGGGTAAAAAAACAAGTTCCATTTCCTTTTCGGTGATGTCGGATATACACTATTACCCCGAATCACTCATGGGCGACAAGAGCGAAGAATGGCGCAATACCAGCCGCTCGGAGGCAAAAGAATATAACGAATCGGACGCTATTCTCACCTCTGCGCTCACAGCCGTGGGTGAAAAAGCCAAAGAAGAGGGAACAAAATTCCTTCTTATTTCCGGCGATCTTACAAGAAACAGCGAATATGAGGCGCACGTTAAGCTTGCGGAACGTCTTAAGGAATTTGAAGCAAAATACGGTATTCAGGTTATCGTAACAAACGGCAACCATGATGTAAAAGTAAAGAATGCCGCAACATACGAAAATAACACAAAAGAGCCGACAAGAAGCATCTCGGGCGATGAATTCAGAGAGGTTTATAAAGACCTCGGCTTTGACCTCGCCTGTGAAGAGTTCACGCCCCAAGCGGCGGATCGTCACGGTATGCTCTCTTATGTTGTTGACCTTGACGAAAACTACCGTCTCATAGTTGTTGACAGCTGCATTTATGACCCCGATGAAATAGGAAAATCCGAAACAGGCGGATATATAAGCGACGAACAGATGACATGGATAAAGGCAAAGGTCAAAGAGGCAACCGACAAGGGCGCAGAACCTCTTGTTATGCTGCACCACGGCCTCGCCGCACATATGAAGCTTGAGCCGTCGGTTACGTTTGCGTTCCCTCTTGACGATTATATGGACGTATCGGAACAGCTTGCCGACCTCGGTGTAAACTTCGCTTTCAGCGGACATCTTCACACAAACGATATTTCAAGCGTCACCAGCGACAACGGCAACACCCTTTATGACTGCGAAACACCGTCGCTCACAGGCTTCCCCAATCAATACAGAAATGTTGACCTCGTAACTTATTCAAACGGTGAAACCGAGGCAACATACGAAAATGTTGACGCAGACTGCATAAAGCCCATAAGCGTTGACGGTAAAACATATGAGCTCGGCAAATTCAAATACGATTCTTTCGGTCTTTGCTTCGGCGGTGCGCTTAAAGAGGACGGATATGCGGATATATCCGAGCTTCTCACCGGCATTGCGAGCAATCTTCTCACGAATGCCTCAAAAGATATTATTGCATCGGGCGGAATTATAGAATATCTCAAGACCAAAGGCATAGATGTCGAAAAAATTATAAAAGACTTCCTCGCGCCTTATATAGGCGACGGCATAGGTCTCGGCGGATATGAAATTTTCTCTTCAAACAACATTATGTGCTTTGTAGATGACCTTTGCTCTCAGATAGAGGACGCATACCTCAAAAACCCCGACGAGCTTATAAAAGAAGTCAACGCAATATTAAATAGAGTTTTCTCTATTCAGGTTTCAGAAATCCCCTGCACTAAATTTATTGAAGATTATCATTTCGGCGATGCTTCGCGCGGCGGCAACCTCGGCGAGGCAGTTCTGAGCGCAATGTATTATTGGTACACCGGCAACGAAGATATTTCGGACGATAAATTTATTCAGGATGTTATTTATCAGCTTGAAAACGGAGATACCGCATTCAGAATTTTTGACGAGCTTGTAGACATAGTGTTTAACGACGTTTTAAACGATATGATTCTCGCAAAGCTTGACGTTCGCATAGATACCCTTTTCGGCGACTCCGAAACAGGCCATAAGCTCGGTACCGCCCTCAATGAAAAAGTACTCAGATACGTCCTCAGAGATGATTTCAGCTATCTTAACCTTGTGAACACAATTTTCGGCATAGGAGTGCTCCCCTACACCGGCATTTATGACATGGTTGACAAGCTTGTTATTAAAGAATACCTCACCGACAGCCAGATAGAATCCATAGGTCATCAGCTTGCATATGCCCTCTCCGATTTTGCGACAGACGATGTTCCGATTTTTAAAGGCGACACCGACGTAACATATTCGTCGGCAAAAGTTACCCCCGAAGCCACAAGAGAAAATTACCGTCTGCCGACTATGGTCAGCCTTACCATGGGCGAAAATTCTATGACTACGGCAACGATCGGATGGTTCTCTAAGAGCACACTTAAAGACACCGACATTGAAATTTATGAGCTTGACGGATCGCCCGTAAAGTTCAGCGGCAAGGCAACAGAAAACGCGTCTTTTACCATAAGCACAAGCGAAGAATCGGTTGAAAGATACTACCCCGGCATAGACCTCGGCGTAATAGGTTTCTTTAAATACTACTACAATATGTATCGCCACACGGTAAAACTTTCGGGTCTTAAACCCGGCACTAAATATGTTTATCGCGTAGGCAACGAAAAATACGGCTGGTGGAGCGAGACGGGCACAATAGAAACCGCCGACGGCGGCGATAAGGTTACTTTCTTCCACATGAGCGACCCGCAATCGCAAAACGAGAAGCAGTATAAAAACTCATGGGCAAAGACCGTTGAAACGGCATATGAGCTTTACCCCGACGCAAAATTCATTATGAACACGGGTGACCTTGTTGACTGCGGCATGAACTCTAACCAGTGGCAGTGGATGTTTGATACGGCCTCAAAAGACCTTATGAGCACCTACCTCATGCCTGCAACGGGCAATCACGAGGAAAAAGATGACAATGCCACAGTAAACAACTTTGTTTTGCCGAATGTTCCGACTCAGGATACCTCCTCCGGCGTTTATTACTCATACACATACAATAACGTTCACGTTGCGGTGCTCAACACAAATGACCTTGGCGAAGACAAGGCACTGAATAATTCGCAAATCGAATGGCTCAAAGAAGATATGCAGCAAAGCTCTGCACAGTGGAAAGTTGTTGCTCTTCACAAGGCGCTTTATTCAAACGGTTCGCACTATGACGACAAAGACGTATGTGCAATGCGCAAACAGCTCTCGTCACTTATGCCGGAGCTTAACATTGACCTTGTTCTTCAGGGTCACGACCATGTATATCTCAGAACACATTCTCTTGACGGCAACGAAACCGTAACCGAAAAGAAAGTCAGCCTCAAGCACGGCAGCGAGGTTTATGATTCTTACTTGAATCCCACCGGCACAACATATGTCATAAGCGGCTGTGCAGGCGTTAAGACCTATCTTGTAAAAGATACTTCGCTCACCGACAAGCTCTTCCCCAGAGCGGCAAAGACCGCGGTTGCCGATTCACAAATGTTCTCTGCAATCGAAATCGACGGCGGTGTGATGTATTTTAACTCTTACATCATAAGAGACGGCAAAACCGAATGTGTTGACAAGTTTGCAATAGATAAAGACGGTTCGGGCACGGTTACGGACGAAACGCCCGATATTCTCCCCGACGAAGTCGAAGATGAAGAAGTGAACGTACTTGAAACCGTTTTCAAATACTTTAAAAAGATAATCAACATAGCGTGGAACATCTTTAAAATGTATTTTATAGATTGGAAGCACTGATTTTAGGCAGGTTAAAAATATGTTTCAGTCTTTGCTTTCACTGCTGAGCGCAGTAATACTCACAATAGCAAATATTTTTCCAATGCAAATTCCGTCCGTTCCCGAAAAAGGCGACCCGATAATCGAGAGCGCACCGACGCTCGGCGAATATCAAACCGCCGACCGTATAGAGGGTGTAAATTCATCGGTCTTTTATATCAAAAGGCCGATGGGTGAATCCCTTAAAGAAGTCAACGCTTCGGACTTTGGCATGAACACGCAAAGCGGCGATAATTACGCCTCATTTTGCAAAGCGATAGAATATTGCAAAGAACACCCGAATACCCGTCTCAAAATTGACGGCGGCACATACTTTTTCAAAAGCGATAAAACAATCGGTATAAGCGGACTTCAAAACGTACTTATAGACTGCGACAACGCCGTATTTGTTTTTGAGCACGATAAATACTTTCATATTTCAAACTGTAACTCGCTCGAAATAAAGGGACTTTCTGTTGACTGGAACCGGAGCAAATCCCGCTTGGGCTCCCTTGTAAAAATCAAAAATGCAAGCAAAAAGAACCGCACCTTAGAGCTTGAGTTTACGGAGCTTCAAAATGTCTCCGAGGATATACCGATAATGGCACTCACACAATACGATGCCGACACGCTGACCCCCGGAGCAAAGGCGGAGTGTAAAGAGGTCTATGTTTACTCCCGACCCGAAATGATAGAAAAAGTCGAAAAGACCGACTCAAACGTGCTCAAAATAACGCATGACGGAAGTTTTGATAAATTTGAAAACGGCGACGTCTTTATGCTCAGGCACTATGTTTACGGCGGCAATGTATTTTATTTGGGCGGCGAATCCGAAAACGTAACCTTTAATGACGTCAGCATTTACTCTGCGGCAGGCATGTGCTATCTCATGGGCGGCAAAGCAAGCCATTTTCAGATAATCAACTCATATATCGGTCTTGCCCCCGGCAAAGAGAATGAGCAAAGAATATCGGCAACGGCAGACGCCGTTCACATTGCCGGCACAAAAGGATTTTTCAGAATTGACGGCTGTGATTTCAGCTTTATGGGCGACGATGCGCTGAATGTTCACGACAATGTGCTGTATGTCTCACAGCGGCTCGGTGACAGCACGGTGCGGGCTTACGGCAGCTCCGACGTGTTATTCGCGGGCGACAGCGTTAAGTTTAAAACAAGCGGATATGAAGACCTTGACGGCACAGCAAAAATAAAATCCGCATATCATGACGGCGAGCAAAATGTTATAGAATTTTCATCTGCATTGCCCGAAGACATCGGAGAGGGAACCATCCTTTATAATGCGGACACCGACAGCGGCAATTATGTTGTTACAAACAACTACTTTCACGAAAACCGCGCAAGGGCGCTGCTTTTGCAAAGCAACAACGGTCTTTGCAAAAATAACAGATTTTATAAAATAATGGGACCCGCAATAAGAGCCGTTGTGGACATTATCCCCGGCTCTTGGTGCGAGGGAACGGGTGTAAACAACCTTGAAATCAGCGGCAACGTTTTTGAAATGTGCAGTTACAGCGACTGGGGCGAGGTTATAACCTTAAGCACCAATATTAACAACAAAAAGGCCGACGTCCCGATTTTTTCTAACATTAAAATCAGCGGCAACACATTTATCAATATGTCTTCGCGCCTTATAAAAGCTGAAAACACCGCAGGTATGGAGGTTGTCGGCAACACCGTTATAAACGATATGTTTTATCCGTCAATGAACTTTGACCGCGGCAGGATTGTTTTAGGCAACCATTGCGGCAACATAAAAATTGACGGCAATAAATGGAAAAAATCACCGTATATGTTTTTCCCTGATTTTGTTAAAATGAAAGACATAAAAGCAATAGTTCAAGCAGGCAAATAAGCAAAAATAAAAGCTATAATTCACACTTTATCATGTGAATTATAGCTTCTTTTTTGCAATGTCGTTTTATTTTTCTTTATAATGCCTCAAATTTGAATCAATAAACAGCGCGCCTATATCGAGCGCATGAAACAGCGTTCCGTCATCCATGCCGAGAACGGTTATATCCTCGCCCTCGCCGCCGAAATTATCAATAAACTTCGGCCGGTACATAATTCTGTCAAAATATTTTTCAATTTTTCCGCTGTTTAAATCGACCTTATACACGGCTCTTGTCGCGTCGTTTGTTGCGGCATACATATAGCCGCCGTACATCTCTGCGCCTTGAATAGATTTTAACTCAAACGCCAGAGGGACGGTTTTAACAAGTTCAAACGTGTCAATATCAAAGCAGAATATTTCGGTTGTATTTCGGCTGTTTGCGGCATACAAAAAGCCGTTTTCGCCGTCACAGCACACCCAGGGACAGCCGCGGTTTAAAATATCTTTGCCGAAAAGGTGATACACTCCCGAAAACTTGAGTGTTTTTGCATCGAACAATGCTACCGACGGGCTGTTCCATACCTTGCTGTCCTCCATAGAGGCGTAAACATAGCCGTTATAATAGCTTATGCCGCCGATATGGTCTACGCCGTATTCCTCCAAGCCCTTAAAAGGTTTGAGGTTTACGGCAAGTACGGTCTCACCGTCAAGACTCACTTTTGTGAGAAAACTTTTGCCGCTGAATATCCAGCTTTTGCCGTCCGTCGTCACGCCCTGACTTCTACCGAGAGTTTCAAGTCCTATTACTTTTGTGTTTGATTCATAAGGGTAAATATCGCCGTTAAAGAATGAATTTACGCTGTTTGAAACAAACATCAGCAAAGCGAAAATCAGAGAAAACGCTCTTTTAATCAGTGAAAACATTTTAGCCACCTCATTTTAAGCTTTAAATATAAGACTTAAAATAAAATAGAACAACGCACCGAGTGCGCCGACTATCGGCACGGTTATAAACCATGACATAACTATGCGCTTAACGTTTGTCCAGCGAACGGCATTGAGTCGTTCGGCCGAGCCTACGCCCATAACGGATGCGCTGACAACATGACTTGCGGAGACGGGCACACCGGTGAGGTTTGCACCGATAAGAGCTCCTGCGGAGGCAAGCTGAGAAGCAAACGAGTGAATGGGTTTAACCTTAAATATACCCATACCCACGGTTTTGATTATGTTGTATCCGCCAAACATTATGCCCATTGCAAGGCAAAGACCTGCAATGGCAACTGCCTGCCAGGGAGGTGTTGACCCGATTGACTTGCCGCAAATTGTCATAAGCAGCATTATAACGCCGAGGGATTTCTGCGAATCATGCGTTGAATGGCTGTATGCCAAAAGAACAACGTTTATAAGCTGAACTCTTTTAAAAACGGTATTTGCCGCACTGCTTGCCCTTTGAGTAATGACCTTGCAGATTTTCATAACTATGTAACCGAAGAGGAAACCTATTGCGGGTGCCAAGAACATCATAAGAATTACTCTGTAAGCAAACTGACCCCAAGCAACGCTCGAAACACCGTACGCTACAATGCTTGCGCCTACAATTCCGCCGAGGAGCGCGTGAGTTGAGCTTGACGGAACATGTGAAAGCCATGCAAAAAGATCCCATATAATAGCCGCAAGTATTCCGCCTGCGATAAAGCAAAGCGCTTTTGTCTGATCAACGTCGCCTGTGTAGTAATTCTCGTCAACCATGGTCTGAATAGTCTTTGAAACGGTGAAGCCCGTAAAAAAGAGCGTCATGGGTGACAAAAGTTCTATTGTTGCAGCAAAGCACAGCGCAGTTTTGGGCTTCATGGCGCGGCTTGCTATGAGCGTTGCCACAGCATTGCAACCGTCCAAAAATCCGTTGAGCAGCGTAAAGCTGTAAACACATACCGATAACAGCCAAAAGACAAGCGGAAATCCGAGGACCTCCTTCATCAGCATAAAAATTCCTCCTGTCGGTCACAAGCGTCAAAAGCCCCTCATGCCGAATTGAGAGACGCGCTAAAAAAGTTTAAACAATATCTTGCGACAAGAATCGCAAGATATTGTTATTATTTTACCATATTTATTTATGCTTCGCAAGGTTTATTTATGACATCATTACATAAAAGCAAATTTTATCAATTATTTCTTATCCTTGCACAGCGCAACAAGCTCTTTTATATTGCACTCGGCAAGACAAACAACCGCATCGCCGGCATTGTAATAAATTCTTACATTCTCCCCTTTTTTAATCATACCGCATGGGAAGAGAACGTTGTCTATGTATCCGCCGCTTGTTTCAAACTCTGCCTCGGACACCATAAGCGGTGCCTTTGACATGCCGACAATTTTTGAAGGGGCGTTAAGATCGAGCAGCATAACGCCTATCGAATAGCGCTTTTGCCCCGATAAACAAGGTCCGGTAATTCGGAAAGCCAAATATCAAACTTATCCTTGCCCCGGTTGGAATACACGGGCATCGGACGCTCCAATCGTGCTTGGTATCTGCCGCAAAGCAAACATAAAATCAAAGGTCGAATTTGAAAAATACGGAACGTCGTTGTATGTAAGTATGGGTTTGTCATATCTTTTTATGATTTCGCTCGATTTAAATTCCATAGCTTTTCTCCCGAAATCATTTTAATATAATCTTTGTCAGCTTATTCCAGCCCGACGAAGCCGTGTCATACAAAAGGTCTGCGAGATCTTTCATGCCTGTGAAATTCACTATTTTAAGCATGGTTTTGCTCGCACTTTTTTCAAACGGAGTTTCAAACTCCGACTCTGAAAATGCCGAAAGCACACCCTGCATTCCGCTGCCCGTATTCACTGTGAAATACTGACTTCTTTGGTTAAGCGGCGTTATGCTGCCGGGCAAAAAATATGTAACGGTTATTTTTATATATGTGCTTTTCTGCGGCAAATTGCCGGAGAATTTTACTTTTCCCTTATCCCCCGGTGCGAGGGCTTTAAAATTCCAGTCAAAATCAATATCCGCACCGTCGCACTTGACAGAGAGCACATACATCTTGTGCTTTTGTGAAAGATTGCTTATTTCAAGGGCGGAATCTTTTTCGCTCAAAAAGCCGTCCGTGCTTTGGTCAAACGAAGCATATACGGAAGAGGTTACGCTCGTTGTCGAATGAAAGCGCGGATAATTCTTATCACTGTTCACATTCATACCGCCGTCGCCGAGCAAAAGCTTAAACAAAAGCGCCCTCGAATATTCGTCCCAAAACTCCATGCCGTGAAAAAGCCCGTCCACAAACCATGTATTATAAAGCAGATAGCACGGCGACGCGTCAATATCCATAGACGGCGAAACAAGGCTCTCGCCGTTAGCGTCTTTAAGTGAGGTGCCGTTTATATATCGCTTGCCGATCGGCGCACATTTTGCGCCGGTTGACGAAGAGGCGGCGATTATGCCGTCGGAATTTACTTTTGAGCCCGATACAATCGTGTTGCCCGTGCCGGCTATAATATTTATATTTATGCCGAGAGCTTTAGCCTCTTCAAAAATTTCACGGTAATTGCTCATTAGCTTATAGTGAACATAATCACTCTGCTCTATAAGCTCCTTGCTCTCTATCGGGTCAAGGTATTCTTCTTTTAGTCTTTCATAATCGTCCGTAGGGATAAAATCCCATATGCTGCCCCAATATTTTACCGCGTCCGTAACATAAGGAACAATAACATCTACAATATCATCCAGCACGCCGAGCTGCTGAGCTTTCACGAGCCAGTTATAGTCGGTTTCGCACTGGGCATGGTATTCAAGATACCTCAAAAGCGTCTCTTCATCAAGTTTAAATTCATCGTTCATAAGATCCGCTGCAAGAGACGCTCCGCGAAGTGCAGGCTCGTTCATCACAACGTTAAACACATCACCCTTTTGCATATAGAGCGATATATAAGCCGCGGTTATAAGCCCACCGTGGCTCACGGCAATTATATTGACCTTGTCTTTGCCGGTGTATTCCTTGACCTGCGTTATATATTTATCAAGCTCTTCCGCACATTTAAGAGCGCTCATTCTGAAATCGCAGTTAAAATAAAAAACATTTTCTTCGCCTATGAGCGAATCAATTTCTTTTGTCATGTCAAGTTCAACGCGATAGTCGCCGTCGGGATAATTTTTGTTTAAATATTCATCGCTTGTTTCTTTTGCGTCAAACAAAACGGGACGTACATTTTTAACGCTCGTTCCGTCTGCATTGCAGCGCATGGGCTCAAGCAAACTCGAAAAGCTCTTGCCCAAAGCGTGTGAAAAGCAGCCGTTTTTACCGCCTAAAAGCACGTCCGTACCTTTTATTAAATCAACTATGTTATCTGCAAAAGGAGACGAAATATCGCTCGCCTGCCAGCCCCACGCCGCTTTAGTCTCGCCGCCCTCATCATAGCAAAGCGAGGCAGAGGCATAGCCCGGCACAAGAACCACGGGGTAGCCGTTATAACAGGCATTTTCTTTTGCATATGAGCCGAAAGAAAAAAGAGGCAGCACAAACAAAGCCGCAAGTAAAATGCAGCAAAGCCTTTTGAGTGTGCCGTGCATCTCTTTTCCTCCTTTATACGTTAACGGTTGCTTTCTCTTTTTTGTTTTCTGCAGTTCTTTCTTCTTTTTCTTCTTTATGAAGTGCAATTTTAAGCGTAATGCCGCCGATTACAGCACCGAGAGTGTTTGCGACAATATCTGTCATTGTGTCCATAAGAGCAAAGCGCGATTTCCACTCTTCAGACATAAATTCTTTTGCAGGCTGAAAAATCATGTGGTTTATTTTGCTCTCTTCGGCAAGGGCGAGCGACCAATGCTGAGTATCGCCGCCGAGGAACTGATCAAATGAGAACTCCCAACACTCCCACAAAGTACCGAACATAAACGACACGCTGAAAGCGCACAGAACGGCAACCGGAATCGCAACTTTTTTGCCGTCTCGCTCTTCATAAGCCTTGATAAATGCATAGCCCGCAAGAACACACAGTCCGCCGCTGACAAAATGCAGAAGCGTATCCCACCACCAAACGGTGTAATAAAAATTTATGTATGCGCCGAAAAATGCGGTGAGGACAATGTAAACGCTCGTAAAATCCTGCGCCGCCGCCGGCAGGTGCCTGAAAAGATGCTTTTCGGGGAAAAGCTGGAATATCTCCCACCCGAAAGTCAAAACGAGGTTGCCGACCATCATGGTGCGTATTTTATCCTCGTACTTATCTGCATTGACAAATGATTCTATCATTCCGGCAATCATTACAAGGCGAACTATCCACCAAAGGACAATTTCCCATTTTTTGCAGCCGGTTTTAAGTCTTTCGATATATTCTTTCAACTTCATAACCTCTCAATAAGTTTATTTTTTCAACAGACTGATATTACCACATGAAATGAGAGATTGCAATAACATAAACCAATCTTTAAGATTTTTATGTTTAAATCTTAAGATTTGTAACCCAAAAAAGGAGCCGCTCTTATGTAAGAACAGCTCCCGAATTTATTTAACATATATTTTGTAAGTGAATCCGTTTGAAGAATAGGCTATTTCGACCTTTTTGCCCTGCTCATTTTCGGCATTGAACACAACAGCACCGTTTTCTATGCTCTCAACCTTTTCGCCCTGAGCCTTGAAGCCGAGAGTTTCGAGTTTATCCACATAATCCGCCACTTCTTTTACAGAGGCTTTGCGGATTAAGAATATATAAAAATCTCCGCTGTCGTCTTTATCCTGTGCGCTCATGGTTATCACACCGAATTCGGGCTTCGGCAAACCATCGGTGAACTTATTGTTCACCCAGCCTTTGCCGACGAACCACGAACCCTCGTCATTAGAGAGCGTACCCGAGCCGTCGTCATTATAAACCAAGCTGTAGCCGTCTTTTTCAACGGCTTTTTTGATTTTTTCTTTGTCGCCGTCGGTGTAACGGTCAAAGCCCTCAAACTGCCCCTGCTCTATCGACTGTGCGATATGGTCTATCCTCTGCTCCGGCACGGTGGTTTTTTGCTGTGCCGAAGATGAAACGTCACTGCCGTTCGCCGCGCTTGTTTTTGATGAATCACCGTTTGTTTCGCCCTTTTGGCAAGCCGCAAAGCTCATTAAAAGCAACACAGAAAACAGCAAAGCAGTCAGCTTTTTCATTATATTCACTCCGTTTTTATCAGATAACGCCCTGTGCGAGCATTGCGTCCGCAACCTTTTCAAATCCTGCGATATTAGCACCGACAACAAGGTCGCCCTCGTGGCCGTATTTAACCGACGCATTGTATGCGTTGTGGAAAATGTCTTTCATGATTGATTTGAGCTTTTCGTCAACTTCGTCAAATGTCCAGCTGTAGCGAATTGAGTTCTGGCTCATTTCAAGTGCCGAAGTTGCAACGCCGCCTGCGTTTGCCGCCTTAGCGGGTCCGAAGAGAATACCGCTGTCGTGGAAGCACTTAACCGCTTCGGGAGTACAAGGCATGTTTGCGCCCTCTGCAACGGCTTTAACGCCGTTTGCAACCAATTTTTCGGCAGCTTCTTCGTCAAGCTCGTTCTGTGTTGCACAAGGAAGCGCTATATCGCACTTAATGCCCCAAATATTTTTGCAGCCCTCGTGATACTCCGCCGCAGGCACTGCCGCAACATATTCTTTAATACGTTTTCTCTCAACCTCTTTAAGCTGTTTTATAATGTCGAGCTTTACGCCGTCTTTGTCGTAGATATATCCGGAAGAATCCGACATTGCAACAACCTTTGCGCCGAGCTGCATAGCCTTTTCTGCCGCATAAATCGCAACATTGCCGGAGCCCGAAATAACAACGGTTTTGCCGTTGAAAGAATCGTTTTTCATGTTAGAGAGCATTTCCTGTGCGAAATAGCAAAGGCCGTAGCCGGTTGCCTCTGTTCTTACAAGAGAGCCGCCGTATGAGAGGCTCTTGCCGGTAAGAACGCCCGTGAACTCGTTGCGAAGCTTTTTATACTGACCGTACATATAGCCGATTTCTCTTGCGCCTACGCCGATGTCGCCTGCGGGGACGTCTGTATCCGCACCGATATGCTTTGAAAGCTCTGTCATAAAGCTTTGGCAGAATCTCATGATTTCGCCCTCGGACTTGCCCTTGGGGTCAAAGTCGGAGCCGCCCTTACCGCCGCCGATTGCAAGACCCGTAAGACTGTTTTTGAATATCTGCTCAAAGCCGAGGAATTTCATAACCGAAAGATTTACCGACGGGTGAAAACGAAGTCCGCCCTTATAAGGTCCTATGGCAGAGTTAAACTGAACGCGGAAGCCCTTGTTGACTCTGACTTTGCCGCTGTCGTCTACCCATGTAACTCTGAAGAGAACAACTCTCTCGGGCATCACGAGACGCTCGATTATATTCATCTGCTCAAGAATAGGATTTTTCTCCACAACCGGCTCAAGTGACTCAAGCACTTCACCGACAGCCTGTATAAACTCAAGCTGAACGGGATTTTTCTCTACCGTTTTGTCATAAACCGACTGTAAATATTTGCTTTTAAAAACCATTTGAATACCTCCGTTATTTGGTGGCCGTAAAAGACCGGTCTTTGTTATATTTTTAGCCGTAACGGCTTTTTTATTTTATTAAATTATTAAGCGCGCTGCAATAAGTTTTGTTTGACAGACCGAAGCTGTAATTTATTGCCAAAACCTCTTGTATGCCGTTTGTTTTTACAAACTCAGGCAGGTTCATGTCAATCTTGCGCGGGTCAACAACATAAACCTCTTCATAATTGTTGCAAAGGAAAGGCACAAACGCATTGCCGAAAGATTCTTTTAAAACGAGTATCTTTTTGCCGTTCTTGACGCTTGTGGTTATCTTTTCAATCGGCTGGTCACCCGAAATAAATGCAAGATATTTATTGTCGCCGCTCACCTTGTTTGCGACTATATAAGTCTTTGCGCCGTCGGTCATCGCCTGTGAAGAATAGACCATGTTTGTCGCATCAACCAAAAGTTCAAAGCACTCAACATAATCAGGGTCCTTTTTAAGCACCGAGGCCTGAGACGAGCGATACAGCGAGCCGACAAATCCGTCTATGTTATGCGTTTTAAAGTCCGTTATGGCAGGTGCGGTGGCTCCTGCGGCATCACAGAACGCGCTGTATGCGTAGTATGCTCCCCTCGCCGTCCAGTGGTGGTCGGTTCTGAAATAAATATATTCTTTTGATTTATCAACAAGAGAAGAATATGCGTCAACCTTTATTATTGAATCATCAAGCATTGAGTATGCGTTTTTAATTGCGTCACGCTGCGAGTGGACACCGGTTCTGTAAGTTTTTGTGCCGTAAAATTCCACAGCCGTGGGAGCGATAAGCGAATAGAATTTTGTGCCGGCAGGCATCGCCTTTGCGGCGGAATTGATTATATTCGCATAATTTTTTACAGAGCTTTCGCTGTATGAGTATATCTCCATAGCTCTGTTGCCGCTTATTATTATAGAGCCCCTTACAGTCGCTTCGTTATCGGGCGTAACGTCCGCGGTGTTATCTTTCATGCCCTGTGTTGCGGATTCTGTCGTTGCCTGTGTGGTTTTTTGCCCGAGATCAACGCCCTCGCCCGCAAAATCTTCGTCCTTGCGCTCAACAGAGACTATAACCTCGCCGTCGTCACCGGCAGAAAACTGCGTTAAAACTTCGCCGATTTTTCTGTTGACTTTTATAAAAAAATCTCTCGCAGGAAAATTATCGGAATAATAATTTTCAAAATCCACTGTGTAGCTGCCGTCCTTAAGTGCGGCAAAGCTGAACTCCGGGCGCTTTGCCAGCGCTCTGTTTTCGGCTTTTGACACAGTTTTGTCTTTATCCGCAACACTGATAAATCCCATAACAAAAAGAGTAAAAGCAAAAAGCGCGGCAGACACCATATAAAGCTTTGTTATAAGCGGAATCTTTTTTCTGAGGTTTGAAAAACCGCCGTCAAGGTTTTTAGGATTTTCTATGACTTTTTCTCTCTTTGGCAGAGGGAGCGGTTTGTTGGAAAAAAACCGAGGCACTTCCGGACCTTTTTTAAATTTATCGTTATTCTGCATAGGATTCACCTCCGAGAGCAAAAGTTAAAATCTGAAATACAAAAACGGGTTATAGGTTGAACCTACAAGTGCCGCAACGCAAATAAACATTGTCACCGCCTGGAACACGATTGTTATTACCTGCTCTGTTTCTTTGCCGTGGTTTGTTTTTCTTAAAATCACAAAAAGCTTTTTGACCGCCGCCGTCACAAGCGGAGTTGAAGCGAGAATTGCGGCTATGAGCAAAACAATGCGGTTAATTATTATTATGCCGTCGCCCGCATGGGCAAAACCGTTAAAGCCGAGCATGGCTTTGAACAATCCGCCTGCTTTTGAAAGGTCTTCGTAATAGAAGAAAATCCAGCCGATAAGAACAGCGAGCACCGAATAAATATGCTGAACTATTGCAGGCAGTTTTTTAAGCTTTTCACCGTAAACTTTCTTTTCGAGCACGAGCAAAACAAAATAATAAAATCCCCAGAGCATAAAGTTCCAGCTTGCACCGTGCCAAAATCCCGTGAGAACCCAGACGACAAGCATATTGAAAATATGATTTTTTTTGTTGCCGCCGAGCGGAATATAGACATAATCTCTAAAAAACGAGCTGAGAGTTATATGCCAGCGGCGCCAAAACTCCGTAATTGACTTTGAAGCATACGGATACTTGAAGTTTTCGGGGAAATTGAAGCCCATAATTTTGCCGAGGCCTATCGCCATGTCGGAATATCCTGCAAAGTCAAAATAAATCTGGAAGAAATAGGCGAATATTGCGAGCCAGCCCTGAACCGCGCTCACGGAGCTTAAATCACCGTCAAGATAAGTTGAGGCAAGCTCGCCGAGCATATTTGCAAAAACGGCTTTTTTAAAAAGTCCTATCACAAACCTTGTTATACCCTGTGATATTTCTTTGTAAGTTACGGTGCGGCAGGTTATCTCTTTTTCAACATCGCTGTATCTTACAATCGGACCCGCTATGAGCTGCGGGAACATGCTGACATAAAGCAAAAGCTTAAAATAATTTTTTTGGCACTTAACGTCACCGCGATAAACGTCTATAACATAAGAAAGTGCCTGGAAAGTATAGAACGAAATACCTATCGGCAGCGCTATGTTTGTTTTGATTGACGTGCCGAAAAGCGAGTCGATATTTCCCGTCAGGAAGTTCATGTATTTAAAGACTATAAGAGCACCGAGAGTCAGCACCGCGGCGGAAATCATTGCGATTTTTGCACCGACACGTCCGCGAAAAATGTTTATGAAAAGTCCGGCTATATAGTCAATCAGCGACACCGCTATCATCAGCACTATCCACTTGGGCTCGCCCCATGCGTAAAAGAAAAGCGATGCAATTAAAATCACCGCATTTTTCTTTTTTATATCCGGCATAAAGTGCTGCAATATAAGAGTTACGGGCAAAAACACAAAAAGAAAAAACAAGCTTGAGAACACCACAGGCCTCACCTCCCGATTAGGTATATGTATCAATTTTAAATTATATGATAATACTTTAACAAGCACTTTTCAAGTCTTTTTAAAAATATTGTCATCTTTTGTTTTAGGTCTTGTTTTAGTATAATTTTGAATGTATAATAATTTAGAAATAATTCTGAGAAATTTCAAAAATGTTTCTAAGAGAGGAGAGCTGCCTTTCGGCATGCAAACTATTATGAAAACAATACTTTTTCAAGGCGATTCCATAACGGACGCCGACAGACATTATGACAACATTGCGAGCCTCGGCGAAGGTTACCCCAACCTTGTTGCGGCGTCGCTCGGCAAAAAGGAACCCGGCAAATACACATTCATCAACAAGGGCATAAGCGGCAACCGTTCAACTCATTTATATGCTCGCTACCGTGAAGACATCGTTGCATTAAAGCCCGATTATATGAGCGTTCTTATCGGCGTAAACGATGTTTGGCACAGTGTTGATTATAAAGACTGTTTTAGCAGCGAAAGATATGAAGAGCTGCTGACAATGCTCATTGAAGACGTAACCAAGGCACTTCCCAAAATTAAAATTGCGATTTTTGAGCCGTTTGTTTTAAAGGGAACCGCCACCGAAAAAGAGTGGGAATATTTTGACACGGGCGTCAGAGCAAATGCAGAAAAGGCAAAAAAAGTTGCAGAAAAATACGGTCTTATATTTATCCCGACTCAGGATAAACTTGATAAATTCTGCGAAAATACGCCCACATCATATTGGCTCAAAGACGGCGTTCACCCCACCCCGGCAGGTCACGAATTTTTAAAAGAAGAATGGCTCAAGGCTTTTAATCTTTGATTTTGGGAGGAGTTACTGTGAATAATTTTCCTATCGGCGTAATTGTAGACAGTTTTCGTCTGCCTATATATGACGCTGTAAAAAAAGCGGCGGAAGTCGGTGCGGACGGTATTCAGGTTTATGCCTCAAACGGAGAAATGGCACCCGAAAATCTTTCGGAGCAAAAAAGGCATGAATTTAAAAATCTTGTTGCCGATAACGGACTTGTTATCTCGGCTCTTTGCGGTGACCTCGGCGGAGGCGGATTTGTTTACAAAGAGCAAAACGCGCAGAGGATAGAAAAATCAAAGAGGATTCTTGACCTTGCAAAAGAGCTTGGAACGGATATAGTCACCACACATATCGGTGTTGTGCCTGCCGACAAAAACCACGACAGATATAAGCTTATGCAAGAGTCTTGCTATGAGCTCAGCCGCTATGCGGACGAAATAGGCGCACACTTTGCCGTCGAAACGGGTCCCGAAACTTCTCTGACGCTCAAGAGTTTTCTTGACTCTCTCGGCTCAAGGGGCGTTGGCGTAAACCTTGACCCTGCAAACCTTGTTATGGTAACGGGCGACGACCCTGTTAAGGCAGTGTATAACCTTAAAGATTACATAGTTCACACCCATGCAAAAGACGGTGTGAGAAATTATTATCTTGACCCGGAAATTGTTTACGGTATGCCCGGCGCAGAAAATGAGCTTGCCGCAGGCGAACACGTCACAAGCGGTCCCTCGTTTGAAGAGGTACCCCTCGGCAAAGGCAATGTTCCGTTTAAAGAATATCTTGCCGCACTCCATGACATAGGCTACAAGGGATTTTTGACAATAGAAAGAGAAGTCGGTGACGACCCGGCAAAAGACATTGCCGACGCCGTAAATTTCCTAAAGAATTTTTGGGAATGATAAACAAATGAGCATAAAAATAAGAGCTTTTAAAGATGACGACATCAAAGCCATGGCAGAAATCTGGAACGACATAGTGGAGGACGGCATCGCCTTTCCTCAAACAGAGAAGCTGACAGAAGACTCTGCAAAAGAATTTTTCTCTTCGCAAACGTACTGCGCTGTTGCACTTTCAGAAGATGAGGTTGTGGGGCTTTATATTCTTCACCCGAACAATGTCGGCAGATGCGTTCACATCTGCAATGCGAGCTACGCCGTAAAAAAAGACAAGCGCGGCAATCATATAGGCGAAGCACTTGTTAAAGACTGCATACAGCAGGGCAAAGAATGCGGTTTTCGCATTTTGCAGTTTAACGCGGTCGTTAAAACAAACTACTCCGCGCGGCATTTATACGAAAAGCTCGGGTTTGTTCCGCTCGGCACAATACCAAACGGTTTTCTTATGAAAAACGGCGAGTATGAAGATATAATTCCGCACTATATAGCACTTTAACTTTAAACAATAATCGGGTCTGCCGCATTCAGCCGAGCAGACCCGATTTTTATATTTTACTTATCGTGAATGAGTATTTATATTCTTTTTTGCTGTGCATTATATACGGTTTTCTCAGGCACGCCATGCCCGGCATATCTCCGCCTACGCCGCACTGCGAAAGGTCTATGCTCAGCTCGGTTATGTCGTCATATTTAAGCTCGTGGATGTGCTCTGCTTTTTCAAGCATTTCCTGCGTATAATTCCACGCATTGAACGAAAGTGGCATATCCGTGCTCTCTATCTTTATACCGTTACCGCTGTCGTCCGTAAGCTCTATATATCTTACGTCCGTTCTACAGCCGTTCTCTTGCGGGCGCATATATAAATGCTGAAGCTCTCTGACGGTCATTTTATGCAAAGCGATTTTTGCGCCTGTTTTTCTGTCGCAATAATTCTCCTGCGGTCCTCTGCCGTACCACAAAATATTTTTATATTTGCCTGCCAGCGCAAAGCTTGTGCCAAAGCGAAGCATATCTATAAGCATCGGTGTGCCGCCGTGTTCGATTTTAACCGTACCGTCCGGGTAAAATGTATAATTCATTCTTACTTTTTTCATGTATTTTGCCATGAATGAAGCTTCGACCCGTACACTGCCGTCCGTATTCAGATTAAAGCCGCAGGTTTTGCCTTTGGCTCTCTCGCCAACGTGCTCATATCTGTATTTTGGATTAAGTCTTATAAGCGGAGGCACAAAGTTTAGCGAGCCTCTGTCATTATCCGTCAGTGCTCTGAAATAATTCGGAGTCAGCGGAGTTTTGAGCATTTCCGTTCCGCCGTAATTGAGCGAAACAAGCCTGCCGTTTTCAACTGCGGCAAAAAAATCTTTGCCGTTCACCGTGACGGTTCCCGATTTTTTGCTCGCGGTGAGCCTATCGCCGTTATGCTCAACGCTCTTTCCGGCAGCAGACTTTATTATGTATTGGTCAAAGCACTGCTCGTAGCCCTGTTTTGCCCACGGCATATCTCTTTTGGTCTTGAGAGAAAAGGTTATGATGCACTCTTTATCGGGTAAGGAATCAATATTATAACCGATTTTGATTTCTCGCTCGCCGAGAGGCTCAACATTAAAGCCGTCAAGAGAGGCATTGCTGATTTCTTCGCCGTCCGCGGTTATGATACATTCCAAAACATAACTGCTGAGGTCATTGTTTAAAAATCTGCTTTTAAAAGTGAATATGCCTTTTTCAATGTCCTTCGGCAAAATTCTCACTGGTGCATAAACCTTTTTAACCTCATATATACTCGGGTGCGGCGTTCTGTCCGCAGCTACAATTCCATTGGCATTAAAATATGTGTTGCTGCCGCTGATTGCCGTCAGGTTTATTCGGTTGTATTTTTTGCTTCGCGGCTCTTTCTTTTCGTAGTCCGAGCCGTAAGTCCATTTTTCTTTGCCGTCTTTTTTTATTCTTATTGCCTGATCGACAAAATCCCATATAAAACCGCCGCACATATTGTCGTACTTTTCAAAATCATCCATGTATTCCTGAAAATTGCCGAGGCTGTTTTCCATGGCATGAGCGTATTCGCAAAGTATTACAGGCCTGCCGACATAATCTGATTTTTTAATTGGCTTGTTGTCTGCCGCCAGAGCGTTGGTGATGTTGTCAATAAAGCTTACGGTTATTTCCTCTTTATTGCCGAGCTTTTTCATTTGCTCCTCGGTCGGGTACATTCGGCTTATGACATCGCTCTTTGAAAAATCAAAATCGCCCTCGTAGTGGAACTTTCTTGTGTCGTCAAACTTCAGCGCCGCCTCTTTCATCTTTAAGAAGTTGTCGCCGTCACCTGCCTCGTTGCCGAGCGACCACATAAATACGCACGGGTGGTTGCGGTCGCGCAGAACCATGCGCTCCATTCTGTCGCACGCCGCTCCCGTCCATTTCGGGTCACTGCTGGGCACATTTTTCCTGCGGACTCCGTGGCTTTCGAGGTCGCACTCATCCATGACCCACAAGCCGTATTTGTCGCATAGCTCATAAAAAAGCGGGTCATCGGGGTAATGACTTGTTCTGACGGCGTTTATATTATTGCGCTTCATTATCAAAATATCTTCTAAATAACGCTCTTTCGGCACAGCCCAGCCGTTGTCGGGGTCAAAGTCATGCCTGTTTACGCCGTATATCATAAGAGGCTTGCCGTTTGCATAAATTTTTTCGCCGTAAAAATCTATTTGCTTAAAGCCGATGTCAATGCACTTTGAGCAGACGCACTCGCCGCCCTTTAAAAGCGAAATGCAAAGTTTATAAAGCTCCGGACTTTCGGCAAACCATTTGCGCGGCGACTCAACAAGCTTTTTAAAAGTGAAGCCGGTGCTTTTGCCCTCTTTTAAAATAAAGCCTTTGTCGCCTATCTGCACGCCGTCTTCATTTAGAAGCACAGCAGAAAGTATACCCGAAAAAGATGAGTCGGAATAATTTTTTAAATACACGTCTAAAGTAAGTTCTGCATTGTTAAAATCTTTATCAAACCTTGTTTTAACAAAAAAATCTCTTATGCAAACACTCGGCTCGGCATAGAGATAAACGTCTCTGTATATGCCGGACATATTCCACATATCCTGACCCTCTAAATATGTTGCGTCACTGTATCTGTAAACAACGGCGGTGACGTTATTTTTGCCCTCGCGCAAAAAACGGGTGACGTCAAACTCGTGCGGAGTCATTGAGCCCTGCGAATAGCCGACAAATTCGCCGTTTATATATACCTCCAGTGCGGATTTGCACGCGCCGAAGTGGAGAAAGATTTCTCTGCCGTCAAAGTTTTGAGGAAGAGTAAAATCTCTGCGGTAAATTCCGACCTCCTGACAGGCGTGGTCTATTGTTGGGATTTTATTTTTTCTGCGGCACACGGCTCTCGGGAATGTGCTCGCATAATAAACCGGCACGCCGTAGCCCTTGAGCTGCCAAAGCGACGGAACGGTTATATCGCCCCAGCCCTCACAGTCAAAATCGTCTTTATAAAAGCCCTCAGGCAATCCTTGGTCAAAGCCCAACTGCCAATAGAACTTCCACTCGCCGTTTAAAAGCAATTTATACTCGCTCTCTTCTCCGAGAGCCGCTTTTTCGGGGCTGTCATAAGGCATTGAGATAACGTGCCCGTCCTCTTTATTTATTTTAAAAATCTTTGGGTCTTCCCATCTTTCGGTCATATTATTGCACCCTTTCGAGGTATTCCTTAACTTCAATCAGCGAATCCATAACCGCCAAGGTCATTTTTTTATGCTTTTCATCGGGGTCAAGCATATCGCGCACGCAAATTACGGGTATTCCTGCCGCATTTGCCGCCTCAATGCCGCTTTGCGCGTCCTCAAGCACAAGAGAATCTTTAGGCTCTGCGCCTGCTTTTTGGCAGGCCTTTAAAAATATTTCGGGATCGGGTTTGGCGTTTTCAACTTCATCGCCGCACATAAAACCGTCAAAGCAATCATAAAGCGAAGCTTTTTTCAGCAGCCACTCGACCCAGTTTTTTTCGGAAGACGAAGCCACAACCGCGGCAATACCGTTGCTTTTAAGATATTCGAGCAATTCAAATGCTCCTTTTTTAACGGGAACGCCGTTTTTTATATATTCTTCTTTAACAAGAGAAAACATATCGTCAAAATATTTATCAACGTCGATTTTACCGTTAAAATGCTTATAAACCTGCTCTTTGGCATCTGTATTGCTAAGACCCAAAAGCGAGCAGTAAAAATCTTTGTCTATCTTCACGCCAAGCTTTTCACAATTTTTTTGCATTGCCTCATAAGAGGCGCGCTCGCTGTCTAACAGCAAGCCGTCCATGTCGAATATTACAGCTTTTACCATGTCTGTCACCAACCGATAGATTTAAAGCAATACCGCGCAACCGCAGCGTCATGCTTTGCGCTTGCGGCTCTTTGCCGAAATATGCAAAATTTCGGGTACATTCCGCAAACACAGCCGAATCCGGCACAAGGCCGTTAGCCTCTGATTTTGCACTGTTGCCCTTGTTATTGTAGCATAACAAAAGCGTTTTATCAATAAACCTGACCGACAAATTCAAATTTATCTATTTAATTCTCCGAAACCCTTGTATTTTTAAGGAAAATCGGCATTTTAATGTTCATTCCTTATGTTTTTTCCCTTGTTTTTGCCCTTATGAGTCGAAACAAGGGAAACTTTTTGTTTAGGCTTCCCCGACTACCTTATCCAGCAGTCTTGCGGAAGTTCGCTTCCGACACATTCAGGCAGAGGGCAAACAGCAGACACGAAACAGAAAATCCTTTGACAGAGAAAGGTAACTTTGACTAAGACAACTACACCGCAGGGGGCTTCCCCTGTGGTGCATACATAAACAACATAGAAAAATTCACAAGTAAATGATATAATTTAAAAAATGAGGAAGATTTTTTTGAATTTAGTGACGTATGACACATTTTCCCCGTCTATTAGGGTGAAAGGCCTTAATACTAAGGGAAGGAGGAGAAGCCTATGGATGATAAGCAGATATTAGATTTATATTGGGAGCGCTCCGAAGCTGCTATATCCGAAACTTCAAAAAAATACGGAAAGTATTGCAGATACATAGCCTTTAATATTCTTCACAATGACGAAGACAGCGAGGAATGTGTAAATGATACTTATTTAAGAGCTTGGAACAGCATACCTCCTAACCGTCCTTCCATCCTGAAAACTTTTTTAGGTAAGATTACCCGCAATCTATCGTTGGACAGGTACGAATTGTTCAATGCTAAAAAGCGTAACGGTGGACAAATGCCGTTGGTCTTTGACGAAATTCAAGAGTGTATACCATCATCGTTGGATAATACTGAAAACATTGTTGAAGAAATCGCTCTAACGGATATTCTTAACCGTTTTCTGTCTTCTCTGTCATTGGAACAGCGAAAAATCTTTATGAGAAGATATTGGTATTTATCGCCCATTAAAGAAATTGCAACGGAATATGGTATGAGCGAGAGCAAAATCAAGATGTCATTATTTCGTTCAAGGAATGAACTTAAAAAATTGTTAGAGAAAGAAGGTATCTCTGTATGAAAGAAAAGAAACTTTTAAGGGCATTGGGAAATGTCGATAATCAGTATATTAAGGAGGCTGAACCTATGAAAAAAACAAGTAAAATAACTAATCGGCAAAAATGGGTGTCTGTTGCTGCTTGCTTTGCACTTGTCGCTCTGATTGGAGTTGGAGTTTTTCAAGGCAATCTGTTTGGTACAAAAAACGATATTGCCACGCTGGATGGTGGAGAAACAATTACTTTTGTTAAAAATGACTTATCACAATCTTCAATTAACTTAAATGTAACAACAAGACCTTTGAGCAATGCTGAGATTGAAATGCTTTTTGCAGACTTGCCTGTTACCGCAGATGCTTACTTTGATGCTGACAATCATAATATTCTGGGTTTTGAGGGAAAAATTGGTGATACAAGAATGGTAGTATCTAAACAGGGTGTAAATCTATTAGATACTATCATTGATGGAAATACAATCACTTCAAGTGTAGACGGCGTTGATATCAATGCAGGATATTTCGTAACAAAGTCAAATAGTCAAGGTATCAAAACCGTAATATATTATGCATCCTTTGATATGGGAGAGAACACTATTTATGTAGAGTATTCTGGCGTTGAAAATGAAAGTGAAACTGTAAAAAACAACTTGGTAGACACAATTTTGAAGTTGATTGAGAACGGTGCATTTGATTTGAGCCAAATCCAAGAATAATCTGCAAATTTCATATACAATAAACTTTGTGTAACGCCTATACCCACAAAAATTTGACAGGCAATATAAAAACCATTACCACTCGAAAAGAAAGGCTTCAAAAGCCTTGTGGCGCAAGGGTTTTGACACCTAAAAGCGTTACAAATATAAGTACAAGCAAAAGGACGAAGATACCGTTGAAAGTATCTTCGCCCTTCACTTATATTATGCGTAAATCAATTCGTTGTTGACAATCTCTCTTGCGTAGGTTTGAATGTTATTCATCAATCCTAAGCCATTGCTTTCATCGAAAATGTACTTGTCCATTTAATAAATCCTCCAGTATAATATATTCGCACATATGTCACAGTTCTCCGATTGCCACATTCTGTTATATCTTGTTATCAGATTTTCTTGCCCTTGTGTTTGCCCTTATCAGCTTGCAAGGGGCGAATGAAACAGTGTGAAATCGTATAATAAGTTAAGGTGAGCATTTTGCGATAAATCCTTTATTTTCAAGGCTTTTGGGGGATTTTATTAAAACACTATGCACTTCGATAACCACTTATAAAAGTGTAGTTTTCAAATTCATTTTTGATACAATCATGGAAGTAAGGGAGAGATGAATATGTCCGAAACAAAAAATACCGCGGCAAACGCGGCTTTGAAATTATAAAAACCGAGCATTTCGGTATTCAGAGAAAAATAGTTGCAAACATGACAAGCGAATCGTGGAGGACTGTCCCCCACTCGGCGGCAATATATGAGGCGGACATTACGGATTTTCTGGAATTTTTTAAAGCAAATATAAAACCGAACGGAATCACACTCAACACCGTTCTTTTAAAAGCTATGACTATGGGGATAAAAAACTGCCCGCAAATGAACGGGCACATTGAGTTTAACCGTAGGCTTGTAAGAGGAAAAATCGAAACTTATAAGGACATAAACATATCTATGCCTATGATTATGCCAAGCGGAGATATGATGACAATAAGCCTGCACAATTTTGAAAACAGAACGCTTGAAAATATGCAAAACTACATTCTTGACGTAAAGAGAAGGATGAAAAAAACAGACCTCACCGAAGCCATGTTTTCGGTGCCTATGAGCGGCACTCTCTCCGCACTCAAAAAAGGAAAGCTTATTACAACACTCGGCAGACTCATAGGTGCAAGAACAGGCAGACACAAGGTTGTGACGTTAAGAGGTAAAGACAAGAAAAATTATAACAGCATACCTGCCGATGAAAGGCTGACAAAAGAAGATATTGAACAGGGCACAATAACAATAACCAGCACCGGCTCGGTTTATCGCGGCTCTCATAACACCATGTCTGTTATAGAGGTTATACCGCCGCAGATTTCTGCAATAGGCATAGGCTCAATAAGCGAAAAGCCCGGTATATATACAGACCGAAACGGAGAAAAGCAAATAGGTATAAGAATGTTTTTGCCGGTTCTTCTCGCCTTTGACCATCGTGCTTTGGATTTCGGCGATCTCACTCCTTTTTTTAAAAAACTTGATGATATATTTGCCACACCGGAGCAAATGCTCAAATGGTAGTGTAAAACGACCAAAGCTATAATACGCACTGCATTAACTGCTGTTTGCGAATTATAGCTTTTTTATTTTGAATATGAATTTTTAACCTTACTCTACATCCCTTGAATTTGCATATATGCTGTGCATACGTTCGTCGGGGAAATGCTCGTCAAGAAAGACTTCAACGGAGTTTGACGGAGCTTTGCCGACCTCGCGCTCATTCATTCTGAGCGCCGCCGTGGCGGAGAGTGCGGCATCAAAGACAAAGAAAGCAACAAAAGCCCAAATCAGAATGTGCGACAAATCAACCGGGATTTTTTTCAACAGCTTCTCGGTCACGGGCATAAATACCTTGACCCAGAATATACCGAGCACACCCCAAAAAAGCGAATACAAAAGACATACCCTGCCGTTTATGTTAAGCGGAAGTGAGCTGTAATCCCACGCGACAGAGCCGAACACTATCTCCTGCCCGAGCGAGCAGATATATTCGGCAGCCGTGCCAACGAGGAATGATATCAGAAACACCTTCCACCCTTTGGCATTTTTAAAACGCGAAAGCACAAGAGTGAGCAGCACGCCGCCCATGCCGTATGCGACGCTCAACGGGCCGTAAACCAAAGATTTTCTGCTTTCGATATAACCGTGGCGTATGAAGCACCATGCAGTCTCCACGGCAAAGCCTATAACGCAGCAAGCGGCAAATATCCACACAAGCTCATAAAAATCAAGATTTTTTTCGCCGTTTTTTGTTTTTTCCATCAAGAACATTCCTTTCAAAAATGTAAGCCGTCCGGCTCCTTTATCTGCATAATACATAAAATATATTCGACATAAAACGGGCAAATAAAAGGCAATGTGTAAAATTGTTACACATTGCCCTATTTGTTACTCATTTGTTTATAAGAAGTTTATAAACCGGGATTTTTTGCGGCTTTCCTGTCTTGATATTTTGAATAAGCTTTATACTTCGGCGGATTTTCTCAATTTCACCGGCAGAGATTTAAAAGTGCCTCAACCGTTTTTTCGTCAAAGCGTTTTTTGATTTCTTTTGCAGGAACTCCGACGACAACATTATATGGCAATACTTCTTTTATTTTTTCTCAAGCATCTTTTTAAGATACTGACCCGTATAGGAGCCTTTGACCTTTGCGACCTGCTCCGGCGTTCCCTCGGCAACAATTTCGCCGCCCTTGTCACCGCCGTCAGGGCCGAGGTCTATTATGTGGTCGGCTATTTTTATAACATCAAGGTTGTGCTCAATAACAAGCACTGTGTTGCCGCCGTCCACAAGCTTTTGCAAAACGTCCGTCAGCTTATGAACATCTGCGGTGTGAAGCCCCGTTGTCGGCTCGTCAAGAATGTAAATTGTTCTGCCCGTGTCTCTTTTAGAAAGCTCGGCCGCAAGCTTCACTCTCTGCGCTTCGCCGCCGGAGAGCGTTGTTGCGGGCTGACCGACTTTGACATATCCGAGACCGACTTCACAAAGAGTCTTGAGCTTGCGGCTGATTTTCGGCACTGCGCCGAAAAACTCCGCAGCCTCCTCAACGGTCATCTCTAAAACGTCATATATGCTTTTGCCCTTATATTTCACCTCGAGCGTTTCGCGGTTATATCTTGCGCCGCCGCAGACCTCGCAAGGCACATAAATATCAGGCAAAAAGTGCATTTTGATTTTTACTATTCCGTCGCCCTGGCACGCTTCACATCTGCCGCCCTTGACGTTAAAAGAGAAGCGGCTCGATTTATAGCCTTTAAGCTTCGCGTCCTTCGTCTCGGCATAAAGGTCGCGTATATCGTTAAACACACCCGTATATGTCGCCGGGTTTGAGCGCGGAGTTCTGCCTATGGGCGACTGGTCTATATCAATCACCTTGTCAAGATTTTCTATGCCCTCAAAAGCTCTGTGCTTGCCGGGGAATTTTTTCGCGCCGTTAAGCTCTGTAACAAGCTTTTTATAAATTATCTCGTTAACAAGCGAGGATTTACCCGAGCCGGAAACACCCGTAACGCAAACGAACTTGCCCAACGGAATTTTAACATCAATATTTTTAAGGTTGTTTTGCGCCGCTCCTCTGACAACAAGAAATTTTCCGTTGCCCTTGCGCCTTGTTTCCGGTATGGGTATTTTCCTTTTGCCGCTCAAATACTGACCCGTTATTGAGTTTTCACAGTTCTTTATATCTTCCACACTGCCGCAGCAAACAACATTGCCGCCGTGAATGCCTGCTCCGGGGCCTATATCGACTATATAATCCGCGGCATACATCGTATCCTCATCATGTTCAACAACTATAAGCGTATTGCCTATATCGCGCAGATGGCGGAGGGTATCGAGAAGCTTCTCATTATCTTTTTGATGCAGACCTATGCTCGGCTCGTCAAGAACATACAGCACGCCCATAAGTGAAGAGCCGATCTGCGTTGCGAGGCGTATACGCTGGCTCTCGCCGCCCGAAAGCGTACCCGATGAGCGCGACAGCGTGAGATATTCAAGACCAACGCTCGACAAAAATTTTATTCGGTCTTTAATCTCTTTTATTATCGCCTTTGCTATCATTTCATCTCTTTGCGAAAGCTTCAGCTCATCAAAGAACACCATGGTTTTGTTTATCGGCTTTTTGCAAAGCTCGTCAATATTTATGCCGCCGACGGTAACGCCGAGTGACTCTTTTTTAAGCCTTGCGCCTTTACATTCGGGGCAATCCACAACACTCATATACTGCTCAATGTCATTTCTCGAATAGTCGCTCGTCGTCTCGTCATATCTGCGCTGAAGATTGTTGACTATTCCCTCAAATTCAGCCATATATGTGCCCGTTCCGTATTCGCTGCGGCGCTCCATTTTTATTTTTTTGCCGTTTGTGCCGTACATCAAAGCGTCCTTTGTCGCCTTCGGCAAAGAGGAATACGGCATCTCCATACTGCCGCCGTAAGCCGATACGACAGCCTCAAAATACATCTGCGCTATTGTTCCGCCGTCAGCCTTTGACCAGCCGGAGGCCTTTATTGCGCCCTCTTTGAGCGAGAGACTTTCATCGGGAACTATGAGTTGAACATTCGGCTTTGTAAATACTCCGAGACCCGCGCAGGTGGGGCAGGCGCCGAAAGGATTGTTAAAAGAGAACATTCTCGGTGAAAGCTCCTCTACGCTCACGCCGTGCTCGGGGCAGGCATAGTTTTGTGAAAAAAGCAACTCGTCTTTTCCGTCAACGTCAACCATTAAAAGCCCGTTGGACATTTTTGTGGCGGTCTCGACAGAATCCGAAAGTCTGCCCTTGATGTCGCTTTTTATCACGAGCCTGTCCACTACTATTTCTATATTGTGCTTTTTGTTTTTATCAAGCTTTATCTGCTCCGAAAGATCGTAAATTATTCCGTCTATCCTCACACGGACAAATCCGCTTTTGCGTGCGCTCTCAAGCTCCTTGACGTATTCGCCCTTTCTGCCGCTGACTATGGGTGAGAGAAGCTGTATTTTAGTTTTCTCCGGCAGCTCCGTTATTTTATCGACTATCGTATCAACGCTCTGGCGCGTTATCTCGCGTCCGCACACGGGGCAATGAGGTATGCCCACTCTCGCATAAAGCAAACGCAGATAATCATAAATTTCGGTGACCGTGCCGACCGTTGAACGCGGATTTTTTGAGGTCGTTTTTTGGTCTATGGATATTGCCGGCGACAGACCCTCGATATAATCGACGGCAGGCTTTTCCATCTGACCGAGGAACTGGCGCGCATAAGACGAGAGCGACTCGACATATCTGCGCTGACCCTCTGCATAAATGGTGTCAAATGCAAGCGAGGACTTTCCCGAGCCGGAAAGACCCGTGAACACCACAAGCTTATCCCTCGGTATTTTAACATCTATATTTTTTAAATTGTGCTCACGCGCACCTTTTACAAAAATATCCTTGACCTGCATTTTATTTACCCTCTTTTAGCTTTTCTATTTTATCTCTCAAATAAGCGGCGTGCTCAAACTCAAGTATTTTTGCCGCAGCTTTCATCTCTGCGGTGAGCTGTTTAATCATTGCCTCGCGCTGTGCTCTTGTTAACCGTCTTGTGCTCTTTTCGCCCTCGTGGGTAGAAATCTCTATTATTTCGCGCACATCTTTTTTGATGGTCTGCGGAATTATGCCGTGCTCCTCGTTATAAGCCTTTTGCTTTGCGCGGCGGCGTTCGGTTTCTTTAATCGCACGCTCCATAGACGGAGTAACGCTGTCGGCATACATTATAACCTGACCGTCTGCATTTCTCGCGGCTCTGCCTATTGTCTGGATAAGCGACGTTTCGCTTCTGAGAAAGCCCTCTTTGTCTGCATCGAGAATCGCAACGAGAGAAACCTCGGGAATATCCAAGCCCTCTCTTAAAAGGTTGATGCCGACAAGCACGTCAAACTCGCCGAGCCTTAATTCGCGTATCAATTTCATTCGTTCTATCGTATCGACATCATAGTGCATATAGCGCACCTTTATGCCTGTGTTGTCAAGATAATCGGTCAAATCCTCTGCCATTTTTTTGGTAAGAGTCGTTATTAAAACTCTCTCGCCGCGCTCGGTTCTGATATTTATTTCAGAAACAATGTCGTCAATCTGCCCCTCTGTGGGCTTCACGATTATTTCGGGGTCGAGCAAGCCGGTAGGTCTTATAAGCTGCTCGGCAATCTGCGCGCTTGTCTGCTTTTCAAATTCACCGGGGGTCGCGCTGACAAATATTTTTTGACCTGTTTTTTGATAAAATTCATCAAACTTCAGCGGTCTGTTATCATATGCCGACGGCAGACGGAAGCCGAATTTAACAAGGCTGTCTTTTCTTGAATAATCACCGCCGAACATTGCCCTTACCTGCGGCAAGGTGACGTGGGATTCATCGACAAAAAGCACAAAATCGTCGGGGAAATAATCAAGAAGCGTAAACGGCGGATCGCCGGGCTTTCTGCCGGACATAATTGCGGAATAATTCTCTATCCCCTTGCAAAAGCCCGTTTCTCTGAGCATTTCTATGTCATATTCCGTCCGCTGCTTTATTCTTTGCGCCTCAATCAGCTTACCCTCTGACTGAAATTTTTCTACCTGCGTGAGCATTTCGGCATAAATCTGCTTTATTGAACGCTCCATTTTATCGGGCGAGACAACATAGTGCGACGCAGGATAAATCGCAACGTGTGAAAGCACATTTTTGACCTGACCCGTAAGGGCGTTTATCTCGCTTATTCTGTCAATTTCATCGCCGAAAAATTCAACTCTTATCGCGTTTTCGTTTGAATAAACAGGGTATATTTCAACCACATCTCCGCGTACTCTGAATTTATTTCTGATAAAATTTATATCGTTTCTCTCGTACTGAATTTCAATAAGCTTTTGTATAAGCTCGTCGCGCTCTTTGGTCATGCCCGTGCGAAGCGAAATAACCATGCTGCGGTAATCTATCGGGTCGCCCAAAGAATATATGCACGAAACCGAGGCAACGATTATAACGTCCCTGCGCTCCGAAAGTGCAGAGGTTGCCGAATGGCGGAGCTTATCAATTTCATCGTTTACGGCGCTGTCTTTTTCTATATAAGTATCGGTTGTGGGTATATAAGCCTCCGGCTGATAATAGTCGTAATAAGATACAAAATACTCCACCGCGTTTTCGGGAAAATACTCTCTGAACTCGCTACAAAGCTGTGCGGCAAGAGTTTTGTTGTGCGCCAAAACAAGAGTGGGTCTGTTGACCTTGGCAATAATGTTTGCCATTGTGAATGTTTTGCCGGAGCCCGTAACGCCGAGCAGTGTTTGCTCGTTATATCCCTTGTTAAGCCCATCGGCGAGTTTTTCTATTGCCTGCGGCTGATCGCCCATAGGCTTATATTTTGAAACCAATTTAAAATGATCCATACCGCAAACCTCCGAAATAATATGAACAAATGTTCTCAATATAGTATAACTCTTTTTATTATTATGTCAAGAGACAAATGTATTATATGATTTTATTTTTTTAAAATCAACAAATAAAATTTCACTCGGCACTTTATATGCTATTGATTTTATAAAAAGAGAATGTTATTATAAAACCAGCCAAAAACAGGAGGTAAAATTATGTTAGCTAACATTGTCAATAAGTTAATTGCGCTTATTTTGGCATTTTTAATGTCAATAGGCATCATAACACCCACGCCTATTCCGCCCGGAGGAATTGAAGCTTCGGTAGAGCTGAACTTTGCAAACGACGAAAAAGCGTCTGCGGCAGGTACTTTAACCGTAACGTCAAACTATGACGCGGAATATTCCGTTTATTGGGGCACACTCGGCGGAGAAAAACTCACAACATATTCAGAGAGCGGCAAAACAGTTCCTTACACCGAGTTTGCAAAGATAACCGTCAAAAACGGCGAGGGAGAAAAAGAGCTCAACTCTTTTCTTGCAATACCGCAGAATGCAAAAACAATGCTTCTTTATTATGATGATCAGCTTGTTGACACAGAAACTCTCCCGCTCGGCAAGACCTTTGCTTACGGCGCGGAAACTTACAGCTTCGGCTCACTCAGCGACGTTCATTTTAACAGATATTATGACGACGCGGGTAACGATATATCGCAGACTTCGTACACGAGAGCGTTAAACTTCCTTGACGATATGGGTGTTTCTATTGTCGGCGTTTCGGGTGACCTCTCAAAAGAGGGTGAAGATTCGGCATACATATCTTTTAACAAATATAACTCCGAGCACGACTTCAACGTATTCACCTGCAAGGGTAACCACGACTGCAAAGACAAATTCAACTATGAGACATGGAAAGAAAACATCAACGTAGGCGTGTTCTCTGACAACAAGCCCGACGGCGTTTTGGCTGTTTCGGATAACGGATATGACTTTGTATACTCCGGCAAAGAAACACACGGCGATGTATTCATTTTCTTTAGCCAGGTAAGCGATGTTTACGCTCCGTTTGTTCAGCTTGTCACAGACGAACAGCTTGACTGGCTCGAGACACAGCTCGAAACCTATAAGGGCAAGAGAGTTTATCTTTATTTCCACACGTTCTTCAACGCTCCGAGCGGTAACCCGTTCCTCGGCGAGGGCAACCTACAAAACGATTTCGGGTATTTTTATATTCTCCCCTACTTCAGCGGCAACAAAGACGAAAGGCGATTCAGAGGTCTTTTGACCGAATATAAAAATGTTATATTCTTTAACGGTCATTCACATTGGGCATACAGCATGGAGGAATATAACGAGAACCTCAATATCACCGACTATGACGGAACAACCGCAACAATGGTTCACGTTTCAAGCTCCGCGGCACCGAGAACAACTTCGATTACCCAGCCCATACAGCACTCTAACCCCGGCACAATGTCCGAAGGACTTTATCTCAATGTTTATCCCGATTTTGTAATATCGAATGCCTGTGATTTTGTAAACGGACAAATTCTTGCATACGCAACATACAAAATAGACAAATAAAATAAGCAAAAAGAGCGGTGAGAAGTTTCATCGCTCTTTTTTTTGCGCGGAGTTGTGTGACACACCGCTCTGCGAGGTGAAGTCTTGCGGTTTGATATTGCCGACGGCGGTGTGTGGGCACACCGCCCTACGAGGTGTTTCAATTCTCGACGT